>Ga0224508_10000257_pt1 | contig 54759 bp, 54 predicted proteins | sample SF_Jan12_sed_USG_4_FD_170157 | JGI IMG/M metagenome (GOLD analysis project Ga0224508, IMG submission 170157) | Sediment microbial communities from San Francisco Bay, California, United States - SF_Jan12_sed_USGS_21 | ecosystem: Environmental > Aquatic > Marine > Sediment | place: USA... | reverse complement strand
ACCAGTAGATCGTGCCGCCCACCGAAAGCGCGGTGAACAGTATCGTCGCCCCCAGCATCAAATAGAGGTTGCGCCTGGCGTCGTCACCGCATCCGGCGAGCGGTGACACCAATGCGGGCACGCCGAGCACCAGAAGCACGTTGGCGATGTTGGACCCGACCACATTGCCGATCGCAATGCCCGGCGCCCCTTCCAGCGCCGCCTGAACCGAGATCAACAGCTCGGGTGCCGATGTGCCGAACGCCACCACGGTAGCGCTGACGACAATCGCCGGAATTCCCAGCCTCAGGCTCAGCGCCACGGCGCCGCGCACCAATGCGTCTCCTGCGCCGACCAGCAGGACCAAGCCGAGGATCAGGAGCAGTGCGTCCATCGGGTCAGCTCAGCCTCTGTGACCACTGATGGGCGGTGCGGCGGCCCCGTTCACTGGAAGTTTCGCGCCGAGAGAAAAGCCACTGCCCAAATACACGACCGGATATCGAACTCCGGTCACGAATCGCAATCGCAAGGCTCGCCGGCAGGGCGATAGACGCCGCAGCGCGCGCAAGCTTCCAGCGGCGCGGGCGGACGTTTCGATTTGGCCTTCGGGCGTGGTAAGTTGCGGAGTGGCTTGGCAAAGGCAAACCATGCAAGGATCAGCGCACCGGCCAGAACGGCAAATTTGAGCGCCAATTGTCCCTCCCACTCACCTGTTGCGTCGTCGGAAAGTATGCGTAGCATGGATAGGGTTCAAGCGCCCTGCATCATCTTGGGAACAACCGGTCTATGAAAGTCATGAACCAGGATGAGTTATTGATGGCCCAGCTTGTCGAGCTCAAACGGCAGCATCGCGCGCTGGACGACGAGATCGTAGCCTTGACTGAATCGTCCCTGGGCGACCAGTTGAAGATCAAGCGGCTGAAAAAGCGCAAACTTCACCTCAAGGACGAGATCTCGCGGCTGGAAGACAAGCTCTACCCGGATATCATCGCCTGAGAGCCACAGGGTTGCGGGCGGGGGCTCCGCAGCTATAGTGCGCGCTTTCTTGGCGCGCGCCGGTGCCGTTGCGGGTATCGGACGGGTCGGAAGAGGGGACAAGGCCGATGACGCAGCCATTGGTTGGAATCGCGATGGGTAGCCAATCTGATTGGCCGACCATGCGGCACGCCGCCGAGATCCTCGACGAGCTGGGCGTCGCGCACGAGACCAAGATCCTGTCGGCTCACCGGACGCCCGATCGCATGTTTGAATACGCGGAGACGGCGGCCGGGCGTGGATTGCGCGTGCTCATCGCGGGCGCTGGCGGGGCCGCGCATTTGCCCGGAATGCTGGCCTCGAAGACGCGGCTTCCGGTGCTGGGCGTGCCGGTGCAAAGCAAAGCCCTCTCCGGGCTCGACAGCCTGCTTTCGATCGTACAAATGCCGACGGGCGTGCCTGTCGGAACGCTGGCCATCGGTGAGGCAGGCGCGGCCAATGCGGCGCTGCTGGCGGCGGCCATTGTCGCCACGTCGGATGCTCATCTGGCCACCCGGCTCGAGGCCTGGCGCGCCGCGCGCACCGATGCCGTGGCCGAGGAACCCGAGCGGTGAGCAATGCGCCGCTGCCCCCCGGGAGTACCATCGGTATCCTGGGCGGCGGTCAGCTTGGCCGGATGCTGGCGATCGCGGCGGCCAGGCTGGGGCTGAAAACGCATATTTACGAACCTGGCACCAACCCGCCCGCGGGCGATGTTGCCGCGGCGGTGACGACCGCCTCCTATGACAATGAAGCTGCCCTGACCCGGTTCGCCGCGGCAGTCGATGTAGTGACCTTCGAGTTTGAGAATGTGCCCGCCAGCGCCGCCGCCGCCTTGGCCGCCCATGCGCCGGTCCGGCCAGGCTATCGGGCGCTTGAGGTTAGTCAGGACCGGGCGAAGGAGAAAAGTTTCGTCGAAAGCCTAAGCATCGCGGTTGCCCCTTGGCGCGCGGTCGGCGATCCCAATGACCTGAAGGTGGCCTTGGCCGAGATTGGCACGCCGTCGATCCTGAAGACCCGGCGCCTTGGTTATGACGGCAAGGGCCAAGTGCGCGTCACGGACGCCCGCCAAGCCGAGACGGCCTGGGAGGCGATAGCCAGCGCGCCAGCGGTGCTGGAAGGCTTCGTTGACTTCGAGCGCGAGCTTTCTGTCATCGGCGCCCGGGGCCTATCCGGCGAAGTGGTCTGCTATGAGCCGGGCGAAAACGTCCATCGCGACGGCATCCTGCATTCGACGGCGGTGCCGGGTGCCATTTCACGGTCGGTGCGTGAGGACGCCGTTTTGCTTGCAGGCAAGATCTTGAACGCGCTCGACTATGTAGGCGTGATGGGGATCGAGCTGTTCCAAACGTCGGGTGGTCTGGTGGTCAACGAGATTGCGCCCCGCGTGCACAATTCAGGCCATTGGACGATTGAGGCCTGCGTGATCGACCAGTTCCAGCAGCACATCCGAGCCGTTGCCGGCTGGCCGCTGGGCGACGGGTCACGGCATTCGGATGCGGTGATGACCAATCTGATCGGCGCCGAGGCGGATGATTGGACGGAGCTCGCCGCCGAGTGCGCGGGCCTGCACCTCTATGGTAAGGCCGAGACCAGACCTGGCCGCAAGATGGGCCACGTGACCCGGATCAGTCCGCGGGGCTGACCGGCGCCTTGCCTGCAGTGCCGGGTTTGCGAAGCCCGCTCAAGACCTGCATCGGACCCCACATCGCCGCGCGCACGAAGGGGCTTTCATTCATCTTGGCCTTCGTCCGCTCGAACCGCATCACGTCTTCGATCCGGCGGTCCAGGAAGGCCCATGTATTGGCGAATCCATAGCTGGTATCGCCGAGCCAAAAGAGCACGGCCGAGGAATAGACCCCGCTCAGGATGATGCGTTTTGTATACCAATTGTAGTCGGTAGCCGTGTCGCCGCAGGCGTTCCAGATGATGTCCGCCGTCTCCCAGACCGCCTTGGCGCCCTCGGGCGCGTGGATTGGCAGCGACAGCAGCGCGCCGCCCCGGCGCACCGCCTCGCGGTTCTCCGCCACCAGCTCGATCCGCCGCCGCACGCAATGGGTGATCCGGTCGCGGATGCGCATAGCGGCCAGATCGGCCCCGGCAAGCTCGTCGGCCAGCCTTTGATCTGTCTGCCGGTGGAATGCCAGCGCCATGTCGATCCCCCCGCGCGGAAACGCCTGACGCGCCAGCCCCGCATCGACGCCCGACTCGGCAATCGCCGCCTCCAGCGTGGTGTTTGACCACCCATCGAATGGCACATGAGGCAGCGCCGCTTCGATCAAGAGGGCACGGGCCTCGCGGATATGGTCTTCCTCGGATTTTTCGGGCTTTTTCATGCTATTTACCATGCGGATGCGGCGTTTTCTCCCGGCTGCCATGCTAGACAGGACTCGGTCACCTATGTATATAAGCCGCTCCTGCGAAAATCGAAACTTCGGAAAGGTGGTGACGTAGGTGCAGGTACAGGTCCGCGACAACAATGTCGATCAGGCGCTTCGGGCGCTGAAGAAGAAGATGCAGCGCGAAGGCATCTTCCGCGAGATGAAGCTGCGGCAGCATTATGAGAAGCCGTCGGTCAAGCGCGCGCGGGAGAAAGCCGAGGCGATCCGCCGGGCGCGTAAGCTCGCGCGCAAGAAAGCGCAGCGCGAAGGTCTTCTCTGAAGCAATCCTCGGGGCGCTCCGGCATGGACCCGGGCGCATCTCGTTCCGGCCCCCGCAATGACCTTGCGGGGGTTGTCTTTTCTGGCGCTTGAGTTTGGGGTGTGACGATGGTGAAGCTGGCGGATGCCCAGGCGCCGGAGGGGATGCGTCTCTACGCGATCGGCGACGTACATGGCTGCCCGGATCTTCTGGCCGAAGTCCACCGGCGGATCACCCGCGATGTCGAGGCCCGTCCCGCCGAGGATTGGCGCGTCATCCATATCGGCGACTATATCGACCGTGGACCGGACTCGGCGGGCGCCCTGGCGCGGCTGATCGACTATTCTCGGGACCCTAAGGCGGTGTTCCTGATCGGCAATCACGATCAGTTCCTGCGCGACTTCCTGCGTGATCCGGATCGCGAGGATTTCGAGCTTTGGATGCTGAACGGGGGCATCGAGACGCTCGATTCATTCGGACTGGATGGGGTGCGGATGATGCGTGAGTGTCGCGAAGCCTACATGATCGACTTTCGCGATCGCATCCTAGAAGCGACTCCGCCCGGGACCGAAGCGTTCCTTGCCCGCCTCGCTTTGTGGGAGGCCCAGGGAGACTACGCCTTCGTCCACGCGGGCATCATGCCGGGCTACCCGCTCGACGAGCAGTCCGATCACGACCTGCTGTGGATCCGTGAGCTGTTCCTGGAGTCCAATCTGGACCATGGGGCGGTGATCGTCCATGGCCACACCCCGACCGACACCGTCGAGCTTCATCCCAACCGGATCGCGATCGACACCGGTGCCGTCTTCACCGGGGTCTTGAGTTGCCTGGTCTTGGAGGACGACAGGCAATCTTTGTTGGGACCGGACGGTCCTGACGCAATCATAGGAAGGGACTGAGTCCCGATTTGGGACAGCAATCAGTGGCCGCATTCATTGATTGCTAACCTCAGAACCGCTAAATTGCTCCTGCGATAGTTTCTCGTTCACATACATCACCTCAATGACCCCGCGAGTGGCTGCTCGCGGGGTATGCTCTCTCAGGCTAGATCGCCTTCAAGAGCGTGACGATGGCAACGATCAGGCTCGCAAGCGTGATCAGAAGCATCATCGCGCGATATTTTCTTTCGCTCACATCGCATCACCTCCTTCCACCGTAATGGGTTGCGGCGGAGGTGATCAGGCCATGGGGCGATGAATTGACGGTTAATCGCCTGTAACCGCCTCGATGAAGGCAATCGCGTCCATCCCGGCGCCGTGGAGGCGCAGGTCGTTATGTCGGCCGCCGGGGTAGACGATCAGGCGTTTCGGTTGAGGCGCTGCCTCGAACAGCGCTCGGCCCTGGGCCAGCGGTATCGTCTCGTCCGCGTCGCCATGAAGAATCAAGAGCGGGGCATTAATCCGGGCGATGAGATCGGAGGAGGCCCAGTGCTCGTAAGGCAGCAGAAGGCAGGCCGGAAAAATCGGAAAATGATGCTGCGCCACCTCGCAAAGCCGGTTGAACGGGGTCTCCAGCACCAGCGCTGCCGCCTCACGCCGCGCTGCGAGTTGCAATGCCAGCGCGGCCCCCAAAGAGGAGCCATAGAACACCCGGCGTTCTGGCGGCACCGTCTGCTCCAGGAGGACATCCAGCGCGTCATAAAGCATCAGCGCGTCAGCGGTTAGTCGCTCCTGTGACGGCTCCCCAGGGGTCCCGGCCGCGCCCCGGTAGTTCAGCGCCGCGACGCCGAAGCCGACGCCCACGAGCTTTGTGAATAGTCCCGTATCTCCCGCCAGCGCACCGCCGTTGCCCATGAAATAGAGCACCACCGGCCGCCCCTCGCCCGGCGCGGCCAGCCAGAGAGTCAAAGGCGTGTCATCCTCCGCCGTAATGGTCTCAACCCGCATCTCTGGCACGTTCGTGCTGGCCACGGAGACGCCTGGTTGGAACGGGTAGATCAGAGCGCGTGCGAAAACAATCATCGCCAAGCAGGCGATCAACCAGGTGGCCGCAAGTCCCACTGCCAGATAGATCAGCATGCTGCGCAACGTCGTTAAGCCCAAGTTGCACCAAGTGCGCCCAGACCGTGGCGCGGCCCTGATTAAACCGGGCGACGATCACCGAAATCAATCCATCGACTTCACGATGTCCTCAGTCATCTTCTTGGCGTCGCCCAATAGCATCATGGTGTTGTCCATGAAGAAGAGCGGGTTCTCGATCCCCGCATAGCCCGCGCCCAGCGAGCGTTTTACGAACAGGACCGTCTTCGCCTTCTCCACGTCCAGAACAGGCATGCCGGCGATGGGCGAATTCGGATCCGTCTTCGCGGACGGGTTAGTGACGTCGTTGGCGCCGATCACATATGCCACATCGGCTTGGGCAAACTCGGAGTTGATGTCTTCCAGTTCGAACACCTCATCGTAAGGAACGTTCGCCTCGGCCAAGAGCACGTTCATATGCCCCGGCATGCGCCCTGCCACCGGGTGGATGGCGTATTTCACTGTGACACCTGAATCCTTCAAGATGTCACCCATCTCGCGCAGGGCGTGCTGGGCCTGGGCGACCGCGAAGCCGTAGCCGGGCACAATGATGACAGACCCCGCGTTCTGCATGATGAAGGCCGCATCTTCGGCCGAGCCGCGCTTGACCGGACGGTCGTCGCCAGCGCCACTCGCCGCCGGTCCGGCGTCGTCGCCGCCGAAGCCACCCAGGATTACCGAGATGAAGCCCCGGTTCATGCCCTTGCACATGATGTAGGAGAGGATCGCGCCGGACGACCCGACCAGCGAGCCTGTGATGATCAGCGCCGTGTTGCCGAGCGTGAAGCCGATCCCCGCCGCGGCCCAGCCGGAATAGGAATTCAGCATTGAGATCACGACCGGCATGTCCGCGCCGCCGATCGGGATGATCAGCAACACGCCCAAAGCCAGAGCCGCCAAAGTTATCAGCCAGAACCACCCGGTCCATTGGGTCGAGATCAGCAGGGTCACCATCAGCACCAGCGCCGCACCCAGGCCCAGATTGATCATATGCCGCGACGGCAGCAGGATCGGCGCGCCGGACATGCGCCCGTCAAGCTTGGCAAATGCGATGACCGAGCCCGTGAAGGTGACAGCGCCAATGGCAACGCCCAGCGACATCTCGATGATCGAGCCAGTGTGGATTGCGCCTGGAACGCCGATGTCGAACGCCTCGGGCGAATAGAGCGCGCCGGCGGCGACGAAGACCGCCGCTAGTCCAACCAGCGAGTGGAAGGCGGCGACGAGCTGCGGCATCGAAGTCATAGGCACCCGTTTGGCGATGGTTGCGCCAATGCTGCCGCCAATGCCGAGCCCAATCAGGATCAGCAGCACGCCGCCAAAGCCCGAGGGTGGCGAGAAGATGAACAGCGTGGTCGCCATGGCCAGCGCCATGCCGATCATGCCGAACCGGTTGGCCTGGCGCGAGGTCGTCGGGTGCGACAGACCCCGCAGCGCCAGGATGAACAGGATGCCCGAGACCAGGTAGGCGAATGCTGCAAGATTGGCCATCTATCCGCCCCCTCAGTCTTTTTTCTTGTACATGGCGAGCATCCGCTCGGTGACCAGGAAGCCCCCGAAGATGTTCACCGAGGCCAGGATCACGCCTAGGAAGCCGAAGATCCGGGTGGTCCAGGTCGCACCCGCATCCAAGTCGGCCCCGGCTGCCACCAGGGCGCCGACGACGATGACCGAGGAGATTGCATTGGTGACCGACATCAGCGGCGTGTGCAGTGCCGGGGTCACCGACCAGACCACGTAGTAGCCGACGAAACAGGCGAGCGCGAAGATCGCCAGCCGGAACATGAAAGGGTCGATCCCGGTCGCCGCGGCGGCGCCATGCCCGGCCGCATCGGCCGCCTCTGGCGCGTTTGCGGCGATCTCGGTGGCGATCCGCGCCAGATCGGCGGTGGCCTCGGCGGCTCGTTCGGCGGCGTCTCTTAGTTCGTCGAGTGCGGACATGGGATCAGCCCTCCTTGCCGTCGGCGCCGTTTTTGTTGGACGCGGCGAAATTCGGATGCACCACGGTACCGTCCTTGGTCAGCCGCGTGCCCTTGACCAGTTCGTCCTCGTCATCGAGCGCCAAAGCGCCCTCGGCGATGAAAGGCGACAGGAAATTCAGGTGGTTGCGGGCGAAGAGCGACGACGCGTCCCCACTCAGCCGCCCGGGCATATTGGCGAGGCCAAGGATCTTGACCCCATTGGCGGTCTCGACCACCGCATCGAGTTCGGCGCCCTCCACATTGCCGCCCTGCTCGACCGCCAGATCGACGATTACCGAGCCGGGCTTCATCGAGGCAACCATCTCGGCGTTGACCAGGATCGGTGCCTGGCGGCCGGGGATCAGCGCAGTGGTGATCACCAGGTCCTGCTTGGCGATATGGCCCGCCACCAGCTCGGCCTGTTGGCGCTTGTAGTCGTCGGACATCTCCTTGGCATAGCCGCCTTCGGTTTGGGCCTGCTCGAATTCCTCGTTCTTGACCGCGATGAACTTGCCGCCGAGCGACTGGACCTGTTCCTCGGTTGCAGGCCGCACGTCCGTGGCGGTTACGATCGCGCCCAGCCGCCGGGCGGTGGCGATTGCCTGCAAGCCGGCAACGCCCACCCCCATCACGAAGACCTTGGCCGGCGCAACGGTCCCCGCCGCGGTCATCATCTGCGGGAAGGCGCGGCCATAGGCGTTCGCCCCCTCGATCACCGCCTTGTAGCCCGACAGGTTCGCCTGGCTCGACAGCACATCCATCGACTGAGCCCGGGTGATGCGGGGCATGAACTCCATCGCAAAGGCATCGACGCCCTTGTCGGCGCAGGCCTGCATGATTGACGGATCGGCATATGGCGACATGATGCAGAACAGTTTCTGCCCCTTCGCCAACGCCTTCATCTCCGCTGCAGTCGGCCGCTGGATCTTGAGCACGACCGCCGCATCCTTGACCGCCGCCGCGAGAGTCTTTGCAATCTCGGCGCCCGCGGCCTCGTAAGCGCTGTCAGGAATTCTCGCGCCATCTCCGGCACCCGCCTGGACCGCCACCTGAGCGCCCAGACCGATGAACTTCTTTACGGTCTCTGGGCTGGCGGCGACCCGTGTCTCGAAATCGCGGGTCTCCTTGGGAACTGCAATCCTCATTCATGCCCTCCGCTGAATACCATCAATCGCCAGAAGGCCCGATCGACCCTCCGGTCCCGGCGTTGGCCGATGACAAAAATGCCTGAGGAAATCGGGACGCGAAAGATCAGGTCCGGAAGATCGCGAGGCCGATCAGCCAGATAACACTGATCGCGACGACCCAGATGGTGGCCTTGATCAGCCCGGCGAACGTTTTCTGCTGCTCCGTCGTATCCATCGAGCCATGCTCGTAATCAGACATCGTCGTCCCCTCGAGGCGAGTCGAACCGGTGATTGAGGCCCCTGTTATAGCGGCATCTAAGCGCGCCGCAAATGCGCTTTCCTGTGCCCTGTTGCCGCATTCACGACGACGCGAGGGCGTAGATCAGCGCCCCGTTCTTGTCCTCCTGCCGGCTGACGCGGCCCTGTTTCAGCAGGTGGTTCATGTGTGCGACCGCCTCGCCCAGTGCGAGCCCGTAATCCGCATCACCGATCTTGCGCTTGAAGATGGCCGGGAATGCCTCGGCGGCCGTCATCGGACCGGACGCGAGCACCTCTTCGATCCGGCCGAGCGCCTCGTCGTGGTTCTCGATCAATTGGGTCAGGCGGAAGCGAACACCATGGAACGGCAGCTTGTGCCCGGGCAGTACCAATTCGCCGCCCTCGGCCAGGCCGTGGAGCCGGCGGCAGCTTTCCAGCCAATCACCCAGCGGATCGGCGTCCGGCTCGGTTGGATAGACGCTGATATTGGACGAGATGCCGGGGATGATCTGATCGCCGGCCAGCGCCAATCCGTCCGGTGTCCAGAGCGTTGCGTGATGCGGCGCATGACCGTGGCCGATCCGCACCCGCCAGCGCCGGCCGCCGATCGCGATCTCGTCGCCTTCGTCGATGGCGTTGAACCCCAGCGGAATCGGCGCGACGCAGTCGGCAAAATTGAAGGGCTTTTCAGCCGCATAGGCCGCCAGCAGGTCATGCGGCATGCCCGCGCGGCGCCGGAAGTCCATGTGCCGGTCCGTGGGCCGGTCATGACGGTCGAGCGTCAGCATTCGCCCGAAGAGCCAGGCGACGCGGGTCGCCCATATCGCGGCGCCCTGATCGGCGAACCAGCCCGCGAGCCCGATATGGTCCGGATGATGATGGGTCACGATCACGCGGCCGACCGGTTTTCCGGCCAACGGACCCGCCAGCAATGCCTCCCAGGCCTCGCGGCACCCCGTCCAGTTCAGGCCAGTATCGATCACGGTCCAGTGCGGCCCGTCGTCGAGCACAAAGACATTCACATGATCGAGCCGCATCGGCAAGGGCAAGCGAGCCCAGAGGATGCCCGGCGCGACCTCAACGACCGTGCCAGCCTCCGGAGCCTCTTGCCAGGGATGACGGATTCCCTCGGGCACATTGTGCACATCCATGCCTATTCGCTCGCAATCATGCGCCCAGCATCTCGGCGTCCAAGGCATAAAGCTGCGCCGCGCCCTGAGTTGCCGCTGCCGCCAGCGCCTTGGTCTGAGGCGCGATCTGGGTTGCAAAGAAGACTGCCATTGCCAGGCGCGCTGCTTCATCCGGTCCGCCCCGCGCGGCCAAGGCGCCCTGGCTCAGATAGCGGACGCCCAGGGCCAGCGCCATGAGACGCAGATAGGGGCTGCCACCCGCCGCCCGGTCGTTCTGCTCGGGCGCCTCCAGCATCCAATCGGTCGCGGTACGCGCATCACCTGCGGCATCTGACGTGGCCTGGGCGAGCGCTGCGAAGTCTGGACCCGCGGCGGCCAACTCTGCAGTAGTCGCGTCGATCTCGCCCTCCATCGACCGGGCCATCTCGCCCCCGTCGACACTGAGCTTGCGGCCAACCAGGTCCATAGCGTGGATGCCGTTCGTACCCTCATAGATCGCGGTCACCCGCACATCGCGCGCGTATTGAGCCGCACCGGTCTCCTCGATGAAGCCCATCCCGCCATGGACCTGGATGCCCAGTTGCGCGACCTCGCAGCCGGTATCGGTGCCGAAGGCCTTGGCGATTGGCGTCAGGAAGGCGCCTCGGCGGGCATGGAATTCGCGCTCATCCGCGGTCTCGGCGGCGCGGCCCATGTCTAGTGAGAACGCACAATCATAGCAGATCGCGCGCACCACCTGCGTGAGCGCCTTCATGGTCATCAGCATCCGGCGCACATCCGCGTGGCCGATGATTGTGCCCGAACCGTCGGGCGTGCGGCCCTGTTTGCGCTCGAGCGCGAAGGCGACGGCCTTCTGGGTTGCCGCCTCGGCAATGCCGAGCCCCTCGACCCCGACGCCGAGCCGCGCGTTGTTCATCATCGTGAACATCGCAGCCATTCCGCCATGTGGCGCGCCCACTATCCATCCGCTGGCGCGGTCGTACTCCATCACCGCGGTCGGCGAGCCATGCAGCCCCAGCTTGTGCTCCAGGCTGACCGGGCGCAGGCTGTTCGCCACCCCGGGATTGCCGTTCTCATCCGGGATGAACTTCGGCACCAGGAAGAGCGAAATTCCCTTGGTCCCCGGCGCCCCGTCGGGCAGCCGCGCCAGCACCAGGTGGCAGATGTTCTCGCAGACATCATGGTCGCCCCACGAGATGTAGATCTTCTGGCCGGAGATCGCGTAGCTGCCGTCACCGTTTGGCTCGGCCTTGGTCGAGAGGGTGCCCACATCTGAGCCCGCATGAGGCTCGGTCAGGTTCATGGTCCCGTTCCATGTGCCCGAGGTCAGCTTCGGCAGGTAGAGCGCCTTGATCTCGTCGCTCGCATGGTGCTCCAGCGCCTCGATCTGGCCCTGGCTCATCAGCGGGTTCAGGCTGAGCGCCAGGCAGGACGATGCCATCATCTCGTTGACGAAGGTGGCGAAGCATTGCGGCAGGCCCATACCGCCATACTCGGGATCACCGGTGATGCCGACCCAGCCGCCCTCGGCGATCTGTTGGTAAGCCTCGCGGAAGCCCGGGGGGCAGCGCACCACGCCGTTTTCCAGCCGCGCGGGCTGAATATCGCCGATCCGGTTGATCGGCACCAGAGCCCCCTCGCAGAGCTTGGCCGCCTCCTCCAGGATCGCGGCCCGGGTCTCGGAGGTCGCCTCGGCGAAGCGGGAGGTCTGGGCAAGCCGGTCCTGACCGACAATCTGCGCGGCGCAGAACTCCATTTCGGCGATTGGGGCGCGGTAGCTCATGTCGGGTCCCGTTGCTTGCCAGCGGCTGGGGCAGAAGGTAAGCGGGGCGGCGTCCGGGAGGAAGAGACAAATGGCCGTCGAAGGCTCAGATCAGGTCCGCGATACCGAGCGCCTGGCCGATGACGCAGCCGGGGTCGCACGGGCGGCGGAGCTGTTGCGCGCCGGGCGTCTGGTCGCCTTTCCGACCGAGACGGTCTATGGGCTCGGCGCCGACGCACGGAACGGCCGGGCGGTGGCCGGAATTTTCGAGGCCAAAGGGCGCCCCAGGTTCAACCCGTTGATCGTCCATGTATCCGATTCGGCGGCGGCGGAACGCCTCGTGGACCTGCCAGAGGGAGCGTTGGAATTGGCGCGCGCTTTCTGGCCGGGACCGCTGACTCTGGTCGCACCGATGAAACCCGGCAGTGGCATTGCCGATCTCGTCACCGCCGGTCTGCCGACCCTGGCCGTGCGGGTGCCGGCGCATCCCTTGGCGCAGCGAGTGTTGGCGGCTTTCGGCGGCCCGGTCGCCGCGCCGTCGGCCAATCCCTCGGGCCAGGTCAGCCCAACCACGGCCGATCATGTCCTCGGGGCTCTGCGCGGGCGCATCGATGCGATCCTCGATGGCGGGCCGTGCCCGGTGGGCCTGGAATCGACGATCATCGGGTTCGATGGCGGCGCGCCGGTCCTGCTGCGGCCAGGGGGGGTGGCTGTCGAGCACATTGAAGCCATGCTTGGGTGCGCTGTCAGATCGGAACCAGGCGAGGGCATCAGTGCGCCGGGTCAGCTTGCCAGCCACTATGCGCCCGCGGCCCGCCTGCGGTTGAATGCGGTATCGCCTGTGCCGGGCGAGGCCTGGCTCGGCTTCGGCCCGGACCCTGCCGGGATCGAGGGGCCGGCGCTGAACCTCTCGCCCACCGGCGATCTGGCCGAGGCGGCGGCAAACCTCTTCGCCTATCTGCGCGCGCTCGATGCGGAACAGCCCCAGGACGGCATCATCGCCACTGCCCCGGTGCCGGATCATGGCCTTGGTCGGGCGATAAACGACCGCCTGGCGCGCGCCGCAGCGGCGCGCTAGACCGAACCTCGCGATGACCAAGCTAATCGAACCTAGTTGCGATCACCTTGCCGATCTGTCCGGGATTGTCGGGGAGGGTGGAATGCTGGCGGCTTCGGATGAGAGCACGCAATCCTACCTGGTCGAGCCGCGAGGTCTCTACCGAGGACATGCGGCGGCGGTCCTGCGCCCGGCCACCACCGATCAGGTCGCCACTGTTGTCGGCTTCTGCAACACCCACCGGATTGGGGTCTTGCCCTACGGCGGCGGAACCGGCCTGGTTGGCGCGCAGGTGGCGCCGGACGGTCCCACGCCGGTCGTTTTGTCGCTGGAGCGGATGAACCGGGTCCGCGAGATCATGCCGGAAGACGGTGCAATCATTGCCGAGGCGGGCGTCTTCCTGTCCGACCTGCAGGAAACCGCCCGCGACGTGGGGCGGCTGTTCCCCCTGTCGCTGGCGGCCGAGGGGACCTGCCGGATCGGCGGCAATCTGGCCACCAATGCGGGTGGCGTGCAAGTGCTTCGCTATGGCAATGCCCGGGATCTCTGCCTTGGCATCGAAGCCGTGATGGCGGACGGCTCGGTGATGTCGGGCCTGAAGGCGCTGAGGAAGGACAATACGGGCTACGATCTGCGGAACCTCCTGATCGGCTCGGAAGGCACGCTTGGGGTGATCACGGCGGCAGCGCTCAAGCTGTTCCCGCTGCCCGGCGAGACCGTGACCGCGATGCTGGCCGTGCCCTCGCCCGAGACTTCCGTCACTCTGCTCCAGACGCTTCGCGAACGGTTGGGCGATGGGGTCACGGCGTTCGAGCTGATCGCCGATCAAGGCGTCGCGTTCCTGGCGGAGTTCTTTCCTGAGAAGGCCGACCCGCTGGAAAGCCGTCCGCCCTGGCGCGTGCTGGTCGAGATGACCGGCCCCGCCGAAGGCGGCCTGAGAGGCCGCGCCGAGACGGCGCTGGAGACGCTGTTCGAGGAGGGGCTCGCCATCGACGGTGTGCTTGCCGCCAACGAGGCGCAGCGGCGCCACATGTGGTGGATGCGCGAGATGCTGCCGGAGTGTAACCGCCGGGTCGGGTCGGTCTCGTCTCACGACATCTCGCTGCCGCTCAGCCGGATCGGCGCCTTCATCGCCGAGGTGCCGGCCATTGTCGCCCGGTTCGATTCCGATTTGCGCGTCAATTGCTTCGGCCATGTGGGTGACGGAAACTTGCACTACAACATCTTTCCGCCGGCAGGCCGCGCGGTCTCGGAATTTCGTCACCTGTCGGCTGAGGTGCGCCGGGCGATCCACGACCTGGTCGATGCCCATGGTGGCTCGATCAGCGCCGAGCATGGGATCGGACGCATGAAGACCGGCGATCTGATCCGCTATGGCGACCCGGCGCGGGTGGCTGCGATGCGTGCGATCAAGGCGGCGCTGGACCCGAACGGCATCCTGAACCCGGGCGCCGTGCTGGTAGACGAGGCGCTGACGGACTAATCTTCCGGCAGGCTGAACTGCCGCGCGTTGGCCAAGCTCGGGATCTTGCGCCGCGTTTCGGCCACCTGATCCAAATCCAACGTCACTTGGGTCACACCGACGCCCTCTCCCGCGTCGGCCAGGACCCGGCCCCAGGGATCGATGGCGATGGAATGCCCATAGGTCTCGCGCACCCGGCCCCGGCTTGCGGTGTGTGTGCCCCACTGCGCGGCGGCCAGCACAAAGCAGCCGGTCTCGATGGCCCGCGCGCGCAGCAGCACCTCCCAATGGGCCCGCCCCGTTGGCACGGTAAAGGCGGAGGGCACGGTCAGGACCTGCGCCCCTGCCTCGCCCAATGCCCGGTAGAGCGCCGGGAAGCGCATGTCATAGCAGATGGTCAGACCCAGTGTGCCCCAGGGGGTCTGGGCGGTGACCGCACGGTCGCCGGGGCGATAGCCTTTTGACTCGCGGTAGATTTCCTTCCCGTCGAGCTCGACATCGAACATGTGGATCTTGTCGTAGCGCGCCGCGACCATGCCCTCCGGCGCAATCAGGAACTGGCGATTGACGAACCGCCCGTCAGCATCGCCGGATTTGAGCGCGAGTGAACCGATCGACAGCCAGACGCGCGTCTCAGCCGCGACCGCGCGGAGCCGCGCCAGGGTCGCATCCTCGTCTTCCAGCGCCAAGCATGCGTTCTGCACGGTCCGGCTGGCCGAGACGATGTTGGTAACCTCGGGCGTCAGGACCAATTCGGCCCCTTCCGTCGCCGCCTGACGGATCAACGCCTCGGTCTTAGGCAGATTGGCCGCGGGGTCGTCGGATGCGTTGAGCTGGACGAGGGCGACCTTGAGATACATGGATCAAACCGAGAGCATGGAATCGAGCCGCCCCGCGCGTTCGAGCGCGTAGAGGTCGTCGCATCCGCCCACATGTGCACCGCTTATAAAGATCTGCGGCACCGAGCGCCGCCCGTTTGCGCGCTGCATCATTACCGCGCGCTGCGAGGGATCAGTCAGGATATCGGTCTCGGCATAGCCGACGCCTTTCTGGTCCAAGAGACGCTTGGCCATGCGGCAATAGCCGCAGAAGGGGGTCGTGAATATTTCGATTTGCGCCATGCGCTCTGGCTCTCCGGTAGGGTGCCCTCACGGGTCGCGCAAATAGGGCGCTTCGTCAAAACTGACAAGAGCGAGCACGAGAATGTCAACCGCCTTCGCTTCCGCCCGGCGGCAAAGGCGCGCGCAGGCGTTGAGCGTGGCGCCGGTGGTCAGGACGTCGTCGACCAGCAGCACACGTTTGCCCGCAAGGCGTCCAGCGCTGCCACGGGGCAAGGCAAACGCGCCGGCGATGTTCTCGGCCCGCGCCGCCCGGTCGCGCCCATCCTGGCTGCCGGTGCGCCGGACCCGGCGCAGGAGGTTTGCGGCAAAGTGTGTCGGCGCCCCCGCAGCGCCCGCCAAGGCCCGGGCGAGCTCGGCCGATTGATTGAACCGGCGCCCCAACCGCCGGGTCCAATGCATCGGGACCGGCAGGATGAGTTCTGTTTCGTCGACCAGCACCCGACCCGCCCGTAGCATCCAGCCGGCGAGCATCGGCACCGTGTCCAGCCGGTCGCCATGTTTGAGGCCGAGGATCAGGCGCCGCCCGGCCCCCTGATAGGCGAAGACCGCGACGCCCCGGCCCCAGGCCGGAGGGTATTTCTGGCAGGTGTCACACAGAAAGCTGGTATCGCGGATCCCGAGCCCCGGAACCTTTCGCCCGCAGGCCCGGCAGCCGCGTCCGGTCAGGAACGCGGTCTCGGCCCAGCAATCGGGGCAGAGCGTCCGAGCCTGCGCCGTGTCGCTCCGACAGGCGGGGCAAGCAGGCGGGAAGAGCGCATCCGTCAGCGGCCCGGCAAGCCCGACCACGCTGTCCATGGGCGTCCTCCACTCTCGCCGCCACACTGAATGCCCGCTATATCCACGCCATGAGGGTTAAGGATGACTGAACGCCCGGATCTCTTCGAGTTAACCACGCTCGCCCAGCGGCGCGACCGGGCGGTGCGGTCGGGCTTCGCCGATTTCCTCTGTCGTGAGGTGGCGGGCCTGGTCGCCGAGCGGCTTGCCGAGGTCAAGCGCGAATTCAATCGCGTTCTGCTGGTCGGCACCGGCGCCGGAGCAATGAGCGAAGCCTTGCCGCCCGGTGCAGCGGTCACGGCGTTTGAGCCTTCGCCCGCCATGGCCGAAGCGGAGGGCGCAGGGGTGATGGAGAGCGAAACTCTGCCCCTATCGGAGGGTGCCAACGACCTCGCGATTTCGGTGCTTCTGCTCCATCACCTGAACGATCCCGTGGGCCATCTGATCCAGCTTCGCCGCGCGCTGCGGCCCGACGGTCTGATGCTTGCGGCGCTCTTCGGCGGGCGGACGCTCCATGAACTCCGCGCCAGCCTGGCCGAGGCCGAGGCCGAGATCGAGGGCGGCCTCAGCCCGCGTGTCGCGCCGATGGGCGAGATCCGTGACCTAGGCGCGCTGCTGCAACGGGCGGGCTTCGCCATGCCGGTCGCCGACGCGGAGCGGCTGGAGGTGACCTATGCGGACCCCTTGGCGCTGATGCGCGACCTCCGGGCGATGGGCGAGACCAACATCCTGGCGGCGCGTCGCCGCGTGCCGATGCGGCGAGCCACACTATCCCGGGCCTGCGAGATCTACGCGGATCATTTCTCGGCCCCGGATGGGCGTATCCGGGCCACTTTCGAGATCGTCTTCTTGACCGGCTGGTCCCCTGGGCCGGACCAGCCTCAGCCGCTGAGACCGGGCTCGGCAACGCGGCGCCTGGCGGACGCGCTTGGCGCCCGCGAGATCAGCGCCGGCGAGAAAGCGGGGAAACGACGGTAGGGCGGACAAACTTTGTCCGCCGTGCCTATTGGGCGGGATCCGGCGCCGCAGCCTTGTTGAAACGCACGGCCCTGCGCGATACCTCATTCCAGGCCAAGATGGGGAGACGCTCATGCTCGATCGAACGGGGACCGATATGCCGGGCCGCGGCCGGCTCGCCCATGCGCCCGCGGACCATCCGGCATTGGCGCCGGCGAAGGTCGGCATCCTGCTGGTCAATCTGGGCACGCCGGACGGCACCGACTACTGGTCGATGCGGCGCTACCTCTCGGAGTTTCTGTCGGACAAGCGGGTGATCGACTATTCGCCCTGGCTCTGGCAGCCGATCCTGCAATTGATCGTGCTCTCGAAACGTCCGTTCTCTTCCGGTGAGGCCTATCGCGGCATCTGGAACGAGGCTGAGAACGAAAGTCCGCTTCTGACGATCACCCGCAGCCAGACCGCCAAGCTGCGCCAGCGGCTGGAGGCGAAACATGGTGCGAAAGTCGTGGTCGATTTCAGCATGCGCTACGGCAATCCCTCGACCGACGCGGCGATCCGGCGCCTGCAATCGCAGGGCTGCGAGCGGATCCTGTTCCTGCCGCTCTATCCGCAATACGCAGGTGCCACGACCGCGACGGCGAACGACCACGCGTTCCGCACGCTCATGCGGATGAAATGGCAGCCCGCCATCCGCACGGCGGCATCCTATTACGACGATCCGCTCTATATCGAGGCGCTGGCTGGGTCGGTCGAACGGGCCTATGGAGCGCTTGACCACCGGCCCGACGCCCTGGTGACGTCCTATCACGGTCTTCCGCAGCGCTACCTGACGGAGGGCGATCCCTATCACTGCCACTGCCAGAAGACATCGCGGCTGTTGCGCGAACGGCTCGGAATGGACGCGGACGAATTGGTGGTGGCCTTTCAGTCCCGCTTTGGCCCGGAGGAGTGGCTGCAGCCTTACACGGTCGAGGAAGTGGCCCGTCTCGCAAAGGCCGGCAAGCGGCGGATCGCCGTCATCGCGCCAGCCTTCTCGTCCGATTGCGTCGAGACACTGGAGGAAATCAACGAGGAGATCAAGGATGCCTTCGTCGAGGCGGGCGGCGCGGAATTCACTTACATCCCCTGCCTCAACGACGATGACGCGCATATCGACCTGATCGAGGCGATCGTCGCGCGCGAGGCTGCCGGGTGGCTGTGAACGGGGGCTAGCTGTGACGCTGCGGGCAACTCGCCTGATGGACGAGCCGATCATCCGGCCGCATATGGACGCCCGGATGGGCGACAATATCAATGGCCCGGCCCTTGTGCGGATGCCCGATTGGGCCGAGGCGCGGCTGGGGCGCTACCACCTCTATTTCTCGGACCACAAGGGCAAGTATATCCGCCTTGCCTTTGCGGATGAACTGACCGGCCCCTGGGCGATGCACGAGCCCGGTGTGCTGGACTTGGCCCAGTCCCATTTTCCGGCCGAGGACCCGCCCGTGCCGCCCGTCGAGGACCAGCCGGAATGGGCGGCGAAGATGCAGGGCGGGTTCCTATACGCCCATATCGCCTCGCCGGACGTGCATGTCGACGATCAGGCGCGGCTTTTCCGGATGTATTACCACGGGCTCTTGTGGAACGGCGACCAGGCGAGCCGGCTCGCGATCTCAAAGGATGGGCTGAGTTTCACCGCGCTCGAGCCTTTGCTCGGACCGCCCTATTTCCGATGTTTCCCCTATTGCGGACATATCTACGCCATCGCTTGGGGTGGCGGACTGTGGCGCACACCGGCTTGGGAAACACCCGTCGAGAAAGGCCCGCAGCTTGTGCCCTTCGACGCCAAGGAAGGGATCGGCGAGGGGTTCCGCCACGGCGAGACGCACCTTGCAGGTGACACGCTGAACCTGCTCTATACCCGTATGGGTGACCGGCCCGAGCGCATCCTGCACGCGACGGTCGATCTGGCGGGCGACTGGCTGGATTGGACCGCCACAAAACCCCAGGTTTTGCTGGAACCGGAACTGCCGTGGGAAGGAGCGGACCTGCCGCTGCAGACCTCGGTCATGGGCGGCGTCGATGGGCCAATGCGCGAGTTGCGCGATCCATGCGTTTTCATCGATGACGACGGGGTGGCCTATCTGCTTTATTGCGGTGCGGGCGAAAGCGGTATCGGCATCGCCCGGCTGGAGGGGCTCTGAGCGATGGAGACCGTTTGCACCGTGGCGGATCTGCGCGCTTACGTCCGCGCTTGGCGCGCGGCGGAAGAGACGGTTGCCCTGACCCCGACCATGGGCGCGCTCCATGAAGGCCATCTGAGCTTGGTCACGCTCGGCAAAGCCCGCGCGGACCGGGTTGTCGCTTCGATTTTCGTTAACCCGACCCAGTTCGGCCCAGCCGAGGATTTGGAGGCCTATCCCAGCGACGAGGTGCGCGACGCCGAGATGCTGGAAGGCGCTGGCTGCGACCTGATCTTCGCACCCTCGGTCGAGGAGATGTATCCGCCGGGATTCTCGACCAAGGTGCGGGTCGAGGGGCTGACCGAGTGCCTGTGCGGCGCCACCCGACCAGGGCACATGGATGGGGTCGCCCAGGTGGTGACCAAGCTTCTCAACCAGGCCCAGGCGGATTACGCGGTCTTTGGCGAGAAGGACTGGCAGCAACTGGCGGTGATCAGGCGGCTGGCGCGAGATCTGGACATCCCGACCGAGATCCTGGGCGCGCCGATCGTGCGCGAGGCGGACGGATTGGCGATGTCTTCGCGCAACAGGTATCTGGATGATGCACAACGGGCCGCCGCCGGGCAGTTGAACGTGATCCTGCGGCGCGCAGCCGACCGTATTGCCGAGGGCGCCGCGGTCGAGGCCGAAATGGCGGTGGCGCGCGCGCCATTGTTGAAGGCAGGGTTCGAAAAGGTCGATTACGTGGAATGCCGCCATGGGGATGATCTGACCCTGGTTGAAACCTTCGACCCGGCGCACCCGGCCCGTGTCTTCGCCGCCGCGCACATTGGACGCGCCCGACTTATCGACAATATCGCGGTTGCGGGGCCGGCATGAGCCTGCTGGCCAAGTTGAACCTGCCGCCGGTCTGGCTGATCGGCTTCATCGGGCTTGCCTGGGTGATCGCAAAGGCTTGGGCGCCGCTGGGCGCGGGCTTTGCTTGGGCGGGCTGGGGCTTGATCGGCGCTGCGCTGATCCTCTTCGCTTGGGCCGTAATCCAGTTCCGCCGCGCGGGTACCACGATCGTGCCGGGCGAGGCACCCAGCGCGCTGGTCGAGGGCGGGCCGTTCCGGCTTTCGCGCAACCCGATCTATCTGGCCGACCTGTTGATCCTGGCGGGGATAGCGCTGATCCTCGGCGCGCCGCTCGCGCTCCTCCTGATCGTCCCGTTCCAGCAGGTCTTGGTCAGACTCTTCATTTTGCCAGAGGAGACGATCCTGGAGCGCGACCTGCGCGCGCCCTATCTGGCCTACAAAGCCCGCGTCCGGCGCTGGCTCTGACCTAGAGCAAAACCGGATCAGACTGAATCAGTCTGATCCTAGGATTTTGCTCAAACATATGAGTCTGGACCAAAATCCTTTTTCAGACTGATTCAGTCTGATCCGGTTTTGATCTAGCCCTCCGGCAATCCCGCCTCGAACCAGTCGAGCGCGCGGGCCAGCCATCCCTTGGGTGTGCCGTGCTTGCCCGGATGGAGCCAGAGCTCGGTTCGCCCTCCGGGACAATTGGTCCACGCCCGGATCAGGTCGCCGTTTTCGTCGATCAGCTTCTGGTCCGGCTGCTCGGCCGGGCAGGAATTGGCGGCGCGCAGTATCTTCAGGCTGGCGAAGGTGTCGCCCTGGGTGAGCGTCCCGTCCGCCACCGAGCGGCCCTCGAGCGGGATGATCCGGTCGGCCCAGCCATGGGTGTGGAGGAGATCGGCGCCCCCGGTGCAACCAGATGGCAACGGTTCCCAGAAGGCGCCCGCGATCGGGGCATAGGCGCGGGCCAGGCGGGGCGCGTTACAGGCGACGTCCCAGACCATCGAGCCGCCGCGCGAGAAGCCGGCCAGCAGGACGCGGCTGCGGTCGACGCCGCGCTTTGCGGCATCTTCGAAAATCGCACTCAGAAAGGTGATGTCGTCACGCTCGTAATCGCTGCCGTCGCGCACCGACCAATCCTTCTGGCTGCGATCCCCGTGGGTCGGCCGTCCCTCGGGCGCGATCAGCGCATAGCCCCGAACGGCAAGCCCGTTTCGCAGCGCCCGGTTCCTCATCACTCCCGCCGGGGAACTGCCCCAGCCGTGAAGATAGACCAGCGCCGGGACCGGCCCGGTCGCGCCTTCCGGCAGGGCCAGCCGGTAGAACCCCAGGCTGATCGGGCATTCGCCCTTCGGAGTGCCGCAAGCCTCCTGGGCATTGGTTGGCAGTGCGCTGATAGCGAAGGCGAGAAGGGCGAAAACGAAGCGCATGAGCGATACCGGGATGAGAAAAATCTTCCGAAGATTTTAGAATGGCGGCGCGTGATTAAAAGCGGCCATGCGCCACTTTTCACGAGAACGTCAGAAAAGCTCACTTCGCGAGCCGGGCCTCGAACCAGTCGAGAACCCGGGTCAGCCATCCCTTCGGCGTGCCATGGCCGCCCGGGTGGAGCAGCAGATCCAGGCGCCCGCCCGCGCAGCCGGTCCAGCGGCGGAACCAAAGGCCGGCCTCGTGGTCGATGACCCTATCGTCTGGCATCTGCGGCTCGCAGCCATTGGTCCGGCGCAGGACGGCGAGCCCGGCGAAAAGGTCGCCCTGCACCACCCGGCCATTGCGGAACGAGCGCCCTTCGATCGGTACAATCCGGTCGGTCCAGCCATGGCTGTGGAAGAGGTCGACCGGGGCGGCGCAGCTCTGGGGCAGAGGTTCCCAAAACGCGCCGGCGATCGGCGCATAGGCCCGGGCGGTCCCGGGGGCCCGGCAAGCGATGTCCCAGACCATCGAGCCGCCGCGCGAGAAACCGGCCAGCAGGACGCGGCCGGGATCGACCCCTCGCCGGGCGGCATCGGCGATGGCCTCCTTAACGAAGGCAATGTCGTCGCGGGGATGGGTTCGGTTGTCGAAGACCCCCCAGTTCTTGCGCGGGCGGGGCGGGTTTTCCTGTCCCTCGGGCGTGATCAGGGCGTAGCCGCGGGTGCCCAGTTCGCGGATCATGGCGCCGTTTTTCATCACCGCAGCCGACGTTGAGCTGCCGCCATGGAGGAAGACCAGCGCGGGGACGGGCGCCGCGACGCCCTCGGGCAGGATCAAACGGTAAAAGCCGTTTTCAGTCGGGCAGGTGCCCTCGCGGGTGCCGCAGTCCTGGGCGGTGGCGGGGGTGGTGAGGAATAGGGTCGCGACGATCGTCAAGACCCAATGTCCCGGACTTGATCCGGGACCCCAGGCCGCTGCGCTCAGATCATCGAGGCCCCGGGTCGAACCCGGGGCATTGGATCTATTCTTCACCGCCCCTTCCACACCGGATCGCGCTTCTCGGCGAAGGCGCGGGCGCCTTCCTTGTTGTCCTCGGATCCGTAAAGGATGTCGACATTGCGGAACTGGCGCTTGGTGATCCGGTTCATGGCGTCTTGGAATTTCATATCCTCGGCCTCGCGCACCACCTCCTTGATCGAGGCATAGACCAGCGGCGGGCCGGATTCGAGCAGACGGGCCAGTTCCCAGGCCTTGTCCAGCAATTCCTCGGGTTTGCAGACCTCCTTGACCAGGCCCCACCGCAGCGCCTCCTCGGCATCGAACCAGCGGCCCGTAAGCAACAGGTCCATGGCCACATGGTAAGGGATGCGTTTCGGCAGTTTCAGCGAAGCCGCGTCCGCGATCGTGCCCGAGCGGATCTCCGGCAGCGCGAAGGTTGCGGTCTCGGAGGCCAGCAGCAGATCGCAGGAAATCGCCAATTCCAATCCGCCGCCGCAGCAAATGCCGTTGACCGCGCAGATGACCGGCTTGTTCAAATGCGGCAGTTCTTGGATGCCGCCGAAGCCGCCGACCCCGTAATCGCCATCGACCTCGTCGCCGGCCGCGGCGGCTTTCAGGTCCCAGCCGGGGCAGAAGAACTTCTCGCCTTCGGCGCGCAGGATGGCGACGCGCAGGCCCGGGTCGTCGCGGAAGTCGCGGAAGGTCTCGCCCATGATCCGGCTGGTCACCAGGTCAATGGCATTGGCCTTGGGCCGGTCGAGGGTCACTTCCAGGATGCCGCCCTCGTGGCGGGTCTTGATCGGGGTCTCGGTCATTTGGTCTTCTCCCTCAGACGGATCAGGGCGTCGGCGGCGACGGCGCCCGTGGGCGTGGCGATCAACGGGTTGATGTCGATCTCGATCACCTGGCCCGCATTGGCGGAGGTGTAATCCTGGACCGCCAGGCAGGCGCGCACAACCGCGTCCAGATCGGCGGGCGGGCGGCCACGGTAGCCGGCCAGCAGCGGCCAGATGCGGAGCTGGGTTAGCGCATCGCGGATCTCGGCCTCGGCGGTGGGAAGCATCAAGGTCACGCTGTCTTCCAGGATTTCCGTCAAGACACCTCCGGCACCGATGGTCAGTGTATACCCATGGGCCGGGTCGTCGAGGATGCCCACGATCAGCTCGGCCACTGGGTCCGCGACCATCGCCTCGACCAGCCAGGGGCCGGGCATTGCGCGGGCAGCCTCCGCCACCGCCTCGGCGTCCGTGATGCCCAGCCGAACGGCGCCAGCGTCGGTTTTATGGGCGATGCCAAGGCTTTTCAGGGCGACTGGGAATCCGGAATCTTCGGCGATCCTAACCGCCTCTTCCGCGCTCCGCGCTGTCCCGCCTGCCGGAACAGCGAGGCCATGCGCGGTGAGGACCGATTTCGCCGCGGCCTCGTCCAGAACCCGAGAGCCAGGTTGATCTGGCGCGCCCAGCAGCACCTGTTTGTAGGCGGGTTGCGTCCACGCGTCCGCGACCGCAGCGGCAGCCTCGGCCGCGGCCAGGGTTTCGCCTAGGCCCAGCATCGGCGCGAGGCCCAGCTCCATGAACTGACGTGCCCGCGTCTCTGGCATGTTCTCGGGCATTGAGGCGGCGACAGCGACGCGCGCGCCGGTCGCGCTCGCCGCCTGGGCGATTGCGCTGACCGCGCTCTCCCAAGCCTGGTCCGAGCAGCGGTCGAGGCGCGGGAAGTCCAGCACCAGGATCGAGAAGTCGAATCCCGCATCCATCATCGCAGAAAACGTCGCGGTCATCGCCGGCTCGTCGTCCCAGATGAAGGTGTGGTAGTCGAGTGGGTTGGCGACGGTCACCAGGGGCCCAAGGCTCTCCTTGACCGCTCCGCGCTCTGCTTCGCCCAGCGGCCGGAACCGCAGGTCGCGCCCGACCGCCGCATCGGCGATCAGCGCCGCCTCGCCGCCCGAGCAGGACATCGAGCAAATCTCGCGCCCAGGCAGGGGACCGAGGACATGCAGCAGTTTCAGCGTTTCCAGGAACTCGGGGATCGAATGGAGTTCCGGAATCCCGAGATGGCGCATGAAAGCGTGAGAAGCCGCGGCCCCGCCGGCCAGCGACGCCGTATGGCTAACCGCGCCGGCGCGGGCCTCATCCGAGCGGCCAACCTTCAGCGCGACCACGGGTTTCTTTAGCGCCCGTGCCTTGGCCGCCATCGCCTCGAAGGCGCGCACGTCGCCGATTCCCTCGATATAGAGGCCGATGGCTGTGACCCGGTCGTCGTCCATCACCGCCATGGCCATCTCGGCGAGCCCTGTCTGCGCCTGGTTCCCGGCGGCGATGCAGTAGGCGAGCGGCAGGGCGCGGGCCTGCATGGTCATGTTGATCAGAATATTCGAGGATTGGGTGAGGATCGCGACACCGGACTCCACACGCTCGCCCCCATGCTGGTCCGGCCAGAGGAGCGCGCCGTCCAAATAGTTGATCAGCCCGTAGCAGTTGGGGCCGAGGATCGGCATCTGGCCCGCCGCCTCCAGGAGGCAGGCCTGGAGGCCCGCGCCGCCGGTTCCCTCGCCCTCGGATTCCTTAAAGCCCGAGGCAAAGCAGACCGCCCCCCCGGCGCCTCTGCGCGCGAGCCGCTCGATCACCTCGATGGTCAGGTTGCGGTTGACCCCGATGAAGCTGGCATCCGGCGCTTCCGGTAGCTCCTCGACCGTGCGGTAGCAAGGCAGGCCATGCATTTCATCCCGTGTCGGATGGACTGGCCAGATAGCGCCGTCGAAGCCCATCTTGAGGCATTGCTCGACGACCGCTGGTCCCCAGGCGCCGCCGCCGAAGACAGCGATCGAACGGGGGCGGAACAGGCGAGAGAGGTCGCGCATTTGTGTCACCCCCTCCCTAACCCTCCCCCCAGCGGGGGGAGGGAACGCGCCCCGCTCCGATCTTTGCGCGCGGACAGCGCCTTCTAGCCGCGACGATATTCCCTCCCCCCGCTGGGGGGAGGGTTAGGGAGGGGGTGTCAAGGCGCGCCAGGGACATCGTTCTTCTCATCACGCCCCAGCGGCCGGAGCAACTCCCGCCCGATGATATGGCGCTGGATTTCGCTCGTGCCGTCCCAAATCCGCTCGACCCTTGCGTCGCGCCAGAAGCGGGCCAAGGGCAGGTCGTCCATCAGGCCCATGCCGCCGTGGATCTGGATCGCCGCGTCGGTGACGCGGGCCAGCATCTCGGTGGCGAAGACCTTGGCACTGGCGATCTCGCGGTTGGCGGGCAGGCCCTGGTCGAGGCGCCAGGCCGAGGCCAGCGTCAGATAGTCGGCGGCATCGATCTCGGTGATCATGTCGGCGATCTGAAAGCTGACCCCTTGGAATTTGCCGATCTGCTGGCCGAACTGTTTACGCTCGGCGGCGTAGTTCAGCGCGTAGTCGAAGACGCGGCGCGCGCGGCCGACCGAGCCAGTGGCGACCGTGATCCGGGTGGCGTAGAGCCATTCGTTCATCACCGCGAAGCCGCCATCGACCTGGCCCAGAACCTGGCCATCGGGCAGGCGGCAATCGTCGAATTCCAGGATCATGTTCTTGTAGCCCCGGTGGCTGACCGAGGTGTAGCCCGGGCGGATCGTGAACCCCGGCGTGCCACGGTCGACCAGGAAGGCGGTGATCTTCTTCTTCGGTCCCGCATGGGTCTGTTCCTCGCCGGTGGCGATGAAGACGATCAGGAAATCCGCGTGGTCGGCGCCCGAGATGAAATGCTTGGTGCCGTTCACGACCCAATCGCCCCCGTCGCGCTTGGCAAAGCACTTCATGCCGCGCACGTCGCTGCCTGCGTCCGGCTCGGTCATCGCCAGCGCGTCCATCTTCTCGCCCCGGACTGCGGGCAGCAGATAGCGCTCGCGCTGGTCGCCCTCGCAGGCCATCAGGATGTTCTGGGGTCGGCCGAAGAAATGGGTCAACCCCATGGCGCCCCGACCAAGCTCGCGCTCGACCAAGGCGAATTCCAGGTGGCTGAGCCCGGCTCCGCCGACCTCCTCGGGGAAGTTGCAGGCGTAAAAACCGAGCTCGATTGTCTTCTGCTTGATCGCCTGGGCGACCTCCGGCGGGATCTCGCCGGTGCGCTCGACCTCCTCCTCGTGCGGATAGATCTCATGTTCAACGAAGGACCGCACCGTGTCGACGATCATCTGCTGTTCTTCGGTCAGGCCGAAATGCATTGCCGGTCTCCCTTAGATCTTCGGGTCGGGATTGTAGTAACCGCCATCGACCGCGATCGCCTGGCCCGAGACGTGGCGCGCCTCGGGCGAGGCCAGGAACAGGGCCATATTGGCGATGTCGGAGGCGGTGACGAAGGTGCGCATCGCGCTGGCCGAGGCAAACGAGTCGTGGACCTGATCGATGGGCAGCCCCTCGGCCTCGGCCTTGGCGGCGATCACGCGGTCGATGCGCGGGCCCTCGACCGCCCCGGGGCAGAGCGCGTTGACCCGGATACCGTGGGGGCCAAGCTCCATCGCCAGGGTTTTCATCAGGCCGATCATGCCCCATTTCGCCGTGGAATAGGGCGTGCGGCGCGGCAGGCCGAAAAGCCCGGCGACCGAGGAGGTGATCAGGAGCGCCCCCGACCCCTGGCGCTTCATCATCGGCGCGGCGTGGTGCGCGGCCAGGAATGCGCCGTCGAGGTTGACCGCGAGGCAGCGTTTCCAGTCGGCGAACGCGACCTCCTCGACCAACGCGGTCGGCCCGGCGATCCCGGCATTGGCGGCAAGGGTGTCGAGGCCGCTCCATTCGGTCTCGATCTCGTTGAACAGCGCGGACATGGCCGCTGGGTCCGCCGCATCCGCCTGGGTCTTGCGCCAGCTATCGGGGCAGGCGGCGAGCGCCTCGGCATCCACATCGGTCACCCAGACGCGCGCGCCCGCCCCGGTAAAGGCGACGCCCATGGCACGGCCGATCCCGGCCCCGCCGGCGGTTATGAGGATGCGGCTATCGCTGGGCATCGTGATCTCCTTCTCACAATGTCCCGGACTTGATCCGGGACCTCGCGCCGTTGCGCGATGTTCATCGAGGCCCCGGGTCGAGCCCGGGGCATTGGTCTTTAGCGCCCCCCAACGGCCCGGCCCGCCCCCTCGGGCGCCGGCAGGCTGGCCTGGGCCTCGGCGATCTCTCCCAGCTTCGCCGTCACCTCCGGCGCCGGATCGCAGGTCTTGCGGGCGTTCATATCCACATGCAGCAAGAACTGCTCCCCTGTCGCCAACAGCCGCCCATCAGCGTGGGTCAGGCGGTGGAAGAGGTGCATCTTCTTGCCCCGGCCCTCCAGCACCTGGGTGGTGACCGTCAGGGGGTCGCCCGCCATACCCTCGTCCAGATAGCGGATGTGGATCTCGACCGTGAACCAGCTCATGCCACGTGCCACATAGGCCTCGTCCGAGCCGATCATCCGCATGATCCCGTCGGCGGCGTCCGAGAACATCTGACCATAGCGGCTCTCGTTCATGTGGCCATTATAGTCGGTCCAGCCGGCGGGCACCTGACGAGTCGCGGTGATGAAGGGCTTCGAGAAATCCGGCTCGGCCGGGACCGAGCGGATCGCCTGGCCCGCCTCGTAGGCCGCCAGGGTCTTGCCCGCGCCCCAGTCGTTGGCCTTCAGCGCATGGAGCATGGCAACCAGGTTGTCGTCGCGGATGCGTTCCAACTCGCGCGGGCCCAGACTCCCCGATTGCGCCTCGCACTGGCCGCCGACCATATCGACGAAATCCTCGGTCAGTTCGGGCACGTCCATCAGCTTGGTCCAGGGCCATTTGAGGCAGGGGCCGAACATGGCCAGCATGCCGCGCATGCCTGCCTCGCCGCCGGCGAGATGGAAGGTCTGCATGGTGCCCATCTGCGCCCAGCGCAGCCCAGGGCCATAGGCGATGGCGGCGTCCAGTTCCTCGGCGGTCGCCACCTTGTCGTGCAGGAGCCAGAGCGCCTCGCGCCAGAGCGCCTCCTGCAAACGGTCCGAGAGGAAGCCCTCGATCTCGACCCGGCAATGGAGCGGGTGCATCCCGAGGCTGGCATAGAAATCCTTCGCCCATTCGATGTGAGCCGGGTCGGTCTGTCCCCCCGCCACCAATTCGACCAGCGGCAGCAGGTAGACCGGGTTAAAGGGATGCGCGACGATAAGGCGGCCCGGATGGGCCATTTCGGCCTGCAGCTCCGTCGGCATGATGCCGCTGGTCGAAGAGGCGATGACGCCGGTCGCGTTGACTTTCTCGACCTCGGCATAGACCTGCCGCTTGATCTCGAGCCGTTCGGGCACCGCCTCGATGATCAGGTCTGCGCCCTCGGCGGCTCCTGCGACGGTTCTCGCCATCGCCCAGGCGGCCTTTGGGCCACGTGGGGCGTTGGTGAGCCTACCATAGGCGTGCTCGGCATTTTCGAGCACCGCATTCAGCTTGCGCTCGGCTTCCGGGTCCGGATCGAAGACGCGGGCCTCGATCCCGTTTTCGATCAGCCGGGCGAGCCAGCCGCCGCCGATGACGCCGCCCCCCAGGATCGCGGCCGTTCTGATGGTCATGTTGCTCACTCCGGCAAGTATCTCTCAGACCAGTGTGTCCCCGCCTGGCCGGTGGCGATCATCTGGTCGATATCGTCCTCAGAATATCCCAGTTCCGCCAACACATTGCGGGTGTCGGTGCCGTATTTTCGGGCATGACCGGGTATCGTGATCCGGGCGTTCCGGGGGCGCACCGCATTGGGGGCAGTGAGTTCGACCCAGCGGCCCATCGGGTGGCGGTCGTGGCGCACCGCATGGAAGGTCGCGCAGCGAAGATCGGGATCGTCCGTGCTCTCCCGCGACAGGTTCCCGTCGCGGTTCCCGGCCAGCGTCGCCAATGGCATGACCACGGTCGTGGCCTGATCCAGCGCAGCTTGCCAATGGGCCAGAGGTTCGGTCGAAAACCGCTCGGTCAGTGCGTCCGCAATTTCCGCCTCAGGCAGTTGCGCCAGGTCCGCCAAGGCTGGAACGCGGGCCAGCGCCTCGGCCCGTTCGTCCGGGGCGGCAAGGAAGAACCAGCCGTCAGATGCCGGGTAGCAATGGTAGAACGGCCCCCATCCCATGGCCTCGCGGCCCGAGGGTTCGTCGAAGGGCGCGCGGCCCTCGAAGTCATACATGAAGGGCGCCTGGATCAGGTTGCCGGCGGCGGCCAGCGATGCGCGCGCCAGGCCGCCTTGACCTGTCCGTTCGCGTCGCACGAGCGCGGCCCCAAGCGCCACGCAGGCCGCGAACCCGGTCAGGACGTCGATGGTGCCCAGATGGGCGTGCTCTTCAGGCGTCTCGCGCCCGCCGAAGCGGCACATGACCCCGGAAGTCGCTTGGGCGAGATCGTCGTAGCCGAGGTAGTCCGATTTCGGTCCCCGGCGCGGGCCGCCGAACATATCGAGTTGGACGAGGATCAGGCCGGGGTGGGATCGGGCCAGGACCGCCGGGTTCAGGCCCAGCCGGTCGCGCTGGGCGTTGGTGCCGTTGAAGGTGACCACGTCGGCCTGGGCGAGCAGGCGGTCGAAGGCCGCGCGCCCCTCGCGCGCGTTGATGTCGAGGAGCACGCTGCGCTTGCCGCGATTGGCGTGCAGCCCGAAGACGATGGCGTTCCAGGGGTCCATCGAGGGGGTGATCGTGTTGATCTGGGTGACCTCGGCGCCGAAGCGGGCGAGCGTCGAGGCGATGGTCGGGCCGGCGATGACATTGGTGACGTCGAGAACCCGCAGGCCGGTGAGCCAGCCTTGGCCGGGTTCCAGGAACGCCTGCAGCGTCCCCCCCTCTCCATCTCTCCCCCACGAGGGGGGAGAGGGTGCCATAGCGGCGAGGGCGAGGATGTCTTCGCGGTGTTGATCCGGCCCGGGGCCAGCGGCTTTGGCGAGCGTGCCGGGGTCATCGCCCAGCCAGGCGACGTTGCCCATCTGGCGCATGAGGCCGTGGCGGGGGTCGTCGACCTCGAGGATCAGGCCTGAGGTACGGGCATGGGGGTCGGCGAGCCAATCCCGCGTCGTTTGCTGGGTGGTGCCAGGCGCCGGCGTGGTGCCGAAGATCGCCTCCCATTCCGCCGCCGGGCGAGTCAGGAACGCGGCCTCCATGGCGCGGGTGATCCGGGTCCGGTCCTCCGCGCCCACCGGATAGGAGCGGAGCGCCCAGGGGCCGGGCCAGGCCTGGCTGTCCTGGTAGACGTCGAAATCCGGCAGCTCCGCCGCCAAATCGCCGAGGCCCAGCGCCTCAAGAACCCGGAAGGGATGGCGGGTATGCGAAGCCGCGACCACGTAGAAGAGCTGGCCATCGGCGCATTCATAGATGCGGTAGAAAGGGTCGAGGAAGTCCTGCAGATCGGCGAAGCTCATGTCCATAGGCTCGCCCGCCGCCCGGCGGCGCTCGATTTCCAGCTCGCGCGGGGACTTGTAGCGGTCCGGATAATCCTGAACCCGGGCACTGTTATAGACCAGCCCCTCAAAAAGGGCCGAGGCGAGCGGCACCTCGATGGCGTCGCCCCCCATCCTGCCCCGCGCGGCCAGGGCGAAAAGGACCGACATCGCCCCGAAGACCGCGCCGTAGGCCGAGGCCAGCGCCAAGGGCGTGAACGAGGGGTTGATCCCCATCAGCACCCGGTTGAGGCCCATATCGGTGAACTGCCCGGTGCGCGCGGCGATCACCGCCTCCCAGGCCGGGACATGGGCCAGCTCCGGATCGGTCGAGGCAAAGCCCGGCACCGATAGATAGACGAGGTCCGGGTTGGCCTCGCGCACGGCCTCGGCGTCGAGGCCGAGCCGTGCCATGACCCCGGGGCGGAAGTTCTCGATCACCACGTCTGATTGGGCGGCGAGGGCGCGGGCGGTCTTGGCGCCCTCTGGCAATTTCAGATCGAGGGCAATGGAGCGCTTGCCCCGGCTGAGCATATCAAAGGCCGGGCTGCGCCAGCGAGGGCCTTGCGGCCGGTCGACCCGGATCACCTCGGCCCCGAAATCGGCCAGCATCATGCCCACCAGCGGCCCGGCCAGATACTGACCGAAATCGAGGACGCGGATGCCGGAAAGGGGGCGGGTCATGGCCACTCCCTCCTTGTATGGTCAAGCGGCCTTTGGCGCCCGTTTCTGCAACTTCAGCTTCTCGCGCACCTCCGCCGGGCCGATCACGCGCGCGCCCATGTTCTCGATGATGGTGACCGCGCGCTCGACCAGTTGGGCGTTGGTGGCCAGCACGCCCTTCTCAAGCCAGAGATTGTCCTCCAGCCCGACCCGCACATTGCCGCCGGCCAGGATCGCCGCGGCCACATAGGGCATCTCGTTGCGCCCCAGCGAGAAGCCGGACCACGTCCAGCTGTCGGGCACGTTGTTTACCATCGCCAGGAAGGTGTTGAGGTCATCCGGCGCCCCCCAGGGCACGCCGTGGCAGAGCTGGACCAGCACCGGGTCCTGGATGATCCCCTCCTCGACCAGCTGCTTGGCGAACCAGAGATGGCCGGTATCGAAGGCCTCGATCTCCGGCCTGACACCCAGATCGGTCATCATCTGGCCCATGGCGCGCAACATGCCCGGCGTGTTGGTCATCACGTAATCGGCCTCGGCGAAGTTCATGGTGCCGCAATCCAGCGTGCAGATCTCGGGCAGGCATTCGGCCACGTGGGCGACCCGCTCGGTGGCGCCGGCCATGTCGGTGCCGTTCTCGTTCAGCGGCAGGGGGGATTCCACCGAGCCGACGACTATGTCGCCGCCCATCCCCGCAGTCAGGTTCAGAACGACATCCACTTCGGCGTCCCGAATGCGGCCGGTCACCTCGCGGAACAGATTGGTGTCGCGGCAGGGCACGCCGGTCTCTGGATCGCGCACATGGCAGTGAACAATGGCGGCGCCGGCCTTGGCGGCGTCGATCGCGCTCTCGGCGATCTGCTGGGGCGAGCGCGGCACATGGGGGCTGCGGTCCTGGCTGCCGCCCGATCCGGTCACGGCACAGGTGATGAAGACGTCCCGGTTCATGGCGAGCGGCATGGTGTCCTCCCTTGATCGATTTGTCCGAGCTTGCCTTGAGGCATCGCCGTGTGCTTGTCTGGAATAGAACAAAAATATGCAGAAAACGCTGAATGTTTACCGCTGATCCCACGCCGCTGGAAATCGAGGTCCTGGTTCTGCCGGATGCGACCCTGATCCTGGTCGCGGCTTTGATCGAACCCTTGCGCGCGGCCAACCGGGTGCTGGGGCGCGAGCAGTTCCGGTGGACCCTGACCACACCAGACGGCGCGGCAGCCTCCAACCGGGCTGGCGTGCCGATCCCGGCGGCGCGGGCCTTTGACCCAGTGGCGGGCGCCGCGCCTCTCGTGGTCGCGGGCTCCTACGACATCGCGCGCCACGTCACCTCGGGCCTGATCCGAAGGCTGGGGCGGGCTGGGCGGGCGCGGCCGATGATCGGCGGCGTCGAAGCTGGGGCCTGGGCTTTGGCCCGCGCCGGCCTGCTGACTGGGCGCCGGGCAACCACCCATTGGGAGGACCTGGCGGATTTCGCCGCCGCCTTTCCGGATATCGACATTCAACCCCGGCGCTTCGTCATCGACGGCAATCGCTTCACCTCGGGCGGGGCCGGGCCGACGCTGGACCTGATGCTGGAGCTGATCCGGGTGCGGCTCGGTTATCCCCTGTCGCTGGAGGTCGCCAAGCTTTTCACCTACGAGCGGTCCGAGCGCGCCGATCAGGCCCCGGCGCTCGCTCTGGCGCGCCCGCGCGAGCCGCATCTGGCCCGCGCCGTGGCGGCGATGGAGACGAACCTGGAGGAGCCGTGGCCGATCTCGCGGATCGCGCGCGCGGCGAATGTGAGCACGCGGCACCTGCAGACGCTGTTCCTGCGCGATCTGGGGGTCACGCCGTATGCGCACTACCAAGCGTTGCGGCTGAACAGGGCGCGGCGTTTGCTGATCGAGACCAGGCTACCGGTGCTCGAGATCGCGGGGCAGAGTGGATTTGCCTCGCCCGCCAGCTTCACCCGGGCCTATCGCCGCCGGCACGGCGAGAGCCCGCGCGAAACGCGGGCACAGGCGTGCTTTTGAGTAGGGCCGCATGGTGGGGCAATTCGCCGGATCGGCGGGGCGGATTTTGGATGGCAGGCTCAATCCCATGGCATTGCGGGTCCTGATCCTCGGAGGCTACGGCGTCTTCGGCGCCCGGCTGGCCCGCCTCGTCGCGGGCGCGCCCGGCTTGGGCCTGATGATCGCCGGCCGTAGCCGCGCCAAGGCCGAGGCCCTCTGCGCGACGCTCGAGGGCGCCGAACCCGCGGTTTTCGACCGCGATCTGCCCATCGAGCCGCAGCTTCGCGGGCTGGCACCGGAACTGGTCATCGACGCGATGGGACCGTTTCAGGATTACGGTGATGACCCTTACGCCGTGATCCGCGCGGCGCTGGCGCTGGGGATCGACTACATGGACTTCGCCGACGGAGCGGACTTCGTGCGCGGGGTCGCGCAATTCAACGCGGAGGCCAAGGCGCTCGGCGTCTTCGTGCTGTCCGGCGTCAGCAGCTTTCCGGTGCTGACCGCCGCGGCGGCGCGCCGGCTGGGCCAAGGCATCGACCAGGTCGAGACCATCGCCGGTGGCATCGCGCCTTCGCCCTATGCAGGGGTGGGCTTGAACGTGATCCGCGCGGTCTCGGCCTATGCTGGCAAGCCAGTGAAGCATCTGCAAGATGGCCGCCCGGTGACCAGCTGGGGTCTGATCGACAACCGGCGCTATGTTATCGCGCCGCCTGGATGCTCGCCGCTCGATCCGGTCCGGTTCTCGCTCGTGGACGTGCCCGACCTCCAGATGCTGCCGCGGGAATGGCCAGGGCTGCGCTCGATCTGGATGGGGGCTGGGCCGGTGCCTGGGGTGTTGCACCGTGGCCTGAATGCGTTCGCTTGGGCGGTGCGGCTGCGGGCCCTGCCGTCGCTCGCCCCCTTTGCGCGTCTCTTCCATTGGGCGATCAACCACCTGCGCTGGGGCGAGCACCGGGGCGGGATGTGCGTCGAAGTGTCCGGGCGCACGAGTGACGGCACGGCGGTGACCCGATCCTGGCACCTGTTGGCCGAAGGCGATGACGGCCCGTTGATCCCGGCCATGGCGCTGGAGGCGCTGATCCGCCGGATGCTGGCGGGAGAACGGCCCGAGCCGGGCGCCCGGGCGGCGATGCGCGAACTGGAGTTAGCGGATTACCAGCCGCTATTCGACCGGTTCGCAATCACCACCGGGCTGAGGGAAGAGGCGGCGCCGGACGCACCGCTCTACCGCCGCATCCTCGGCGCGGCTTTCGACGAGTTGCCCGAGCCGGTGCGCCGGATGCATGAGGTCCACGAGAGCCTGGTTGCCGAGGGCCGGGCCGAGGTCACGCGCGGGGGCAATCCGCTGGCACGAGGCATCGCGGCGCTGTTCCGGTTCCCGAAGGCCGGGCGGGACGTGCCCGTGCGCGTCTCGTTCACCGTCGAGGACGGTGTCGAGCGATGGGAGCGCAACTTCGACGACCGCAAGCTGGTGAGCTGGCAATCAGCGGGCAAGGGCCCGTGCCGGCACTTAATGGCCGAGCGTTTCGGTCCCTTCGTCTTCGGCCTGGCGCTAGTCGTCGAGCCTGGGCGGCTGCGCCTGGTGCCGCGCCGCTGGACCGCGTTCGGCGTGCCGATGCCGCGCTTCCTGATGCCCAGGGGCGAAAGCTTCGAGACGGTCGAGGACGGGAAATTCCGCTTCCATGTAGAGATCCGTCTGCCGCTTTTAGGCCTGATGGTGCGCTACCGGGGCTGGCTCGCGCCCGTTGCCTCGCCGAGCCGTCCGTAGACGGCGCTTCCGCCATCCGATGCGCGGCGCAGCGTCGTCGGCGCAACTCCGACCGAACGGCGGAACGCCACGGCGAACGCGCTCGCACTCCGGTATCCGCAATCCGCCGCGACACGGTCGACCGACGCTCCCGCGACGATCTGTTCGACCGCGGATTGCAGGCGCACTCTACGGCGCCAGGCACCGAAGCTCATACCGGTTTCACGGGTGAAAAGGCGTGCTAAGGTTCTGGCCGACGCACCTGCATGATCCGCCCAGGCGTCCAGGGTGAGACGTGTGCCCGGGTCGGCGATCAGAGCGGCACAAATCCTCGCCAGCCGTGGGTCCTGGGGCAGGGTCAGGCCGAGCGGCAGGCGGCGGGCGCCAGTGATCTCGCTTAGGATCAGGGTCGCCATGGCTCCGCCGCGTCCGGTCTGATCGTAGAGCACCGGCTCGTCGATCAGGGCCAGGATAAGACTACGTAAAAGGTCGGAGACTTCGAGCACGATCGGCAGGGCCGGCAGGCCGGGATCGGTCCCGCGCGCGATATAGAGCGTGCGCATCTCGAGATCGCCGCGGATGCTCATCGCATGGGTTATGCCGCCAGGGATGTAAACCGCACGATAAGGTGGAACGATCCAAGCCTCCGCCTCGGTTCGGACGCGCATCGTGCCGCGCACGGCGAACAGCAACTGGTCGCGATGGTGGCTGTGTGGGGCGATCTCGGCCCGGTCCGCGAACGCCTTGGCCATTGCCGCCATGGGGCGCGGCACCGCCTGGTAATCGCGCGGGTCAGTGCTGCGTTGTGCACTTGGCAGATTCTCGACGATATTTGGCATGACAACGATATCCTGCCACAGCTATCACTGAGCGACCAATAGCAATCGAGGCCGCGATGACCAGAGACCGCGCATATTTTCTGCTGTTGAACCTGGGCCATTTCCTGGACCACCTGTTCACACTGATCTTCGCCACCGTGGCCGCGCTGGCGCTGATCCGGGAATGGGGCCTGAGCTATGCCGAGCTTCTGGCCTATGCGACGCCCGGCTTTTTCGCCTTCGGGGTCTTTGCCTTGCCGGCTGGCTGGCTGGCCGACCGCTGGACGCGCGACGGGATGATGGCGGTCTTCTTTGTCGGGATCGGGCTGGCCTCGATCGCCACCAGCTTCGCGCAGACGCCATTGCAGATCGGGATTGGCCTCTTCGTCATCGGCATGTTCGCGGCGATCTACCACCCGGTGGGGCTGGCCATCGTCACCATGCGCTGGCGCAATACAGGGATGCGGATCGCGGTGAACGGGGTTTGGGGGAATCTGGGCGTGGCCAGCGCGGCACTGATCACCGGGTATCTGATCGACAATGGCGGCTGGCGGCTGGCCTTTGTCGTGCCAGGCGTCGTCTGCATCGTACTGGGCGTGATCTACACGGTGCTGCGCTGGGAGGGGATCAATGAAGAGCGCAAGGCGCCCAAGCCAGATGCCAAGTCCAGTGCAGGCGCCATCGACCCGGGCCAGAAGGCGCTCTTGGTCCGGGTCTCGGCCATCGTTTTCCTGACCACGGCAGTCTCGTCGATCATCTTCCAGTCGACCACTTTCGCCTTGCCGAAAATCTTCGACGAACGGCTGCGGGGCCTAGCGGCGCGCCTGGCCGATGTGGCGGACCGGATCATCCTGGGCGAGGCGGATGTGGCCACCATGATAGGCTCGCTGGCCTTCCTGACCTTTGCGATTGCTTCGGTGGCGCAATTGATCGTCGGCATGTCGCTTGACCGGTTCGGGCCCCGGCGGGTCTTCATGGGCGCGGCGCTCATCCAGATCGTCTTCTTCTCGCTGATGCCGGGGCTGACCGACGGGGTCGCCTTCGCGGTGGCGCTGGGCTTCATGCTTGGGGCCTTCGGGCAGATTCCAATCAACGACTATATGATCGGCAAGATGGCCTCCGGCCCGTTCCGCGCCCGGGTCTACGGAATCCGCTATGTCGTCAGCTTCTCGGTGCTGGCATTGGCCCTACCGCTGATCGCCTTCGTCTACGACAATTGGGGGTTCGACACGCTGTTCCGGATCCTGGCGGCGACCGCGCTGGTGATCTTCATCGCCGTGGCCTGCCTGCCGAGGCGGCTGCCGACGCCGGAGCCGGTGGCGGCGTGAGTGGATGCGAATAACGCGCACTTGCGGATGGTGGCGCGGGGGTGCGGTGCGCGTTAGGGTGCGCGCCGATTCTCTCTAAAGGCGCAACCGATGACCGATAACACCAAGGCCGGCCAGGCCGAACTCTATGCCTTGCTTGAGGCAAACGGTACCGCATACGCGCACCACACCCACCCGCCGCTCTTCACCGTTGAAGAGTCCCAGGCACTGCGCGGTGAGCTGCCGGGCGGGCACGTCAAAAACATGTTCATGAAGGACAAGAAGGGGGCGATCTGGTTGGCCACCTGCCTGGAGCACCGGCAGATCCGCATCCGCGATCTGGAAAAGGAAGTGGGCGCCAAGTGCCTGAGCTTCGGCAAGGCCGAGTTGCTGTGGGAGGTGCTGGGGGTCCTGCCGGGCGCCGTGACGCCCTTCGGGTTGTTGAACGACCGCGAGGCGCACCGGGTGAACGTGGCCCTCGACATCCAGATGCTGGAGCACGATCCCCTGAACTTCCACCCGCTGCACAACGAGGCCACGACCGCGATCTCGAAGACCGGGTTCCTAAAGTTCCTGACACTGACCGGGCATACCCCCGTCATGGTCGATTTTGAGCGGCTGGAGGCGCAGGAGCGTGCCCGGCGCGCCGCCCAGGAACAGGGGCAACAATAGGCAGCCCATGGACGCGGCCATTCTTAGGCCCTATGTGGTGATCTGACCGATTGACCTTCGAGGACCAGCGATGATCGAGCTTGGCAATGCGCCAGATTCCAACGGTGCAGAGGCCCCGGGCGACCTGATCAAGGAAGCCACCGACGCCACCTTCATGGCCGACGTGATCGAGGCGTCGCGCGAGGCGCCGGTGATCGTCGATTTCTGGGCGCCCTGGTGCGGCCCGTGCCGCCAGCTGACCCCGGCGCTGGAAGAGGCGGTGCGTGACGCCAACGGCGCGGTGCGCATGGTCAAGGTCAACATCGATGAAAGCCAGCAGGTCGCGGCGCAGTTGCGCGTGCAATCGATCCCGGCGGTATTCGCCTTTCACAATGGCCAGCCGGTCGACGGATTCATGGGCGCCCTGCCCGGATCCGAGGTCAAGGCCTTCGTCGCCAAGCAGGCCGAGCTGGGCGGTGGCGGCAATGGTCTCGGCGAAGCGCTCGACCAGGCGGACCAGATGCTGGAGGCTGGCGCGGCGGCGGATGCGGCGCAGGTTTTCGCGGCCGTGATGGCCGAGGAGCCAGGCAATGCCCGCGCCATCGGCGGTTTGGCGCGCGCGCATCTGGCCTCGGGCGATGTGGATCAGGCGCGTGAGGTGCTGGCCATGGCCCCGCCCGAGATCGCCGACGATCCGGCCATCTCGGCGGCGCGTTCGGCACTGGACCTGGCCGAGCAGACCAAGGATACGGGCGAGGCGGCCGAGTTCACCGCCAAGCTGGATGCGAACCCGGACGATCACCAGGCGCGCTACGATCTGGCCCTGGCGCTACTGGCCGATGGCGACCGGGAAGGGGCCGTGAGCGCCCTGCTGGAACTCTTCCGCCGCGACCGGGAATGGAATGACGGCGCCGCCAAGGATCAGCTCTTCAAGCTGTTCGAGAGTTTTGGCCCCAATGACCCTCTGACGCTCAAGGGCCGACGGCAGCTTTCGTCGATGATATTCGCGTGAGGGGAGATCTTGCCTGAGGAGGCTCGATGACACGGCGTTTCGCCCTCGCGGACCTGCCCGAAGTCATCCCGGTCTTTCCGTTGCCCGGGGCGCTGCTGCTCCCCCACGCCCGGCTGCCGCTCAACATCTTCGAGCCGCGCTATCTGGCGATGCTGGACGACGCGCTGCGTTCGGACCACCGGCTGATCGGCATGGTGCAGCCATATGAGGGCCGCGCGCCCCAACCCAAGCTACACACGATCGGCTGTGCCGGCCGGATCACCAGCCTCAGCGAAACCGAGGACGGGCGCTATCTGATCGCCTTGACCGGAATCTGCCGTTTCCGGATCGGGGGCGAGCTGGAGGGCTTTACGCCGTATCGCCGCGTCCGGGTAGATTGGGCGAGCTTTGCCGATGATCTGGGCGCGGCCGATGATTGGATGGGTTTTGACCGCGCCGAGAGTCTGGGCACGCTGCGCAATTATTTTGACGCAGTGAAGCTGGCATCGGACTGGGACAGCCTTCGCGAGGCGGAACCCGAACTTCTGATCAACTCGCTCTCGATGATGTGCCCGTTCGCGGTCGAAGAGAAGCAGGCGTTGTTGGAGGCGCCCAAGCTCTCGGACCGGACCGAGACGCTGCTTGCGCTGATGACGTTCGCCATCGCCTCGGGCGGGGAAGACGACAATAAGGTGCAGTGAACCATGGCCGAGACACAGAAGCCCAGCCCGAAACTTCTTGAATCCCTGGTCTGCCCGGCGACCGGCGGGCGATTGGAATATGACGCCGATAACGGCGAATTGATCTCGCGCACAGCGATGCTGGCCTATCCGATCCGCTCGGGCATTCCGATCATGCTGATCGACGAGGCGCGCAAGCTCGACGGATAGCCCCGCGACGGCAAGCCCCCTGTTCAAAACCCGTTTGCCTGCTCTAGACTCGGGCAGGTCGGTCAAATGCGCGAGGGGGCCGGAACGGATCATGGGCGTGGTGGGAGGGCTCTTCGGTCTGCTCGGCGGAACGCTCCGCGATCTGGCGCCGATTGTGATCATCGTCGCCTTTTTCCAAGCCGTGGTGATCGGCCAGCCTGTGGAGAATCTGGGCGAGATCGCCATCGGCTTCGTCTTCGTGTTGTTGGGCTTGGCGATCTTCATCCGTGGGCTGGAGATGGCGCTGTTCCCGATCGGCGAGGCGCTGGCGGACGCCTTCGTGCGCAAGGGCTCGTTGATCTGGCTGCTTGTCTTCGCGTTTAGCCTGGGCTTCGGGACCACAGTCGCGGAACCGGCGCTGATCGCGGTTAGCGGCGAGGCCGCGCGGGTGATGGCGGCCGGCGGCGCAATTCCGGCCGGGGAGGTAAGCGAGGCCAGGCACGCGGATGCGCTGCGCTATACGGTGGCGGTCTCGGTCGGCGCCTCGCTGATCCTAGGCGTGGTGCGCATCCTCAAGGGCTGGCCGGTCCATTGGCTTATCATCGGCGGATATGTCGTGGTGGTGGCGCTGACCGCCGTGGCGCCCGAGGCGATCATCGGCATCGCCTATGACAGTGGAGGGGTGACCACGTCGACTATTACCGTGCCCCTGGTGACCGCGTTGGGGGTGGGGCTGGCCGGCATGATCAAGGGCCGCAACCCCATGATCGAGGGGTTCGGCCTGATCGCCTTCGCCAGCCTGATGCCGATCGCCTTTGTCCTGGTCTTCGGCATCGTGGTGGAGGCATGGGCATGAACACTGGCATGAGCCTCGCCACGGATCTGATGTGGACGATGATCGGCACGTTGCGCGACGTTGCACCGATCGCGGCGATCCTGTTGGGGTTCCAGTTGGGCGTCTTGCGGCAACGGATCGCCAACTTGCGCCAGGTGCTGATTGGTTCGGTTTATGTGGTGCTGGGGTTGGGGTTTTTCCTGTTCGGGCTCGAGCACGCCTTGTTCCCACTAGGCAAGGGCATGGCGTCGCAGCTGACCGACCCGGGCTTTGTCGGCGCAGGCCGGGCGGCGGCGGATCTGGCCTGGCACGACTACTATTGGACCTATCTCTTCGCCTTCGCGATTGGATTCGCGACCACCATTGCCGAGCCTTCGCTGATCGCCGTCGCGCTGAAGGCGAGCATGGTCTCGGGAGGCACGGTCGGGGCGTGGGGCCTGAGGATTGCAGTGGCTCTGGGCGTGGCGCTCAGCCTGGCGGTGGGCGTCTTCCGGATCGTGACCGGCACCCCGCTCTACCTCTACATGATCGTGGGCTACATGATCGTGGTCGTACAGACAATCTATGCGCCCCGCATGATCATCCCGCTGGCCTATGACAGCGGCGGGGTGACGACCTCGACGGTTACCGTACCGCTGGTGGCGGCGCTGGGGCTTGGGCTGGCGTCGACCGTGCCCGGGCGCAGCCCCCTGATTGACGGGTTCGGGCTGATCGCATTGGCCAGCCTCTTCCCGATGATCACCGTGATGGGCTACGCCCAGATCGGCGAGTGGATCGAGCGACGAAATCTGCGTGCCAAAAGCCCCGACGGGGCGCTGGAGGGAGGACCTGCTCCATGAAATTCAAACTGCTGGTGGTAATGACCGAGGACAAGCAGACCGAGCTTGTGATCGAGACCGCGCGCGCCCACGGGGGAACCGGATGCACGATCATCCAGAGCGCCCGGGGCGAGGGACTGAAGCCCGCCAAGACGTTCCTGGGCCTGACCGTGGCCGGGCAACGCGATGTGATCCTGCTTTTGGTCGAGGAGCACCTGAGCCGCGATATTCTCGAGGCGATCGGCGCGGCATGCCGCTTCGATGTCGACCCTGGCGCGGGCGTCGCTTTTCAGATCGACATCGAGGACGCGATTGGCCTGCGCTCGCAGATCGAGACAATCGAGCAGGAAATCGGCGAGGAGGATTTGTGATGCCGGATCCGGTTATTAAGGTCGCTGCCCTGATGCGCACGACGCTGCACAAGATCGACGGGTTGGCGCGGGTGCAGGACGCGATCGCCGAGATGCAGAATCTGGGCGTCAGTTCGCTGGTGATCGAGCGGCGCAACGCCGACGACGAATACGGCATCGTCACCGTGCGCGACATCGCCGCCAAGGTGGTGGGAGCGAACCGTTCGGTCGCGCGCACCAGCGTCTACGAGGTGATGACCAAGCCGGCCCTGGCGGTGGCGGCCGACATGAACGTGAAATACGCGATCCGCCTGCTGTCGCGGCTGGGAATCAACCGCGCCCTGGTCACCCGGGACAATGAACTGGTGGGGCTCGTGACCCTGCGCGACCTGGTGGTCGGCTTCGCCGAGCGCAAGGAGTTGCCGGCGCCAGGCAATTGACCACCGCCCCTTTACCTGGTCTGGGAAAACCGTTTCAACTTTGCCCGCCGCCGTGGACGCCGCCGCGGCAACTGGGGGAGCCGCCATGGAATTGTGGATTCCAATCACCATTGCCGCGGCGTTCCTGCAGAACCTGCGCTCGGCGCTGCAAAAGCACATCAAGGGCAGGCTTTCGACGCTGGGCGCAGCCTATGCGCGGTTCGTCTATGCATGGCCCTTGGCGCTGGCTTATGTCTGGGGTTTGAACAGCGTCGGCGGCCTTGCCCTGCCGCAGCCGAATTGGCTGTTCCTGGCTTATTGCCTGGCCGGCGGGCTCAGCCAGATCCTGTTCACGGTCGTGCTCTTGTGGATGTTCTCGTTCCGCAGTTTCGCAGTCGGCACCACGTTTTCGAAGCTGGAAGTGGTGATGGTCGCGGGGCTGAGCGCCCTGATTTTGGGCGACGGGCTGACCGCCATCGCGATTCTCGCCATCGCCATAAGCGCGGCTGGCGTGGTCTGCCTGTCGATGACCCAGAGCAACCTGACGCTGGGCGCCCTCCGGTCCGGGCTGACCGAGAAGGCGACGATGATCGGGCTGCTGTCGGCGGCGCTCTTGGGCGCGTCCTCGGTCTTCTACCGCGGCGGCGCGCTTGCCTTGGAGCATGACAACATCCCCATGGCGGCGGGGTTCACCCTGTTGGTCAGCGTGGTGCTGCAGACGGTCATCATGGGCGCCTGGATGATCTGGCGCGCGCCAGGCGAGATCGGCCGGGTCATGCAACACTGGCGCTGGGCGGGTCCGGTCGGAATCGCGGGCGGCATCGGCTCGATCTGCTGGTTCACCGCCTTCACCATCCAAAACGCAACCTATGTGCGCGCAGTGGGCCAGATCGAGCTGGTCTTCACCTTCATGGCGACCCTGGTTTTCTTCCGCGAGAAGGTCACCGCCATCGAGGTGCTGGGCGTCCTGATGGTGGTCGGTGCGATCTTGCTGTTGCTATTGGCCGGCTAACGGGCGCTGCCCGAGCCGTCAGAGGCGGTGCCCGGCGTTCCACGAGACCCTGCGGTTGGTTTCGCGGATACGTCGGATCAGCGTCTTGATATAGGCGATCGCCTCTTGGGGGTTGGTTTCGAGCGCATGAAGGATCTCCTGCGCGGTATAGGCGTTGCAGATTGTGGGCTCGACGGCGACGGCTGATGCGGATCGGGCGCCGCTTTCGATCACGCTCATCTCGCCGATCACTTCGCCGGGGCCGCAGGTCGCAACCGTCTCCTTTCGGCCGCGCGCCATCATGCCAGGCACGTCCAAATTGATCTCGACCTTGCCAGAAACGATTTTATAGCAATGGTCGCTCGGATCCCCCTCGGCGAAGATCATCTCGCCAGCCTGAAACTTTACCTTTTGCACCGACGCACCTCCTGTCGACCGTTCGCCACCCAAGCCGGAGTATGGACGGCGCGGCGGGCAGGGCAAGCCAAAAGGCCTGCCGCTACAGTGTTTGCCCCCTTAGCAAACGCGGCACCTCGCCTGCCGTCCCAGCCGCCTCGCGCATGAAGGCGCGGCGGAGCGGGCCGGTGCGGTTGACCGCGGCCAAGCCTACATCGCGCGCCAATTTGACCGCCGGATTGTCGTTCGAAAAGAGCCGGTTGAGCGTGTCCATGCCCAGGGCGAAGGTTGTCGCGTCGAAGCGCCGCCAGGCCTGGTAGCGTTCGAGCACATTCAGCGCTCCGATATCCTCGCCGATCCGTGCCGCGTCGACCAGCACCTCGGCCAGGGCGGCGACGTCGCGCAGACCCATGTTTAGGCCTTGGCCCGCGATCGGGTGCACGCCATGTGCCGCATCGCCCGCCAGCGCCAGGCGCGGCGCCACATAGCGCTCGGCCAGCGTCAGGTCCAAGGGATAGGCCCAGCGCTTGCCCGCCAGGCCAATCTTACCAAGCCGCGGGCCGATCCGCTCGACCACCGCCTCGATGAAAGCGTCGTCATCGAGCGCGTGCAGCCGCTCGGCCTCCTCGGTGCGCTCGGACCAGACCAGCGAGGAGCGGTGCTCGCCGCCGCCGTCATCACCGTCATCCGGCAGGGGCAGGACGGCAAACGGGCCGCCCGGAAAGAAGCTTTGATGCGCGAGCCCATGATGTGGCAGTTCGTGGCTGATCGCGTTGACCAATCCAGTCTGGCCATAGCCCCATCGCAGCCGCCGGATCCCGGCGGCTTGGGCCAGTGGCGAGCGCCGCCCGTCGCAGGCTATGGCGAGCGGTGCGCGCAAGGTGCCGCCTTCCGCAATATGCAGGGTTGCGCTATAGGCGTCGAATTCGGCCTCGGCAATTTCGGCGGGTGCGATCTGGGTCACCGACTTCGCCTGATCCAGGGCGCTTAACAGCGCTCCGCGCAGCCAGCGGTCCTCGAGGATCCAGCCGACCCGGCCGTCGTCGGTTTCGCGCGGGTCGAAATGCAGCAGCGGCACGTCTGCTGGCACGCCTTCGCCGACATGGATGTCGCGCACGGGCTCGGCCTTCTCCGCGACCGCCTCCCAGATGCCGATCGTGTCGAGCAGCCGGGATGAGCCCAATGCCACCGCATAGGCGCGGCCATCGAAGTCCGGCGCGGCGCGCCGCTCGGGCGCGACCTGGTCGACGATCGCCACATCGAAGCCAACCTCGGCCAGGGCCAGCGCTAGGGCCGGACCGACCAGCCCGCCGCCGACGATCAGAATGTCGTGCCGATGCGACATGGTCTTTACTATCGGGCGGCGCTGGCGGATTGTCTATTGGCCGGCAACCGGTAGGGATGCGGCGAAACGGTGCGGCGGACGGCGTGAGGAGTTGATTATGAGCGAGCGTTGGCGGGACGCGAACGCGGCCGAACTGGGGCGCGGAATCGGCGCCGGACGGATCGATCCACGCGAGCTGACCGACGTCTTCCTTGATGCCATCGATGCGCACCCGGATGCCGATCGGATCTACGCGCGGTTGACGCCGAAACGCGCCCGCGTGGAGGCTGCCGAGGCCGCCGACCGTGCAAAAAGCGGCGCGCGGCTTGGGCCGTTGGACGGGGTGCCGATCAGTTGGAAGGACAATTACGACATCGCGGGCGAGGTGACCGAGGCCGGCTCGATGCTGCTCAAGGGCAAAGTCGCGGATAAGGATGCCGCCTGTTTCACTGCGGCCCGTGCTGCTGGGCTGGTATGCCTCGGCAAGACCCATCTGTCTGAGCTCGCCTTTTCCGGCCTTGGGGTCAATCCCAAGACCGCGACCCCGCCGAACGCCTTCGAGCCTGCCCGTGCGCCTGGGGGCAGCAGTTCCGGCGCGGCCGTCTCGGTCGCCCTGGGGCTGGCGGCGGCGGGGATCGGTTCGGATACTGGCGGGTCGGTGCGGATTCCGGCGGCCTGGAACGGGCTTGCGGGCCTGAAAACCACGGCGGGCGTGATCCCGTGCGACGGCGTGGTGCCGCTCTCGACCACCTATGACACGGTCGGCCCGCTCTGCCATACGGTCGAGGATTGCGGGCTCTTCTTTTCTGTGCTGGCGCAGCGCCCGCAGGAAGTGCCGGCGGCCGCTGATCTGAGCAAGGTCAAGTTTCTGGTGCCCGAGACCGTTGTGCTGGATGGTTGCGATCCCGAGCCCTTGGCCGCTTTCGAGGCCGCGGTCGATGCGCTGGGTTCGGCGGGCGCGAAGATCAATCGAGGCCCGGTGCCGGAACTGGCCGAGGCCATTGATGTCACCGTCACCGTCTCGCCAGTGGTGAACAGCGAGGCGTGGCGCATCTGGGGCGAGACCATCGAGGTCAATCCCGGCGTGATGTTCGAGTTCATCGAAAAGCGTTTTCGCTCGGGCATGGGCGCCGATCCGAAGAAGGATGCCCGGGCCTTGGCGGAACTCGACAAACTCTCGAAGCGGATCCAGCGCCGGATGAGCGAGCAGGGAGTCATCCTGATGCCGAGCTCGCCCTGCCTGCCGCCACCCGTTGACCGCCTGCTGAGCGAGGAAAGTTTCTATGCCGAGCGCAATCTCTTGGCGTTGCGCAACACGAGGCTCGGCAACCTCTTGGTCCTCAGCGCGCTGACCGTTCCGGTCGCGGCGCCGATGTGCGGCCTGATGCTGGTCGGCGGGTCGGGCCAGGAGGATTTGCTGCTGGCGCTGGGGCGCGCGGTCGAGCCGGTCGTGCGCGCGGGGTGAGGCGGCGCGAGTTTCTTTTTTGAGCAAGATAAGGTATTCATAGGACAGTCATGTTTAACCCGACGGCCATTGTCACTGCCGCATTTGGAGATTACCTTTCTAATCTCTATCTTGAGCATTTTTCCGGGCGAAAACCGGAATATGCCGCCTTTCTGGGCGGCGCCGCACGCCTGGTTCTTGAACGGCTCGGCAACTCGAACGCGCTCTACCACAATGCCGAGCACACTATGATGGTGACGCTGGTCGGCCAGCAGATCCTGCGCGGGCGCCTTCTCTCGGAAGCGCTGAAGCCCGAGGACTGGATCCACTACACGATGGCGCTTTTGGTCCATGACGTTGGTTATGCGCGCGGTGCCTGCAGCCGCGATACCGCCGACGAGGTGGTGATCAATCAGGCCGGCGAGACGATCAAGCCGCCGCGCGGAACCTCGGACGCCTATCTGGCGCCCTATCACGTGGACCGCGGGATCATCTATGTGCGCGAGCGTTTCGCCGATTCCGACCTCATCGACGAGGAGCGGATTGTCAGTGCGTTGGAATACACCCGCTTCCCGGTGCCCGAGGGGCAGCGCAACACCCCGACCGATTGCGAGCCGGCTCTGGTCCGTGCGGCCGACCTGATCGGCCAGATGGGCGACCCGTTCTATCACCGCAAGATCAATGGTCTTTACCACGAGTTCGTCGAGACCGGATTGGCCGGCAAATTGGGCTACGAGACGGCGATGGATTTGGTCGACCGCTACCCCGAGTTTTTCTGGTCCGAGGTGCAGCCTTATATCGGTGGCGCGCTGCGCTATCTCGAGCAGACGGTCGAGGGCAAGCAGTGGGTGGCGCAGCTCTACAACCACATCTTCCAGGTGCAGCATCGCACCAGCTATCTGGGGCCGTTTCCCGGACCCGACGCGACCTCGGACTAAGCCATGGCACACGAGATCGCGGCGCGCCTGGCGCCGACCGGCACCCTGCGCGCCGCCATCAATCTGGGCAACATCCTGCTTGTGACCGGCCGCAGCGAGGACGGCTCGCCCAGCATGGCTGCCGCGATCGCCGAGCGGCTGGGCATCGGCGTCGAGTTAATCCCATACGCGACCCCTGGCGAGGTCGCCGATGCGCTTGTGCGCGACGAATGGGACGTCGGCCTGATCGCCGCCGATCCGAAACGGGCCGAGACCATCGCCTTCGCGCCGGCGTACGTGGAAATCGCCGCGACCTATCTGGTGCCCGCCGGCAGCCCGATTGCCGAGATCGCCGAGGTCGACCGCCCTGGCGTCCGCATCGCGGTCTCGAGCCGAAGCGCCTATGATCTTTATCTCAGCCGGACGCTCGAACATGCTAAGCTTTGCCGGGCCGAGGGCCTTCAGGGGGCTTACGACCTGTTTGTCGGCACAGGTCTCGACGCCCTGGCGGGCCTCAGACCCGCGTTGATCGACAACGCAGCCGGCTTGCCCGGCGCGCGCGTGCTTGACGGCCATTTCTCGACCGTTCAGCAGGCGATCGGCACCCGTCCTGGAGACGCGGAGGCGCTGGTCTTCCTGACCGCCTTCGTCGCCGAGGCCAGACAGTCCGGCCTGATCCAGCGCCTGATAGATCTGCACGGTGTCACTGGAAGGCTTCAGGTTGCGGCGTCTTAACCGGGCGCGGCTGGACCTCTCCGCGTCAACCCGGTATTCTGCCGCGAAGAGAGTGCGTTAGGCGCTCCGCACCCACGAGGCAGATGATGCAGTTCCCGACCCGGTTCGAGGACTTACCGGAATATGCGTTTCCGCGGCTGCGGGCGCTGCTGGCTGGTATCCAGCCCGGCGGCCCCGAAATCGCGATGTCGATCGGCGAGCCGCAGCACGCGATCCCCGATTTCGTTCCCGGCATCATGACCGAGCACGCATCTACGTTGAACCGCTACCCGCCGAACGAGGGCATCCCGGAATTGCGCCAGGCGATCAGCGACTGGCTCGAGCGCCGATATGGGATGGCCGAGGCGTATCGCGACCCGGACAAGAACATTCTGCCCTTGAACGGCACCCGCGAGGGGCTCTTCAACACGTGCCTCGCGCTCTCGCCCGAGGCAAAGAACGGTCAGCGCCCAGCCGTATTGCTGCCGAACCCGTTCTATCAATGTTACGCGGTGGCGGCGCTCGCGTCCGGTGCGGAACCCGTCTATCTGCCCTGCACGGCCGAGACCGGGCATCTGCCGGATTTCGCGGATCTCCCGAAAGACCTGCTCGACCGGACCACGGTCGCCTATATCTGCTCGCCCGCCAATCCTCAGGGGGCGGTGGCGGATCGGGCCTACTGGACGACCCTGCTCGAGCTTGCCGAGACACACGATTTCCGTGTCTTTGCCGACGAATGCTATTGCGAGATTTACCGCGAGGCGCCGCCGACCGGCGCGCTTGAGGTCGCGGCACAGATCGGCGCCGACCCGGACCGGCTGGTCGCGTTCCACTCGCTCTCGAAGCGATCGAACCTGGCGGGGCTGCGCTCGGGCTTTGCGGTGACCGGCTCCGGAAACCTGGCCGCGATGCGCCAGCTTCGCTCGTATGCGGGCGCGCCGATGCCGATCCCGGCGCAGTACGCCGCTGCCGCCGTTTGGGCCGAGGAAACCCATGTCGAGACCAATCGCGCGCTCTACCAGGAGAAATTTGCGCTCGCAGATGATATACTTCGCAACATGCCGGGCTACATGTCGCCCCAGGCCGGGTTTTTCCTTTGGCTGCGGGTGGGCGAGGGGGCCGGCGAGGAAGCGGCCTTGCGCCTGTGGCGCGAGGCGGGGGTGAAGTGCTTACCGGGAAAGTATCTTTCGCGTCCGACACCGGCGTCGCTGGGTGGGGGTGACCCGGGCAATGCCTATCTGCGCCTGGCGCTGGTCGCGCCCGCCGGCGAGGTGCGCCGGGGCCTGGAAGCATTGCGCGCGGTCTTGAGCTGAGGAGCGAGGGGAGCGGGAATGGCATTTTTCTCGGGCGATAGCCGCTCAACACCGCTGGTCGACAGCGAGATGTCCGAGGCGATGCGCCGTAGGCTGCATGAGCTGATCGGTATCGGCTGGGGCGCGCTGGCGATCTTGCTGGCGCTTTGCCTGGCCAGTTACGATGTCGACGACCCGAGCCGGTTCAGCGCGACCGGCGAACCGCCGTCGAATTGGCTCGGCCGGCCGGGCGCGATTATCGCCGACCCGATGATGCGGGCGTTTGGTCTGGCAAGCTGGGCGATCGTGATCTTCCTGGGCGTTTGGGCAGTACGGTTTCTGATGCATCTGGGCGAGTTTCGCCTGACCGGGCGGGTCATCGCGTTCCCCGTCGCGTTTTTCGCGGCGATGATTTTCGCCTCGGCTCATGCTCCAGGCGCCAGTTGGCAACTATCTTCAGGTCTGGGCGGTTTCATCGGCGACACCATCGTGGTCTCGTTGATCGGGCTTCTGCCAATGGAGCCAAACGGCGTTCTGGTCTTCATCTCGGTTGTTTTCGGGCTTGCAATGGCGGTGGCCGGAGCAGTTTCGCTCGGCATGACCGCGCCCGAAGCGAAGGCGATCGCCCGTTGGATGCTGCGTTCGCTGACGCGCGCGGCGCTGACGATCTTCGGTCTGATCATGTCCCAATCCGCCGCGGCCATCGCCAAGGTCAAGGAGCATCGGACGCAGCCGCGCTCGGAGCGCATGGAGCCCGCTGTCCCGACCGGAAGCTGGCGAGACCGTTTCGCCGAGGTCCGCGCCCGCCGTGCACGCACAAAGAGCGGCGGCGCGGCGCCGCGCGCGGATGGAATTGACTTCGAGAAAGACACGGGACCAGTGGATGACGGACCGCTGGGCGTTCAGCAGGCGATCCGTTCTCTGACCGGCCTCAGCGCCGGATCGGATGAGGAGGCCTCGACACCGGCGTCGCCGGGCGGCCCGAAATTGGCGGCCAGCGGCGGTGTCGCGGTTGGCGAGGAACCGGCGGCGCCGGTAGCTACGCCCGCGGCGAAGCGTCAGAAGATGAGCCGCCGTGCCGCGCGCGAGCGCGAGCCGATGCTGTTCGAAAGCATGAACGAGGCGGAGGAGTACCAGGCGCCGCCTTTGGCGCTCTTGGAGCAGAAAATCGCGATCATGCGCCAGCAGGCCTCGGGCAATGCGCTCCACGAAAACGCACGGATGCTCGAAACGGTGCTCGAGGATTATGGGGTCCGGGGCGAGATCACCGCGGTCAAGCCGGGTCCGGTGGTTACCCTTTACGAGCTCGAACCCGCACCTGGCCTGAAGGCCAGCCGGATCATAGGCCTTGCGGACGATATCGCGCGCTCGATGTCGGCGCTCTCGACCCGCGTCTCCACCGTGCCTGGACGATCGGTGATCGGCATCGAGCTGCCAAATCCCGAACGCGAGCGGGTGTTGCTGCGCGAGCTGATCGAAAGCCCGGCTTATGGCGACAACCAGATCAAGCTGGCACTGGCGCTGGGCAAGGACATCTCGGGTCAGCCGATCGTCGCAAACCTGGCCAAGATGCCTCACTTGCTGATCGCGGGCACCACCGGCTCGGGCAAGTCGGTGGCGATCAACACGATGATCCTGAGCCTGCTCTACCGGCTGAGCCCCAAGCAGTGCCGGCTGATCATGATCGACCCAAAGATGCTGGAACTCAGCGTCTACGACAACATTCCGCATCTGCTGGCGCCGGTGGTGACCGATCCGAAGAAGGCGCTGGTTGCGCTGAAATGGGTCGTGGCCGAGATGGAAGAGCGCTACCGAAAGATGTCGAAGCTGGGGGTGCGCAACATCGACGGCTACAACGCCCGGGTCCGCGAGGCGCTGGAGAAGGGCGAGGATTTCAGCCGGGTGGTGCAAACCGGCTTCGACGACACGACCGGCGAGCCGGTCTATGAGAGCGAGGCGCTGACGCCCGAGGAACTCCCCTACATCGTCGTCATCGTCGACGAGATGGCCGACCTGATGATGGTTGCCGGCAAGGAGATCGAGGCCTGCATCCAACGCCTGGCGCAGATGGCGCGGGCCTCGGGGATTCATCTCATCATGGCGACCCAGCGGCCCTCCGTCGACGTGATCACAGGCACGATCAAGGCGAACTTCCCAACCCGGATCTCGTTCCAGGTCACCTCGAAGATCGACAGCCGCACGATCCTGGGCGAGCAGGGGGCCGAGCAGTTGCTGGGTCAGGGCGACATGCTCTACATGGCCGGGGGCGGGCGGATCACCCGCGTGCACGGTCCCTTCGTCTCGGACCAGGAGGTCGAGGAGGTGGTCAATCACCTGAAGGATCTTGGTCAGCCGGACTATGTCGGCGCGGTGACCGACGGTGGCGACGAGGAAACCCAGGCGCTGGTGGATGAGAAATTGGGGCTGGCTGGTGCCTCGGACGACGAAGCCACGCTCTACGACAAGGCGGTGGCGATCGTCGCGCGTGACCGGAAATGCTCGACCAGCTATATCCAGAGGAAACTCGCCATCGGCTACAACAAGGCCGCGCGCCTGGTCGAACAGATGGAATCCCAGGGCGTGGTCAGCTCTGCCAACGCGGTCGGCAAGCGTGAGATCATGATCGAGGAGCGGTAGCGGGCCTTTCGCCGTCCGAATGTCAGTTCCCCCGCCCGCCCGCGTCGGTTAAGTTCGCCGGACTGGCGGGCCGCAGCCGTTCAAAACCCCAGAACCCGACACCATATAGGCACCATGAGCAGACGAACCTTTCTTGCTGGCGCGCTTGCCGCCCTCGCCCTTCCGGCCTGGCCGGCTGCGGCCCAGATGTCGGGCGCCGATGCGCGCGACCTGACGCGGATCTCGAACTACCTGAATGGCGTCACCACGCTTGTAGGTAATTTCGTCCAAGTGGGCCACGACGGTGAGCTCTCGGAGGGCCTCTTTTACCTGCGCCGTCCGGGGCGGATCCGGTTCGAATACCAGCCGCCCAATCCCGCGCTGGTGATCGCCGACGGCACCTGGGTTGGCGTCTATGACACGCGGCTGAACACGCTCGACCGGATCCCGCTCGGCCAGACGCCGCTCTCGATCCTTTTGAAGAAGCGGGTCGATCTGAAATCCGAGAACTCGGTGCGCGCGATCGAGCGGGCGCCGGGTCTGATGCGGGTGACGGCGGTCGATCCGAACGAGCCCGATCAGGGCTCGATCACCATGGTCTTCGCCGACAATCCGCTGGAGCTGCGCCAGTGGATCGTGGTCGATGCCCAAGGCCTGACCACCACAGTGGCCCTAAGTGAAATGCGGGCAAACGTGAAGCTGGACCCGAAGCTCTTCTTCATCGAGGACCCGGTCTAGGGTGGGCGGACCCTCACCCGAGAACCGGGTGAGTGCGTGATCGTCTCACATGTGAGAGCCTTAACAGAGCACTGATCCCAAAGGGAAATTTCCAAAGTTCACCGTTTGGTAACGAACGGAGTGCGCTGGTGCTCTCTTTCGCGCAACGGAATTGGCCGGGCGCCGGCGTGCGTTTCACCGCACGGATCACATCGTGTAGAAGAACTCCTCGCGCACGATCTTCCCGCCCGCCACGTGGTAGATGCCGAGCTCCTTCATCGCATTTCGCTCGCTGGTCTCGCGATTGGTCACGTCGATCTGGAAGATCACCCCGAACCGGTCATCACCGTGCATGTAAGGCCCGTCTACATTGGAGGAGTGCACCTCGAAGGTGTTCTCCCACCAGACATGCTTGCCCCGAATCCCCTCGACGCCATGGGTCTCGGCGCTTTCCTGGCCCGGCATCGCCATGGCCTCGACCGAGACGGCATCCGGGTCGTAGAGCTCGGTCAACCCGGTCTGGGTGTCGTTGGACCGGCAGTAGCCGATCAGCTTGTCGGCGATCTCGCGGGTGCTCATCTCGGACATTCAAATCTCCCTGATTGAATGGAACATAAAGTGAACATATCACTGTGAACTCGATTCGGTGAGACAAATTTCCGGTAGTGTCGCAGTTTGAAGTTGCCCGCTTCGAGCTCGTTAGCGGACATGGATGGCGGACACACATAGGTCAGCTTCGTGCCAAATGCGGTCAATCAGGGCGCTTATGTTAGCATTCGCTATGGTGCGGTCTGCCTCCTGCATCTGCCGATCACCAAATATCCCGTCCACTTGTCCAGAATTGCGGGAGAAGCGAAGCTCGCGGTACCGACGTGAGCGCTCGCACAAGACCGCTTCGCGCAAAAAAAAGGGCGCACCGGAGTGCACCCCATGCAGTCTGGGAGGCTGCATTCTTGAAGCCATTCACCTCGGCTCGTCGCGCAGACCCTTGATGATCGCATAGCAGGCCAGGAGCAGCACGATGGTGAACGGGAAGCCCGTCGAGACCGCCATTGCTTGCAGCGAGCCTAGTCCGCCGCCCAGCAACAGCGCGATCGCCACCAGCCCCTCGAACGAACACCAGAACACCCGCTGGGATACCGGCGCATCGACCTTGCCCCCGGCGGTAATAGTATCGATCACCAACGACCCGGAGTCGGACGAGGTGGTGAAGAACACAATCACCAGCACAATCCCGATGAACGACGTGATCGCGGTCAGCGGAAGCGCCTCCAGCATTACGAACAGCTTCAACTCCAGCGAGGCGTCACCGACCGCGGTGTAACCGTCATTGACGATCTGGCTGATCGCCGTGCCGCCGAACGCAGTCATCCAAAGCACGGAAACCGCCGAAGGGATCAGCAGCACGCAGATGATGAACTCGCGCACCGAACGGCCACGACTGACGCGTGCGATGAACATGCCGACAAACGGCGACCAGGAGATCCACCAGGCCCAGTAGAAGGCGGTCCAGCCGGCGGCGAAGTTGGCGTCCGTGCGCCCTACCGGGTTCGACAGCGCCGGCAGGTATTGGAAATAGGCGCCGAGATTCGAGAAGAAGCCGGTGATGATGCCGATCGTCGGGCCAACAATGATCACGAACAGCAGCAGCAGCGTCGCCAAGACCATGTTGATCTCGGAGAGGCGTTTGACGCCCGCATCCAGCCCTGCCAACACCGAGACCAGCGCCACGCAGGTGATCGCGACGATCAGGATCACTTTCGAGGCGTCTGTCACCGGAATGCCGAACAGGAACTCAAGCCCCGCATTCGCCTGCTCGGCGCCGAAGCCCAGCGAGGTCGCCAGACCGAA
>Ga0224508_10000256_pt1 | contig 54796 bp, 52 predicted proteins | sample SF_Jan12_sed_USG_4_FD_170157 | JGI IMG/M metagenome (GOLD analysis project Ga0224508, IMG submission 170157) | Sediment microbial communities from San Francisco Bay, California, United States - SF_Jan12_sed_USGS_21 | ecosystem: Environmental > Aquatic > Marine > Sediment | place: USA... | reverse complement strand
CGATGACGAAATCGCCCTGGGCCAGGTTCTTGACGTTCATCACGCCCCAGACCAGCGCCAGGCCGTAAGCGGCCAGCGCAAACAGTGCGCCAACCATTATCCCGTCGAGGACAATCTTCAGATTAACGACCGGGAATTCGAACAGTAACCCGATGTTACCGAGGATTTGATCCATATTTATTACCCGAAAACTAAAGGAAAACAGGGCGCCGGCGGCGCCCTGTTATCGGTCTGGACTCTTACTTACGTGGCCAGTTCAGCTTGTGCGAAGCAAAAGCCGAGGGAGCCACCACGTTGTACTCACCATTCTGGATCTGGCGCAACACCATCGGCTTGGCGATGTTGTTGCCTGCATCGGAAAACTTGATGCCACCGTAGAAGGTCATCAGGTCGGTTGCGGCAATCGCATCGCGAACCTTTTCCTTGTCCATGCTACCGGCGCGCTCGAAGGCATCCTTGAAGACGTAAACCGCTGCTGTTGCCTGTGCGGTCTGGTAGGGGACTTTCTTATCCTTGTACTCGGGAAAGGCTTTCTTGAAATTCATTTCATACTCAGCCGCGCTGCCGAACAGGGGATCCTTGTACGCCAGGGTTTCCGCCCACTGGGTTGAACACAGAATATCGTTGGCGGCGGCTCCGAACTTGCCGGTGACATCGGCGGCTTCACAGTGCGTCAACGCGATCATCGGCACCTTGATGTTTTGTTCCTCCATCTGACGTACCGCGGTAGCGGCGCCCTTGGAGTGACCACTGACGATCAACAGGTCCGGCTTGAGCAGCTTGACCTTGGTCAGGATGGCGCTCATATCCGACAGGTCACGCGGCAGTTTTTCGTCGATTACAACCTTCATGTCGTACTTGGCCGCATCCTCGGAAACACCGGCGCGTATGTCGAGCGAGAAAGGATCGTTTTCGACCGCAATGGCGACTTTGACCGACGAGGGTTTCTTGCCGGACTTTTCAGCCATTTCAGCCGCCAGAGTGACCGCTGATGCCAGGTATTGTTCCGAAGTAGAGAGTACCGCGAACAGGTACTTGTAACCCTTGTTGAACAATGAACGTGATGCACCTTCGGCTTCAACCATCGGGATCTTGTACTTTTCGGTGACTGGCGCAATCGCCTTGGTCATCCCCGAGGAATATGGCCCCAGCATGAACTGGACCTTGTCCTGGCTGATCAGGCGCTCGGCCAGCGTCGCACCACGGTCACCCTTGGACTCGTCGTCGTAATAGGTCACCTTGAAGTTATAACACTTGCCGTCGATCTTGACGCCGCCGGCGTCGGCGATTGTCTTGATCGCGAACTCGTAACCGTTTTTGGCGTGAATACCGTTGGTTGCGTACTTACCGGTCAGCGAAATTGCCGAGCCGAGGTGGATTTCATCACAATGACCCGCAGCCAGGCTGGCCTGGGAAAACAGTAATGAGACGGTTGCCATCAAAATAGATAGCACGGATAGTTTTTTCATTTCGCTCCTCCGATTGTCGAGCTGCAGTTTTACACTGCGTTTTTATATTTGCAGCGCCGATTCTATGCTGTCTAAACCAGCATCGCAAGCTGTACCAAACGAGTTTAGGCCGAACTCTCATAGATCTTACTCGCAGTAGCCGTAACGACAAGCCGGATCAGTTTAAGCAAGGTACCGGATTCGATTTCACGGCGACTAGCGGCCAGGGACGGCCGCGGGACGGGCCAGGGAGGGCCCATCGGAGCCGTGAAATCGAATCCGGTACCTTGCGTTCGAAAAGATTCCCAAAAGCCTTTGTACCTATACGTTACAAGATCCCCGCTTACGCGGGGATGACTCGAGTGCCGGGAAATGTTCTTTCGGCTTTAAATCAGTTCGTCCTCGCGGTCGTCGGTTTCGCCGTAGCGGGCGAGCGCCGGGGGTTTCAGGCCCCGGTAGAGTTTTTCCAGGTTGGCGTTGATCAGCTTACCCTGCTGCTCGAACAGGCTGTTGCCGGCGAGGTCGCTCTCGACGATGAAGGGACCGAAGTTCTCCACCTCGAACACCCACATCGCCTGCGCGTTACCGAGTTCCTCGATCCAGTGCACCGCCTTGACGCCCCTGATACCGCGCCCCAGCAATGCACCGGTGCCGTAACCCACGGTGGTCAGGTAAACCGCGCCGGCGGGCACCAGGATGTCGCGGTAATCGTCGGCCGACATGCCGCCCTTGCCGATAATGATCTTCGCGTCCGAGCGCCGCAGCCAGTCGGCCATCCATTTGGAAAAGCGGAAACTGGCGGTCGCGGTGACGCCACCGACCGAGTAGCTACCATCGGGCTCGACCGCGGCCGCCGGCGAACAATGAAAATTGGCGTTGCTGAGTTCACAGACACCCACGGGCAAATCTGCACCATCTTCGAGCACTTTTTTGTAAACGCCCTCGCGCGCGGTGTAAATCACGCCGTCGAGGTAGACCACGCTGCCGATCTCGAGACCGGCGAGGTCCTGCGCGCTAACCGGAACCTTCAGCCGGACTGTTTTTCGCTGTGATTGCTGCTTGGCCATTCGACTGTTTCTCTTCGCATGTAAGGGGTGAACCACTCGGGATCGTGGCGATACTTGCAGCTGCCGTCGGCATGAATGCGCACGGTGGCGCGCCGCGACGACAGGCAAAAGGCGTGCACGCTCATCGGCATGCCGCCGGTATGGGTGTAACCGACCTCGATGTGGCAATCGGCCACCATTGCGTTGCCAACGAAACCCATCGCGCCCATACCGATGCTGTTACCGAGTTTTTTCAATTCGAGCTCGAGCTCGGCCACCTTCGGATCGGGATTGCGGTCGCCGACCACGCGCAGGCAGGCTGCCTGCTTGCCCAGCACCATGGTGGTGTCCTTGGAGCCGCCGAGACCAATGCCGATGATCGCCGGCTGGCAGGCGAGACCGCGTTTGCCGAAGGCGACCAGCGTGTCGAGGAAGAAGCGCTTGATGCCGTCGATGCCGTCGCCGGGAAATAGCATTCGATAATCGGTGCCGAACAGCCCGCCCTTGTGCACGGTGGTGATATCGATCCAGTCCGCGTCGGGCTCGAAACTCCAGTCGATCTCGGGCGCGTTGATGCCGACGTTGTTGTTGTGGTCGGTGCGCCACAGCGGATGTACCCGGTTCGGCCGCAGCGGAATATCGTGCGTGGAGAGCGCGGTGGCGCTACGCAGCGCGCGCTCGAGGCCGGTGAAGCCGTCGGCCAGGCGCGCGTCGTTGCCGACCTTGACATAGTAACGCGGCAGGCCGGTATCAGCGCACATCGGGCGTCGGTCCTCGCTCGCCGCGTTCCAGTTTTCCATCATGGTTTGCAGTACGAAACAGGACAGGTCGCCCTCTTCCCATTTCGCCATGTCTTCGATGCCCTGGCGGTAGTCCGGCGGAATATCGATCGCGGCCTTGGCCATGATCTTCCTTCCCGCGTCTTCTATGGTTTGATAATCAATCATTTTCGATCAGTGACTCCCCCGGTTTGACGATGGCGAATTCGACCGGCGCGCGTTCGACGCGGACGCCTTCGTGGTTACGGCTGGCAATGGTGAAATAGGATTCCTCGAGGCTGCCGACATCGGGAAAATCCTCGCGATAGTGCGCGCCGCGTGAATTTTCGCGCGCAAGCCCGGCCGCGGCAATCACTTCGGACACCTCGATCAGGCTACGCAGGTTGAGCCAGTCGTGCCAGCTTAAGGCAAACACGCGGTTATCGTCGCCGATGCCGGTGCTCTCCAGTTCCATTTTCAACTGCGCCAACTCCGACTGCGCCTGCGCGATACCGGCGGCATCTCGCAGCACGCCGACACCGTCCCACATCACGTTGAGCAGGTCGTCACGAATCGCGTTTACGTCGCCCAAGGGCTGTCGAAACGGCAACATGCATTGTTCGATGGCGGCCGTAACAACCTCGGCGTCGGCATCGCGCCAATGCTTTTGAGTACTGGCCTCGGCCGCCATTTCGTCACCCGCGATGCCGCCGAACACGGTCGAATTGGCGACGCCGTTGCCGCCGAGCCGGTTGGCGCCGTGCGCGCCGCCGGCGTCTTCGCCGGCGACAAACAATCCCGGGAGGGCAGTTCGGGTGTCGGGTTTGACCATCACACCACCCATAAAATAGTGCGCGGTCGGCACTACCTCGACCCGCCCGCCGGCGAGATCGAAACCGCAATCGGCGCAGCGTTTGACCATGCCGGGAAACTTTTGCGCGACGATATCAGGACCGAGGTGACTCATCGCGATAAAAACGCCGCCGTTGGGCGTGGTGCGACCCGCTCGCATCTCGGCGTAGATCGCGCGGCTGACGATATCGCGCGTGGCGCGCTCGCCATCGGCGTCGTAATTCAGCATGAATCGCTCGCCGTCGCCGTCGAGTAGATAGCCACCCGCGCCACGCAAGCCTTCCTCGAGCACGGTCCCGGTCATGCGCGTATCGGTGCCGGCCAGCAGGCCGGTCGGATGAAACTGCACCATTTCCATGTCGCGCAATCCGAGGCCCAGCCGCAGCGCCATCGCCAGACCGTCCATCGACTTGTCGCCCGAAGGCGTGTGATAGCGGTACATGGTAGGCCCGCCGCCGGTTGCCATCAGCACCGTCTTGGCCTGCACCAGGCGAAACTCGCCGCTGCGCATATCGACCAGCAACACCCCGGCGAGTCCGTCGCCATCGCGTGATGGCACCAGCGCCAGCGCGCGATGCTCTTCCATCAGGTCGACCGGCAAAGCGCGCACCTGCTCCATCAGGCGGCTGATGATTTCGATGCCGGTGAGGTCACCCTTGTGCACTGTGCGATCGAAGGTCTGCCCGGCGAAGGCCTTGTGATGCAACGAACCATCTTCGTTACGATCGAAAAAGCAGCCGAGTTCGTTTTCCAGCTCCTGCACCCGCGTCACCGCGGTCTTGACCAGGCGCATCGCCATCTCCTGGTCGGGCAGCCACTTGCCGCCGATAATCGTATCCATGAAGTGACGTTCGACCGAGTCGCCGGGGCTCAGCGCAACGTTGTAACCGCCCTGCACCATGCGCGTACAGCCGCATTTGCCGAGCAGGCCCTTAATCGCGATGGTGACATCGAGATCGGGATTGGCCTTCTTTGCATGCAGCGCGGCGAACAATCCGGCGCCGCCGCTACCCAGAATGAGCACATCGGTTTTTAGCGTCTGGTAGTTCATTCAAACCGCCCGCAACAGGAACCCGCAGGCGACGAAAAACGCCACCGCGACCGCGAGCGCGGCATAGTTTTTGTGATGATTACTCCACGGCAGGTTTTCCAGCGCCAGCAGACGCAAACCGCCAAAGAAATGCACCGCCAGCAGAAATACGAGACCGAATTCGACGATTTTGATCAACGGCCCCTGTGTCCAGGCGAGCGCCGCATCGAAAGCGTCCGCGCCGGCGAGCGCGGTCCCGAGCACGTAGAAATGCAGCGGCAGGAACAGCGCCAGCCCGAGTCCCGACAGCCGGTGCAACAGGAAGGCGAGGTATAGCGGTTGTCTACGGTGCGCTTTCATTGAGTACCCACAACTGCCGCCACCGCGCGCCAGCCCAGCGCCCACAGACCGAGGCCAAACAGCCAGCAAATCAGGCTCAGCAGCGGACCGCGCAGCTGCAGCCATTCAGACAGGATGTTGCGCAATCCGATCGCCGCGTGCGTGGCAACAGCAAGCACAAACAATCCGTAAAAGCTTCCCCACAGCAGACTGCCGCGCGTACGCGCGAGGATTTCCTCGGCCGACAACCCGCCCTGGATCGCATAAATCATCAGCCCGAGATGCACCAGCACCAGCGGCGCCATGATGGCGGCGCTAATGCGTTGCGCCAGATAAAGTCTCAACTCAACCATGGCGTTGACGATATTTTTTGCCGATAAAACTGCCTGTCGCCATTTTTTTCAGTCCGGCAATCGACGCGGTCGGATTGAGTTCGTTCGGGCAATAGGTGGCGCAACCCTGCTGAGAATGGCATGAAAGACAGCCGCCATCCGAGCTGACCGCCTGCAGGCGCGCGTCGTGGCGTCGGTCACGGCTATCGTTTTGCAGGCTCCAGGCGCGATTGAGCGCAGCCGGGCCGAGGTAATCCGGATTCCAGGCGACCACGTCGCAGGCGGCGTAACAGATCGCACAATTGATACACTCGATCGCCGCATTAGCCGCACGCCGCGCCGGTTCGGAAGGCGAAATCGCGGCTACCGCCTGATCGCGCGAACCTTGGCCGCTGAAATGCCCTTCGGCGCGTTTCCATTTTTCAAAGAACTGGCTCATGTCGCAGACCAGGTCCTTGATGATCGGCAGATTTCGCAATGGCTCGATGGTGAGTCGATTGTCCTGCATGACCTTGTTGACGTGAGTACGGCAGGTCCAGCGCGGTACCCCGTTGACCATCATCGCGCAGGAGCCGCACATGCCGACCCGGCAGGCGAAGCGATAACTTAAGGAAGCTTCAGCATGGCGCTGAATCCAGGTAACAACATCTAGTACGGTTTGTGCCGGCTGCTGCGGCACGTCGAACGCGGCAAAGGCACCACCGGCGGCGTCGCCTCGCCATACCTTTACTCGAATTGGAGCCGAATTCTGCATTTGGGTATCTTATTACTTTATTATATTTCATGAAATTGAAATTTATTTGATTTAAACTTTAATTTTTTTAAAGTTATTTCTGTTTATGAATCTACGCCAATTGCGCTCCATCGCTACCATCCTGCAGCAGGGGAGTTTTGCCGCCGCCGGCGACCGTATCGGCCTCAGCCAGTCGGCAATCAGTGTGCAGATGCAGCAACTCGAAAGTTCGCTCGGCGCCGAGCTGTTCGATCGCAGTAGCAGGCCGGTAACCTTAACCCCGGAAGGCGTACGCATCGCCAATATCGCCGGCGACGTGCTGGCCAGGCTGGAAATCATAAAGCAGGTCGCCAGCGGCAGCGAGGCGCTGGAATCGATCGCGATCGGCTTTATTCCAACCACGGTGCAAAACCTGCTGCCGCGCGTACTGGAATCATTGCGCGAGGCATTCCCCACGCTACAGGTCAGGGTTAAGTCCGGTCTTTCCGGCGAACTCGCGACGGCGGTCGCCCGGCGTGAACTCGACTACGCGCTGCTGACCACCCCGGTGGTCGAAATCCCCGACCTCGACATCACCACCATTGCCCGCGAGCCGTTTTACGTTATTGCGCCGGCGAATCGGGCCGACATCAAAACCGACGGCGAATTACTGCGTTCGATGCCTTACATTGCATTTAGCCGCCATACCTGGGTCGGTCAGCATATCGCCGCCAAATTGCAGCAGCGCGGCATTCACATCCGCGAATCGATCGAAATCGATTCGCTGGAAGCAATCGAAAACCTGGTGGCCAAAGGCTTCGGGGTTTCCATAGTGCCGCGACGGCTACACGCCCGGATTAACACTGAAAATATCGTGCAGATGCCGTTCGGCACACCCGTGGATACGCGCGAACTGGCGCTGGTTCGGCATGTTTCCCGCCCCAGGACCTCGTTCGACCTGGCCTTGAAAAAAATATTCAGCGAGCTACCCGACAAGCCCTGAAAACGGTGATTTCGCGTGGGCGGTAGGAAAATCCCGACAGACGGCGCAGGCATCGCAACACATTGCAATGATTGTGATTTCAGTCTCAAAATTGACCTCAAATGATTCCTATATTCACTTTGTGAGATGGCTCAATGTATCGGATCAGGCATTCGATACACTACTTTGTCAATTTGATGAGACTAATAAACTTTCTGGATACATCGATGAACGACGAGACGACATGCACAGGATTCGATGAAATGGATGCCACAGATAACAGCCTGATGAGAACCTATACCCAGGTCGTTAGCTGCGCAGTTGGTGATGATTTCGTGGAACGCAGGCGCCAAAGCCTTCGTGCCAAACTGGAACGCGAACAGTACGAGCGCGACCAGGAACTCGAAAATTCCTTTACCAGTACATTTCGCAATCTGCTGAAAGGCTTCTAGCCGACAGTCGAATCCCCTTAGACTGATTTCGCCGGCCGGCTGCCAGCAGCCGGCCGGCTTGACTGTGTCTGGGGATAATGAAAAGATGCCGGCAACAATTAAAACTAAGCCGGCTTCGATACGCTTGTATCGACTCCCGCATCCTGGATCGTAATGCTCCAAATAGCCAAGCGCTACGTCTCCATAGTAGACGGCGTCAACTACCGCATAGGCCGGGTCATGATGTACTTCATTTTCGTCATGATCGGAATCTTGCTGTGGTCATCGATCTCCAAGACCTTCTTCCTGCCCTCGCTGTGGACGCTCGAAATTGCGCAGTTCGCGATGGTCGCCTATTACATCATGGGCGGCCCCTACTCGATCCAGCTCGGCTCTAATGTGCGCATGGACCTGTTTTACAGCGACTGGAGTGACAACACCAAGGCCTGGGTCGACTCCTTCACCGTGCTGTTCCTGATCTTTTACCTGGGCGTGCTGCTTTGGGGAGGTTTCGAAAGCACGCACTATGCGCTCGAGTACAAGGAACGCAGCTATTCGGCCTGGCGGCCTTACATGTGGCCGATCAAGGTCATCATGTGCATCGGCATTTTCCTGATGCTGCTGCAGGCCATTTCCGAACTAGTCAAGGACATCTGTAAAATCCGGGGCGAGGAGCTCAAGCGTGTCGAATGAGCTGATCGCGATCCTGATGTTTTCCTCGATGATGCTGATGCTGATGACCGGTCAGCGCGTATTCGGCGCCATCGGCATCGTTGCCTCGGTGGCGGCGATAACCCTGTGGGGCGTCGGCGGTTCCGACATCCCGTTTTCGGCGGCGATGAAGCTGATGAAATGGTACCCGCTGCTGACCCTGCCGATGTTCATCTTCATGGGATATATCCTGTCCGAATCCAAGATTGCAGACGATCTCTACAAAATGTTTCACGTCTGGACCGGCGGGCTGCACGGCGGGCTCGCGATCGGCACCATCGGCCTGATGGTCCTGATCTCGGCGATGAACGGGCTTTCGGTCGCCGGCATGGCGATCGGCGCCACCATTGCCCTTCCAGAACTGTTGCGACGAGGTTACGACAAACGCATGGTCACCGGGGTGATCCAGGCCGGCTCGTCGCTCGGCATCCTGGTGCCGCCATCGGTGGTGCTGGTGCTATACGCGATGATCGCGCGTCAGCCGGTGGGGCAGCTGTGGCTGGCCGGCGTGGTGCCCGGATTGATGATGGCGACGATGTTCATTCTTTACATCGCCATTCGCTGTCGCCTGCAGCCCGAACTCGGCCCGGTGCTATCGAAAGAAGAGCGCGATATCCCGATGACTGAAAAACTGCGCCTGCTGCGCGCGGGGCTGCTGCCGATCGTCATTTTCGCCTCGATGATGGTGCCCTTCGTCAACGGCTGGACCAGCCTGGTGGAAAGCTCGGCAATCGGCGCCATGACCGCCTTTGTCGCCGCTGTACTGAAAGGCCGCATGACGCGCAAGGTATTCGACACCTCGATTCGCAATACGCTGGCCATATCCTGCATGTTCATGTGGATTATCCTCGCCGCGCTCGGCTTCGGCGCGGTGTTCGACGGCCTCGGCGCGGTACGCGCGATCGACAACCTGTTCACCGAGCAGCTCGGGCTCGATCCGTGGGTGATCCTGATCCTGATGCAGCTGTCCTTCCTGCTGATGGGCACTTTCCTCGACGACACCGCGATGCTGGTCATCGTCGCGCCGCTTTACGTACCGCTGGTTAAAGTTCTGGGCTTCGACCTGATATGGTATGGTGTGCTCTACACGATCACCACGCAGATCGCTTACATGACGCCACCGTTTGGCTATAACCTGTTCCTGATGCGCGCAATGGCACCGCCTGAAATTACCCTGCGCGACATCTACGGATCGATCCTGCCGTTTGTCGGGGTAATGATTCTCGCCCTGATTCTGCTGATGAAATTCCCGGAAATCGCACTCTGGTTGCCGCAGTATGTCTACGCGCGTTAAACCGGAGAAACGGCAGTTTATAAAAACCGACCGGGGAATAATAACCGATAACTCATGACACAATAACTGGAGAAATGAGATGACAAGCAGACGTAAATTTCTAAAAACAACCGGTGCCGGCCTTGCCGGTGTCGCCGCGCTGGGCGCACCCGCGGTTCACGCGCAGTCAAAATCGACGATCAAGTGGCGCATGCAGACCTATGCCGGCCCGGCGCTGGCCGAGCACGTCATCAAGCCGGCGATCGAGTCGTTCAACAAGGTCGCCGGCAGCGAAATGCAGATCGAGCTGTATTTCGCAGACCAGCTGGTACCGACCGGTGAGCTATTCCGCGCAATGCAAAAAGGCACCATCGACGCGGTACAGTCGGACGACGACTCGATGGCGTCGCCGACCGAGGTCACCGTATTCGGCGGTTACTTCCCGTTCGCCAGCCGCTACTCACTCGACGTACCGGTTTTGTTTAACCAGTACGGCCTGAACGAAATCTGGGATGCCGAGTATTCCAAGGTCGGGGTCAAGCACCTGTCGGCGGGCGCCTGGGATCCGTGCCACTTCGCCACCAAGGATCCGATCAACAGCCTCGCCGATCTCAAGGGCAAGCGCGTGTTCACCTTCCCCACCGCGGGCCGTTTCCTCGCCCAGTTCGGCGTAGTGCCGGTGACGCTGCCATGGGAAGACATCGAGGTCGCGGTGCAGACCGGTGAACTCGACGGCGTCGCCTGGTCAGGTATTACCGAGGATTACACCGTGGGCTGGGCGGACGTCACCGACTACTTCCTGACCAATAATATATCGGGTGCCTGGGCCGGTTCATTCTTCGCCAACATGGACAGCTACAACAAGCTGCCCGACAACCTGAAGGAATTGCTCAAGCTGACCATGGATCAGTCGCATTACTACCGTCAATGGTGGTATTGGGGCGGTGAAGCCAGCCTGCGCGTCAACGGCACCAAGATGAAGCTGACCTCGATCCCGGACGATGAGTGGGCCAAGGTGGAATCCGCCGCGGTCAAGTTCTGGGACCAAATCGCGGCCGAGTCGCCGACCAAAGCGAAAGTCGTCAACATCTTCAAGCAGTACAATGCCGATATGACCAAGGCCGGACGGCCATATCGTTACGGTTAGACTTGATCGATTGAAACCCGGGGGCGTATTCTATACGCCCCTGTTTTTTTACCTGGAAAATAACAATCATGCCTGGCAATCTCACTCTCGAAGCGCTCAAGGAAAAAGTCGCTAACGGACAAATCGACACCGTCATTACCGCAATCCCCGACATGCAGGGGCGTTTGATGGGCAAGCGTTTCCACGCCGAGTTTTTTCTCGAGAGCGCCTGGGAGGAGACCCATTGCTGTAACTACCTGATCGCGACCGACCTCGAAATGTATACCGTCGACGGTTACGCTTCGACCAGTTGGTCAGCAGGCTATGGCGATTACGTCATGAAACCGGATATGACCACCTTGCGACTGCTACCCTGGCTCGAAGGCACCGCGATGGTCACCTGCGATCTGTTCGACCACCATACCCACGCGCTAGTACCACATGCGCCGCGCTCGGTGCTGAAACAGCAAATTGCGCGCCTGCACAATATGGGCCTCAAATCCGCGGTCGCGACCGAGCTCGAGTTCTTCGTGTTTCGAGAAAGCTTCGAGGAAATCCGCGACCAGCGCTACCGCGATATGACTACCATCAGTCCCTATAACGAGGATTACCACATCTTCCAGACCACCAGGGAAGAAGACCTGATGCGCGCGCTGCGCAACGGTCTGCAGGGCGCCGGCGTCAAGGTCGAAAACACCAAGGGTGAAGCCGATCCCGGCCAGGCCGAAATCAACGTTTGCTACAGCGACGCACTGGAAATGGCCGATAACCATTGCCTGGTGAAAAACGCGACCAAGGAAATCGCGTTCCTCAAAAACCGCGCGGTCACCTTCCTTGCCAAGTGGAGCCACGACGCGGCCGGTTCCTCGAGCCATATCCACCAGTCACTGGTATCGACTGACGGCGATGCGGTATTTTACGACGCCAACGCCGAGTACGGTATGTCGGAAATGATGCGTCACTACCTTGCCGGGCTGCTGAAATACGCCAGCGACAATACCTGGTTCCTGGCTCCATACGTTAATTCCTACAAACGATTCGTGGCCGGCACTTTCGCGCCGACCAAAGCAATCTGGTCGCTGGATAATCGCACCGCCGGATATCGCGTGGTTGCCGACGGTACGCGTAATGTGCGCGTCGAATGCCGCGTCGGCGGCAGCGACCTGAATCCCTATCTGGCGATCGCCGCACAAATCGCCGCCGGCATCGCCGGCATCGAGAATAAGCTCGAGCTGGAAAAGGAATTCAAGGGCGACGCCTACCAGGCGCGAAAGGCGCGTGAAATCCCGTCGACCCTGGCGCAAGCGGCACTGGCATTGAAAAAATCGACTATGCTGCGCGACGCGATGGGGTCCGACGTGATCGACCACTATGTGCGTTGCGCCGAGTGGGAACTCGAGGATTTCAACAGCAAGGTTACCGATTACGAAGTCAGCCGAGGCTTCGAAAGGGCTTAATAGACAAACATTCAGCGAGATAAAAAACATGCAACTTACCGGAAACTGGTCTTACCCAACCGCGATTCGCTTTGGTGCGGGCCGTATCAGCGAAATAGCCGACGCCTGTGATGTCGCAGGCATGAAAAAACCCCTGCTGGTTACCGATCGCGGGCTAGCCAGTCTGCCAATCACTACCAATACCCTGGCGCTGCTGGAGCAGGCCGGACTCGGCAATGCGCTGTTTGCAGACGTCGACCCCAACCCGAATGAAAAGAATCTCGAAGCAGGAATCCGGGCCTTCAATGACGGCGGCCACGACGGCGTGATCGCGTTTGGCGGCGGTTCCGGACTCGATCTCGGTAAGGTAGTTGCCTTCATGTGCGGTCAAACCCGCCCGGTCTGGGATTTCGAGGACATCGGCGACTGGTGGACGCGCGCCGACGCCGACAGGATCGCGCCGATCATCGCGGTGCCGACCACCGCCGGCACCGGCTCCGAAGTCGGTCGCGCCGGTGTGGTTTCGAATTCGGAAACCCACGAAAAGAAAATTATCTTTCACCCTAAAATTCTGGCGCAGGTAGTGATCTGCGATCCTGAACTGACCGTCGGCATGCCCGCTGCGATTACCGCCGGCACCGGCATGGACGCATTTGCCCACTGCCTCGAAGCCTATTGCTCGCCGCATTATCACCCGATGAGCCAGGGAATAGCGGTCGAGGGCATGCGCCTGGTCAAGGAATACCTGCCGCAAGCCTACGCCGACGGCAATGACATCGAGGCGCGCGCGCACATGATGTCCGCCGCCGCCATGGGCGCGACCGCGTTCCAGAAAGGCCTGGGTGCGATTCACGCGCTGTCACATCCGATCGGCGCATTTTACAACAGCCACCATGGCACCACCAACGCCGTGGTGATGGCGCCGGTGCTCGAATTCAACCGCAGCGCGATCGAAACCCGCATCGAAGCGCTGGCCGGATATCTCGGCATCGCCGGCGGCTTCGACGGATTTTACAATTACGTCAATGAGCTGAATTCATCGCTTGGCATACCGGCCAACCTGACCGAACTCGGCGCCAGCGATCCCGACATGGACTGGTTGGTGGCGTCGGCGCTCAAGGATCCCAGCGTCGGCGGCAACCCGGTCGAAATGACCGCGGACAACACCCGGCGCCTGTACGAGGCCTGCTTTTAATTCCGGCGGGAGATTCGACACTAAGTAAAAAGCCGGCGAAAGCCGGCTTTTTACTCCGAGTCAGTTCTGTGCACTTCATCGCTTTGCGATCAAGTGCACCAGGGTTAGACCTTGAAGAAGGCCACCTGGTCGTTCAACTTGTCGTTGATCTCGGATGATTGCTCGCAACACCTGGCGGTGCTGGTTCCGTTTTCGAGGATCGACGCGCTCAGGTTGTTGAGCTCGTCGATATTGCTGGAAACGCCGCTGGCGACATTCGATTGTTCGACAATTTCCTCGGCCACCTCCGAATTGGTGGTAGTGATACGTTCCATGTGACTGACAATCTGCGCCAACGATTGCTTAACCTGGTTGATCTGGCTGGCAGATTTGCCGACATCCGCCTGGCTTTGCTCCATGGTGTTAACCGCATTCTGGGCGCCATTTTGCAGGCCGTCGATAATGCCCTTGATTTCCTCGGTGGATTGTTGGGTGCGGCTCGCCAGGGTACGCACTTCGTCGGCTACTACGGCGAATCCACGACCCTGTTCACCGGCGCGCGCCGCCTCGATTGCGGCATTTAGCGCCAACAGGTTAGTCTGTTCGGCAATTCCCTCGATCACGCCTAACACCGAGCCGATACTGTCGGATTGTTCACGCAACGTCGATACGACCTGTTCGGATTCTTCCATGCGGGAAGTCAGGCTGGTGACCGCTGCAACCGCGTCGTCCGCCATTTTATCCGCGGCTTCGGCTTCCACCCGAGCGTCAGAGGTGGCACTGGCCAGACCCTGTGCCGAATCAGACATGCGTCCCAGGCGTTGCGACATGGTTTGCACCGAACTCGCCGCCTGGCTGAGTTCGGTTGACTGTTGATCCAGCAGCGTCCGGTTCTCATCGGCGGTGCTGCTCGCAGTACCGAGTGATTCCTTGACCTCTGCGGCCGAAGACACGACCGTGCTAACCGCTGTCTGCAACTTCTCCAGAAATGAATTGATGTGCCCTGCCAGCTCGCCCAGTTCGTCTCGGGAATTGATCGCCAGTCGCTGGGTCAGGTCGCCCTCACCGTTGGCGAGATCATTAGCAATCTCGTTCAACTGTGTCATCGGTCGACTAAACAGCCCGCGCACGATGAAAAAAGTTGCGGCGATGATGGTCAGAATAGCGACCAGCGAAATCAGCGCCCCGACCAGTCCGCGAGCCGCCACAAACGCATCCAGTTCCTTATTGGTGAAAACCATCACCAGGTAGCCGACTACATTGCCGTTCTTGCCACTGAATACCTTTTGCGCAATCAACGAATGTTCGCCCAAATCCTGGCTTATGGAATCGGCGTCACCAAGCTGCTCCGTCAGGGCCGTCACGCTGGACTTCAGCTCCAGTGCCGGGATATCCGAATGTGTAAATTCACTGAGCACCGCAGCTTCATTGTCGGTTGCGATAATATTGGTTACGTTCGAATCAGGAGAGCTGACGAGCTGCTGGTAAGCCTTTTCGATGACATCGGACTTTTTCCAGCGGACCGCGCCGCTGATATTCTGCGCCATTAGCGCAGTCATCGCTTCACGATTCCTGTTTTCCAGGGTCTGCAGACCATCCTTTAGCGTAAGCCATTGCTCGAGCACCAGGCTCGAGAAGCCCAGCACTACAACAATAACCAACGAGATCATTAACTTGGATGCAATGCTGAGCTTCTTCCACATGTCTAGACTCCGATACTTAATACCAGTAATTCTTACAGCGCGTCGACGTTAATGCCGATGGTTACCGCACCGATAACCGTTCCGTTTTCGACCACGGGCAGGCTGAGCTGAACCTGTAGTTGCTGACTGGATTCATCCATTTCCACGTCACCGATATGATAGGCGTCAGGCCCTATCGGATATGTCTTTTGCCATTTGGCTTCGTCACCCTGCCAGTAATCGGAAGTGACGTCGCTTTGACCTACATTGAGGCCGATCGCATCCATGACAAAAATCTCGGTATATACGCCCGCCGACTTTTCCTTGACCTCACTCAGGTAACCGGACAGCGAAGTTCCGAGAACCTTTTTGATCAACGGTTGATCCGATGCCGCGGTCTCTGCGCGCCACTGCTTGTCGAGGGTAATAATATCGGCCTCCGACATACCCTGATGCTTCGAGTTCTGCGCCTTGACCTGTTCCCACACGACGGGCGTGTTTAGCCATTGTTTTACTTCATTTTCCGCAAGGGCAAGCAGGCTGTCCTTGACCTCGTCGGCGTAGGCAAAACCGCTTAGCGCGAGCAGCGTCAGGCCGACTAGAGCTTTACTGAAAAGAGCTTTCATTGGAATTTCCTCAGTTAGAATTGGTGTTACGACCCGAAATGCAGGCAGGGTGTGCCAATTAATTCGGCAATCTGATGAGGAACTTTAGATTTATTTAGACGATTTAGCGGCATACCACCTTGGCTGGTATGCCGAGTCATTCCAGGGGACTAATTCCGGAATTTCCACGACAGAAAAAGTCGGAAAACTGTCATACCGCGGTTAATACCGCGGTATCACTGATTGTTGTGCTGAGAGGAGTACGACGCCTCGCAGCGCCGGTTAAACCAGCTTGTCGCGCGGGGTTTCGCCGTTGAAGAAGGCATCTATGTTCTCCACCACCCGCATCCCCATTGCCTTACGGGTTTCCATCGTGGCGCTGCCGAGATGAGGCAATAACACGACATTCTCCATTTGCAGCAATTCGGGGGTAACCGCGGGTTCCTTTTCGAACACGTCGAGACCGGCACCGGCTATATCACCGTTTTCGAGCGCATTGACCAGTGCCGCTTCATCGATGACATCACCACGCGCGGTGTTGATCAGGAAGGCGCCGGGTTTCATCGCCTTGAAGGCATCGGCGCCGATCAGGTGATAGGTATCCTTGCCGCCGGGGCAATGCAGGGACACAAAATCGGCCTGTTCGAACACTTCCTGTGGCGAAGCGCACTGGGTTGCATTGAGGCCGGCGATATCGGCTTCGCTCGGCGGAAAGGGATCGTGGTAAATGATCTTCATGTTGAAGCCGTGGGCAGCGCGCGCGGCGACGGCGCGAGCGATGCGGCCCATACCGATCAGACCCAGGGTCTTGCCGGTGACGCTGGTGCCCATCATGTGGGTTGGACGCCATCCGCTCCATTCGCCGTTGCGCAGGTGGCGCTCGCCTTCGCCGGCGCGGCGCGCGATCGCCAGCAACAGCGTCATCGCCAGGTCGGCGGTGCAGTCGGTCAGCACTTCAGGTGTGTTGGTGACCGTAAGCCCGGCCGCTTTAGCCGCGTCCAGATCGATGTGATTGAAACCAACGCCATTGCTGCCGAGAATTTTGGCGCGAATATTATCGGCGCCGAGCACTTCCGCTGTCACCTTGTCGCACACCGTCGGCAATACGGCGTCGGCATTGCGCAGCGCATCCTGCAGCTCCGCTACCGACATCGAATGGTCGTCTTCGTTTAGCTGTGTATCGTAGCGCTCGACCAGCAGCTGCTCTACTTCGGGGTGCCAACGGCGGGTAACAATTACTCTGGGTTTGGACATTTAAAATCTCCTCATAAATCTGGTGCGTAATGCTGCAAGCAAAAAATAGCGGCAAATTGTAATCTCGAATCGGGCAATAAACTACTGCAAAAACGCCATTTCTAGTCGTCTTGCGCGACCTCCGCGGGCGCCTGCTCCATGCTGCGGAAGGTTTCGGTGTGAATCAGCGAGGCCTGTAGCGTACGTGTAGAAATCAAAACCTCGCCCAGAAATGCGCTGAAGGCGAGGCTCAGGATTATCATGCAGACGATGAACAGGCTCGCGACCACCACCGACACGTTAAGCTGCAGCAGGCTGCCGAGGAACAGCGCCACCACCACCAGGCAGACCAGGATTGCGCTTAGCGTCGCCATGCTGATGGCCACGTGGCTCAGGCGTATGCGCCTGAGCAGGGCCGCCATTTCGCGCTGAATCATTGCCTTGTGCTGCTCGGGCATGAATTCGGATTCAGCCGCCTGCAGCGAACGAGAGCGGTCGATGGTGCGCCCCAGGCGGTTGGTCAGAACCACCAGCAGACCGGAGATGCCGGCCAGCAGGAATACCGGCGCCACGGCGATGTCGATAACGCTGGCAACGGTCGCAATATTCCACTCCAGCGCGTCCACGGCCATATTACTCTTCTACCAGTTCAGGGTAGGCGAACAACGACGCGGTGCCGCCGGTATGCAGGAAAACGACATCGTCGACTGGACCGAATTCGCCCTGTCGCAACAGGGCCAGCAGCACCGCGAAAGTCTTGCCCGAGTAGGTCGGATCGAGCAGGATGCCCTCGCGCCGGGCCAGGTACTTGATCGCCTCCACCGTGCTCTCGTTAGGCAAGCCATAGCCGGGCGCGAGCATACTGTCGTCGCACAGGATCTCCGTCTCGGGGATATCGATATCGGCGCCGACCACGTCGATCACGGATTGTAACTTGGTCGCGACGCGCTGTTTCTGGCTAACCGCGTCGCGTCGAACGCAAACGCCGTGCACCGGCGCCTGGCAGCCGCTGGCCCTGGCGCCCAGCAGAAATCCAGTATGGGTGGAGGCCGATCCCGAAGGCACGATAAAACCTTTCGGCTCAATATCCAGCGCCTGCAATTGCGCGATCAGTTCTTCGGCGCCGTCGACGTAACCCAACGCACCATAGGGTGTATGTGCATTCGATAACGGAATCACGTAGGCCTTGCGCCCCTCGGCCGCAAGCTCGGCGGCGCGCAGTTCGAGCGCTCGATCGGCGCCGGCCTCGTCTTCGCCTTGCGGGTAGTAATGGATCCTGGCACCCATCAGCCTGACCAGGTAGGGATTGCCCGAGCGGTGATACTCGGGTTGTTCACGATCGACCCGGTGTTCGAGCTGTACCTCGACCTCGAGGCCCAACTTGCGCGCCGCCGCCACCGTCATGCGCACATGGTTGGATTGCACCGCGCCGGTTGTCAACAGGGTATCGGCGCCCAGCTCCATCGCCTGGCCGATATAAAACTCGAGCTGCCGGCTCTTGTTGCCGCCGAAGGCAAGCCCGGTGCAATCGTCACGCTTGATCCATACCCTGGTGTCGAATTCGGCGCTGACATTGTTGAGCAACTCCAGCGGTGTTGGTCGGTGACTCAATTCGACACGAGGGAAATTGCTGGTTAATGACATCAGTGGTGGCTCCGCTCAACTGAGAATTTTTATTAGCACGACCCCGAGACACACCAGAAGCGCGGCAATGATACGCGGCCGTCCGAAAGGCTCGCGAAACAACAGGGTACCGATCAAGGCAGCGAATATTACACTGGTTTCGCGTAATGACGAAACCATCGCCATCGGCGCCACGCCCATGGCGTAAATCACCATCGCGTAGGCGGTCGCGGCGGCCAGCGCGCCGGCGCAAACCTTTCCCGGCTTGGCTCGCATGTATCCGAGCCAGCCGGCGCGGTCGCGCAGCAGCAGCCAGCCGCCGATCGGAATCGGCTCCAGAATAAACAGCCAGATAATGTAGCTGAACGGATTGCCGGCGGCGCGCACGCCCATGCCGTCGGCCACCGTGTAGGCCGCGATCAGCACCGAGGTCGCAAGTCCCCAACCGAGCGCGGGACCGGGAATCTTGCCGAAAGTGCCGCCGGCGAAGGTAATACTGATCAGCCCGGCGCTGACCAGCGCGATGCCCAACATCGCGCCCAGCGGCAGGAATTCACCTGCCAGCAGCGCGGCGCCCAGTACCACCAGCACCGGCGCCAACCCGCGAAACAACGGGTAAACCTGGGACAGGTCGCCACTGCGGTAGGACATCGAAAGCGTGACGTAATAAGCCGTGTGAATAATCATCGACGCCAGCAGCATCGGCCAGCTGGCGGCCAGCGGGATCGGAAATATGAACAACAATGGCAGGCAGCAGATCGCGCTGATCAGGCGATAGGAGGCGATACTGTATTGCGGCGTGCCGCCGGACTTCGCCATTGCGTTCCAGCCGGCGTGCAGCAACGCGGCCAGCAGCACCAGGCCAACGATAAACGGCGTCACCTAACTTCTTCCCGCAACCCCGGGTTTCGGGGAAACCGGTGGCATAGGCGAATCGCTGCTATTTGACTACCGTTACGGTGCAGGTCGCATGTCTTACGACTTGAGCGGCAACCGAACCCAGGAATATATTCTCGATCCTGGTGTGTTGCGCCGGAATCACGATCAGATCGACGGCATCCTTTTGCGCCTGTTTCAGAATCAGCTCGCCAGGATTGCCTTCGACAACAACGGCGTGGATGTCGATATCATCCGGAACATTGTCGCTAACATACTGCTTCAAATGCCGCGCAACCTCTTTCAGCGCCTCGGATACCGCATTTTTATCGAAATAAGAAGCGACGATCGGCATGCCGAACCCCGGCGCGGCGGTCATGATGGTCAATCTGGCCTGCGATCGCTTAGCTTCCTCGACCGCCAGCTTGAGACCTTTTGCGGCCTCGGCGGTGTGTTCCAGGTCTACCGGGAAAAGAATACTTTTAAACATGGCTTGGCGCTCCTGCTACGTTAATTTTATCCTTGTCACGACGGGCTGCCTGAATTTTCCAGACCAGAATCAACAGCGCAATCGCCGGTATGTAGAACCAGCGTTTATCCGGTCGATCCAGGTTTTTCTTCTGCACGTCGACGATTTCCCAGTCGAAATCGATTTTCTGTTTCTCGGCGGCGCTGCCGAAGACGATATTATCGACCAGCATCTTGCCGTCCTCTTCGCGCAACTCGAGGCCGGCCGCCATCTCGATGCGATCCTTGCCGGGTCCTGCCGCGCCCACCGGCAGCATGACGACCTTGTCGACCAGGTCTCCCTCGAGGGTTTCACCCATGACATGCACTCGCAGCAATCCGTTGGGCGGCTGCTGTTCGGCCACTTCGTAGATCTTGGTGGCCTCCACCTTGACCAACGGATCGTAAAGATAATCCATGAAAAATCCCGGCCTAAACAGGGTAAAGGTAATCAACAATAAGGCGACGGTTTCCCATTTCTTGTTGTGGGTCAGGAAAAACCCCTGGGTGGCGGCGGCAAACAGCAGCATCGCCACCAGCGCGGATGTGACCACGACGATCAGGTGAATCGGGCCGGTGATGCCGATCATCAACAGTTCGGTGTTGAAGATGAACATGAACGGCAAAACGCCGGTGCGGATATCGTAGACAAATCCCTGTACGCCTGTTTTGATCGGGTCGCCGCCTGAAATGGCGGCCGCGGCATAAGCCGCGAGGCCCACCGGTGGCGTATCGTCGGCGAGAATACCGAAGTAAAACACGAACAGGTGCACCGCAATCAGCGGCACGATCAGGCCGTTGCTGGCGCCAACGGAAACGATAACCGGCGCCATCAGCGAAGACACCACGATGTAGTTGGCGGTGGTCGGCAAGCCCATGCCCAAAATCAGGCTGATGCCGGCGGTGAACACCAGCATCAGGATCAGGTTGCCGGCGGAAATAAACTCGACGAACTCGGCCAGCACCAGTCCGATGCCGGTCAGGGTTACGGTGCCGAGGATGATACCGGCGCAGGCGGTGGCGACGCCGATACCGATCATGTTGCGCGCACCGGCAACCATGCCATCGAAGAAGTCGCTTTGGCATTCCTTGAAATATTCTGCGAGGTTGCTCTCGCCGCGAAACATCGCCTTCAACGGCTTGTGTGTCAGCAGCACGATGGCCATGAAGATCGCGGCATAAAATGCGGACAGCCCCGGTGACAGGCGCTCTACCGTCAGGCACCAGATCAGCACCGCTACCGGCAACAGGTAGTAAAGGCCGGCTTTGACGATCGGTCCCGGCACCGGCAATTCCTCGATGGTATCGCTGCGTCCGAGCTCGGGAAATTTGGTGGAATATTTTGCCAGAGCGACGTATGCGGCGAGCACGATCGCGGAGGCTATCCAGAAGGTGGCTTCACCGGCGACATCCTTGAGCCAGCCGAAACCGTAGTAGCAAATGCCTGAGAGGATAATAATGCCGGCAATCACCGTGGTATAGACAATCAGGCTGCCCAGAAAGGTAGTCTGAACGGTCTTCTTCAATCCCTCGAGGCCGGCCTTGGAGGCTTCCAGGTGGACGATGTAAACCAGCGCGATGTAGGCAATGATCGCCGGCAGGAAGGCATGCTTGATGACTTCGATGTAGGAAATACCGACAAATTCGATCATCAGGAAGGCCGCCGCACCCATAACAGGCGGCGTCAACTGACCATTGGTCGACGAAGCGACCTCGACCGCGCCCGCCTTTTCGGCAGGAAAACCGACTCGCTTCATCAGTGGAATGGTGAAGGTACCGGTGGTGACCACGTTCGCAATCGACGAGCCCGAGACCAGTCCGGTCAGCGCGGAAGAAACCACCGCCGCCTTCGCCGGCCCGCCTTTCATATGACCCAGCAAAGAGAAAGCGACCCAGATAAAGTAGTTACCGGCGCCGGCTTTTTCCAGCATCGAGCCGAACAGCACGAACAGGAACACCATCGAGGTGGAAACGCCCAGCGCGACGCCGAACACGCCTTCCTGGGTGAGCCACATATGCGACATGGCCTTACCGAAGGAGGCGCCTTTCCAGGCGATGATGTCGGGGCCGAGGTGGCCGAAGAATACGTAACAGAGAAATATCGCGGCGATCACCATCAACGGTGGTCCCAGCGCGCGCCGCGCGGCTTCCAGCACCAGCACGATGCCAATCCCGGCGACTACCAGGTCGGTGGTGGTCGGTAATCCGGGGCGATCACCGAGCTCCAGCGCGAACACCGACAGGTACATGGTGCAGCAGATACCCAGTCCCGCCAGGATCCAGTCCTGAAACGGAATGACATGCCGTGGCGAACTCTTCAAAGCGGGGTAAGCCAGGAAGGCCAGTGAAACCGCGAAGGCCAGGTGAATCGAGCGGGTGTCGGTATTATTCAGTACCGGCAACCAGGAAGAAAAGAACTCGAGATAAGGCAGCGGGGAAGCAATCCACAGCTGGAACACCGACCAGCAGAAGGCAACTATCAACATCAGCTTGCCGACACCGCCCGCGGGACTGCGCGCACCGGTATCGGTGGCTGCGATCATCTCCTCCAGTTCTGCTTCGGTGGCTTGCGACTTTTCTGTTTGTTCGACCATTGCGGTCCCCCCTCTTTCCTGGATATTGTTTTTTTACTGCTTGTTATAAGTCTGTTTACTTAACTCAAGCCAGGAAATCCAAACTGACCTGAGTTAAATAAACAAGGGGGCTTTAAGCCCCCTTGTTTACGCCGTGGATTACATCCAGCCACGTTCCTTGTAGTAGCGCATCGCACCTTCATGAATTGGTGCGGAAATACCCTTGGTAACCATGTCCTTTTCCGTCAGGTGACCAAATGCCGGGTGCAGTTTCTTGAACGCCTCGAAGTCTTCGAAAACGCTCTTGACGACCGCGTAGATGGTGTCTGCCGAAGTAGCGGTAGACGAAACGAAAGTCGCCAGTACGCCGAAGGTCGGGATGTCCTCATCGTTGCCGCGATACATGCCGCCGGGAATGACGGTAGTTCCATAGAAAGGAAACTTGTTGACCAGTTTATCGACAGCAGGACCGTCAACAGCGACGAAATTGGCTTCGCAGGTGGTGGTGGCTTCCTTGTTCAACGCCGCCGGGTTACCGACCAGCCAGAAGAAAGCATCGATCTTGTTGTCGCACAGTGCACCCGGAGTTTCAGATGATTTCATCTGTGCCGCCAGCTTGAGGTCCTTGTTGGTCATACCCATAGCTTCCCAGACAACGTTCCAGGTCGCTTCAGTACCTGAGCCCGGGTTGCCGATGTTGACTCGCTTGCCTTTCAGATCGCTGATGTGCTTGATGCCGGCGTCCTTACGCGCAACGATGCTGATCGGTTCAGGGTGTACCGAGAAAACGGCTCGCAGCTCTTTGTAGGGGCCTGCATCGATAAACGCCTGCTTGCCGGTGCCGTTATAGGCATGGTACTGCCAGTCGGACTGGGCTACGCCCATGTCCAGCTCACCACCGCGGATAGTGTTGATGTTGTAAACCGAGCCGCCGGTGGATTCAACCGAGCAGCGAACGCCGTGCTCTTTGCGGCCCTTGTTGACCAGGCGGCAAATTGCGCCACCGGTAGGATAGTAGACGCCGGTTACACCGCCGGTACCAATGGTTACAAATGTCTGATCTGCCGCAAATGCAGGTGTCGCGCCAAATGACGTGGCGACCAGCGATGCGACGGCGATCTTGCCTAGTACTTTCATGATTATCTCCTTCGATAGTTGTGCCGATTACTGTTATTAACAGTTTGTTTTATTTTCGAATAGCTCAGGACCTCGGTAAGCCATGTACTGCAATGAACCTTAATTAGTCCAGTAGCTCATTCTATTGGCCTATAAATGAATGTCAAAAGTAATACCGCCAGTGTTTGCAGAAATATCCCATTTCAAGCTTCAGTGCTGCAATTCCACTACACCTTCAATAGTGAATCGACTACATTAGCGCCTGCCGAGATACCGATGTCCCTATGATTCAAGCCGAAACCACATTAAAAGATGAGTTAAAGCAGCTTGCCATCATCGCGATACCCCTGTCGGCGGCCTACCTGGCCGAATTCGCAATGTTCCTCACCACCAAGATGGTGGTCGGCAAGCTCGGCTACCATTCGCTGGCCGCGGTCGGCATCGCCGGCGATCTGACTTTCGAAGTTCTGATCGTGCTGATGGCGCTACTGTCGGTCGTCGGCGTACTGGCGGCGCAGGCGCTGGGCGCCGGTAAAAAGGAAGATCTTGGCCAGTCGGTGCGACAGGGCCTGATTGTCTCCACCGGCCTCGGGCTGCCGGCCATGGTGCTGATCTGGAATCTCGACCTGGCGCTGATCGCAACCAATCAGGATCCCCTGGTGGTCGAACTCGCGCAAGGATACCTGAGGGGAATTAGCGGCGCGGTTTTACCCGTACTGTGGTTTTCGGTATTCCGCAACTTCGTTGCGGTGCTGTCGCAAACCGTATCGATCCTGGTCATAACCGTCATCGCGGTAATCATGAACTACCTGCTAACCCTGTGGCTGGTCTACGGCGGCTTCGGGCTGGCGCCGCTGGGCCTGTTCGGCGCCGGGCTGGCGACCACCATCGTCTCCTGGTTCATGTTTCTGGCTTTGGCCCTGCACGTATTCCGCAAACCGATGTTTCGCGGTTACGGGGTTTTCAAAGGCAAGCTGTTGCTGATCTGGCCGCTGTGCCGGGAAATTCTGACGCTCGGCACGCCGGTGGCGGGACTCGCGTTTCTCGAAGCCGGCCTGTTCGTCGCGACATCGATTCTGTCCGGCGTAATCGGCGCCAAAACCCTTGCCGCCTATGAAATCGTCGCCGCCTGGGTCGGCATACCGTTCGTCATTGCCTTTGGCCTCGCCGAGGCGACGATGATCCGGGTCGCGCATGCGATCGGCCGCGACAGTATGCAACACGCCCGCCGGGCGGGATTCCTCGGCATGACGCTGGTCATCGCATTACTTTCGACCATGGTGGCGGTGCCGATTCTGTTTTCACAGCCGATAATCCGGATTTTCATTTCTCCCGAGGATCCCGGCTATCTCGAGGTATCGACGATGGCGACCCGCTTCCTGCTGATCGCCGCCCTGTTCATGGTGTTCGACGGCCTGCAGGCCGCCGCCGCGCGCGCGCTGCGAGGCATGAAGGACAACCTGGTGCCGCTGTGGATCGCCGGATTCGGCTACTGGATCCTCGGCATCGGCGGCGGTTCGGTGCTGGCCTTCCATTACGAAATGGGCGGCGCCGGTTTATGGTGGGGCCTGGCGATGGGACTGGCGGTAGCCGCCTGCCTGCTGAGCTGGCGTTTTCACCGCTTTACCCTGCCTCGTCCCGTCTAAGCGGCATCCCCTCCATTGGGGATATACGCCTAATACTTCATACGTATATTAGTTTATTCTTATATACCACATAATCGGGCGCGATATAGCAGATACATACGAATAATTTGAAGAGGAATCCTCATGAAAATCAAACTGTTAGCGCTTGCGGCCTCCGCCCTGCTCACGATCAGCGTTGCATCGAATGCAAACCAGGCAGAAACCCAGTCACAAGCCGCTGCCACGGGCACAGGCCCGGCTAACGCTAGCACAAGTCCCGTCAATCCGTTCGATCCGAGCTACTGGATGGCGGCTTTCAACGCGCCTGCCGAACAGCCCAGTATTTCGGGCGAATTGACCTTCAATGCCGCCAGGCCCACGAGCTGGATACAATGGGTGGATCCCAAAACCCACAAATCCATGCATATGCAATTCCTGAATCCGGCAAGCTACACGCAATTCATGCAGTTAGGGTTTTACCTGGAGTTCACCAAGCCGGAAAACATGATGGCATGGATGAATCCCGCTTCCTACCAGGTCCTCATGGATCCGCAAACCATGACCCACTGGATGAACCCGGCTAATTACATGCACGTCGCCGACCCCGCGATGTACACGGAAACCATGAATCCCGCGAACTACATGGTTTACCTGAATCCGGCCACCTATGCCGGCATCATGGGATCAAAGACCTGCGACCAGAACAATCCGAACATAACCCCGGCCTGGTTCGGATACCGCTGCTAGATTTCCGATTTACCTCCATAGGGATTCCCATCCCATATTTGCCGCGGCCCCAAAAGCCGCGGCTTTTTTTGTTCTGGGCTGCTGCGCCTCGCAATAGCCGCGTTGGAGTTTTGCGCGAAACGCTCGTGTACTTGCTTGTACTGCTCGCGCTATCGCGCAAAACTCCGCCTTGCTCTTGCGAGGCTCGCGACGCCCGGAACCTTCCTCCGCAATTGGCATTCCTCATTAGGGATTTAACTTGATACAGGATTTACTTTTGCAGGGGCATTGCGTTCAGATGGTGTGGTGCGAAAACTCCAAAAAAAACGTAGTCATCCCCGCGCAAGCGGGGATCTTACAACGCCGCTATTACAGGATCCCGGAGGTCCGACGCAGCGGAGGTTGCTGCGTTAATTCCGCCACGACCTGCCGATTAAAATGCAAAGGATTTAGCCGCCAGGTCGGTTGGTGCGGCCGTAGAAGCCGAGGTTTTCCTGGTCTGAGAACATGCGGCCAGGGGTCTCGTAATAGGTGAACACGGTAATCACACGCGCCCGCTCGCCGACTGGCGGAGTTACCCGGTGTGCCGTGTCGATGCCCTTGAAGACGTTGAGGTCGCCGGCCCCCAGCTTTAGAGTTTCAACCTCTGGGTCGTCGCCATGCATCAGCCTGGCAATGCCGTCGTAGTTGGGATCGGTAGCGCTGCGCAGGGCCCGGCGGTACTGGAAATCGCCTCCCTGGCGAGGCGCCTGTAGCAACAGCGTGGTGGTGAACTCGGAACGATCGAAATGCCAGTTCAGTCCTTCACCCTCGTAGTAGCCCATGACGTTGGCGCAGGCCAGCGGATCGTCCATCGGGTACAGCGCCGGCTTTTGCATTACCCGCGCCAGGAATTCGGTTAACCGGGGCCACAGGTAAATCTGCCGAAGCTGGTCGGCAATCTGGTCGCCACAGAGGGTATGGTTGACGGTTTTGACCCGCGCCAGCGCCGGGTGGTCCGCGGGCAGGCCGGTCACGCCGTCATCGAAGTAGATATTATGCTCGCGCGCGTGGGTGAAAGACTCATGCGCGATGCGATCGAGCAACATGGGCAAAATCGCATCGATGACTTCGCGCCGCATGAAACCCTCGAGGGTGAACATGCCCTTGCGATCGAGATCGGCGATGCATTGCGCCACCAGTTTTTCACCGGCGTCTGAATCGAGCCGATCCAGCGGGTATCGTTCGAGATCAATCAGTTTGTTCATAAGTCGCAAATATAGTTTTGCCCGGCCCCGAGGACAAGCGGTTTTTGGTCAACGGCTTCAGGTCGGCGCCCCGCGATAGTAGTGCCATAAAAACAGGCTGCCGGCGGAGCGGTACGGCGCCCAGGATTCCACCACCGCTCGCGCCTGCTTTTCGTCCAGCGCCTGTTCGATGCCCTTGAGCTTTTGCAGGGCGATACGCAGCGCCAGGTCGCCGGCCGGGAAAACATCGCTGCGCTGCAATGAAAACATCAGGTAGATCTCGGCGCTCCAGGCGCCGAAGCCCCTGAGCGAGGTAATCGCCTCGATAGCCGCCCGGTCATCCATCTCGCTTAAGCCAGCGGGATCGAACTGGCCGCTCGTCATCGCCTTCGCCAGGCCTTCGACATACTCGACCTTGCGCGCCGACAGGCCGGCATCGCGCAATGCGCCTGTGGGCAATTCCAGTACTTCCGCGGCATCCATCCCCGGCAGCAGCGCCCGCAGCCGCCGCATGATTGCGGCCGCGGCCTCGGTCGATATCTGTTGCGAGACGATGGTCGACAGAAAGGCTTCGAATCCCTGCGCCCTGATCCGCGGCGGCGGATAGAGAACCAGTTGCAAACCACGCCTGACGTCGGCATCGATATTTGCCAGCGCGTTCAAATGCCGTTTGATTTTTGACTGATCCATGGTTGTGGAGACTATCGAAGCTGTGAGCCGCTCCGATCGTATTGCCATCGCGTTCGGGCAGCAAGCACAAATCGGTTTTCTTCTTAAATCATCCGCTCTAGTATACCCCTTAACTTAACAATCGAATTTCAGGAGGGAAGCAGATGGCCGCCTACTGGATTGCACACGTACGAGTTACCGATGCCGAGGCCTACGGTGAGTACGCCAGGCGCGCCACCGGCGCTATCGAAGCCCACGGCGGCGAGTTCCTCGCGCGCGCGACCCGCACCGTCTGGCTCGAAGGCGAGGAGCGCGAGCGCAACGTCGTGGTACGTTTCCCCAGCGTCGAAGATGCCGAGGCCTGCTACCGCTCGCAGGCCTACCAGGAGGCGCTGTCGTTTGCGCGCGGCGCCGCCGATCGCGATCTCTGCATCGTCGAAGGCAGTTGATTCGCTAACGACTCGTGACCGGTATATCCGCACAACAGGTCGAAGACTTCGGTCGCGATGGCGTGGTTCTGCTACCTGGTGTTTTCGACGACTGGATAGAACCGCTGCGCAAGGGCGTCGAAATCAACATGCGAGATCCCGGTCCCTGGGGGCGCGACTATCTCGGCGAAGATCAATGCGGTCGTTTCTTCGGCGATTACTGCAACTGGAATCGCATCGCCGAGTACCGTCAATTCATGTTCGAGTCGCCGGCCGCGGAAATTGCCGCCGAACTGATGCGTTCCGACAGCGTGCGCATATTTCACGAACACGTACTGGTCAAGGAGCCAGGCACTGACAAGATCACCCCCTGGCACCATGACCAGCCCTACTATTGCGTCGATGGCCGCCAGGTTTGCAGTATGTGGATTCCGCTGGACGAGGTCGGCTTGGAAACATGCCCCGAGTTCGTCGCCGGTTCGCATGACTGGGGCCGCTGGTTCCTGCCGCGCAAGTTCAGCGGTATCGACTACGATCACGATGATAAAAATCTCGAACCGATGCCCGATATCGACGGCCACCGCGCCGACTACGATATCCGCAGCTGGTCGCTGCAACCCGGCGACGCGATCGCGTTTCATTTCATGACCATCCACGGCGCGCCGTCCAACCTGTCCGCCAGACACCGCAGGCGCGGATTCGCCGCGCGCTGGCTGGGCGACGACGCGGTATACGCGCAGCGCTCCGGTGAAACCTCGCCGCCCTTCCCCGGCCTCGATCAACGCCTCAGTCCGGGCGAGCCGATGAGCGCCGACGAATTCCCCCTGGTATTTCAAAAATAGTGCAGCCGTTCCAGCGGCGATAATAGTAGGGACAGACTGGGGTGACGGCGATATTAAATGAATCGATCGAGCAACTGGTAGTAGCGTACCGCGCTGGCCAGAAACCAGGGATTGCCGCTGTAGAGCGGACGGGTCTGAAAGCGAGGCCGATTGAAGACACTGTCGCCCTCGGGCTTACCCAGCAATTGCAGGCCGATGCGGTTGCCGAAGTAGCTTGCCAGGCAAATGCCCGAGCCGCAGTAACCCATCGCGTAGTAAATGCCATCGTGCTTGCCGAGATGCGGCAAGGCATCGAAGGTATAGCCGACGAACCCCATCCAGGTATGACTGATCTTTACATCTTCGAGCTGCGGCAGTATACGCAGCATTTCTTTTCGCAATGCCGGCAGGCTGCGCACCGGATCGGACTCGAACACCGACACCCTTCCGCCGAATAGCACGCGCCTGCCGTCGGGCGAGCGACGAAAGTAAACCACTATCCTGCGGGTATCGCTGAATACCCGCCGGCCGGGCATCAGTCGGTCGGCGCGCTGCAGATCCATCGGCTCGGTCGCCAGCATGTAACTGCCGATCGGGATGATGCGGCGGCGCTGCCATGGCGTGACCGTGCCGGTATAGCCATTGCTCGCCACCACCAGTTCGCGAGTCCTGATCACCCCCCGGCTGGTGCAGACCTTGAAACCATCGCTGACGGCTTCGACCTCGAGCGCGGCGCAATGGCCGAACAGCCTGCCGCCGCCAGCCTCCACCAGTTGCAGCAAACCCTGGTGATACTTCGCCGGATCGAGACCGCAGTGGCGTTCGATGACGAGACCGCCATGATAGTAGTCGCTATCGATTTCCCGCGCCTGATCGCGCCTCTCCACCACTCGTAGCGCCTGTTCCAGCCCAGGTACCTGCTGCCGGGCCTGCGCCACCAGCTTGCGGAACTGGCGCGGATTGTGAGCCGCGAGATAGCGGCCGCATTGTTGATAATCGCAATCCAGTCCCTGTTCTGCGACAAACTCGCCCAGCCAGTCGAGCGCGTGACGCGCCTCTCGCAGCAGCGCCAGCGCGTCGTCACGGCCATAACGACGCGACAGCGCCGGGTAACCCGGTTTGATCTCGCCGCTGATCTGACCGCCGTTGCGCGAACTGCAACCCCAGCCCAGATCCTCGGCATCGATAACGATGGTTTCGCGACCAGCCCGTACCGTCTGCAGGGCGCAGTGTAACCCGGTATAGCCAGAGCCGATGACCAGCACATCAGTGGATTCGGACAGTTCCGACTGCCGCGGCGTCGGCCTGGGGGTCAACGCCCACCAGTAAGCCTCGGCCTTGAAATCCGAACTGCAAAAGGGATAGGTGCTCATGATTCGAGCCTGCCGCACAGGGCTGAAAAAAAATCGGGACACAGTCGCGATTTGCGCAGGTTCTGAAAAATTTCTGGCATTTTCTCCGCCTTGGCTATACTTGCTGATAGTATTATGTATTCCGCCGTGGAATTTACAGCACTTGTTTTTGAAACAACAAACGATTTATATTCTACCAGTCGGAAACAGGGAAAATCGCTGCTTGAGCGATAGAGGCATCAGGGTTACAGAGATTGGATAATTCGAAAGCTACCATACTGATTGTCGATGACGAACCAATCAACCTGGATATTATTTGTGCTCATCTCGAAAACGATAACTACGAGCTGGTCACTGCGTCCAACGGGCAGCAAGCCTGGGATTTGCTCGAATCCGACCCAATCCGCTTCGACACCATAATCCTCGACCGCATGATGCCGGTACTCGACGGCATGCAGGTGCTCGCCAACATCAAGGAAAATGACTTGATGGAGCAAATCCCGGTAGTGATGCAAACCGCCAAGGCCGAAAACCAGGACGTGGTCGAAGGTCTCAAGGCCGGCGCTTACTATTACCTGACCAAGCCCTACGATGGCGACGTGCTCAAGACCATCGTCCGCAGCGCGGTCAACGACCGCATTCACGAAAAGTCGCTGCACGAATCATTACGCGAAGGACGCCAGATTTTCGACCTGATGACCTTCGGCCGATTCCGCATACATAACCTGCACCAGTGCAACCTGGTGGCGTCACAGGTCGCGCATTTGTGCCCCGAACCACACCGCGTGGTCACCGGCATCTCCGAGTTGCTGATCAACGCGCTCGAACACCGCAACCCTAGGATCGGCTACCAGGAAAAAAGCAACCTGATGCGCCGCGGCATGTGGCAGATCGAAGTCGAACGAAGGCTCAAATCGAGCGAGAATATCGGCGGATTTATCGAGCTCGAATTTAACGTTTATGCCGATACGGTGCAGATTCGCATCCGCGACCAGGGACAGGGGTTTGACTGGACGCCTTACATGGACTTCGACCCGGACCGCGCTTTCGACCCCCATGGACGCGGCATCGCGGTGGCCAGACTTTCCAGTTTCGACAATCTCGAGTATATCGGCGACGGTAACGAAGTAATCGCCACCGTCAAAAAAGGCCTCGACGGCTGATTTCGATTCAAAAACCGTTCAACTCTGCTATATACCTCCTCTGAAACCGTCGGTTTTTTGACGGTCAAGCGCGCCCGCACGACTGATCACGGCAGAAAACGCCGCCGGGCCTTTAAAAACTGCGGAGGTATGAACTAAATGCAGGAAGATAATACCGCGATAAGAAGGCATATACGCCACGTCACCGGCATCCCGATCGAGGTAAGTCTCGAGTATCATCAGAATTATCAGGCAGCCGAAGACACAATCACCAACGTCAGCCTGGGCGGATTGTGCTTTGTCGCCGACGATCGGCTTGAAATCGATGAAGCGATCCAGGTGCGTTTCCCGGTACTCGACGAAGAAACCCATATCGACGGCAAAGTGGTCTGGTGTAACAAGACCACGAAAGGCTACGAGGTCGGACTCGAGTTCAACGATCCCGCCGAAGTCGAACGCCTGAAAATGATCGAGCAGATTCGCCAGATCGAAAATTTTCGCAGCGATATGGAGCAGCAGATTGGCCATAAACTGAGCAGCGAACAGGCCGCGCGCGAATGGGTCAGTAAGTACGCGGGGGAATTTTCGGCGTTGAACTGAGCACCGCGTTAGACGCTACATGCGCGCCTCGTCCTCGTCGAAACGACTATACTCGAGATCGCCTTCGAAGTAGGTCGACTTGCCCTCCTGTTTGTCGATTCCACGCCCCTCGTAAATGCGCAACGAGTCGATGACCGGCCGCCGCGGCTCGTGCGCGACCAGCCATAGCCGCATCAGGTGCCTTTTCTCGGCCGGCAGATCGGAGTCTTCAAATGCGCTGCGGTTATGCAACACCGTCAGGTTGTTGAAAAACACGGCCTCACCGGGCTCGGTAACGAATTTCAACGCAAAACTATCGTCGAGCGCGATTTCATCGAACAGGTCGAGCGCCTCGAGCTGCTGCCGGCTGAGTGGCGATTCCATTTCCTGCGCCGCCATCTCGATGTAGGAGCGCAGGTAGTTGACGCTCAAATAGTCGTCGCGAAAACTGAACACCGGGATTTTTTCCTCGGTAACCGGCGACTGGCCGGGCGCCTCCTCACCGAACCGATGGTAGTGAAAACCCTCCATTAGCACCGGCATCAGTTCGGCCGCGCGGCGCAGAATTTCGTTGTAAATGCTAAGCGCGCTGACATAACCGCTATAGCCGCCGGTCTTCGCCTTCTGCAGGCACATCATGGCGACGATGTCGCAGGCATCGGTATGCATGTCGAGTTCGGTGCTATTGCGATAGGCGCGCTCCTTCGGGTCCTTGCCGCCGACGTTGACGACATGGCCAAGGCGGTCACCCATCACGCTTTGCGACATCGCATTTCCGAAATGCGTGCCAAGCCCGAAATGGATCATGCCCATTTCCTCCTTGCTGTAGTAGTCGACGGGAAATCCCTTGAAAATAATGATGCCGGACTGGAACATGACCTGCTCGCGCCAGCGCCGGATATCGTCTTCGATAGCATGCAGGCTAAAATCGTCGCGCGTAATTTGCTCGGCATTGCCGGTCTTTTGCCTGGCCGACTGTAGCGCGCTGTCCAGCGCATCGAGATGCCGCGTCTCCAGTTGCAGGCTAAAATCCGCCTTGCCGACATCGCGCGCGCGCCAGGCGCCTGGATGTTCGATCAGGGTCAGCGCGGGTATCGAATTCAATGTATCGCCCTGCAATCAGGACGCCAGTTTACGCGTCGGCCCGCGCCGCATCACCGCGCCGCCCTCGCCGAGCATGATTTCGGTCAGGCCGCGTTCGGCGTGATTCATCTTCAGCGACAACAGCATTTGCGCGTACTCGAGCACAAGCGACTGGTACTCGGGATGCCTGGCCAGGTTTTCGAACTCGCCCGGATCCTGGCGCAGATCGAAAAACAACGGCGGCAGGGCGCCGAAGTGCACGTACTTGAAATTGTGGTCGCGCAGCACCGACAGGCTGCACTGGTGGAGAGTCAGGCCCAGATGCCGTTCCAGCGAATCGTCACGCACGTTGCGAAAGTCGCACTCCCAGAACGCTTGCTCGCGCCAGCCCGAGGGCACCTGCGCGTTTTGCAGCACCGGCAGCAGTGAGAAGCCGTCGCACTCGCTCGGTATATCGAGCCCGAGCCAGTCGAGCATAGTCGGCATGATATCGACGTTTTCGGTGAAATCACTGATTTGCGTGCCGCGACTGGCGTCGGCCTCGGCGCGCGGATCGCGGATGATCAGCGGGATATGGTAGGACTGATCGAAATAACCCAGCTTGGACGAGAGCCAATGGTCGCCAAGCTGTTCGCCATGATCGGAAGTAAAGATAATCAGCGTCGAATCCCATTGACCGTTGGCTTTCAACCGGTCGAACAGTCGACCGAGATTTTCGTCGACCTCGTGCATCAGGCCGAAGTAATTGACCATGTCCTGCTGGGTCTGGCGTTCCGAGTCCGAAGCGCGAAAGCGGCTGTGGTTGATGAAGTAATCCAGCAACGGGTGCTGCAACGATTCCTCATGCGCCGTTTCACGACGCAAGGGCTGCGGCATCTGTTGCGGATCATACATGCTGTTATAGGGTTCCGGCGCGGCAAATGGCGGGTGCGGTCGCAACAGCGACAGATGCGTGACCCAGGATTGGTCCCTGCTTTCGATCCAGTCGATGCAGCGCTCGACCATGTAGTGGGTTTCATGATCCTCTCGATCCATCGCCATCGGCAATACGCGCTCACCGCCGTCCGCCCAATCGACACCGTCGATCAGGGTGGAATACAGGCTCCAGGGGCGGTCGGGCATCGGGTGCCCCTTGTCACGCAGGTACTCGACCCACTCGGCCGCGACCTCGTCGACCATCGGCGTATAGGTTTCGATACCGGGCAGCGGCTCGCTATAGTGCCGCAGGCGGGGATCCTCGTCATCGAGACCGCGCGGATCGACCGCCGAATCGGTATAGCCGAACAGCGAAGGCGCATGGCCGGCGGCCTGCATTTCCAGCGCCCAGTTGGTAAAGCGGCGGTCCAGCGGCGCGCCGTTGACCACGCAGCGGTTGTTCTGCATGTAAAGGCCGGTGTGCATCGAACTGCGGCTCGGCGCGCAGGGCGTCGCCTGGGCGAAATGCTTCGCAAACAGGACCCCTTCGCGCGCCAGCGCATCGAGATTCGGGGTTTTGACATGGGCATGCCCCAGCGCCGACAGGCATTCGCCACGCCACTGGTCCGCGGTAATAAAAAGTATGTTCATTTCAATCTGGCTCTAATTATCGATTCCTGGTTCACTCTGTCATTCCCGCGCAAGCGGGAATCTTATAACCCGCCACCTTTGCAAGATCCCCGCTTGCGCGGGGATGACTCCCTGTCTTGCCACCAATGCAAGATCCCGATGCGTCGGACCGCCACATACGCGAGGATGACTCTAAACTTAAGCCATCAGGAGCGGGTCGAAGGGGCAGACCACCATGTTTTCGTAGCCGTCTTCGGTGACCAGGACCTGGTCTTCCAGCTTGAACCCGTCGGGCCCGCCGACTTCACCGATATAGGCTTCGACGCAAAGCATCATGCCGGGCTCGAGTACGCCGCCGTAACCGCGCTCTTGCCAGTCGATCGGGTACTTGATCGCCGGCCACTCGTCGCACAGGCCGACGCCGTGAAACTTCGAGCCGTAGCGTTGCGGAATATATTTCTCCGGCAGGTGATGCCCCTGTTCGGTCAGTTCCTGGAAGCTCAGACCCGGTTTGACGATATCGGCATTGGTCATGATATGCTCGTGCGCAATCCTGTGCATGTCCTTCTGCCGCGGCGTCGGCTGGCCGTCGCCGATGAACCAGGTGCGCGAAATGTCGGTACACATGCCGTAACAGCCGATCAGATCGGTATCGAAGGCGAGAATTTCGTTATTGCCGATAATGCGCGGCCCGCATTCCTGGAACCAGGGATTGGTGCGTTGCCCGCTGGAAAGAATTCGGGTTTCGATCCACTCGCCGCCGCGACGGATGTTGCTCTTGTGCAGCTCGGCCCAGATGTCGTTTTCGGTCATGCCGGGCTCGGTCAGTTCGCGCATCTCGGCGATCGACGCCTCGCAGGCGTGAATCGCGCAGCGCATCGCCAGGATTTCGTCAGGTCCCTTGATCGCGCGCGTGCGCTCCATCAGCTCCTCGCCGTCCATGACCTCGATGCCGGCCTCGTCGAGCGCGCGCAAACCTGCGATCTGGATCTTGTCGACCGCGACCCGGCGTCCGCTACCGACACGCTCCTGCAGCAGGTCGATTATCTGCCCGACAAACAGCTCCGCTTTCTCCTCGGTGCGCTGCCCGGTGGCAAAATAGAAAAACGACGCCCCCATGCGCACTTCGCGCACCAGCGGATTGTACTCGGACATGTAAGCGTAACCGCCGTACTCCCACAACACCATGTGCCCATCGGCGGTCACCAGGCAGGCGCGAAACGGATTGTGCGCGTTCCACAGCTGCATGTGGGTGGTGTCGGTGGCGTAGCGAATCGACAGCGGATCGAACAGCAGCACGGCGTCGAGATCGCGCTCGATCAGCCCGGCGACGATACGCTCGAGGCGATACTGGCGCATCGCCGGCAAATCCGGGCACTGCAGGCCCGCGGCTTCCCACTCGGCGTAGGCCAGCGGCGTCGGGCCGATTTCGATACGGTCGTTGTCGTCCGGGGTATTGTCCGGGCGCATCGCCGGCTTGCGGCCGGGATCGACCTTGGGATTGGGAATCGAGTAGGGATTACTAGCCATTTTCAAGCCCTCAAACGTTCGCCCTTGGCGTCGAAAGGCGGTTTATCAAGAATCACAGCGCGATGCGGCATACCCAGTATCGCCACCTCGAGTTCAGTGCCGGCCTGTGCATGGTCGGCGTCGATAAAACATAGCGCAATCGAAGCGCCGACGCTATGCCCGAATGCGCCCGAGCTGACGCGCCCGACCGGGGTACCGTCGGTCAGGAAAACCGGTTCGCCACCGTTGGCGTCGGCGTTGGTCGTCTCTACCTGCGCCACCACCAGCATTTCGCGCGGCGGATTATCCCTGATCGCGAGGTAGGCATCGCGCCCCAGGAATTCGGGTTTATCCAGCTTGATCAGCCGCTCGAGCCCGACTTCCTGCGGCCAGTACTCGGGCGTGTATTCACGGCTCCAGCTGCCGTAACCCTTCTCCACGCGCAGCGACAGCAGTGCACGTCCGCCCACCGGCCGTGCGCCGAGATCTTTACCCTGTTGCAGCAGCGCCTGATAGAGCTCGAGCTGGAATTCCAGCGGCACGTAAATCTCCCAGCCTAGATCGCCGCTGAAGGAGACCCGGATCGCGATCGCGTCGATATCGGCGACGCTGATTTTCCTGCTGCGCATGAAGCCGAAGGATTCGTTGCACAGGTCCGCATCGGTTAGCCGCTGGAGCAAGTTGCGCGCGTTCGGGCCGGCCACGTTGAATCCTCCCCATGCCTCGGTAAAAGATTCGAAGCTGACCGTATCGGCCTTTTCCACCATGTTGAAATATCGCTGATGATAGCGTTCGGCGATCCCCGAGCCGATCATCAGGAAATCATCGTCATCGAGTTTGGTGATGGTGAAATCGCCGGCGATTCCGCCGCGCAGACCGATCATCGGCGTCAGGCAGGTGCGGCCGATTTCGGTGGGCAGGTGGTTGGCCACCAGCCGATCCAGGTAGTCGGCCGAGCCGGCGCCACGGATACGATACTTGGCGAAGTTGGAGACATCGATGATACCGACCGCCTCGCGCAGCGCGCGGCACTCGGCGGCCACGGGCTTGAACCAGTTCTGGCGCTCGAAACCGTAACTTTCGACCGGCGCCATGCCCTCGGGCGCATACCACAACGGATGTTCGTAACCGTAACTGAGCCCGAATACCGCGCCCATGCTCTTTTGCAGTTCGTAAACCGGCCGCGTTCTGATCGGGCGTCCGGCTTCACGTTCCTCGTAGGGAAAATGAATCTTGAAGCGGTGCGAATACTGGTCGAGGGTGCGCGCTTTGGTAAAGGCCTTATCGGCCCAGTCGCCGTAACGCGCGAGATCCCAGGCGAACAAATCCATCACCGGCTCGTCTTCGACGATCCACTGGGCCATGGTCAGGCCGAGCCCGCCGGATTGTGAAAAGCCGGGGATAATGCCGCAGCAGCAATAGTAGTTCTGCAGTTCGGGCACCGGCCCGATCAACGCCGAACTGTCCGGCGCCCAGATCATCGGCCCGTTGATGACGCGCTTGATGCCGGCCTCGGTCAGCGCCGGGATGCGCTCGAAGGCACGCATCACGTTTTCCTCGATGCGCTCGAGATCCTCGTCCAGCAATTCGTGGCCGAAATCCATCGGCGTGCCGTTTTCCGACCAGTAGCGCCCGTCTTTTTCGTAGGCACCGACCAGCAACCCCTGCCCTTCCTGGCGCAGGTAATACTCGCCGTCACGATCGGCGATCAGCGGCAGGCGGAAGTCGAGCGCCTCGATTTCGGGAATGGCCTCGGTGACGAAATACTGGTGCTCCAGCGGCATCAACGGCAGTTCGAAACCCGCCATCGCGGCCACTTCGCGCGCCCACAGACCGGCGGCGTTGACCACCACGCCGGCGTGGATCGTTCCCTTGTCGGTTTCGACATCCCAGCTGCCGTCGGTCCGCTGGCGGGTGGCGATCACCGGGGTGAAACGGTGCACCTCGGCACCTCTATGCCTGGCACCTTTCGCGTAGGCGTGGGTTACGCCCGACGGATCGACGTTACCGCCGTCGGGCTCGTACATGATGCAGCGGATGCCGTCGAAATCGGCAAGCGGGTGCATGCGCTCGGCCTCGTCGCGCGACAGCTCGTGAAACTCGACCTGGAAATACTTCGCCTTGGCCGCCTGCATGCGCAACTGGTGTTCGCGATCGGCGGTTTGCGCGAGGTAGAGCGAACCCGGCTGGAAAATGCCGCAGCCCTGGCCGGTTTCCTTTTCCAGGTCTTCATAGAGCTGCATGGTGTAGTACTGCAGCCGCGAGATGTTGTTGTGGTCGTGCAGCCCGTGGATGCCGGCGGCCGCGTGCCAGGTCGAGCCGGAGGTCAGCTCGTCGCGCTCGAGCAGCACCACGTCGGTCCAGCCGAGTTTGGTTAAATGATAGAGAATCGAGCAACCGATCAATCCGCCGCCGATGACGACTGCCCGGGCATGCGTTTTCAATGTCTGGCCTCCGCCGGCGGGCTTGCGATCAAACGATCGATGATGGGCGGCGCCACCGCGAGCGGATAGGACTGAAAGCCGTGAATGCCGCCATTGAAACCGGGCTCGCCGGGCGGTTCGCGCTCGGGCAGGATGTTGAAACCGAGCCCCATGCCGAAACAGCCGGGGATAATTTCGCCGCTGTCGAGATCGCGCAGTTCGCCATCCCGCGTCGGCTTGCCGACCCTGAGCGCCCTGCCGTCGCGCTCGATCCTCGGCAGCCGGTGGCTAAAGCCGGTAGCCTGCAGAATCAGGCCGGCGCCGGCAAGTAATTCCCGCTGTTCGTCAATTTCCGCCATTGGCACCATGCGCACGCGCTGTTCACGCCGGTCGCGGATATCGAGATAGAGAAACTTGGCATCCTTGCGCAAACCGCCGTTGAAAAACACCAGGCCGGTGCTCGGGCAGACATCGTTTTGCGGATCGAATTCGATCCGATGGCGGCGCGCGAATTCGGGGGTTACGCGTAACTTGATGCGCTCTCGCCGATGCAGGATGATGATTTCCCGGTCGGCAGCAAAATCGGCATACAGCGGGTCGTTCAAAAGCCGCCAGGCGCAGGAGAAGGCGCTATGCGATGCGCCGATAATGACAATCGGCCGTTTACCCGGCGGCAGCCCGTCGAGATTGTCGCGCATCAGGAATCTGGCGGAGCCTTCCCAGCGATCGCGCCAGACCAGTAATTCGTCCAGCGGCTTATCGTCGGCGCCGCAACAAAACAGTAGTTGGCCGCTGGACGCTCGTAACCGGTTATCAGCGTCGTAGCTGGAAAAACCGCGTGCATCGATTTCGATACGCCTGATCTCGGTCCCGCATTGCAGGCGAGCGTGCAGGAACTCGACCATGGCCTGTACCAGCGGTGCGACCATCAATTCGCCGATTCGCGGCAGGAAAATTAGATCGGACCGGGCTTCCTCATGTTCGAGATATCGATCTCGTACCCCGACGAAAGGGGTGCCATCGGCAATACCCTGCACCACGTCGGGCGAGCTGGTGTTGGCGTTGATTCGATAGCGACTCATGTTGCCGCCCGGACGGGCGCTGGCCTCGAAAATCATCAGCGAATCGAGTAAACGCTGCGCCGATTCCGCATCGCGGCCTTGCGCGGCGACTCGGTTACACAGCGCCAGCACCAGTCCCATGCCGGCGGGTCCGGCGCCGATAACCTGCAGTAACGTCCCGCTGGCGTCACTAATGTCATTCCCGCGTAAGCGGCGGTCCGAGATATCGGAACCTTTTATCGCGCCGACATTGCAAGATCCCGGCTCGGAGGCCGGGATGACTGTTTTCGGATTATCCCTATGCGTCGGACCGCCGCACATGATCAGGCCGCGCTGGCTCCCGCTTCTACATGGGCCTTTACGATGGCGTCGAGTTCTCGCAAAAAGGTCAACACCTCCTGCTTGCTGTTGTAGTGGCACATGGATACACGGATACAGGTAGGCCGGCCCAGCGGCTCGAGAATGTTGCCGGAGAAATAGTCCGCCTTGCGCACATGGGTACGAATCCCTTTCGCGTTCAGCTCGGCGACCACCTCGGCGCAGGGCTTGCCCTCGACGATAATCGACACCATGCCTTCGCGCGCGGGATTATCATGGCCGCCGATGAGATAGACTTGCGGCATATCGCGCAGGCCTTTTTGCGTCTCGTTGCCATTGATCATCAAATCGACCAGGCCGTGTTCCTGTTCGGCGATGGCCTTGCCCGCGGCCAGGATACGTTCGCGCCTGTCGTCGGAATCGGTGAATTGCGAACCCAGCCAGTCGAAGTATTCGATCACCTTCGAGGTGCAGGCAAAGGCCGAGGTATCGCGCGTGCCCATTTCCCAGAAGTCGTCCGCGGTGCCGTCGAGGTGATCGTGCGGCAGGGTCGCGAGCCGCGGCGACAACCAGGCAAAACCGTAGTTATGGCGGGAGAAGACCTTGTAGGCCGATACCGCGTAGCCGTCGATATCGTAGTCGTCGATCGAGACTCCGCCGTGCGCGGCGTGCTGGATTCCGTCGAGAATAATGATGCAGTCGGGCGAAACCGCGCGAATGGTTTCGACCACGGCCGGGATGTCGACCGTCATCCCGGTTACCGGGCTGGTGTGGATAATCGTCGCCACGCGCGTGTCGGCGTCGACCACTTTAGCGTAATCGTCGGCGGTGATGGTCGCGGTTTCGTTATCGTGCACCGCAGCTCGATATTCCTTACCGGCGATTTTCGACCAGCGCTTGCTGGCGCTGACGGTCGCCGGGTGCTCCAGCGTGCTGCCGATCATGTTACCGCCCGCGGGCGAGCCGAGCGCGGCCGCGCGCACCATGCGGAAGATCAACTCGGTACCGCTTTCGCCGGTAAACACAGGACCTTGTTTTACGCCGAGAAAGAGGCGCATGTTGTCACGCGCCTCGTTAATGATGCGCACCAGCTCATGCGAAGCCGGGTTATCGCGCCCCTGGTTGTCGGGAATCCCGGCCAGCTGCGTATTGACCTCGACCACCGACTTCAGCGTCAGCGCGCCGCCGGCGTTTTCGAAAAAGATTCGCGGTCCCTGGTAGGGACAGCTATCCACGTGGCAGAAACGATCGCGAATCTGCTGCATCAGACTGGTTTCAAACATCGGCGCTCCCGGGCCATCTAGACAGGTTACAAGCGTCGAATGCTAGCACCAGTGAGAATAAAAAGTAACGCGATATTTCACGATCGAAAAGGGCGAATTCATCAATCAAAGCATAACTATATCTTATCTATTTGCCTTAAATTTTATAGATTTACGCAATTATGGATAAGAATATATTATTCAGGGATTCTATCGAGCGTCCGGAGAACAGAATGTCACAACCATTGAACCACCGCTTTCAACTCTGGGGCTGGATTATCTTCATCTTTTCGGCGCTTTTCTTCATGGCCTCGAGCATTCGCGCCGAAGACCCGCTCAGCCTGGCCGGCGGCGCGCTTTTCCTGCTGGCCTGCCTGGTGTTCCTGGTGCCGCTGGTGGCGGAGCTTAAGGAATCGTCTAGTAGCTTATCGCAGCCGCGTAAATATTCTCGATATCTACAAGATTGGTTTCGCGCGGTGAGTTCGCGATTGCGCGCGCCTGCCGCGCCGAGGATGCGGCCAGCGCCGGAACATCATCCGGACCAAATCCGACGCCACCAAGCCCGTTCGGAGCTCCGGTTTTTTGCATCAACTCGATAAGCCGTTTGGCCAGCGCCTCGCCGGAATCGTCGGCCCCGGCGCCTTTCAAATCGCACCGCAGCAAGCCCGCCGCCTCGAAATGACGTTCGGGCGCGGCTTCGGCGGTATAGCGAAAAATCGACGGCGCCGACAGGATGACGCTGATGCCGTGCGGCACGAACGGTGATTTAACCTGGTATCCCTCGGTGGTGACATCGTGCATCAGGTGGGTAACGCCATAGGATAGCGCGTGACCGAGATGAGTGCCGGTGTTGCCGAAAGCCATTCCGGCGAGCGACGCCCCCCACATCAACTGATCGCGCGCCTCGTGATCGTCGGCGCTGTCGACGCCGCGCTGCAGGTACTCGCCGGCGATTTCAAGCGCCTTGCGCGCGGCCAGGTCGCTCCACGGGTTGGCGCCCTGGATCAGCGGTCGCTTCAATGGGTCCGCCTGTTTGTCCCAGCGGGTGTAGGCCTTCGCGGTAAAGCATTCGAGCGCGTGGCACAGCAGGTCGAAACCGGTGGAGGCGACCACCATTGCCGGCAGCGTATCGCAGCAGGCCGGATCCACCAGCGCCTCCTGCGGCAGCAATACCGGGTTGGCGAGCACGAACTTGGTGGCGAGATCGTTGATACGTAAAACGGAAATCGAGGTGCATTCGGAACCGGTGCCCGAGGTCGTGGCGCAGGCCAGGTGCGGCAGCAGCTTGTGTGGCATCGACCGGCCGGCGCCCAGCGGCGGCGCGAAGTAATCGAGGAATTCATCCGTCGGCTGCAGCGCGTACAGCATCGAAGCCTTGGCGGTGTCCATGACCGAGCCGCCGCCGACCGAGATCACGCCGTCGAAATTACCCTCGGCGATAAAGGCCGCGCCGCGCTCGACGCTGGCGTCGTCGGCCTCGATCGTGATTTCGTCGAAAACGTCGACATCGGTACCCGAGGCCTTGAGCGACTCGAGCACGGTCGCGACATAGGCGCTATCGCGCAGGAAAGTGTCGGTAAACAGCCCCACCCGGGTCATGCCGAGCCCGGCGGCGCGCGCACCCGCCTCGCGCAGACATCCGCGGCCGAAAGTATACTTGGGAATCGCAATCGTGTAGGTGTCGGCCCCGTTATCACAGGGATCGAAGTACTGGCAGCCCATGGCGGCAATCCTGAAAGTTACAACAACCGCTATCTTACTCTCGGGTCGTTCCCGTGCAAGTCCGGTCAATCACGCCAAAGACGCCATTTACGTCCCTGGAGTCATTCCCGCGCTAGCGGGGTTCTTATCAATTTGCCCGGGTTAGAAGATCCCCGCTTGCGCGGGGATGACGCCAGTTCCTCGGAATGACGCGAGGTTCCTTGGGATGACGCGAGGTTCCTCGAGATGGCGTCAGGTTCCTGGGGATGGCGCTATACTGCACGGGGGGATCGCCGCCGCGTAGCCGACTGTTACCAGTTTGGTGACAAATATATTAAACTCCGCCACGACAAGATCAGTTTAAAACCACAGGCAAGACGTTCATAAAGCCAAAGGAGCGGGTAAATGCAATCCACTATCAAGTTTGTTCGAAATACTTTTTACCTGATCACGATCATGGCGATGGCTCAGCTTGCAGGCGTAGCCCAGGCCCGCGACAGCAGTCAGCAACAATCGATCGCCGATGCCATGAGTACCGCCACAGCCAAGTCTTACACCGGGGTCGCGTTTTATTTTGGCGATCAATCCCATGCCGAAGCGAAGCGCTTTATCGGGACCTACACGTCGAAGAAGACAACCAACGCATTCGGCAAATCAGACTATGAAGCCTGCCAGTGGGCTTTTCTGTCGGCGATCAAGAGCTTTCATCAAAGGGCCCTGCGCGAGGGCGGCGATGCCGTCGTCAATATAACCAGCATAACCACGGGACAACCCTTCAAGAGCACCGACCATTTTATGTGTCGCGCCGGAAACGTGGTTGCAAAAGTCTACCTTCAGGGCGACGTAGTGAAGCTCGATTAACCCGGGACGGCCCGCCACCTGTGCGATTTCGGCATCGGCGGCGATTTGAGCTCTGCAGACCCGACGTTCTGCAGAAACGGGGAGGTTCTTACTGGTGGGGTGCGTCGTCGCCCCAGATTTCAGTGAGGCGCTGATCGCGGCCGCAGCCCCAGCGATAGTACTTGTAACGCAGCGGTGATTTTTTGTAGTAATCCTGGTGGTAGGATTCATCGCCCTTGATCGGATAGAAAGTCGCGCGTGGCAGAATCGGGGTTATCACCTTCTTCTCGGGAAACCTTTCGGCGACCTGTTGCCTGGACTTTTCGGCGAGGCTGCGCTCTTCATCGCCATCGACGAAAATCGCCGCCAGGTAGCTGTGGCCCTTGTCGCAAAACTGGCCGCGGGCGTCGAAGGGATCGTGATTAACCCAGAAATGATCGAGAATTCCCTGGTAGTCGACAACCGCGGGGTCGTAGGTAATTTCGACCGCCTCGTAATGCCCATCGTGGCGGCCACGGTAGGTGGGATCGGGATGCGTGCCGCCGGTAAACCCGGACACCACGTCGCTGACGCCCTCGAGTTTTTCGAAGTCGGACTCCATGCACCAGAAACAGCCGCCGGCAAGAATTGCGGTTGCAGCCTGTGTGGTGGGTGCGGCCGCCAGCACAAGCGTGAACAGCGATGCAATTAACAGGTTTTTCATCATTGATACTCCGAAATTCAAGTTATGACCAATTGCCAGGCGATGAGTTCACCGAGTATATTCGCATCTCACCAGGGACAAGCGGGGTTTGCCTTCACTATGCCGGATAAAAAGATTTTCTGGCGACCAGCTTATACCTCCGTCGCTGCGTCCGATGCGGTGGCGGACGACTTTGTTAACATCCGGTTTACACGCTGCCATTTAGCCTGAGCGGTTATGAAGATTCTCGTAATAGAAGACGACGCCGACATCGCCTCGAACATTGGCCAGTATTTCGAGGACAAGGGCCACGTGCTGGATTTTGCCTACAGCGGCCCGCTCGGCCTGAGGCTGGCGCTCGATAATCGTTTCGACCTGATTATTCTCGACCTGATGCTGCCCGGCAAGGACGGTATTAGCGTCTGCCGCGAGTTTCGAGCGCAGAGCAAACACGACACCCCGATCCTGATGCTGACCGCGCGCGACACCATCGACGACAAGATCACCGGCTTCGAGGCAGGCAGCGACGATTACCTGGTAAAGCCGTTTTCACTACGCGAACTCGAGATGCGCGTCCACGCGCTGACCCGGCGCGGCCGGGAAAAGCGGCAGCCAACGGTGATGCGCATCGATAACCTCGAACTCAATCGCGACACCATGCAAGTTTCCCGCGCCGACCAGCCGATCAGGCTTAAACCGAGGACCTTTCGCATTCTCGAATACCTGATGACGCACCCCGAACGGGTCATTTCGCGCCAGGAGCTGATCGATCATATCTGGCCGGACGACCCGCCCGACGGCGATCCGCTGCGGGTGCACATTCACAGCCTGCGGGCGAGTATCGACAAGCCCTTTGACAACGAGCTGATCCATACCGTGCATGGCGTCGGATATCGTATCGGGAGCGAGGTTTCGTGACCTCGATACTCGGCGGCTCACCGCTGTTTCGCAGGATCATGATCAGCATGCTGCTGGCGTCGGTGTTTTTCCTGTCGCTGCTGACCATCGTGGTCTTTTACTCTAACGAAATCCTCGAAGACGACCTGCTCGACAAGCAATCCGAGTTCGAGCTCTATAACATCCTCGAGTTACTGGCGGTCGATCCGAACGCCTCGTTGCCGCGCTCGGCGAACCTGAGTATCTACCTGCAAAGCCGCCAGCAAAGGCAGCCAATCCCGGACTACCTGGCGCATCTCGGCGATGGCGTCAACCACGACATCAAGATTGACGACAAGTCTTACCACGTCATGGTTACACCCATTGGCAACGACCGGATTTACATTCAGTTCGACATTACCGAGATCGAACGCTCCGAGGAATTGCTCGAAATCATCCTGGTCATCGCCTGGGTAGTGCTGCTCGTCCTCATCTTTGTCATCGCCAGAATCCTGAGCAAGAAACTGGCCGGTCCTATCCAGCAACTGAGCCAGGAGCTGTCGCGCATCAATCCGGACGAACGCGGCATCCAGCTCAGCCACCACTTCGAGGACGACGAGGTCGGCCAGATTGCCCAGGCCTTCGATTCCTATACGCAGAAAATGGATTCCTACGTCGAAAAGCAAATGGCTTTCGCCGCCATGGCTAGCCACGAATTGCGCTCACCGCTGACTATCGTGCAAACCTCGGCCGACCTGATCGCGAGCCGTTACGACGACCCTGGCATCCAGCCCCACCTGGAAAAAATTTCACGCGCTTTGGCCAACATGGCGAACATGATTCACGCGCTGCTGGCGGTGACCCGCGATCAGCCGACCAGGAACACGGTCCAGCAGGTCGCCCTGCACCCACTGATCGACGAGATTGTCGACGCTATGGCGCCCGAGATTAAGGCCAAGAAAATCAGTATCGACAACGCAATCGACGCCGATATCAGCATCGAGGCCGACAGGACACTGATCACCGTGGTGCTGACCAACCTGGTCAAAAACAGCGTCAAACATGGACAGCAGAGCTCGATCAGCATTGACATGCAGGGACCGCTGCTTATCATCACCGATAGCGGCCTCGGCATCGACAGCGAAGCGCTGCAGCACATCTTCGATTTCGGCTACCGTGGACAGAACAGCCAGGGCTACGGAGTCGGGCTGTACATTTCGAAACTGATTTGCGATTACCTTCGATGGGGGCTGGAACTGGCGCCCAATCCCGAAGGCGGCATCATCGCCAGGGTTCGTTTTTCGGATTAACAATCCGTTAACGAACCGAACGCTATGATCGCCGCCACTGTCATACAGGAAAATACCGTGGCGAGACACGCGATGAGAACGATTCTACTACTGCTGCTACTAGCAGCCCTGCCGGCGAAGGCGGAGATTTACGACATCAAGCAGCTGGATCTGGGCAGCTACAAGGGCAAGGTGGTTTATCTCGACTTCTGGGCCTCCTGGTGCAAACCCTGCCAGAAATCCTTCCCGTGGATGAACTCGTTACTGCAAAAGTACCCGGCCGAATCGTTTACCGTGATTACGGTCAACCTCGATGCGGAAACCGAGTCCATGCACCACTTCCTGGGCAAGGTGAAGGCGGATTTCGATATCTTCCACGACCCCAGCGGGCGCATCGCCGAGGAATTCAAGATCGAGGGCATGCCGACCTCCTACCTGATCGACAGCAGCGGTAAAGTGGTGAAGAAACATATCGGCTTCTACACCAAGAAGATCGACAAGTACGAAGATGAAATCGAGGAATTACTATGAATCTGAAGCTGCACTGGCTGCTGTTAGTCACGCTGTTGATCGCGAGCGGATGCTCGTCGCTAGGCGTCAAACCCTGGGAGCGCGAGATACTGGCGCGCGAAGACATGCTGATGGATGCCGACGCGCTCGATCTCGCTTTCGACGAGCACATCTATTTCAGTAAGGAAGCCTCCAGCGGAGGACAGGGATTTGCCGGCGGAGGCTGCGGATGCAACTGAGTAACAAAAAAATCGCGGGCATGCTGTCAGCGGCAACCTGCTCGCTGCTGGGCACGCCTGCGCAGGCCGAGGAAGACAACTGGGACGTCGACACGGCGGTGCTTTTCTACGCCGAATCCGGCGACCGGGTGTCGGCCTTCGAACCGGTCATCAACGCCACCCGCGATCTCGGCGACGACGAATCGCTGTCGTTCAAGCTGGTGCTCGACAGCCTGACCGGCTCCTCGGCCAGCGGCGCGGTGCCGTCGACCCAGGTGCAGGTTTTCACGCGACCATCGGGCAACGGCAGCTACAGCGTCGCGCCCAATGAAACGCCGCTCGATCCCAGCTTCAAGGATACCCGCCTCAGTTTCAGCACCAACTGGGAAAAGCCGGTCAACCGCGACAACCGGAGAAACCTCGGTTTCAATATTTCCAAGGAGTACGACTTTACTTCGATCAGCGCCAACGCGCTGTGGCAGCGCGATACCAACCAGCGCAACACGACCTGGTCTTACGGCCTCAACATCGAAGTCGACGACATCGACCCGGTCGGCGGCGCGCCCGAACCGCTGACCCGAATGTCGGACCAGAATAAAACATCCGGCAGTGAATCCCGCACCATCGTCGATTTACTGGTCGGCGTTACCCAGGTCATCAATCGCTCCAGCCTGTTTCAACTGAACCTGTCGCTGAGCGAGGCCGACGGTTACATGACCGACCCCTACAAAATCGTCAGCGTAGTCGACAACACGACAGGCCAGCCAACCGAGCAGTGGTTCGAAAGCCGCCCAGACTCGCGCTCGCGCCAGAGTATTTACGGCAAGTACAAAAAAATGCTGCCCGGCAAGGACATTTTCACCGCGTCTTATCGCTTCATGACCGACGACTGGGGTGTCGATTCGAATACCTTCGACTTCAGCTATCGTTTCGCGCTCAGCAAGGGTTATTACATCCAGCCTCGCCTGCGCTGGTATCAGCAATCGGAAGCCGATTTTTACAATTACTTCCTGCGCACCGGTGAAACGCCCGACTACGCCAGCGCCGATTATCGGCTCGGCGAAATGGAGGCGACCACGATCGGTTTCAAGTTCGGCAAGGATATCGACGAACAGCACGCCTGGTCGCTGCGTCTCGAGCTGTACGAGCAAACCGGCGAGGGTTCGCCATCCGAAGCCTTCGGCCAGCTGGCGCAGCAGGACCTGTACCCGGACGTCGAAGCCACCATCGTTCAGTTCAACTACTCGTTTCAGTTCTAGCGGTTTTGTGTCGCGCGGATGCAGCAGTAGAATATGCTGCATCATCGCGCCGGCAGAATCGTAAGCAGTGTCAAATTCCCTTTCATTGAGCAGACGAGGCAAGCTGTGGATCGGCCAGTTCCGCTGCATGGCGAGCCCCTGCGAAATCCTGCTCGAAACCGATGACGAGGCGAAGGCCCGCGCGCTGATCGAAATGGCGCAACGGGAAGCCTTGCGCATCGAGCACAAATTCAGCCGCTATCGCGACGACAATATCGTGCATCGAATCAACAGCGGCGCTGAAACCGTCGAGGTCGACGAAGAGACCGCGCGCCTGCTCGACTTCGCCAACAACTGCTACGACCTGAGCGACGGCTGGTTCGATATCACCTGCGGTATCCTGCGGCGAGCCTGGACGTTCGCCGACGGCGCGGAAATTCCAACGCGGCGGCAAATCGACGCCCTGCTACCGCACATCGGCTGGCAAAAAGTAAGCTGGGAAAAGCCCCGCCTCACCGTGCCCGCGGGCATGGAAATCGACTTCGGCGGCATCGGCAAGGAATATGCCGTCGACGCCAGCCTGCAGCTTTTATCGCGGCATAGCGACAGCAGCCTTATGGTGAACTACGGCGGCGACTGCCACGCCAGCGGGCCGATGGCCGACGGTTCGGCCTGGATGACGGGCATCGAAAACCCGCACCGCCCCGGCGATGCCAGCGCGATCATCAGGCTCAAAAGCGGCGCGCTTGCCACCAGCGGCGACGTGTTCAAGTTTATACGCCAAAATGGCAAACGCTATGGTCACATCCTCAATCCGAACACCGGCTGGCCCGATACAAACTCGCCCTTGTCGGTGACGGTGGCGGCGCCTACCTGCACCGAGGCCGGCATCCTCTCCACGCTGGCGATGCTGCAGGGCGAGGACGCCGAGGTTTTCCTCGACCGGCAGGCGGTGAAGTACTGGTGCTACCGGTAGCTCTGCTATCGTGATGCCGGCCTCGCAAACTTGACCCATACACCCGGCCCTATGAAGTTCCTGGGTGAGATTTTCGAGCGCCCCGGCGCCGCAAGTTACATTATTAACGCCATTTGGATATGATTGTCCGCGAACAAACTGGCCAGCGCTGTTAACAGGTCAAAGACCCGATTACAGGAACAAACAAAAAGAAACTCGGATTTTATGCATGCAAATCAGCAACTTTAAACAGCTCTGTTCCCTTTCACTCAGTATTCAGGTCAACCTGATAATAATTATTACAGGTCGCAGACCTTATTAATTAGGCTGTTAGGCGATAAGGAGAACTCATGAAGACGAATCAACTCTCAACATGTTTTTGCACAACTGATGTAGATGCTTGTAGAGATTTCTACAAAACGTATTTTGCGGCAAAACCGGTTTTCGATTGTGGCTGGTATGTCACTCTAAAAATAGATCATACAGGCCCAGAAATCAGCTTTATTCAGCCACAAGGAGACATGCAAGTTTTCTCAGGTGCTGGTGTCATGCTCAACTTCAAAGTTGATGACGTTGATACTGAACATGCCCGATTGACCAATGAAGGGCTACAGATAGCAATGCCTCTCGAAGACCATCCCTGGGGTGATAGAGGCTTTTCCGTCATAGACCCCATTGGTAACTCAGTTTATGTCTATTCGGATCGTGAACCGTCAGATGAATTTAAGCAGTACCACATCGCCTAACAAGCGCATGCAGACGGACCGTTCCACTCGCTAGAAACGGCCGCTGATGCGAAGCGTTATGAGCTTATTTGGATAATTGCAAAAAGCAGTAAATGCTGCACCCTCGTCTTGAAATATCGCGCCTGATAAAAAAGAGATATATGCCACTTCCAAATAACACTCACAGTATGATCGTTGGTTACATCCTGTGGATATTCGGTTTCATTGGCTCTCATCGATTCTATTTTGGCCGGCCCATATCAGGGACAATTTACTTTTTCACTCTTGGTATCTTTCTGATTGGCTGGATCGTCGATTTGTTTCTAATTCCTGGCATGGATAGAGCGGCCGATGCCAGGTACACAAGTGGTTGCAAGGACTACACGGTTAGTTGGATTTTATTAACGTTTCTGGGTATTTTTGGTATTCACAGATTCTATCTTGGTAAATGGATTACAGGATTGATCTGGTTGTTAACTGGAGGGCTCTTCCTCATAGGATTGCTTTATGACTTATGGACGCTAAATACACAAATAGACGAGGTCAATCGGGGTGTAGTTTAGACAACCGTTATCAATCGGGTCGATAAAAATAGTTAAAGTATATGCCTAACCAGCGCATGCAATCGGACTTGCAAACCGCTACGCGCTTTGTCGAGCCTTGAGTCTAAGCGCCATGTGGCTCTGAATGGAGGTAGTTGTTTTTCGATCCGTCTCGATACCTGCGATATCTCGTCAGGGTTGAGCAGGAAAGGTTAAGTAATCCTGAAGCTGGATAGTCTGTTTGGCGCTAGTCGTCTTTGACCAGGGTCCAGTATCCTCTGACCACCCCTCTTTGCCGGTCGCGGATCAGAAAGTCACCCTTCAACGAGCCGTCTTCCTGCACGATCCAGGTGCCTTCGCCTTCCTTGAGCTCGCCGCCCCTGGCTTCCAGTTGAAAGGTGAAGGTCACTTCCTCGTCGTCGATTTTCCCCTTGATCACGCCGTCTCGATCACCTTCGAACTCGCCCTCTATCTTGTCGCCCTTTTGCCTCAGTGTGAATTCGAGGTCGGGATTGCTGCCGAAAAACCATTTTCGATCGGAATGCGGTAAGTCCTTGCCGTACTTGACCCTGTCGGTTTCGTATTCACCGGCAATATCGAGAACTGCGGCTTTTTCCTGGCTGGCAGGAGCAGCCGCGAGAGCTGGGACAGCAAGTGCAGGGGCGGAGGCGGCCGCAATCCCGGGAATTTCCGCTGACGGAACATTTTCCACCAGGGCGTCGTCTGATATCTGAATGTCGTCAAAATCAAGTTGGCTGGGTGATGGTATTTTATCCAGGCTCTGGAAAGCAGGTACAAAACTGAGTTTTTCCGGTAGCGAATTTAAATCGGAGACATACCCGGACTCACCTTGTTGTATCTCCAGTGGCTCGCCGGCCGCGAAATTCTGCATAAAAATCCGGCCTTCATCGACGTTGACATACAATCCCTCTTCTATTTCCGCGGCGGCATCGCTACCTGCGAGCTGTATTTCTTCAGCCGCGCAATCGGTGCTACAGATGCGCGTGTTGAATTCAGTTCCGCGAATTCCTATGGTAGCGACCGGTGTACTGAGTCGGTATCCGGCTGGATTTGCCTTGCCGATAAGCCCGCTGAGCAACCTGAGGCCGCCGCGCAGCAAATTTAATACTGCACTGCTATCGTTGCCCTCGTCAGCCATCTCCAACCGGTTGACGCGAAACGAAGAATAGGGTCGAAGTGTCATTCGGCTATCGTCGATCAGCTGGATGACGGCGATACTGGCGGCGCCGGTCACAATGAGTTCATTCTGCAACAGATTATCGTCTCTTACCGTTTGTCTGGATTCGCCTGAACTAGATTCGATGGTGACATCACCACGGGAAAATTTGATAACCCCTACCGGATCAGCAGCCCGTCCTACGGTTGATATAAACAAACTCAAAAACAAAATTATCAGAGTTGGCAGCTTGACGCGAAAATTCGTACAGCAGGATGAATCGGAAATGGCTTTGTGCATGATGTCTTCCTGATAGGTATTGAAGTTACTACACCTGTATCTTGAAATAATTAAACACCTGCATGCAAGATAACAAAAAAATTTGGGCAGCGGCTATGTGCAGCGATAAAAAATCATACTACATAAAATGAGTATCTGTTCCAAATCGAAGGCAGCCGTTCAAGCTAAGTGTTTCTGGATCCACTTTGACCTATTGCGCTTGTAACCGCAGTCCTCATTATCTCGTTTAACGGTCAAAGTACTATGATTATTCGTGCAAATGGCTGGTGATTAACGGGTCTCGCGTTTGTTTCATGTTGGCCGCAGGTTTTTTCAAGTGATGCGAACCAACCATGTCGTCTGAATCGAGATCGAAACTCCAACATCGGCTAAGCCCCTTGCCTGTAGCATGTTTCCTGAAGCCATTGAGCCCAATTTATATCACCTTTTACAGCGGCTATCCTGTATGATGCGAATTAATCTTTCTCGGATTTGTCGGTCAGTATTTCCATTGAACCGATAATCTCTCTTGATCCTTCACCCAAGTTACAAGTCAGTCCGTTTCGTTCGCAAGTCCAGCGAGTCGATGAGTCGATTGCAGGAAACAAACCATGCCGGCATTACCCAGGAAAGGTTGTTCAATCTAGTGAATAGTGTCGAGCTGAAATCCGAAACCATCACGATTAATGAATATGAATACCTGATTAGCTCGCTGAAAGACCGTCAGCAATACGACGATCAGGATCAAGAGGCGATCGCGCTGGGAATATCTTCGTCAACCTGGTCTCTTTTCGGCGTCGTCTGGCCGACCTCGGTGGTTATGGCATTAAATATCCACAAGTATCAGATGGAAGGCAAGCGGGTGCTCGAAATCGGCTGTGGAATAGGTCTGTGCAGCATTGTACTGCATCGAATGGGGATCGATATCACTGCCAGCGATTATCACCCGCGTTCGCGGAGTTTTCTGGATAAAAATGTACTCGGCAACGGCTTGCTTCCGATCAAGTATCAAACCGGCAACTGGGAAATCGAAAACGAAGAACTCGGCAAGTTCGACTTTGTTATTGGTAGCGATGTTTTGTATCAACCGGCGCATGCAAAGCATGTCTCCCGATTCATTGACCGTCATGCAAGCGATAACGTACAGGTATTGATTGCCGATCCTGGCCGCGAGAATCGGGCGAACTTTACCCGCAGGATGATCGACCTTGGCTACAGTCACCGATTCGAAAAATTTGATCAGCAGATAGGTGACGATCAGCGATGTAAAGGGCGTCTCATGTATTACCAGCGCTCGGGCTAGTTCACCGCTTTGTTTGGTGAAATCAATTCGTAATTCCGTGGTTATGAGAGTCTATGGGAACAAATTTTCAGGAGTAATTAATATGAGTACGATAAGTGAGATCAAGATTTTGGGTTTCGATGAGACACGACCACCAAAGCTGCGCAAGGAAAAATATATCGATTTATTTTTCAGGCTATCGCAAAAACCCCCCGAAGGCTGGTGCGATGATTTTAATCATCTTGGTCGCCAACTGAGCCCATCGCCGAAAATTAAACCTAATATCGGGGAATGTATCGATACTTATGTCAATGACATGGTGCTGATTCCTGCTCACCTCACCCAGCTTAAACAATTGATCATTGAGTGCAATGATCAGTACATCGAAAAAATAAGATTGAAGGAACTTAAACTGGCTGAGCAAAAAAGCTTTCTGCAGGAAGCGGATGGCGAGCAAAACCGTCTCAACCAAATTGTCGAGTCGCTCGATTTCGAAAGTTAGTTGCAACAGCGCTTCAGGTAAAACCGGGCAGCGTAATTATTTCTGGATTCATCATACGATTTGCCGTCTTGCCGACAGCGGCAAAGAATTCCGACCCAATTGAATGCGAGTGATCGAATAATCGTACTGCGAGGTTTACCTTTCGCCTCCTGTTGCTGATAGCAGGTCCGCCCCCTTTTTCCAGGATAACTCTATTGGCACAGCAGTGATAAGCTATCCCCTTTGATGCTACATAACAGACGCGAGGCGCCAGGTTAATATTTACCTGATGAAAGGAGATGCGGAATATTCTATCAATCGCGGTCTCGACTATAGCTCGTTTACGGGAGTGATTGAAGAATCCGGG
>Ga0224508_10000255_pt1 | contig 54807 bp, 41 predicted proteins | sample SF_Jan12_sed_USG_4_FD_170157 | JGI IMG/M metagenome (GOLD analysis project Ga0224508, IMG submission 170157) | Sediment microbial communities from San Francisco Bay, California, United States - SF_Jan12_sed_USGS_21 | ecosystem: Environmental > Aquatic > Marine > Sediment | place: USA... | reverse complement strand
TAGATGTCTGTTTGCGGGTGAAACGCATACCACGCGAACCAGTAGACTATGACCGTCGTTATTTCGTTGCCGTCAACATCGACCGCACGCGCATACTCCTCGTCATCGTCCCACTGTATACGAATGCTCTCGCCGCCAATCGTGTCGTCAAACTCCGTCTTGTCGTTTTTCCGCAGTTCTCTGAACGGATAGGCTTTTGACGTATCGTCGAGTATCACTCCGAGAACCAGGTCTTTGTTGCGGTAGCTGCGGTTTTTCGCACTGACTGGAAACATCAAACGGCTGGATCGTTGATAGTCTTTATAAACCGAATCCCGGTACACGATCGGAAACCCGGTATCGGGCGATAACACCAATGTCTCGGGAAATCGTTCCTGCCAGTTTCGCCAGGTTGTGTTTGCTGTCGGAATCGGTGTGATCCCGGTCCCTTTGAAAGGACCGCTAACGGCCTTGGCCATCAATTGCGACCACAACGATCCTGTCTGGTGGTCGTACAGCAAGACGTCGCTGTTATAAAGCAAACCGGATACGCCGAATGTCAGCGCTGACTGGCCGGCCTCGCGAATAAACGTCATCCCGGAAAAACACAACGGGCAATAGGTCACCGTAACAGGCTGGTCGTCAAAGTGGTCATTAACCACCTCATGACGATCCATAATGCGTATCGGGTAAGCCTTCGCTATACCGTTCCGATGGACGCCAAGTACGCGATCGCCGGAACGGAGGAATTGAGCGTCGCCCGCTGCAACGAAATTGGGCTTGTTGATGGAAGGAATGCCGTCCCGTGCAACGCCGCCCCAAAAGATCTGTTTCGCTGGCACGAGCGCATCGGACACGTCGAAGCCGTTCTTGGTGTCCGCGGCAGTCAGGCCGGACGCCACGGCCAGCATGCCAATCGCGACCACCGTCGCGGTCATGCGTGATAAGTATGGACGGTGCTTCATGGTCCCTGGATTATCTCCCCCTGTGCTTATTTTGACCCGCAAACGCCTGATTTTGTTACATCGTCGCCGTTCGCCGACGTCAAAGAGCAGAACTGGGTCACCTTTTTGTGTTATTGGATGTGGCACAAAGGGCTTATACCCAGTACCAGGAGCGGTTCATGAGAACCTTATTCGCTTGGACAGTCATGGCGCTCCCGCTAATCGGTTTGGCAGACACTGTCGTGCCGGTCGAGGCGGTCGAGTCATACGTCAACATTCGCAATGCACCGGAGGCTGGCAGCGAGGTTGTCGGCCGGCTACAACAGGGCAGCTCATTGCCATTGGTTGCGTCCTCTGATGATTGGAACGAGGTTCAGCTTGAAGATGGCCGGACTGGCTTCATCAGCGCCGACTGGACCGTCGTAGTCGCCGCAGAAACTGCAGAAACCGCAGAAACCGAAGCAGCGCAGCCCGAAGCCGCCGCTGAAGAGCCCGGCGAGAGCGAGGACGTTGCCGCAGAGCCCGAGCCGGTTACTGAACCGGAACCCGTGGCTGAGGAAACCGAACCGACCGTCGAGCCCGAGCCCGTTGCGGAAGAACCCGAGCCGGTCGTGGAGCTCGAACGCGATCCGGAGCCCGCCGTACTGGCAGCTGCCGGCGAAGCCAGTCCATCCGGACCGCAAGGTGCCGCCGGTGACAAAGGGCCAAAAGGAGCCAGGGGTTCGGAAGGCAAGAAAGGCCCGCGGGGCGACAAAGGGCCGCGGGGCGACAAGGGACCTCGGGGTGAGCGTGGATCGGAGGGCAAGCAGGGTCCGCCCGGGCCGTCGGGAGAAGGCGGTTCTGGCAGTATCAAGGGCGACGTCGGATATCTCGTCAAGTTCAAGGACGAAATAACGGGCAACGCATCGCAGATCTTCGACAACGGCAACCAGGTGGGCATCGGCACAGCCGAGCCCAAGCAACGTCTCGAAGTAAACGGCAGCATCCAGATTCATGAACGCAATAGCGCCGTCGCCGGCCTGATGATTACCCAATCGTCCGGCGAGACGGGATACATCATGCACAACCGCGCCAGCACATTGACGATTGGGGCGGGATCCGTCGATCGCATGACGATTGATCGCAACGGCAACGTCGGTATCGGCGTGACCCGGCCCACACATCCAATCCACATGGCTAGCGGCGCGCATGCAACCGCGGGTGGTGTCTGGACGAACAGCTCATCACGCGACCGGAAAGAGAATATCGAGGCGCTATCGGCCGACGCGGCGCTGGCAGCGCTCGCAGGGTTGCAGCCGGTGCAGTTCAACTACAAGACCGAAAGCGGCGAAACCTACGTCGGCTTTATCGCGGAAGATGTGCCGGAGCTGGTCGCGACAAATGATCGGGACAGCCTGAGTTCGATGGACATCGTTGCCGTGCTGACCAAGGTCATCCAGGAGCAACAGCGACGTATTGAAGAATTGGAGTCACGACTGACCGCCGGGGACTAGGATGCGGAAAATACGGTTATCCCTGGCAGGGCTTGTGGCAGCATCGTTGGCGTTGCACGCATGCAGCAATGGTGGCAACAATGGGCCGGCGCCACCGGATCCGCCACCACCCCCGCCGCCACCGACCGGTGGTCTCGATGGGCGACCGCAGAATCTCAGTTGCGTGGCCCCCGATCGTACCCAGGGTGGTGCTTCCGTAACGGTAGTTAATGCGTTCCCTGCATTATCCGGTACCGGCAGTCCGACAAAAGCCCTTGTCGAACCGGGTGTTGCCGATCCGCGCTGGTTCGTCCTGCGGAAGTCCGGTCAGCTCGTGGTTTTTGATCCCGATAACCCGGGACCGGCGACAACGTATCTGTCAATCGCCGTGAATTCGGGCGGCGAGGGTGGCCTGTTGGGGATGGCATTTCATCCGGATTACCCGTCGACGCGCGAGATCTTCCTGTCGTACACGGTCAATGGCGTTAACGGTAATCAGCAGCGATCTGTCATTTCGCGCGTGATCCTTGACGATGTTAATTCGCCCAGCCAGATCGGCGCCGGCAGTGTCGAGCAGAACATCATCGAGATTGATCAATTCCAGACCAATCACAATGGCGGTGATATCGCTTTTGGTCCGGCGCCAGACAATTATCTGTTTATTGGTCTTGGTGACGGTGGCGGTGGCGGTGACCCGCAGGAGACCGGGCAAGACACGACCAGACTGCTCGGCTCAATGTTGCGCCTGGATGTGCTTGGACCCGGCGTGACTTACCCGACGAACCCTTACGATATTCCGAACGATAATCCGTTTTTTGGCAACGACGAGTGTGGCCCGGATACCAACGCCGACGCCTGCCCGGAAATCTACGCCTGGGGGCTCCGCAATCCCTGGCGCTGGAGTTTCGATCCGCAAACCGACGTACTGTGGCTGGCCGACGTCGGCCAGGGCGCGAGGGAGGAAGTCGACCAGATCGAGCTCGGTGGCAACTATGGCTGGGATTGTCGCGAAGGGACAATAGCGCATTCTGCAACATTGGGATGCACCGGCCCGACCATTGACCCGATCGCGGAATATGACCGCTCGAACGGTGACCGGTCGATCACGGGAGGCTTTGTCTACCGTGGCACTGCGATTGCCGGATTGACAGGGCGCTACGTGTTTGGAGATTTTGTCTCGGGACGCATCTGGGCGCTGCAGTCAGACGGGCAAGGCGGTTTCGACCTCGAAGAACTTGTCAGCACCGGCGACGGCGTGTCGTCATTCGCCGTCGATCGCGACGGCGAACTCTTTTACACGGCGTACCCGAGCGGGCGCATTATGCAATTGGTTTCCTCGGGAGGCGGCGGTGCTGACCCGGTTCCTGATCTACTGTCCGATTCGGGTTGCGTCGCACCGGCCGATACGACGCTTGCTTACTCCGGGCTCGTGCCTTACGAACCGAACGCGCCGTTCTGGTCGGACGGCGCAGCCAAGGACCGCTATATCGGTTTACCCGACGGCACGACAATCTCCATTGATGCGGGCGACGACTTCGTCTTTCCAAATGGCACGATTCTCGTCAAGAATTTTAGTCTCAACGGCCGGCTTGTCGAAACCCGGCACCTCATGCGGCATCCGGATGGTGGTTGGGCCGGCTATACCTACGAGTGGAACCTGACCGAAACGGAGGCCACACGGGTTCGTGGCGGCAAAACAGTGGACATCGACGGCCAGGACTGGATATTCCCCGATGAAGCCGAATGCCTGCAATGTCACACGCCGGTCGCGGGGGTTGCGCTCGGTGCCGACACCGCACAGATCAACAAGGACTTCACCTACCCGTCGACCGGGCGTACAGCTAACCAGCTCGAAACCCTGGACGAAGTCGTGATGTTCTCCTCACCGTTGCCAGGGCCGGTCGATACGCTGCCATCGATGGCCGATCCTGCGGATGTGAGTGCGCCACTCGGTGATCGTGCGCGGGCATACCTGCACACCAATTGTGCACAATGCCATCAGCCGAACGGGCCGACGCCGGTGAATGTCGATCTGCGTTACACGACATTGCTGGGTAATACCAATGCGTGCGATGCGGTGCCGCAGGCGGGCGATGTCGGTCTCGTCAACCCGCGAATAATCCTGCCAGGTGACGCTGCCAATTCGGTACTTGTTGCCCGAACCGCTTTACGTGATACGAACGGCATGCCACCGATCGCGTCGTCGCTCGTGGACGATGCCGGAGTCCTGCTACTCAGCGACTGGATTAACAGCCTGACGGGATGTAACTAGCGGCGAATCAAAGAACTTCTGACGCTGCGACTGAGTCGACGAAGCTGCCGGAACGCAGAAACGCAGCCGTATTGCGCATGACGATGTCGCTACTAATGATGTAATGGTGCGACCGCCCGACGATAAGAAAGTCGTCCATACCAGCAACTTTCGTATTTGCCACTGACACCTTGCCATCATCGGGATTCGGCAGCATCGCCGACATGAACGGGTTGATCGTACTGGTGCCCGCGATGACGCCGAGTTCGAAATCTACCGGACCCAGCTGCGCCGGGATGCTGTTTGCGTCAGTTCCCATTTGCATGCCGGCTTTGCCAGCGAAAATTCCGGTCGTCGGCCAGCCACGCGTGATGTCGATAACCTCGCTGCCCTGGTTCGGCGGTGCCAGCATTACGACGCGGCCAAGGTCAGGGATTGGATTCTGCTGGTGCGAATAGCGAAGGAGAATGCCGCCGATGGAATGCGTCACGAAGTGTATGCGTTCGGCGCCGGCCCGGCGGCACTCCTGAAGGCCGGATTCAACGGCCAACGGTGCCAGTATCTCCACGGATCCGGCCTGCGACGGGTAATCGACGTTTGCAGTCGAGAAGCCTGCTTTGCGCAGCGACTCTGCCATGGGCTGCATCGCCCGCCAGCTGCGATTGAGGCCGTGCAACAGCACGACGCATTCGGTCGGGTCGCCCGCTTTGGAAAAGGCAATCCTCGGTATCGACACACAGGCCTCCAGCGAGACAAGCACGAACACCGTCAGGATTGTGAATACGGGTAGCACGCGAGGTTTCATGGCGGTCATTCTGCCAAATCCGGAGCAGACGTACAAAGAATCGGCTCCCGCTGTTCCATCAGCATGGGTCAAAACCGTTTCTTCGACTGCAGCAGGATCTGCACATCGTCAATAGATTCATCGCCGTCGAGGGGGAATGCAACATCGAGGTGAAAGACCTTCTCATTACCACCGGTCCGCGTCGGCGCGAAACGCAAGCCGACGCCGACGTCGCGTAACCAGCCGTCGCTCGCAGATCCCACGGGGCTTGCGCCCCAGGTTCGCCCGACATCGGCAAATATCGCGCCGCCCACACGGACTAGCCGGAACGGGTACCAGTCCCAGTAGTAGCGTTGTTCGAGGGTGGCGAGAAGCCGGGAGTCGCCGGTCTGATAACGCAGCGGATAGCCTCGCAAGCCGTTATCTCCGCCAAGTTCGATGACATTATCGGCGTCGAGCGCGTGGCCGTGGATGCCACTGACCGTGGCAAAAAACGTGCGTTTGTCGGATTGTCTCAAGAAGAGCCGTGCGTCCATTCGCAGCAGCGCATTCTTCGTATCACCGCTTTCCTGCCGGCCGCTTGCACCTGCCCGGAGTAGTATTGCCCTGGATTCCAGCGAGCCAAATCCCTTTGCATAGGTCGCCGTATACAGGATCGCATCCCGGTCGGAGCCCAGCCCTTCATCAGCCCAGCCCAGCGTCGCCGAGACCTGGACACCCGTGAAGAAGTCCTCGGTTCGCGCGATCTGCTCCTTGTTACTGGTCGTTTCAAACCGGTCTTCCAGCAACTCGATGCCGAAGAAGGGATAAACGAGCTTGCGATCAGGCGGTACCAGCGCAGGCAATGTGCCCCCGACGACTGGCCCGAAGACATTGTCGTCAAAAACAACGCCGGCAGTGTAGCGTTTGACCCAACCGTTTTGCAGACCGGCAGACCAACCGCCAAAGGCCGTAAATCGTTCGCGGGCATGCTGGTATTCGGCGACCTCGTCACCGAGCTCGTAAAAAGCGGTACGGCGCTCGTCGTCAATTACGGTTAAACCCGCCGACCAGCGAGTGTCGAGCGCGTAAAAAGGCTTGATGAGTCGCAGGAACCGCGAATGACCGTCCGAATTGTCGGCAAGAATCAGCTGCGTCGACAGCCAGTGGCTGCCGAGATGGTCGTCACGGAACTCAAAAGTCTTTGCGGTGCGGTCGACGTCCTCGGTGTGCTCGATTCGCACAGTCTGGCCCCGGCCCAACAGGTTGATGTCTTCGATGCCGAAGGTCGTCTTGTTTTCGCCGCCTTTGCGGGACACAGTAAATGTGGGCGCCAGCGTCCACACGTCCCGGGTTGCAACTCGCAAATCGACGGTTCCCTCGCCGCGATTGACCGGTGTGATTGTGGCGTCGTACAGGTAGCGATTGCGACGCAGAATCCTCTCCGATTCGTCGACAAGGCGTTTGGAGTAGAAATCGCCCGGCTTCAGCAATAGTTGTTTCTGGATCACCCGGTCCTTAGTGATGATGTGCCACCTGTTCGCGAGGCGATAGAACCAGTTGTTTTCCTTGGGGTTCGACAGGTCGAAGACATCCTGTTTGTCCAGCAGTACCTCTCCGATCACGACACCGGCGGATTCCAGCGTGGCCTCATCAATTTTTTTCGCCTCTTCATCGGCGGCTGCCTGGGCCAGGAAACCTGGCATCAGCAGCAACAGGGCGAGGTTACTTCGCACGCGTCAATTCCGTTCCATACCGGTCGCCAAAGAAATCGTCTTTTTGCCAGGTCGGTCTGGCATCCGCATTGGCGATCTCAGTAGCCATCAGGTAGTTAACCAAGGCCACCTTGCCGGCGGACCACGTGTCGAAGCGCAGCTTCTCGTCATCACTGGGCCCGTGGTAATGGTTTTCCATGAAGTGATTGTAGAGGGCCTCGGCATCGACACCGGGCTCGGCGGACTCGAAGCCGGTGGCGAGAAAGACAGCGGGAATACCGCGCTGCACAAATGGAAACTGGTCGCTGCGCGTAAAGTAACCGCGTTCCGGAAACGGGTCGGGGCTCAACTGAACGCCAGCATTGTCAGCGGCATGCTGCAGGGCGACGTGGAGCGTCGAATGTTCAGCGCCGAATCCGACGACGTCCTGCATCTGCCAGAGGAACATCACCATATCCATGTTGATATTAGCGACAATGCGCTCAATCGGCACGGTGGGATTGGTGGCGAAGAACTCGGATCCTTGCAGGCCTTTCTCTTCGCCGGTCGTCGCTAGAAAAATAATGGAGCGACGTGGCGCTGTCGGCGCCTGGGCCAGTGCCTTTGCGACTTCGAGCATTGTCCCGATGCCGGACGCGTTATCGTAGTAACCGTTGTGAATATTGTCGTCAGCCTCGTCGCCCATGCCGACACCGTCGAGGTGAGCGCTTAGCACGACGTACTCGTCCTTCAATTCCGGGTCGCCGCCTTCGAGCACCGCAATCACGTTATCGCTCGTCGTTTGCCGCTCGGAAATCCGCTGCGTGATTGTCGCTGTCATACCAAGGTCCAGCGGTGCATAGGTTTCGTTCTCGATACTGGCCGCCATCGCCTCGAACGAGATAGGAGCGTCTGCAAACAGCTTGTGCGCCCCGGATTCGAGTAGCCTGACCTCGGCCTGCAGTCCCTTGAAAGCGAACTTCGGATGACCGTGTGCATCAATTTGCCAGTACTTTTCCTTCTTTGAGCCACGCACGGCGGCGCCGTCTGATGATATCTGCCTGTGCTGTAATGAAATGACGCCGATCGCGCCGCGCTCCTCAAGTTCGATCGACTTGTGATACCGGCCGCTCCTGTAGAACGCGCGTACCTCGCTGCCGAGGGCCGCCGGTGCGCCGCTAACTACGACAGCGATCTTGCCATCCAGGTCTATGCCTTCGTAATCGTTGCGTTCAATAGAAGGTACGTTGACACCGTAGCCGACGAACACCAGCGGTGCCGTAATTGAAACTTCTTCGCCGGCCAGAGTTGGCGACGAAGTGAACTCGCTGAAGGTCGCGAACCCGGTCTCGCCACCGTCGGACATGACCGTAAGCGACCGCGATCCTTCGACTATCCTGGCGACCTGAAACGGGATTGCCTGGTAATAGCTGCCCGCGTTTCCGGGTTCGAGGCCCAGCGTCCTGAACTGCGTCGCAACATACCGTGATGCAAGCGCGTAGCCGCGTTTGCCAGCCTCCCGGCCCTCGTAAAGGTCGTCGCCAAGCAGCGCAACGTGCGCCTGGATAGCCGCACCGCTGATAGTGGGAATGTATTCACCGCCCGATGCCCGCGGCGCCGAATCATCACTGCACGCAACAAGAAATGACGTGACCAAACCGGTCAGGGCAAGCGTAGCCGCGGCGCGTACCTTCGAACGAGTGAGCATAACTGTCTCAGATGAAATCAACCCGACGAGTGTACCGCATCGGGTATAATCGGCCGATCGTTTCGAGGCCACCGCGATATGCAAAGCGACCTGATCAACCAGGGACTGACCTTGATGCTCGCCGGGATGGGTACCGTGTTCGTATTCCTGACGACGCTGGTCTTTGCCATGACCGTCATGTCGAGGCTGCTGATGCGGTTGCATCCCGTGGAACCGAAAGCAGGAACTACGGACGATGAGGTTGCCGCTATCGGCGCGGCGGTCGCCGCGCACCGACGCAAATAACAACACCGTACACGGACGACCATGAGCGAAACGAAACCACTGGGTATTACAGACGTTGTATTGCGCGACGGGCACCAGAGCTTGTTGGCCACGCGCATGCGCATCGACGATATGCTGCCGATCGCGGAGAAACTGGACCAGGTCGGATTCTGGTCGCTGGAGACCTGGGGCGGTGCGACATTTGACGCTTGCATTCGATATCTCGGCGAGGATCCGTGGGAACGTATCCGCCGCTTGAAGGCGGCGATGCCTAACACGCCCCAGCAAATGCTGTTCCGTGGCCAGAACATTCTCGGCTATCGCCACTATGCCGATGACCTTGTCGAAAAATTTGTCGAGCGTTGTGCCGTCAATGGTGTCGACGTCTTTCGTATATTTGATGCGCTCAACGACATGCGGAATCTCGAGACAGCAGTCAAAGCGACACTCGAGGTGGGCAAGCATGCCCAGGGAACGATTTCCTATACCGTCAGCCCGGTTCATACGATGGACCTGTGGGTCGATATGGGCCGGCAAATCGAGGACATGGGCGCGCACTCGATCTGCATCAAGGACATGGCTGGTCTGCTGAAGCCCTATGTCGGTTTCGAACTGGTCAGCAAGCTCAAGGAAGCGCTGGATATTCCGGTGCACATGCAATGCCATGCCACTACGGGAATGTCGACGGCAACCTGCCTGAAGGCTGCAGAAGCCGGCATCGACAACATCGATACGTCGATTTCCTCAATGAGTATGACGTACGGGCATTCACCCACCGAGGCGCTGGTTGCGATCCTGCAGGACACCGACAGGGATACAGGGCTGAATCTGCACTTGCTCGAGGAGATCGCCGCCTATTTTCGGGAGGTGCGCAAGAAATATGCGCAATTCGAGGGTGGTCTGCGTGGCATCGATTCGAGGATCCTCGTTGCGCAGGTGCCAGGCGGGATGCTGACCAATCTTGAAAGTCAGCTGCGCGAGCAGAATGCGGGCGAGAAACTCGATGCAGTCCTCGAGGAGATCCCAAGAGTGCGTGAAGATCTCGGCACGCTGCCGCTGGTGACGCCCACATCGCAGATCGTAGGCACGCAAGCGGTGATCAACGTGCTCTCCGGCGAGCGCTACAAGACAATTTCCAAAGAGACCGCGGGGGTGCTTAAAGGCGAGTACGGTGCGACACCTGCCGCGGTGAATGCGGAGTTGCAGGCGCGGGTGCTCGAGGGCGCCGAGCCTGTCACCTGTCGGCCGGCTAACCTGCTCGAACCCGAGGTCCGGCAGCAAACCGAAGAACTTACCCGGATTGCGGGCGAGAAGGGTATTCGGCTCGCGGATGATCTAATCGATGATGTGCTGACGTACGCCCTGTTTCCGCAAATCGGCATCAGGTTCCTCGAGAATCGCGACAATCCGGATGCCTTCGAGCCGGTGCCCGGTCCGGCCGCAGCTGCACAGATCACGGCGCCCACAGCGACGAGTTCAGCAGGACCATCGGTGTACAACGTGCGGGTCAATGGCAAGAGCTTCACCGTCGAGGTGGCCGAAGGCGGCGAGGTATCCGGCGTGCAGCCTGCGGCAACGTTGCCAACTGTGGCCACGGCGGCATCCGGCGACGCGGTAAATGCTGTGCTGGCCGGGAATATTTTCAAGGTTCATGTAGCACCAGGTGCGACCGTCGGCGAGGGCGACCCGTTACTGGTTGTTGAAGCGATGAAGATGGAAACCGTGGTCAGCGCGCCGCGGGCCGGCACCGTGACGGAAGTCTACGTCGCCGAAGGTGATGTCGTGGCAGTTGGCGATCCGCTTGTCGCGATCGGCTGATTCATGGACCTGATCAACCAAATCTGGCAAGGCTCCGGTCTCTACCAGATCACGGCCGGGCAGCTCGTGATGCTCGGCATTTGCCTCCTGCTGCTGTACCTGGGCATCGTGCGGAAATTCGAGCCGCTATTGCTCGTTACGATCGGCTTCGGTGGCCTGTTGTCCAACATCCCGGGTGTGGAAATTGCAACAGGCAATGGCCTGCTGCACCTGACTTACGAGGTCGGCATCAAGACGGGTGCATTCCCGTTAATCATCTTCATGGGCGTCGGTGCGCTGACGGACTTCGGTCCGCTGCTGGCCAACCCGCGAACCCTGTTCCTCGGCGCGGCTGCGCAGTTTGGCATATTTGCGACCTTGCTCGGCGCGCTCGGACTGACCGAGCTGGGCGTCATGGACTTTTCGATTCGTGAGGCGGCGGCGATCGGCATCATCGGTGGCGCCGATGGACCCACGGCAATCTATGTTGCAGGAAAGCTGGCGCCGAACCTGCTCGGTGCTATTGCCGTTGCGGCTTATTCCTACATGGCGTTGGTGCCGCTGATTCAACCGCCCATTATGAAGGCGCTGACAACGCAGGCAGAACGCAAAATCGAAATGGTACAGCTGCGCGAGGTATCGAAAGCCGAGCGCATCATTTTTCCGCTCGTACTACTACTGCTCGTGGCTATGCTGTTGCCATCCGCAGCGCCGCTGTTGGGCATGCTGTGCTTCGGTAACCTGATGCGTGAATGCGGCGTAGTCGATCGCCTGTCGGACACGACTCAGAACGCGCTCATCAATATCGTCACCATATTTCTCGGCCTCGCGGTCGGTTCAAAGCTCAGCGCCGAGCAGTTCCTCGTGCCGAGTACGCTCGGCATCCTGTTGCTGGGCATGGTTGCGTTCGCGATTGGCACGGCGAGTGGGGTATTGATGGGCAAGCTGTTGAACAGCGTGTCCAGGGACCCCATAAATCCGTTAATTGGTGCGGCGGGCGTGTCTGCCGTGCCGATGGCCGCACGCGTGGCCAACAAGGTTGGCCTTGACGCTAATCCACACAACATCCTGCTCATGCATGCCATGGGCCCGAATGTCGCGGGCGTCATCGGGTCAGCCATCGCCGCCGGCATCATGATCATGTTCACGTCGTGACCGAGGCAAGGGCCACTCAACAGCGAATTGCATTGCTGGGATTCTGTGTCGCGCTGGTAGTTGCGTGCGCCTGTTACTGGCCCGCGACAGGCGGTGTATTCCAGCTGGACGACAGGTCCAATCTCGGCGGGCTGGCCTACGTTGAGAACCTGCAATCGGCGTGGGAATTTGTCCTGTCGGGCACGGCAGGGCCGACCGGCAGGCCGCTGGCGCTCGCGACATTTGCCATGCAGGCCGGTAGCTACGACCACGGTGCAGGTGCGTTCATTACGGTCAATATCCTGATTCATCTGCTTAACGCGGCGCTTCTCGCCGGATGCATGTACTGGTTGGCGCTGTTGTGCTCGTTCGAGCGTCACCGGGCCGCGACAATTGCGGCGATTGCGGCAAGCTTATGGGTGCTTCTGCCACTGCTGGCGACTGCGTCAATGCTCGTCGTGCAGCGCATGGCGACGCTGAGCGCAACCTTCGTGCTGCTCGGGATGGCCGGGTACCTGCTGGCGCGCAGGCGGTTAGACAGCGCACCAGGCAAAGCGCTGACGGCCATGAGCCTGAGTCTCGCCGCAGGTACGGTCCTGGCGGGATTGTGCAAAGAATCCGGGCTGCTGTTACCACTGTTTATCCTGGTGCTGGAGCTCACAATACTCGAGCCGCCGATGAACGTCGTTGCACGTCGATGGCGGAGCTGGCAAGCGTTATTCCTGCTGCTGCCATGCGCGCTCCTGCTTGGCTATCTCGCCAGTCGCGCCTCGTATTCCGATGCGGTCATTGCGCATCGTGGCTTCACGGGTTGGGAGCGCTTGCTGACCGAAGCACACTTGCTCTGGTTGTATCTTTACAAGGCAGCGGTCGGCCTGCCGGGCCAGTTCGGCATTTTCCAGGGGGCGCCTCCGGTCAGTCGCAGCCTGTTCGAGCCACTGACGCTGGTGGCCAGTCTGTCCTGGGTGGTGTTGGCCATTTTGGCAATCGTATGGCGGCGGCGTTTCCCGCTGGCTGCTTTTGCGGTGCTTTGGTACCTGGTCGGCCACTTGCTCGAGTCCACGGTCATGCCGCTCGAGCTCTATTTCGAACATCGCAATTACCTGGCGATCGCGGGCCCATTGTTCGCGGTCACTGCAATCGGTGTGCAGCTGGCGCCACAGTATCGGCGCATCGCCATGGTCGTGGCGGCGATAGTACTGAGCGCGAATACTTTCTGGCTGTACAGCTTCGCATCACTTTGGGGAGAACCGTCGCCGGCATCCCGATACTGGGCGACGCAGTTCCCGGAATCGGTTCGTGCGGTCACAAACCTCGCAACGTTCCAACTCGCGGAAGAGGGTCCGCTGCAAACGCTACAGACACTCGACGAGTTTGTTATCGATCATCCGCAACATGCTTACCTGCGAATCCAGGAACTCAACCTGCTGTGTCGAATTGGCGCCGACCAGGATCACAGCCAGGTTATCGAGCGTCTGGCGCAGCGATTGCCCGAGGTTGCCTTTACCTTCACTGCAGGTACGATGCTGTCCGAACTCTTCAGTACATCGGTGAGTACCGGGTGCTCGAGTGTTCGTCCCGATACGGTTCGTGCGCTGGCAATGCAGTTGCGGAGCAACCCACGTTACGCGCAAATTGCCCTTTACAACCAGTTTCATTTCAAGCTGCTGGCCGGCATTGCGCGCTACCACGGCGACTACGCTGCAACGATCGAAAACCTGCGTCAGGCGATTGCCTACCGAAAGTCATCGGAACTGAATATGATGATGGTGACAGCCCTGGCAGGCGCCGGTGACTTTGACGCGGCGAACAAATTCATTGAGGATGCGCAGGAGCGGGTACCGGCGAATCCGATTCGCGGGGCCCAGTGGCGCCGAGACCTGGATGGTCTGCAGGCCTATATACGTGAACTTGAAAACAGCATCCCCGAGACAGAGTAAGCAATGCGTCAGGATCCGGATTCCGTTGAACTCTCAATCATCATTCCCGCAAAGAATGAAGCAGCAATCATCGGCGACGTGGTGGCGACTGCGAGGAAGGAGCACCCGGACGCCGAGATCATAGTCGTTAACGACGGCTCGACGGATGCGACCGCGGACGTCGCGGCAAAAGCCGGCGCAACGGTGCTGAGCCATCCCGATACCCTGGGCAATGGTGCAGCGATCAAAGCCGGCGCCCGTGTGGCGACCGGTGAAGTACTGGCATTCATGGATGGCGATGGCCAGCATGATGCGCGTGCACTGAACAGGCTGCTGGCCAAACTCGACGAGGGTTACAAAATGGTCGTGGGTGCCCGCGACTCCGGATCGCACGCGAGTATTGGCCGCTGGTTCGCAAACGGCATCTATAACGAAATTGCGACCCGGCTGACCCGCACCCGGATTCTCGACCTGACCTCAGGGTTTCGTGTCGTCCGCGCCGAACTCTTTCGGCGTTTCATATATATGTTGCCGAACGGATTCTCGTATCCGACGACGATAACGATGGCCTTCCTGCGTTCCGGTTACCCCGTGTGTTTTGAGCCAATCAAGGCAGGCGAGCGTAACGGCAAGAGCCATATCCGGCCGCTGCGAGATGGTCTGCGATTTCTCATCATCATCTTCAAGATCGCGACCCTGTATTCGCCGCTCAAGATATTCGTGCCTGTCAGCGGCCTGTTCTTCCTGACCGGAATCAGCTACTACGCGTACACGTACTTCACGATAGGGCGCCTGACGAATATGACCGTGCTGGTATTCAGTGCCTCCGTGGTCATATTCCTGATCGGCCTAATCTCCGAGCAGATCACTGCGCTGACCTATAGCAAGTCCTGAAGGCAGCCGGCGCGGTGCCTGCTGACATGCTCAAGAAAACGCTCGTCACGCTGGGTTCGTGGACACTTGGCATTCTCGGGGTTGCCGCAATCATCTGGTACTACCAGCCCCGCGACTTCGTCGAGACACTGGCGGCAATCGGCGCAGCCGGTATCTTTGGGTGGGTGATGCTGACGCTGGTGTCACGTGTCTTTGCCGCCGAGGCGACGGTCGAACCGCTGCTGGCGCTCGGCTTTCGCATGACGCGGCCCGATGCATTCTGGATAAGCTGGGTGCGCACTTTCGTCAACCAGATCTTGCCAATTGCGGGCGTTGCGGCCTACGCGCATATGGTTCGCCGACGCACCGGCATACCGTGGTCGCAGCTCGCAGCACTGGGGCAACCGCAGCTATTGCTCGCGGCGGCGGCCATCGGTCTCGTCGGCCTCGCTGCAACAATCGCCAACTTCGAACGTCTGCAGGCAACAGCCTATGGCTTGCTATTGATGTATGGCGGCATCGTCGTCCTGTCGCTGGGGTTCGCCACCGGCGCACACTGGCTCATGGAGTCGTTGCCGAAATCGCTGGCCGAACGGGCCAGCAGCACGTCTGATGCGCTGCGAAGGATCGCCAAGAAACCCAACCTGATCGTCCGGCTGTCGCTGTTTCACGTGGGCGCGTTGCTGCTACGTGGTAGCCGCGTCTGGTTCCTGTTTGCGGCAGCTGGCATCTCACTGGACTGGGCCGAACTGCTGCTCGTGCTGGCCATTGCCGAATCGGCGTTGCTGTTGAATGTCACGCCGGGCGGACTGGGTATTCGCGAAGGCGCCGTGCTGGGCGGATCAGCGTTGCTCGGCATAGATGCGCCTGTCGCCGCGAGCGTCGCGCTGATCGACCGCCTGTTCATGATCTCGATCACGACGCTGCTGGCGGCGCCGGCCTTCGTAATCCTGCGCAAACCGCACGACGCCTGAACTTGTTTCGCTGGCAGCAGTCCATAATCGCAAGCACCAGGGAGTCCGGGATGATCAAGTCGACAATTGTTGCGTTATTGCTGGCTACGACCACCGTGGTCGTCGCAAAACCTGCGGAGGTGAGTTTCGAAACCGCAGACGGTATTCGGGTTTATGGAGATCTATACGCCAGTGCCGACGGTCAATCCGCGGCGACAATCCTGCTGTTTCACCAGGCCGGTGGTGACGCGCGTGGCGAGTACACGCATATTGCGATTCGGCTTCGTGATCATGGCTACAATGTAATTGCGATCGACCAACGCGCGGGTGGCGATCGATTTGGCGGTGTCAATCGGACGATGGCAGCCCTTGACAACACCGATTACGGATACTGCGACGCGTATCCGGACCTGGAGGCGACGCTTGGCTATGCGCGCAGCTCCGGATTCGATGGGCCACTCGCCGTCTGGGGCAGCAGTTATTCGGCGGCACTCGTATTTCAGCTCGGAGCAAAGCATGCGGATGAGGTTGATGCCATCCTGGGGTTTTCGCCGGCGGCAGGTCAACCGCTCGCCGCATGCGCACTTCGGCCTTACCTCGATAGCTTGTCAATACCGGCACTGGCATTGCGACCGCAGCGCGAGTACGAGATCGATTCCGTTCGCGAGCAAATGGAGGAATTCGACAGGTTTGGTGTGCAGACCTATGTCGCAGATCCAGGCGTGCACGGGTCGTCAATGTTGAGCGACGAGCGGGTCAAGGCACCGACTGAGGCAACATGGGCGGTTGTACTCGAATTCCTCGAGGCCACACTTGCAAACGACTAGCGGTTGAATTGATCCTCGAGAACCTGCGCGACGCAGGACGTTAAGCGTTTACCTGTTTCAATGTGCAGGAACTCGTTGGGGCCGTGTGCATTGGACTTCGGTCCGAGCAATCCCGTAATCAGGAACTGCGCGTCGGGGAACTTCTCCCCCAGCATGCCCATGAACGGGATCGTGCCGCCGGTGCCCATGTACATGGATGGCTTGCTAAAGAAGGCGGCCGATGCTTTGTGCATGGACGCCTCGAGCCACTCGGCAACAGGTGGTGCATTCCATCCCGCCATCGTCGATTCGAGCTCGAACTCCACGCTGGTCAGCGGCGGCGTATCGGCTTCAAGGGTCTCTTTAACCGCCACTGCAGCTTCATCAGCGTTGCAGGTCGGTGGCAGGCGGAACGACAGCTTTAACGTGTTGTAGGGTAGCTGGACGTTTCCGGCGTTTACCAGGGAGGGCAGGCCATCCGCACCGGTGATGCTTAATGTCGGCCGCCAGGTATTGTTGAGCAGCAATTCATACGGCGACTCATGTGGCGACGGCGTCTCGACAGCCCACGGATATTTCATGTACACGGAATCGCCGAGGGTCTCCGCAGCCCGCTGCGCCTGCGCAATACGTTGCTCGGGGATGTCGACGTGCAATCCGCCGAGCGTCACCTGCCCGGTCGACTCATCCTCGACGCGGCTCAACAGCTTGCGCAATACGCGGAAACTCGATGGCACGACACCGCTGGCACTGCCCGAGTGCACACCCTCGGTCAGGACATCGGCGCGCAGCGTGCCGGTCAGGTTGCCGCGCAGCGACGTAGTGCACCACAACTGTTCGTAATTGCCGCACTCGGCGTCGAGGCAGACAACGAGGCTGGGTGAACCGATGCGCTCTTCGAGGAGGTCGATGTAGTAGGGCAGGTCGAAGCTGCCCGATTCTTCACAGCCTTCAATGATGACAACGCAGTGCGCGTGCGAAATGGCCTGTTCCTGCAATGCCCGGATCGCAGTCAATGATCCGAACGTCGCGTAGCCGTCGTCCGCACCGCCGCGGCCATAGAGCTTGCCGTCACGTATCACCGGCGTCCACGGATCGAGGTCCTCGTCCCAACCCGTGAATTCGGGTTGCTTGTCGTAGTGCCCGTAGAGCAGCACGACATCGTCGGAGGCGCCGGGAATGTCGATGAACAGAATCGGTGTGCGGCCTTCGAGTCGAACGATTTCGACTTGCATATCCCTGATTGGCTGTTGTTTCGCCCAGGCTTCGAGCTGGACCACGGCCTTATCCATGTGCCCGTGCTGTTCCCAGTCAGGATCGAATGCTGGCGACTTGTTCGGAATTTTGACGTATTCGCAGAGCTCGGGAATGATCGAGTCATCCCACATGTCGTTCACGAATTCGGCGGTTTTCTGAGTGTCCATGGGATTCGTTTCCGTGTTCTTAGTTGGCGGTCAATGACCGATACAGGGTGCCTGTCATGCGCTCAGTCGTTATAAAGCCCCAGTTCCACTGCTCGTGATACTGCTGTAGCGGGTTTGCCGCAAGTACTTCCGCTTCGGACATACCGTCGTCGACGAGGACTTGCACGCGTGCCCGGGCATCAATGAGCATGTCCACCGCTACCTGCAGGTCCGCGCGACTGGCCACCGGGCCATGGCCCGGAATAATTTTCGTGTCTGCGTCGGCCAGGTCGATGATCTGCTGCTGGCCGGCGATATACCCTGCGACGCTGCCGCCGCTATCGAGATCGATGAATGGAAACATGTAGTTGAAATGCAGGTCGCCGGCGTCGATGATGTTGATGTCCCTGAAATGAATCACGGCGTCACCATCCGTGTGCGCCGCAGCGACGTGAAAAACAAACGCTTCGTGGCCATTGACGTGAAACGTAACCGAGTCATTGAAGGTTACGACCGGCAGGCCTCCCGGTCCCCCAGCGTTCTCCGGTTCCTCGACGAGTCGCCTGCGGAGGTTGTCATGGGCGAAGACTGTCGCGCCGTTTTCGGCCAAAGCTGCATTCGAACCGACATGGTCACCATGCACGTGCGTGTTGATCACGAAATCAACCGGTCTCCCAGCCATTTTCTCGACGGTTTGCAGCAGGTTTGTCGTAATGGGCGCCATGCCGTCGTCGATCAGCAAGACGTGTTCGTCGCCAATCATCAGACCGATGTTGGAGCTGAAGCCATTGGCGCCCTCGAGCATGTAAACGCCGGGTACGATCTCGGTAGATTTGACTTCGGTGGCCAGTTCCTGGGCAGAGGTACCGGCTGCGATCGCCAGCATGGCCAGCGGCAGCATCATCTTTCTCATCGCGCGACTCCTGGATGTTCTTATTGGTTGCTCGGAAATGAAAACTGCGCTTTTTCGCGCACGCCGCCCACAGGCCAGCGCTGGGTTATTGTCTTACGGCGCGTGTAAAAACGCACGCTGTCCGGACCGTATGCGAACAGGTCGCCGAACAGGGAACGCTTCCAGCCACCGAAGCTGTGCGTGGCAACCGGTACCGGCAAGGGCACATTGATGCCTACCATGCCGACCTGGATGTTATCCGCAAAATAGCGCGCCGCCTCGCCGTCGCGAGTAAAAATGCAGGTACCGTTGCCGTACTCGTGAGCGTCGATCAGCTGCATCGCCTGTGCCTGCGATTCCGCTCGTACGACACACAGGACCGGCCCGAAGATCTCTTCCTGGTATATACGCATATCGGGCGTGACTTTGTCGAACAGGCAGGCACCGAGGAAGAAGCCGTCTTCGTGGCCCTCGACCTTGAGCGGCCGCCCGTCGACGACCAGATCTGCACCTTCCGCGACGCCGAGGTCGACGTATCCCAGCACCTTGTCGCGATGCGCCTCCGTGACGAGCGGTCCCATATCGTTGCAGCTGTCAGTGCCTTTGCCGACGCTGAGATTGGCGATTTCTTCCTGCAATTTGCCGACGACAGTGTCAGCGGTTTCGTCGCCGACGCAGACGGCGACCGATATTGCCATGCAGCGCTCGCCGCAAGACCCGTAGGCTGCACCCATCAATGCGCTGACGGCATTGTCGATATCCGCGTCGGGCATGATAACCGCATGGTTTTTTGCGCCGCCGAGTGCCTGCACACGCTTGCCGTTCCTGGTGCCGGTTTCATAGATGTATTGCGCAATTGGCGTTGAGCCCACGAAACTGATGGCCTGCACGCGCGGATCTTCGAGCAACGTGTCGACGGCTTCCTTGTCGCCGTTGACGACGTTGTAGACGCCATCGGGAAGGCCGGCTTCCTTGAGGAGTTTTGCGACCAGCATTGGCGCGCTCGGGTCTTTCTCCGACGGCTTGAGAATAAACGTGTTGCCGCAGGCAATCGCCATCGGAAACATCCACATTGGCACCATCGCCGGAAAATTGAACGGCGTGATGCCGGCGACGACACCGAGCGGCTGGAATTCCGACCAGCTGTCGATCGCCGGACCCACATTCTTCGTATGCTCGCCCTTAAGCAGCTGCGGAATACCGCAAGCGTAGTCGACGACCTCGACACCACGGACGAACTCTCCCATCGCATCGTCCAGTACCTTGCCATGCTCGTCGGTGAGCAGCGCCACGATATCGTCGGCGCGCTCCTCGAGGAGTTGCTTGAAGCGGAACATGATTTTGGCGCGCTTCGCAGGCGGTGTGTTGCGCCAGGCCGGGAACGCGGTTTCTGCCGCCGCAATTGCATCCTCAACGGTTGCTTTTGCTGCCATCGCCACGTGCCTGGTGATCTCTCCGGTTGCCGGGTTCGTAATCGGCATCGGGCGGTTATTATCGGCAACGTCAGCGCCATTGATGAAATGGCCAACGACGCTGGCAGTATCGATGCTCTCTGCGGGTCGTGCGTTCATAATATCTCCTGCCAGATAGCCCTAGTCTACCGAATCGATAACGCGTCGAATTGCGTCAAAAGACTGTTCCATCTCGTCCGGTTTCGAGTTCAGGAATGGTGAAAACTGCAGAGTGTCCATGCCGTTGCGCATTACCAGGTGTTCGTCCCAGAAGCACTTCTTGTGAATCTCGAGGCCCCGCGCACCCGGCGCGCCAGCGCGCGGCGCCAGTTCGATCGCGCCCATCAACCCGAAGTTTCGCACATCGATCACCTTGTCGTGATCGGCAAACGAATGCAACAGGTCCTCGAAGTGTTGCTCCAGTGCCCGTGACTGCTCGAACGTGCCTTCCTCCCGATAGACCTCCTGTACAGCGAGCCCGGCTGCGGCCGCAACCGGGTGCCCGGAGTACGTATAGCCGTGAAACAGCTCGATCATGAAGTCAGGGCCTTGCATGAAGGCATCGTACACGTGCTGTTGTACCAGCACGGCACCCATGGGAATCACGCCGTTGGTGAGACCCTTCGCGGTCGTAATGATGTCGGGTGTGACGCCGAACCGGTCCGCTGCAAACGCGCTGCCGACCCGGCCGAAGGCCGTGATGACCTCGTCGAATATGAGCAGAATGCCATGTTTGTCACAGATCTCGCGCAATCGCTGCAGGTAACCCGCCGGCGGCGGTAGCACGCCGGCCGAACCGGCGACGGGCTCGACGATCACGGCCGCAATGTTGCTGCCGTCGTGCAGCAGCGCCAGGCGCTCGAGGTCATCGGCGAGGTGCGTGCCCCATTCGGGCAGGCCGCGCGTGAATGCCGTCTGCTCCGCGTTGAGTGTGTGCCGGATATGATCGACTCCGGGGATCAGGTTGGGGCTGAACACCTTGCGGTTCGGCACGATGCCGCCGACGGACATGCCGCCGAAATTGACGCCGTGATAGCCCTTCTCGCGACCGATCAGCCGCGTCCGGTTGCCTTCGCCGCGAGCGCGGTGATACGCGAGCGCTATTTTGAGCGCGGTATCGACCGATTCGGAGCCCGAGTTGGTGAAAAAGCAGTTCGAAAACCCTTCCGGCGCCATCCCGACGACGCGTTCGGCAAGCGCAAAGGCCTTGTCGTTGCTGGCCTGGAAGCTAATGCAGTAGTCGAGCGTCGCGACCTGCCGCTGCACGGCCTCGACAACCTTCGGATGGCAGTGTCCGAGCCCGGATGTCCACAGGCCGGAAAACGTGTCGTAAAGACGCGTGCCGTCACTGGCGGTGTAGTAGTGACCGTCAGCGCCCGTGATAATCCGCGGCTCCTTCTTGAAGTCACGATTGGCAGTAAAGGGCATCCAGTAAGCATCGATCGGCTGTGTTGCTGTGCTCATGTCTCAGGGTCCGTAATGGGTCAGGCAAGCAGTGTAATGCCGACAGCGTATGTTAAACAATCGGTTATATGCGTATAAATAACTCCTTGATTTATAAGAAAGCGTAGGCCAAAATGTTTAGTTTAATAAACACTTGGGCAGAATCCAGCCATGGAGCAGCATACGGGCGTTCGTTTGAAGGAGATTCGCACGCGGCTCGGCCTGTCGCAGCGCCAGCTGGCACGGGTATCCGGCGTGGCCAATGCGACCATTTCGCAGATTGAAGCAGGCCGACTCAACCCGACCGTCAGCATGCTGAAAAAGGTACTCGACGGCTTTCCCATCAGCCTGAGCGAATTCTTTGCGGACGCCAGCGACCCCGCCGACCGCATTTTCTATCGTGCCGATGAGCTCACCGAAATTGCCGACGGCGGCGTTTCGTTCCTGCAGGTCGGCGCCAACCTGAGCGGCAAGGCGGTGCAGCTTATCAAGGAGTGCTACCAGCCAGGCGCGGGCACGGGCCGGCATGCGATCACGCACGAGGGTGAGGAGTGCGGGATTGTGCTCGCGGGCCGATTGCAGGTCTCGGTGGGGGAGCAGACTGCGATTCTGAGAGCCGGAGACGCCTACTATTTCAAAAGTAACCAGCCACACAACTTCCACAACCCCGGCAACGAGCCCTGCGACCTGATTTCCGCCTGCAGTCCACCCAGCTTCTGAAGAAATTCACAGGCCGGGGTGGCCAAAGCGCTGCATTTGTTGCTAAGTTACGGCCCCGGTTTTTTTAATCCAGATTAGAATTCTGATGGCACAGTTCGGTACGGTCTTTTGCGACCACTTCTCCATAGCACGGTTTGAAAATGGCGCGTGGCAGGCGCCCGAGCTCAAGCCCCTCGGGCCGCTTCCAATGCACCCGGCGGCGCATGTTTTTCATTATGCAAGCACCTGTTTCGAGGGCTTCAAGGCGTACCGCTGGGAGAATGGTCGGGCGCAGGTCTTCCGCCTGCACGATCACGTGCGCCGCATGCAAAACAGCGCGGACTCATTGCGCCTGCCGATACCCGACGCCGAGTTACTGGCGGGGATGGTCGTCGACCTGGTGCGCAAGCAAAGCGACGATATTCCGGCGCCGCCCAGCTCACTCTATCTGCGGCCGACGCTGATCGGCACATTACCTAACATCGGCGCCGCGGCGGCACCGTCGACCGAGGCGACGCTGTTCGTACTGGCATCGCCGGTAGGCGATTATTTCGCGGGTGGGGCGAAAACCCTGAAGTTGCTCGTCGATGACCAGCGGGCACGCTCGACGGAGCAACTCGGGAGCACCAAAACGGGCGGCAACTATGCTGCGGCACTGGGGCCAACGCTGGACGCCAAAGAGAAGTACGGCGTGGACCAGGTCCTGTTTTGTCCGAACGGCGATGTGCAGGAGACAGGCGCGGCAAATTTCCTCCTGATCAGCGACGAAGAGATAGTTACGAAACCCCTGGATAGCTCGTTCCTGCATGGCATGACCCGGGATTCGATTCTGAAGCTGGGCGCCGATCTCGGCTACCGGATCAACGAGCGAGACTTTACGGTCGACGAATTGCTCGATTACATTACCAGCTATGAAGCAGCCTTATCGGGCACCGCTGCGACGTTATCGTCCGTTGGCAGCCTGGTTTACAAAGGCAGGGAGATCAGTGTCCGTGACGGGGGCGCGGGACCTAACGTCGCCAGGTTGCGCGAGGCGCTGCAGGCAATTCAGTACGGGCAGTCGCCCGACAAGCACGGCTGGCTGACCCGGGTTTGACCTAGATCGCTTTCGAATAGCGCAGGCCGTGCTGGTCGGCGTCAATATAACGGTCGAATACCATCGCAATGCTGCGGAGTAACAGGCGACCCTTCGGTGTAATCGCAATGCCTTGCGCATCGACATTGACGAGGTCATCGTCGACCATCGGCTCGAGCCGGTCGATCTCTTTTGCAAAGTAGGCCTCGAAATCGATGTCATGCTCGGCGTTAAAGGCGGCGAAGGAGAGGGCGTCATAACACATCAATGCCTGGATGACGGACGCACGCAGCATGTCATCTGCATCGACGGTGATGCCGCGGATCACCGGCAGCTGGCCGTCCTCGATAATTGACTGGTACTCGATCGTCGAGACCGCGTTTTGGGAGTAGACGTTGCCGATGCTACCGATAGCGCTGACGCCCAGGCCGATCAGGTCACATTGCCGGTGCGTCGAATAGCCCTGGAAGTTACGTTGTAGCGAGCGCTCGTGACGCGCCCGGACAAGATCGTCGTCGGGCAGGGCGAAGTGATCCATGCCGATGTACACATAGCCTGCCTTGGCGAGACGATCGATCGTGTGGTGCAGGATATCCAGTTTCTCCTGCGGGCTCGGTAAATCCGCATCATTGATCATGCGCTGCCCTTTGAATCGCTCCGGCAGGTGCGCATAGTTATAGACAGCAAGCCGGTCCGGGCGCATACCGATAACGATATCGAGCGTCGCGTCAAAGCTGGTCGCCGTCTGGTGCGGCAGTCCATAAATCAGGTCGAATGATACCGACCGGAATCCCGCCGCACGCGACGTATCGAGCAATCCCTGCACCTCCTCGATGGATTGCAGCCGGTTAACGGCCGATTGCACGGCCTCGTCGAAATCCTGAATTCCAAGGCTGAGCCGATTGAAACCCATGCCCCCAAGCATATGCATTGACGTCTCGGTAACCGTGCGCGGGTCGACCTCGATCGAGAACTCGTGCGCGCCGCTGTCGTCAAACGTGAAGCGGCTACGCAATTTCCGCAGCAGGGCACCGAGCTGGTCGTCACTCAGGTACGTTGGTGTGCCGCCGCCGAAGTGCAGTTGTTCAACCTTCCTGTCCGTAGCGAACAGCTCGGACTGCATGTCGATTTCCGCATGCAGGTCCTCGAGGTACTTGCCGATGCGCGCCTGGTTCCTGGTAACGATCTTGTTGCAGCCGCAGTAGTAGCAAAGTGTCTGGCAAAAAGGGATGTGAACGTATAACGACAGCGGCAGGCCACTGGCATTGCTGGCGAGCGCATTCTTCTGGTACATGTCGACCGTCAGATTCGCATCAAACTGCAGTGCGGTAGGGTACGACGTGTAGCGCGGCCCGCGCCCGTCATAGCGCTTGATCAACGTTTCGTCAAAGCAAACCTGGTCGGATTCAGAAGCTTTCATGCCGCAAATGGTCGCCGAATCCGCCGCCGCATCAAATGGGTACTTTCCGCAGATTGTGCAGCAAATACAACGCGACCGTCAGTAACAACATCGCAACCGCCTGGTGAGACGCGCCGAGCAGGACCGGTACTGCCAGCAGCAGCGCGGTGATGCCGAGGGCAACCTGCAGGATGGCCGTATGCAGTAACGCATTGGTCGCCACTCGGGCGCGCGGCGGCAACTCGGTTTTTCGCGCTACAAGCCAGTAAATGACGATAAGTACGAATGTCGAAATTGCGAGCAGCCGGTGGTCGAACTGTACGGTCGTCATGTTCTCGGTGAGGTTGCGCCACAATGGCTCGAGGGCGGTCAGTCCGGGCGGAATCCAGTGATCTCCCATCATCGGAAAGGTGTTGTAAATCGATCCGGCCTTGAGGCCGGCAACGAAGCCACCGGATACGATCGTGACCGCGATCAGCAGGGTCAGCCAGAATGTGCGGCGATAGGCCGGGTGCCGGACAGGTTCGACGACCGGGTACAACAGTGTTAACGCAACCCAGAAAATGTACGTGTAAATCGCGAACGCGGCGACGAGATGCGCGGTCAGGCGGTATTGGCTGACATGCGGATTGTCGACGAGGCCGCTCTTGACCATGTACCAGCCGAGGATGCCCTGAAGTCCGCCGAGGACGAACATCAGCGTATACCTGGGCCAGTCGCGGAACGGGATGTAGCCGCGCGACGCAAACACCAGGAACGGGACCAGGAACACGAGGCCGATCAGACGGCCGAGCAAACGATGCAGGTATTCGAGCCAGAAGATGCCTTTGTAGTCGCCCACGTCCATGTCCGAGTTGACCTTCTGGAATTCAGGCGATTCCTGGTACATAGCAAAGGATTCCTGCCATGCGGCGTCGCTCAGGGGCGGCAGCCAGCCGACGACCGGGCGCCAGTCCACCATCGACAGACCTGAGCCGGTGAGACGGGTCACGCCGCCCAGAACTACCATGCAGAACAGCAACCCGCAGATGACCAGCAGCCACCTGGCCACGGCGCGATCATTGGGGTTGGGGGCAGATTTCTCGATCAATGGGGCAGTTTTCCGGGGCCAACGGCAGAAAGCGCGCCATAGTAACAGCACAGACCACGCAACCGGGCATTTTCCATGCCCCATTTCGGGCCTGTAAACGCCCGAAAAATCTCAAGATTGGTCAATTTTTGCCGATACAGGTTGTGATCGCTTGAAAGCGCCGCTGCGATAGTTGTCCCGATCGCGAAAATTACTGTCGGTGGCGCATCGGCACGGAGTTCTGCGGAGGACAAACCGATGAGTATCTTCGATATTGCCGGCTGCCTGGTGCACCGGTTTTCTTCATTTCCTGGGTTCGTGGCAGCGATAATGCTGCTGGGCGCAGCCAGCGCCCATGCTGAATCCATGGGTGATGCCGATGACCTGGCAAACCTCAGCCTCGAGGAACTGCTGGCCACCGAAATCACGACGCTGTCGCGAAAGGCCGAAAACCTGGGCGGCGCGCCAGCAGCGGTTTTTGTCATTTCGCAGTCCGATATCCGGCGCTCCGGCGCGCGCTCCATACCCGAGCTGCTGCGTATCGTGCCGGGCATGCAGGTTGCCCAAATTGATGGCAACAAGTGGGCGGTAACAGCGCGCGGCGCTAACGGTCGATTCGCCAACAAGCTGTTGGTGCTGATGGACGGCCGCACCCTGTATACGCCGATGCTCGGGGGCGTTTACTGGGATGTTCAGGACACCGACATCGCAGCGATCGAACGCATCGAAGTGATTCGCGGACCCGGGGCAACGATGTGGGGATCAAACGCCGTCAACGGCGTTGTCAACATCATCACCAAGCACGCGGCGGACACCCAGGGTGGCAATCTGAGCGTTTCAGGCGGTCAGGGCGGCGTCGAGAGCGTGTTGCGATTCGGCGCCACGAATGATGATTTCGCCTACCGCGCATTCGCAAAGGTCCTCGACAGGGATGGCAACGTCAGCCTGGCTGGAGACGACATCGGTGACGACACCGACATGGTTCGCTTTGGCGGGCGCATCGATTGGGATCGCAAGAACGGAGACGAGCTTACGGTAAGCGGCGAGGCCTATGCCGGCACGTCAGGCGAATACCGCATCAGCCGTTCCGTGACGCCGCCCTACGAGGTGATCAACGAACGGGAGACTGACGTGTCCGGTGTCTTCGCCCTGGCGCGCTGGTCGCGCAACATTGACGACGATTCGCAAATCGAGGCTCGAGTCTATTTCGATTCCTATGATCGCGAGGCGCCAACCTACGACGAAAAAATCGCCACCATCGACTTTGACGTGCAACATCGGTTCCGCCTCGGCGATCGCCATGACCTGGTGTGGGGCGTCAACTTCCGCCGCAGTGACAGCCAAACTGAGGGTACGTTCGAAATCTCACTGGATCCGGCCGACAGGACGCAGAACCTTGTCAGTGCGTTTATCCAGGACGACATCAGCGTGTTTGGTGACAAAGCGCGCCTCATGATTGGCAGCAAATTCGAGAACAACAACCTGAGCGACAGGAATATCGAGGTTGAGCCCAGTGTTCGTCTTGCCACTGATTTCGGCGAAAACGGGACAATCTGGGTCGCGGCCTCGCACGCGGTCCGCATGCCGTCACGTGGCGAACTCGATGGCCGTGTCGTTAGTGCCGTGCTGCCCCCCGGGCAACCCAGTTTTCCATTACCAGTACCTCTCGTGCCGACGGCAAACGGCGATGGCAGCATGAAGTCGGAAGAGGTAACCACCTATGAACTCGGCTACCGCATGCGAAATGATGCCCTGTTCGTGGACGTCGCCCTGTTTTACAACGATTTCGACGATTTGCGCAGCCTGACTCCTGCGGCGCCGATCTGTGCACCCAGTGGCGACATCCTGCAAATTAACCCTGCATGCCTCGCGACTGCGACACACGTCGAAGCACCACTGATCATTCAGAATGACTTCAGGACTGAAACGGCCGGCGTCGAACTCGCTGTGTCCAGACAGGTATCGGAGTGGTGGCGACTGCAGGGCGGTTATACCTACTTTCATATTGTGAACGAGAGCGCCGGCGTATTGGCCGGCTTGGCCGTGCAGGAGGATAGCCCTGATCACCAGGTATCGTTGCGCTCGTCGATGGACCTGCGCCAGAACTTTGAGCTCGATATCTGGCTGCGCTGGGTCGATGACCTCGAAGGCCAGCAGATTGATGCCTACACGGCGATGGATCTGCGGTTCGCCTGGTCACCGAAACCGGCGTTGATGATTGCAGCTGGCGGACGCAACCTGCTTGCCGGTGATCACATGGAGTTTATGTCAGAGCTTGTCGATCTCGCGCCCGTCCAGATTGAGCCCGAAGCATACATAGACATTCGCTGGAGTTTCTGAGGCCATTCATCGACCTGATACGAACGAATAATCCGCAATGGTTCTTAGCCGACACATTTCCAGAACGGTACTCTGCTGTGCCGTACTGTGGGCAAGTCTGCCGCAAACCGAGGCTGCCGAAACGGCTGCCGAAGTTACGGTGAAGGCTGCGGTCGTGCACAAGATAGCCAAGTTTGTAACCTGGCCCGACTCCGCCTTCGAATCTCCGCAATCACCCATTCGATTTTGCGTTGTCGGCAACGGACGCATTTACGACGCGCTCAGGCGTATGGGAGACCGACCGATACATGGCCGGCCGGTCGCCGTCATTCGTGCGCCCGAGCCATCTCTGGCTGCGGCCAATTGCGATGTTCTTTACCTGACTCGCGACGCCGAACGTCGGGCTGCCGAGTGGCTGGACGTGGTAGCCGATGAACCGGTGCTCACGGTCGGTGATGCAGGCGAGTATGGCGGCAATGACAGTATCGTCATGCTCACAATCCGCCGCGACAAGGTGCGTTTTGCGATCAATCTCGAGGCGAATTCCAACACTGGCCTGAGCATTAGCGCGCAGCTACTGCAACTGGCAGCTGCCGTGGGTGGAGGCGCGTAAGCGATGAAGTTGCGACAGTTTTCCGACCTGCCGATCTCACAGAAGCTGATGATGATCATGTTGCTGACGTCTGTTACAGCCGTCCTGGCCGCATCCATCTTCTTTGCGGCGAGCGAGGCGCTCAACTATCAACGCAACACGGTCAGCCAGATCGCCACACTCGGTGATGTTATCGGCACGACCAGTACCGCCGCGATCACGTTCGAGGATCAGGTACTTGCCAGCCAGGCGCTCCGATCCCTGAGCGCCGATGAGGCAGTTGTCAAGGCCCATATGTACACAGCAGATGGCCGCATGCTTGCCGAGTTTCAGTCGGCGGCACCAGGGGCTGAAAGTATTGACAGCAATGACGAACGAATTCAGACGCTCGTGCAACAGGTACTGATAACCGCCCAACCGGCACAGCAGTTTGAGGGGCTGGAATACCTCGATGCGGTGCGGCCTATCGTATTTGATGGCGAACTCATCGGTCTGTTGCACCTGCGAGCATCTTTGAGCGAACTGGTCGCAACCATGAAACGCATCGCACTAATGGCGGGAATTACCGTACTGGTCGCGATCATCGTCGCTTATTTTCTGTCGCTCCGGCTCCAGGCGGTCGTGTCGAGCCCGATTCTCCGGCTGTCCGACCTGATGAAGCGGGTCACGCGGCGACAGGATTACTCCTTACGCGCCGAGCCCTCGGGTCGCGACGAAATAGGCACCCTGATGGCCGGTTTCAATGACATGTTGGAGCAGATCAGTTCGCGCGACTTGAAACTCGCCGAGGCGAATAGCCGGTTGAAACGGGCTGTGAAAGAAACGCTGCGCGCCAAGGAAGCGGCAGAATCCGCCAGCAGCGCAAAGAGCGACTTCCTAGCACGCATGAGCCACGAAATTCGCACGCCGATGAACGGTGTGCTCGGAATGGCTGAATTGCTGCTGACGTCGAACATCAAGGGCAACGACAGGAAGTTTGCGGAGACGATCCAGCAGTCCGGCGAAGCGCTCCTGGCCGTTATTAACGACGTCCTCGATTTCTCGAAAATTGAAGCAGGCAAATTGGCCCTCGATGAATCGGATTTCGATCTTGTTGATGTAGTCGAGGGCATTGTCGATCTGCTGTACAACCGCGCCCAGGCACAAGGCGTTGAACTGATAGGAGCGATCAGTCCCGACATCGATACGATGGTGCATGGCGACTCGGTGCGACTTCGCCAGGTGTTGATGAACCTGGTCGGGAACGCGATCAAGTTTACGCACGAGGGCGAGGTCGTTCTGCAGCTGACGCGTGAAGAATCGGCGGCCGGTGAACCACTGTTTCGTTTCGCCGTCAGGGATACCGGGATAGGTATCTGTGACGAGGACCTGGCGCTGATTTTCGACAGTTTCGCCCAGGCGGATGTGTCCACAACCCGCAAATACGGTGGTACCGGTCTGGGTCTTGCGATTTGCAAACAGCTGGTTGAGCTGATGGGCGGAGACATCGGCGTAGAAAGTCAAAAGGGCAAGGGTTCGACCTTTTGGTTCCGCATGCCGCTCGTACCTGTCGTTTCCGGCGCAAGGTCCGCCGAAGGATTCGACCCGTTGATCGGTATTCGTGCCCTCGTTGTCGACGACAACGAGACCAATCGTGAACTGCTGTATCAGCAGTTATCGGCGTGGCACGTCGATGTCACGCTTGCTGTCGATGCGGCCCAGGCTATCGAGACGTGCGAAGCGGCCGCCCGCGATTCAGCCATGTTCGATCTCATCCTGCTGGATTTCTGCATGCCGGGTACAGATGGCTTGCAGCTGGCCGCAGACATATTTTCCCGGCCGTTATTCGGGCAACCGCGCATGATGATGCTGAGTTCGTCGGGCGCCGAACATGAAGCTGCACGTCACCCGGACACAGGAATCGACCTGTACCTTTCAAAACCGGTGCGGAGGAAGACCCTGTACCGGTCATTGCTGCGCGTAATGCAGGCCGGGAAGCTGGAAATCACCGGGAACACTGCAATCAATCCGATTCTGGAACAGGGGTCGCTATTGCCAGGACTGACCGTCCTGCTCGTAGAAGACATTCCGATCAACATGCAGGTAGCAAGACTAATGGTGTCTGCACTGGGCTGCGATGTTATCGAAGCGACCAACGGTGAAGAAGCGCTGGCAGCGATTGAGAAGCAGCGGCCGGACTTCGTGCTGATGGACTGCCAGATGCCCGTCATGGACGGCTATACCGCATGTCGTACCCAGCGTGCGCGTGAAATGCGGGCAGGCAGTGAGCCCCTGACAATCATTGCACTGACAGCAAACGCCCTCGATGACGACCGCCAGCGTTGCATCGACGCCGGCATGGACGATTTTGTCAGCAAACCGTTCAGTAAACAGACCTTGCTGGCGGCGATCGCGCGCTGTGGCCTGTTCGACAAGGTTGCCGAAGCGACCCTCGCGCCTGCGCCGGCTCCTGAAGCCACCTTGCTGCCGGCGGCTCACGAGCAGCCTACGCTGGATGCCGCTGCGCTCGACCAAATTGCCGACCTTGATCCCGATGGCGACGGCAGCCTGGTCGTCGAAATCATCGAGACCTATGTTGACAATGCACAATCGTTAATCGGCGAGCTCGGCGAAGCCTGGCTCAGCAAGGATGCAGCGCGTGCAACAGCTGCATCTCATTCACTGAAGTCGTCCAGCGCCAATGTCGGCGCGAAGCGGCTCGCGGGCATCTGTAGCTCGATAGAACAGAACGCGCGTGCGGGTGACCTTGACGACGACGCACAACTGATTGACAACGCAAAAGCGGAATTTGCAGCCGCTATTGAACAGCTCCTGGCACGCAAATCGGAGATAGCCGCATGAGCGACGAAAATGAACTGGTATTGATAGCTGACGATGATCCGACGATTCGCAAGGTCATGCGTGCGGCACTCGAGAAGGATGGCTTCCGGGCTATCGTCGCCGCTGACGGCGTCACTGCAGTCAAGGCGTTCATTGAGAATCCGCCAGCGCTGGTACTACTGGATGTCGAAATGCCGGCGATGGATGGCTTCACGGCCTGCGCGAAGATTCGCAGCCTGCCCGGTGGTACCAGCGTCCCAATTGTCATGGTGACCGGGCGCGAAGATATCGAGGCGGTTAATGATGCCTACAATGCAGGCGCGACAGATTTTATTGCCAAGCCCATAAACTGGCCGATTCTTGCGCACCGGGTCCGTTATATCCTGCGGGCGAGCTCCGATTACCAGCGACTGCGCAGGAGCGAGGCCAAGAACGAAGCGCTACTGGATGCGATACCTGACACGTTTGTCGTACTAACGACCGATGGTGATGCACAGGCTTTTGTGCCAGGCAACCTCGAGCATCCATTACCCATGCCCGTTGATCGCGCGAACAATGTTGTCGACTTCCTTCCCGGCCCGATCGCCAGGTTGTGGCTCACATCGATGCAAAAAGTCGTAGCAACCGGACAACAGCAACGTGTCGAATTCGCGTTGCCACGCGAGAACGCAAGTGGCCAGGTTTACTATGAGGGCCGCTTTCTTCCATACGTCGAAGGCCAGACGCTCATCCTCGTGTCCGATATTTCGGCACGCAAGAAAGCGGAATTACAAATTCACAAGCTTGCTTATTACGACACACTAACGAGTCTGCCAAACCGTGAATTTTTCCGCCGCCAGCTGGCGCAAATGATCAACAGGGCCCGGGATAAAGAAGCTCAAGTCGCGGTTCTTTATGTTGACCTTGACGATTTCAAGCGCATCAACGATACGCTGGGCCATACTTTCGGCGACGGTGTGCTCAGCGCGATTTCGGAACGACTGGCCGGATGTCTTCGGTCGTCACAGCCGGACACGGCGAGATCCGACGGCGGCCTGGGCATTGCACGTCTCGGTGGCGACGAATTTGCAGCGGCGATAGAACAGTTCGAAGACGAAGAAGTGCTCACAAAAATCGCTCATCGGCTGCGCAAGCAGCTGCGCCAGCCCGTTCGATTCGGCGGCCACGAATTCGTCGTCACACCCAGTATCGGTATTGCGATTTATCCGAACGATGGCGACAACGTTGAGGACCTACTGAAGAACGCAGACGCCGCGATGTACCAGGCGAAGGGCGCCGGCCGCAACAGCGTGCGCTTTTACTCCGGCACGATGACGGTGCAATCGCTGCAGCGCCTGGAGCTGGAGTCCGGACTGCGCAAGGCGGTGCAGGACGAGGACTTCGAATTGCACTATCAGCCGAAGCTTGACCTGGCGACGGGCCGGCTGGCTGGCGTAGAAGCGTTATTGCGCTGGAAGCGTGAGGAAGGCTACGTGCCACCGTCGAATTTCATACCGCTTGCCGAGGAAACCGGTCTGATTATGCCGCTGAGTGACTGGGTATTGCGTACCGCCTGCCTGCAGGCACATGACTGGCAGGTCAAGTTCGACCGCAGCCCGCGTATCGCTGTCAATATTTCCAGTAAGCAGTTCTTCCAGAGCGACTTGCGAAAAACGGTGATGCAGACCCTCTTTGAAACGGGCACGAAACCAAGCCTGTTGGAGCTTGAGCTGACCGAGAGCATCTTGATGCGCGATATCCGCGAGACGATCGAAACGCTTGAATACCTGAAAGACACTGGCGTCACGCTCGCAATTGATGACTTCGGTACCGGTTATTCGTCGTTGAGTTATCTGAAGCGTTTCCCACTGGATGCGCTAAAAATCGATCGGTCATTCGTCAAGGATCTTGCGGCGAATAACGACGATGCGGCCATCTGTGCGGCCATCATCGCCATGGCACACCAGCTGAGCCTGGTTGTGATCGCTGAGGGAGTCGAGACGGCGGAGCAGGCCGAGTTCCTGCAGTCGCAGGGCTGTGACCAGGTCCAGGGTTTCCTTTTCGCCAAGCCGATGCCTGCAGAGCAGCTGGAGGCCGAATACCTCCAGGCCGTGAGTTCTAAAGCCAGCATCGATTCGGCAAGTTAGCCCGCTCGCCCGAGCGCTGTCCGACGCGATGATCGCGGCGTGATATTCTCACACGATGCGTCTGCGCCATTGCAACAACATCATGGATTTTCGCCGCATTGCGAAGCGACGATTGCCCACGCCGGTATTTCATTATATGGATGGCGGTGCGGATGACGAAGTCACGATGACGCGAAACACAGCAGCGTTTGACGATTACGATCTGCTGCCGTCCCAGCTTGCGGATGTGTCGGGCATCGATACGGCATCCACGCTCTTTGGCCAGCCAGTCGACTGGCCGGTGATGATTGCGCCGACGGGAGCGTCCAAACTTTTTCACGGATCGGGCGAGCCCGCGGTCGCCAGGGCTGCGGCACGGTCCGGGATGATCTACAGTCTCTCGACGCTGGGCACAACGACGATCGAAGCTGCGGCCGCTGCGTCCACAGGACCCAAGCTCTACCAACTCTATATTTTCAAAGACCGCGGTTTGACCAGCGAGTGGATTGAGCGCTGCAAGGCCGCAGGATATGTCGCGCTGGCGCTGACCGTCGACACACCGGTGGGCGGCAATCGAGAGCGCGATTTTGTTTACGGATTCGGTGCCCCGCCGCGATCCCGGGTCCGGCAGGTCCTGAGTTTCGCACGATACCCGGCCTGGCTTGCGCGTGTGCTTGTCCGCAAGGATCTCGACATGGTCAACATTACGAGCAGCGAAGCCGCGGCAAGGGCAATCAAGGCTGGCATCCGCAAGTTCATCGACGACGAACTCGAGCGTTCACTGACCTGGAAGGACGTCGAATGGCTGGCAAATCACTGGGACGGTAGCCTGGTCATAAAAGGCGTGCAGACCGTGGAAGATTGCCGCAGAGCGGCGGAGTCGGGAGCGACAGCGGTGATGCTGTCCAATCACGGCGGGCGTCAGCTTGACTCAGCGCCCGCACCCGTTGATTGCATCGCAGCGGTTGCGGATGCATTGCGCGACAGGCTTGAGATCATTTGTGACGGCGGCATACGCCGCGGGACACATATTGCTAAGGCGCTGGCACTGGGCGCTAATGCGTGCAGCATTGGGCGCGGTTATCTTTATGCGCTCGCGGCAGGCGGCGAGGCGGGCGTCGACAGAGCCCTGCAGATGTTGCGTGACGAATTCGAAAGAACCCTGGCGCTGACCGGCTGTAACTCAGTTAGAAAGCTGGGGGCCGGTTTCGTTCAGCATCGCAGCACGCGCTGGCCGTAACTTAAGCGCAACTCTTTAATGCGAGCATTTGGCCGCGATTGGACTCGCCGCGCCGCGGTTTTGCTAGTAATATGTGGACTGCTCGTCCCAGTCAGGGTAATAGTTGCAACCGTCTGCGGACGGCGTTTTTTGTTAAGAGGTAGATATGTCAGGCGAAAGAGTTTCGGGAACCGTCAAGTGGTTTAACGACGACAAGGGATTTGGTTTTATTGAGCGGGAAGGTGGGCAGGATGTTTTTGTCCATCACAGCGCGATCCAGATGGAAGGCTTCAAGACTCTCAAAGAGGGTCAAAGCGTGACGATGGAAGTAACACAGGGTCAAAAAGGCCCACAAGCCGAAAACGTCATGGCCGAATAGGTATCGAATGGCCGGTTATCGCGTAGCGTAACCGGTTTCGGTGCTGATTCTGATCATTGCCTGCATCGCAGGGCAGAGCTTCGTGCACAGGTATTTCTGCTTAGCCGTGGCCGGCGCCGCACTGTTGCTATCAGCATGTGACCGGCAGCCCCCCCCGACGCCATCGGCGCCGGAACCGGCATTCGTCGGCAGCGTGGTTTGTCGGGACTGCCACGGGTCCGAGTACGCGGACTGGCAGGACTCACATCACGACCTTGCTATGCAGGTCGCTACCGCAGATACGGTCCTGGGTAACTTCGATGCCGCAACTTTTGCGTACTTCGATACCGAGACGCACTTCCTGTCCCGCGACGGGAATTTCTTCGTGCATACCGAAGACAGCGACGGCGAAGGTCGCGAATTCCGGGTCGCCTATGCGTTTGGCGTGTACCCATTACAGCAATATCTCGTAGAGACAGATAACGGGCGCCTGCAGGCAATGCCGTTTGCCTGGGATGCGCGCAACAAGGATGTCGGCGGACAGCGCTGGTATCACCTGTATCCCGACGAGTACGTCGGGCCCGGCGATCCGTTGCACTGGACCGGGCGATACCAGAACTGGAACTATATGTGCGCCGAGTGCCACTCGACCAACCTGCAGGTTAATTACGATGTCGCCAGCGACAGTTTCGCGACATCGTGGTCCGGGATCGACGTCGGTTGCGAAGCCTGCCACGGGCCCGGTGCAATCCACGTGCACCAGGCCGAGGTCGAGAGCTTCTCGGGCGACCGCGGATTTCCCCTGCGTCTCGACGATCGCGGCCGCGCCAGCTGGCAAATGAACCTGCAGACGGGGATCGCAGAGCGCAGTGAATTGCTGCTGCAACCTCCAATTCAACCCGAAGCCTGCGGGCGTTGCCACGCCCGACGCGGGCTGATCGCCGCGGAGTACGAGTACGGTGAACCGCTTGCCGAAACGCATCGGGTAGCGCACCTGAGTGACCCACTGTACTTCGACGACGGCCAGATAAGGGACGAGGTCTATGTCTATGGTTCATTCCTGCAGAGCCGTATGTATGCGGCTGGCGTAACCTGTAGCGATTGCCACAACCCGCATTCCACGCGGCTCGTGACCGGCGACGAGCCGAGCGACGTTTGTGGCCAATGCCATTGGCCAGGCAAGTTCGCGAGCGCCGATCACCATCACCATGAGCCAGCAGAAGCCAGCTGCGTGGACTGTCACATGACGTCGCGCGTCTACATGGGGGTTGACGCCCGCCGCGATCACAGTTTCCGTATCCCGCGACCCGATCTGACGGCCAGTACTGGCGCGCCCAATGCCTGTAATGCATGCCACGGTGATAACGATGCCGCATGGGCCGCAGAACAGGTTCGTACCTGGAGAGGCGGGCAGCCTGGACGGCCGCATTTCGCGACTGCATTGCACAATGCGCGCAATGGATTCGCCAACGCCGAGCTCGTCGCAGCGATCGATGACAGCAGCGTGCCGGGAATCGCGCGGGGCACGGCACTGACATTGCTCGCGGGACCACTCGGCAGGGAAGAGGCCGGCACCGTCGAACGTGCGCTGCGTGACGGCGACGTGCTGGTGCGGCTGGGCGCGCTACGGGCCGCGCGCTTGCTCCCGCCCGAACTACAGGTCCAGCTGGCGACGCCGGTGCTCAAAGACGGGGTCCGGAGCGCCCGTATCGAGGCAGCAGTCCTGCTGGCACCGTTGCAGCAGGGTCTGCCCGCCGCCGCGGCGGCAGCATTCAGGGGTGCCGCCGACGAATTTCGTGATGCGCAGCTCGCAACGGCGAGCTGGCCGGAGGCGCACATGGGTCTCGGGGACTTCGAAGCGAATCTCGGCAATGCCGCGGCGGCTCGGCGGCACTACCAGCAGGCATTGGAAATGGAACCCGATTCGCCAGTAACGCGTGTGAATTTTGCCGACGCGCTGCGACGATTCGGCGACGAGTCTCACGCGGAAACAGTGTTGCGTGAAGGCATCAGACACGACGATTCAAATGCGCCGTTGAGACACTCGCTCGGCTTGCTGTTGGCGCGCTCGAACCGGTCGGACGACGGTATCGTCGAGTTGCGCCGCGCCACGGAACTGGAACCAGGCAACAGCCGTTACATCTACGTCCTGGCGATCGCGCTAAATTCGGCTGGTGATTCGGCGCAGGCGGCTGCTGTGCTTGAAACTGCATGGCACAGGTTCCCGGGTGACTTCGATATCGCGTGGGCACTCGCAACGATCAGCAGGGATCGCGGTGACCAAAAAAGAGCCGCCGAGATTGCGAGGCAGCTGGTTGGTCGCTATCCGGACAATCCGAACGTGACTGCGCTGCTGGAATCGTTGCCGGGCTCCTAAAGCAGGCTGCTTGTGCCGTCGTACACGAGCTTGATGCCGACGACGAACAACATCAGGTAAATGAGCGCAAAGTAGTTCACGACGGCAAAGAACAGGATCGCCGTCGCGGCAAAATCGGTCCGGTCAAGTGGTCGCCGCAGCAGGTACATGCTGATTGGCGGCCCGCCCGCATGTGCGACAAAGCTCGTGAAACCTGCAACAGAGCCGCCGAGAATGCCGTACGAGCGGGGAAAATCTGCAGGCTTTGCGCGTGCCGAGCGTTGCCGATGAAACCAGAAGTGCAGGGTAAACGTGATCGCGACGATGCCGATGATAAGCCGCACGACCGAAGCGCTCATGTACTCGAACAGCAGCGTACCCACAAGGATGCCGAGCAGCGACGCAGGCAGCAGCAACCGCAATTCCGGCCATACCCATTTGCCGCGGAAGCGCCGCATGGCGGCAAGGTCCATCACGCAAAGTATGGGCAGCAGTATCGCAGCGGCCTGTACCGGGGATACGACGAGTGCCATCAGCGGTACCGCCGCGACGCCCAGACCGCCCCCGAATCCACCTTTTGCGATACCGAATAGCAAAACCGCGGGCACGGCGGCAGCGTAGAACCAGGGATCTGTAATCAGCATGACTATTCGTGATTTAATGACGGCCCAACTATAAAGACAACTACTCCGTGAAACTGAGAATTCGAGACAACTCGGTGCGCCTGCGCCTGACGCGCGGCGAGGTCGATCAATTGCGCGATGACGGTCTGGTCAGCGCGCGCACAGCTTTTCCCGGGGGGCGGGAATTCCAGTATGTCGTTGAGTCGAGCCCGGCGAGCGTCAAGCCCGGCGCGTTCCTGTCCGAGTGTGTGATTACGGTGCGCCTGCCAGAGACGAGCGTGCTCGCCTGGGCCAATTCGGAACAGGTATCGATCCAGGGCGAGCATTTGCTCGACGATAGCGCGCTCGCGATACTGGTTGAGAAGGATTTTGCCTGCCTGGCGCCGCGCGAAGGCGAGGACGAGTCCGACATGTTTCCCCACCCGCAAGCCGATGCAGGCGAAGACTGAGCGCCATGGCACGTTACGCGAATTTCCGACCGGCAACCCTGGCATTCCTCGCTGAGCTTGCCGCAAACAATAACCGCGAGTGGTTCAAGGCGAACAAGCCCCGTTACGAGGAGCAGGTACTCGACGTCGCCCTGCACTTCATTCAGTCGATGCAGGATCCCCTGGCGAAAATCGCGCCGCACTTCGTCGCGCAGGCGACGCGCATGGGCGGATCGCTCATGCGCGTTTACAGGGACACGCGATTCTCCAGGAACAAACTGCCGTACAAAACCAATGTCGGTATTCACTTTCGCCACGAACTGGCCAAGGACGTCCATGCCCCCGGGTACTACCTGCATATCGACACCGAGCAGGTGTTCCTGGGCGTCGGCATGTGGCGACCAGACCCTGAACCGCTGCGAAACATCCGTGACCGTATCGCCGCGAAACCCGCGGAATGGAAACGGACGATGAGCGACGCAGCCTTTCGTCGCCACTTCAGCCTGGGCGGCGACTCGTTGAGCCGACCACCACGGGGTTTCGACAAGAACCACGAGCTGATCGACGACATCAAGCGCAAGAGCTTCATTGCCGTCAAGGACATGGAGCAGGCCGAATGCCTGAGTCCGCAATTCCAGCGCAAGGTCGAGACCGCCTTCAAGGCAGGCACTCCCTATATGCGCTTCCTCTGCAAAGCGGTCGGAGTACCGTTCTAGGCTGTGAACGAGGCAGTAACCAGAATGAGCGGCAACCCGATCCTGTGGCAACCCGATGAGCGGCGTATCGAAGCTTCGGCGATGCACCGATTCATGCGGCAGCAGGGCTTTGCGGAATTCGACGAGTTGTACGCCTGGTCTGTCGATGACCCCGCCGGCTTCTGGGAATCGGTGTGCGAATTTTTCGATGTCCGGTTTGACACGCCGGCCCGGCAGACCCTTGCACGGCCCGACAACATCATGGATGCGGGCTGGTTTGAAGGAAGCCGGCTCAATTTCGCCGCGCATCTGCTGCGCTACGACGGCGATCAGGCGGCGATCGTGTTTTGCGGCGAAGACGACAGCCGTCGTGAATTGAGCCGCGATGAACTCAGTATCGCTGTCGCCAGGGTTGCCGCCGGTCTCAGGAACGCGGGAGTCGTGAAAGGTGATCGCGTCGCCGGTTTCCTGCCCAACTGCCCGGAAGCGATCATTGCCATGCTGGCGACGGCGAGTATCGGCGCAATCTGGTCATCCTGTTCACCCGATTTCGGCATCAACGGCGTGGTCGATCGCTTCGGGCAAATCGAACCCAAGGTCCTGTTTGCAACGAACGGCTACTACTACAACGGCAAGCGCATAAATTCCCTACCTGTCGTCGAAGGCGTCGTCGGGGCGATTGCGGCTATCGCAACCGTGGTCATTGTTCCTTTTCTTGTGGGCGGCGCGAGCGACGCTGGCAGATTCGTGGCATGGGATGATTTCTCAGGGGCCGCAGTAGATGTGCCCTTTGAGTCCGTTGATTTCAATCACCCGCTTTACATCATGTATTCGTCAGGCACGACCGGCGTACCCAAATGCATCGTGCACGGACATGGCGGTACGTTGCTAAAGCATCTCACCGAGCTCGGTTTGCATACCGATATCTCGGCGCGGGACCGCGTTTTCTATTTCACGACCTGTGGCTGGATGATGTGGAACTGGCTGGTCAGCGGCCTGAGTCTCGGCGCAACGCTGGTGCTGTTTGATGGCGCGCCATTTGTCGATAGCGGGCGGGCGCTTTGGCGGATGGCCGAGCAAGAGCGTGTCACCGTCTTCGGCACGAGTGCGAAATACCTGTCGGCCCTCGAGAAGTCGGGGCTGCGACCGGGTGATGAGTTCGACCTGGCGAGCGTGCGCTCAATCCTGTCTACGGGTTCGCCGCTGGCACCCGAGAGCTTCGATTTTGTCTACGCCGCCATCAAGGCCGATGTGCAACTCGGCTCGATTGCGGGTGGCACGGACCTGCTGGGTTGTTTTGCGGGCGCCAACCCGATGCTGCCGGTTCGGCGTGGAGAGCTGCAATGCCGTGGTCTCGGCATGGCCGTGGAGATTTTCGATGATGAGGGCAATGCGGTCGTCGAGCAGAAAGGTGAACTCGTGTGTGTGAAGCCGTTTCCGTCAACGCCGGTGCGTTTCTGGAACGATCCCGACGATGCGCGCTACCGGGCTGCCTATTTCGAGCGTTTTCCGGGAGTCTGGGCGCACGGTGACTTCGCGGAACTCAGCACCAGTGGTGGCATGGTCATTTACGGCCGCTCTGATGCGGTCCTCAACCCGGGTGGGGTGCGCATCGGTACTGCGGAAATCTACCGGCAGGTCGAAAAACTCGACGAAGTGCTCGAAAGCATCGCCATCGGGCAGAGCTGGGAAGATGATGTCCGTGTCGTGCTGTTCGTTGTGCTGCGACCCGGCACCCTGCTCGACGACGACCTGCGCGGCCGCGTTCGCAGTGTCATTCGCACCGGCGCAACGCCGCGTCACGTGCCGGCAAAAATCATCGCGGTTCCGGATATCCCGCGAACCAAGAGCGGCAAGATAGTCGAGCTGGCCGTGCGGTCTGTGGTTCACGGCGAGGCGGTCCGGAATACGGAAGCGCTTGCGAATCCAGACGCACTCGAGCACTTTCGCGACCTGGCCGAGCTTGCGGAAGCCTGAAGGACGTCTCGCATGTCGCAAGCCGAAATATTGGGTTTGGAGGTCTGCCGGGGCCAGGTGCTGCCGGAGTGGATCGACGTCAATGGCCACATGAACGTCGCGTACTACGTGCTGGCATTTGACCTGGGTGTGGATTCGCTGTGGGCACGTTTCGGCATCACCGATGCGCACATTCAGTCGACCGACAGTTCGACATTTGCGGTCGAATCGCACGTGCTGTATCGACGCGAACTCAGGGATGGCGAACCCTACATCGTCACGGCCCAGATTCTCGCCTACGATGAAAAGCGAATTCACCAGTTTCAACGCATGTACCATGCGGATGAAGGCTTTGTTGCGGCAACGGCAGAGTGGATGAACCTGCATGTCGACCTGGCAACGCGTCGGGTGGCACCCTGGCCGCAACGAATACTGAAAGGTATCGGCGAGGTCGCGGCAGCGCAGGGCGACTGGCCGTATCCCAAGGACGTCGGCCGTACTATGCGCATCAGTAAACCGCTGTTCGCGGCAAAGGAGACTGTTTGATGGATGGGCGCTTTATCCTGGCGATTGACCAGGGCACAAGCAGCAGCCGCAGCGTGATCTACGATCATTCGGCCAGCGTTGTCGCCACCGCTCAACAGGAATTTCCGCAGCATTACCCGCAACCCGGATGGGTGGAGCACGATCCGGAGTCAATCTGGGACTCGGTGCAAAACACCACCCGCGAGGCGCTTGCCGAGGCCGGAGCAACAGCCGCGGATCTCACGGCGATCGGAATCACGAACCAGCGTGAGACAACGCTGGTCTGGGACCGCGACACGGGCCAGTGTGTGCATAACGCGATCGTCTGGCAGGACCGCCGTACCGCAAGCCTTTGCGATGCTTTGCGTACCGATGGCGTCGAGCCGCTTGTAATCGACAAGACCGGGCTGCGCCTGGACCCGTATTTTTCGGCGACGAAAATCCTGTGGATCCTCGAGAATGTACCTGGCGTTCGCGAACGGGCCGAGGCCGGCAAACTCGCGTTCGGCACGGTCGACAGCTTCCTGCTGTGGCGACTGACCGGTGGCCGTGTCCACGCCACGGATGCCAGCAATGCGTCGCGCACGATGCTATTCAATATCCATGAACAGGAATGGGACGAGGAATTACTGGGGCTTTTCAACATCCCGGGAGCGTTGCTGCCCGATGTCAGGGATTGTGCGGCCGATTACGGTACGACGCATTGCGACGCTGTCGACGGGTCTGTGCCGATACTCGGCATTGCCGGGGACCAGCAGGCGGCGCTGATCGGCCAGGCCGGCTTCGAGTACGGCATGACCAAGAGCACGTATGGCACTGGCTGCTTTGTGATTGCGAACACCAGCAGCGAGGCGTTGTTGTCGAACAACCAGTTGCTGACCACGGTTGCGGCACGTCTGGATGGGAAAGTGACGTATGGCCTGGAGGGCAGCGTATTCGTTGCCGGGTCGGCAATCCAATGGCTGCGGGACGAACTGCGAATCATCGACGCGGCGCCGCAGACCGAGGACATCGCGACAGCGACCGGCATCGTCGACGATGTCGTCGTCGTACCGGCCTTTGCGGGGCTCGGTGCCCCGTATTGGGATCCGCATGCGCGGGGCGCTATTCTCGGGCTAAGCCGCGGCAGCGGCCGTGACCAGGTCGTTACCGCCACCCTCCAGGCAATCGCTTACCAGACTCGCGACCTGATGGATGCGATGGCCGACGATGGTATCGCGCCATCCGTTATTCGCGTCGATGGGGGCATGGTTGCCAATAGCTGGTTCCTGCAGTTCCTGGCGGATATTCTCGACTTACCGATCGAGCGTCCGGCGAATGTGGAGTCAACGGTGCTCGGTGCCGCCTACCTCGCCGGCTACCAGGGCAAGGTGTTCGAGTCTTTGGAGCACGTGGCGAGGCTGTGGCAGGTTGATGCCAGGTTTGAGCCCGCTATGTCCACGGATCAGCGCGAACACTTGTTGTCCGGCTGGACCGGCGCGGTCTCCCGGGTCCGCGGCGACGACCCGAATTGACGTGATGCTCAGAGCCCGGCAAAAAATCGGCAAATACCGGGTCCTCGGCCGCATCGCGTCCGGGCCACTCGCCGATGTCTATCGGGCATACGACACCATTCAAAAACAGAAAGTCGCATTAAAGATCCCGAAGCTTACGGACAGCGCCGGTGAAGCAGAGATAATGCACGAGGTGCAGGTTGCGACACGACTCCGGCATCCGAATATCCTGTCGGTATTGAACGCCAGCTACATCGATGACCATTTCGTCATTGCCATGGAACTGGGTGAGGAATCGCTGGCCGACCGGATTGAGCGCCGGATTTCAACGACACGCGCTATCGATCTCGCAGCGCAGGCCATTGCCGCGCTGGCGCATGCGCACGAACACCGCATAATTCACTGCGATATCAAACCCGAGAACTACATCCTGTTTCCGGGTAACCAGCTGAAGCTCTGCGACTTCGGCTTCGCGAAGCTCAGCCTGCGCACGCTCAAGGCCTCGGGCTCGGGCACCATCGACTACATTGCGCCCGAGCAGGCGATGGGCCGCCCCAAATTTCAGTCCGATGTGTTTTCACTCGGACTGGTCCTGTACCGCCTGTTCTCGGGAAGACTTCCCGAATGGCCGTTCGAATGGCCGCTGGATGGTCATGACCGGCTGGCGGCACGGGTTCGCCCTGAGATCGTTGCAATGCTCAGGAAGGCAATCCAGCTGGACCCGAAAAAGCGCTACCGCGATGCTGTGCAGTTGCAGGCTCAGTTTGAACATGCGCAAAGTCACGCACGCAAGCAGAAGCGGACGCGCATGAAGAACGGTGGCCGCAACGGGTCGTCCTGGCGCCAGCTGCAATGGCGCCAGTTCCAGCGCGAATTTCGCAGGGTCGTGGACAGCCGCCACCAGTGCCGTCGCTGCGAGGGCCCGGTGGCTGAAAGCATGCAGGCGTGTCCCTGGTGTGGAATCGACAACCCGGCCGCTGGCTGTGAGTCGTCGATGGCGTCGAGTTGCCCGCGCTGCGAGCGCGGCGTGAAGAACGATTGGGACTATTGCCCGTGGTGTTACGGGCCTGGTTTTGTTGAGGAGACGACGCGGCGTTTCCCTGACAAGCGCTATACGGCGCGCTGTGGCAACAAGCGCTGTCGTGGTCAGCTGATTCCCTTCATGCGGTATTGCCCATGGTGCCGCACCAAGGTACGCAAACCGTGGAAATTGGCAGGCAGCAGGCAAAAATGTCGGTCGTGCCAATGGGGTATCGCAAAAGAATTCTGGAATTATTGTGCCTGGTGCAGGGAGCCGGTGCGGCGCGAATAGCGTCCTGGCAGATCGAGAGTGGCGATGACTGAAATCGTAGATGAGGTAATCTTGCTCGATGGTGCGGTAGAGCCCGATATGCGGAGCGCCGTTGCGGGCGGCGGTGAATGTATTGCGTATACCTGCCGGTCGCCGGATAAGGAGTCTGAAAACGAAGACACCGTGGCTGTTGTCCCCTACGGTCCGCAGGCGGCTGTTCTCGTTGTCGCGGATGGCGCCGGTGGATTGCCGGCCGGCAAACGTGCCTCGGCGTGTGCCGTGACGACGCTGGTCGAAAACCTGAACACGTCAATGGTCGAAACGATGATGCTCAGGAATGCGATCCTGAACGGTATCGAAGCGGCCAACGTGGCCGTCCAGCAACTCGGCAACGGATCCGCAACCACACTGACAGTGATTACGATCGAGGGCTTGACGGCCAGGGCCTACCAGATCGGCGACTCGGAGGCATTGATCGTCGGGCAGCGAGGCGCACTGAAGTTACAAACGCCGGTCCATTCACCGACCGGGCTGGCAGTTGAAGCGGGGTTCCTGGATCAACGCGAAGCACTGCACCATGCAGAGCGCCACCTCGTATCGAATTTTCTTGGTACGCCGGATATGCGAATCGACGTTGGCGGCGAGGTCACGTTGCGGCCGCGCGATACAGTGCTTATCGCCAGCGACGGACTGATGGACAACGTGCATATCCACGAGATCATCGACCGAATCCGCAAAGGCCCACTCCCCAGCGCCCTGGACAACGTGGTCTCGCTCGCCAGGCGCCGCATGGGCAGCGACTCGACCGAACAACCGAGCAAGCCCGACGACCTGTCACTGATACTGTTTCGCAAGCCGTATCAGCTGCGTCCGACAGAGCGTAGGCAATCCGATTAAAATCAATGGATTATGATTATGTCAACGCGGCCGTGCCCAGCAGCGTTAAGTGTATACCGGGGGTGTTGATCGTGTGCTGGCCGCGTATTATCGTCGGGGTCAGATGTTAGCTTCGTCACGGGCATTACGCGAGGCTGATTCCGAGGGAACTTGAGGCTGGTTTTATCGCTCAAATCGAGTAATTAACCGCCTATCGCCCGGTCGGCGAGGTTTGCACGCCGCTCGCCGCAACACCTCGTCAAATGAGGATCAGTACCATGAATAACAGCCAGTCTCCAGACACCGCGTTCAGCTGGATTAAACCGCTAGTTCTTCTCGCATTTGCAGCGCTTGTCACAGCGGGCTGCAAGTCGTCGGTCATAACCCCACCCGGGGGCGCCAGCATCCCGATGCCACCGTCCGGGGGTGGCATGCCGTCCCCACCTGGGGGCGGCTCATCGGGTGGTGGCCAGTCAGGCGGTGGTCAGTCTGGTGGTGGCTCCTCTGGCGGCGGCCAGTCTGGCGGCGGCCAGTCTGGTGGTGGCTCCTCTGGCGGCGGCCAGTCAGGCGGCGGCTCCTCTGGCGGTGGCTCTTCGGGTGGCGGCATGCCCGACGGCGGCAGCGGCCCAAGCGGTAGTTCCGGCGACGGCGACGGCGGCAGTGGCGATGTCGGCAGCTTCCCCGGCGGAGCTGACGAGATGGGCGTACCGCCGATGCCGGGCACTGGCGGTGCAGGCGGCGGGGCAGACGAAGGGGCCTCCGAGGGATCGGCCGGCGGTGATGGCGACGGTGACGGCGACCCGGACAGCGAAGCTGGTGGCAGCAGTGACTGCGGCGACACCGGGGCGCTTCCTGGTGGCGTCGGTGGTATGGGTCAGGCCGGCGAATGCATCGGTGGCGGTGGGGCTGCGGCGGATAGCGAAAGTGAGAGCGACAGCGACAGCAGCAGTTCCGGTTCTGCGGGCGGCGGCGGAGCCGGCGGCCCGGAAGGCGGCATACCAGGTACCGGTGGTGCGGGCAGCGTTGGTGAATTTCCTGAGGAAAGTGCCGCAGAAAGAGCCGAGCGGCTTGGCAAGGAGCTGGACGAGGCGGTCGGCGGGTTCGATGAAGTCCTGATGGAAGAGCAGCGCGAGGTCTCGTCGGTGGGCCGCAATACCGAAGGCTTCGGCGGTGGCGGTGGCTCGACCGGCGGCGCCGCCGGCGGCATCGACCTCGGCGAGCAGGCCGCGGGTGCGGGCGGCTCGGTCAGCGTTGCAAACCAGAGAAGCACGCGCACTTCTCCGACTGCGGGTATGAGCGCGGAAGAAATTGCCGATCGTACGCCTGAGGACATCATGGTTATCGTTGACGATGACATTATCGCCAGGCAGCTGCGCGAGGCAGCACTGACGGAAGAGGATCCCGAGTTGCGCGATCGCCTCTGGGAGGAGTACCGCAAGTACAAGGGAATTTAAGGAGTGGAGTTGCGCAGGATCAGAGGGATTTCGCTACTGTTTATCGTTGCCGGCCTTGGCTTGACAGGCTGCGCGGTTAACGAGGTTGTCACTGCCGAGGAAACCGAGCTCGTTGTTGCGGAAACTCCACCGGATGAGTCGATGTTGCTTGATATTGGCATCGTCCAGTTCAACGATGGCATTCCGAAGAATAACGATTCGTCCGACACTGGAATTTTTGAGGAGATTCGTTCGGCCGAGACGAATTACCTTGCCTACCATTTGAAAACTACGCTGCAGGGAACGGGTCATTGGGGCGCAGTACGGGTAGTGCCTTCGCGCGCAGCCTTCACTGACGTAACCATTGCTGGCACGATCGAAGAATCTGACGGCGAATTCGTGACGTTGGCAATCGCTGTCAGCGATGCCCGCGGCCAGCTCTGGTACCGCAAAGATTACGGCACACAGACGGGTATATCGTCTTACTCGATCAACCGCGACAAGCGCAAGGATCCCTACCAGAAGGTTTTTAACGACATCGCGAACGACCTGCGCGCCCATGTTGCAGCGCTGCCGCCAAAATCGGTCCAACAGGTCCGGCAGGTATCGGAGCTCCAATTCTTCGCCGACATGTCGCCGCAGGCGTACGGCGAACATCTCGCAACGGACAGGGATGGCATTACGACCGCCGTGCGCCTGCCTGCTGAGAATGACCCGGGCGTCGACCGTTTGCGCCAGATCCGTGAGCGTGACCGGCTGGTTGTCGACACCCTGAACGAGCACTATGCGAACTTCTATTACGGCATCGCGATTCCTTACCATTCGTGGCGTAAGACAGCGCGCGAAGAGGCGATCAACTACCGGCAGGTAAAGCGCTCGGCCAACATGCAAAAACTTATGGGGGCCGTTATCCTTGCCGGATCACTGGCTGTCGACACCGACAGTGGGGGCCGGCAATCGCGAAACGTCAATCGCAGCCTGCAGAACATCGGCATATCAGAAGGGATCAACACGATTGTCAAGGGCTTCTCGCGCGGCTCAGAGGCATCGATGCACGTCGAATCTATCAAGGAGTTATCTGAGTCCTTCGGCGCCGAGGCGGCACCAATGGTCGTCACTGTCGAAGGGCAGACTCGCCGCCTGACCGGAACGGCCGCCGCGCAATATGAAAGCTGGCGCCGGCTACTGAAGGAAATCTACGAGGCGGAAACCGGCTTCGTGGAAGCAGAGGAGTTGTCTGCCCCGGAGCGCGTAGCCGAACCAGCAGGTTAAGCTATCGCCGTGATGCCCGACCTGCAAAAAGCGACTGAGCTCGCGAATCGCTACACGTTAGTACGCAAGCTGGGCGGTGGCGGTGCGGCTGAAACCTGGCTCGCAACGGACCGCATGACGCGAGCGCAGGTCGCACTCAAAATACTGGCCGACGACCGTCTCACTGCAGAGAACCTGCGCCAGGAATGGCAAACCAGTATTCGGCTGATGCACGCGCACATCGTCCGCGTGTTTGAGTTTCACGACGAAGGAATGCGGCCGTTTTACAGCCTGCAATTCGTCGATGGGCCCGACATCAGCGTGCTCAGTGGCGCTCCCCTCGAACACCTATTGCCGCCGATTGCGCTCATCGTCGATGCGCTGCGTTACGCCCACGGCAAGAACGTCGTGCACCGCGACGTCAAGGCGAGCAATATCCTGCTCGATCATAATGGTGCTCCCTACCTTATCGATTTTGGTGTTGCGGGTGAGCGTGGCAACGAGCCCGGCGGCGGATCGCTGATAGCGGCGAGCCCTCAGTCACTGGCAGGCGAACCGCCGAGCGGTGCGGACGACATTTTTGCTCTCGGGGGATTAATCTATGAACTCGTCTCGGGTCGGTCGCCGTACTCGTCGGCATCGACCGCCGAAGACATAAAAAACGTCGAGCCGGCGCCTTTGCACATGGCGGATGGCGCGGCGGCTCCGGAAGCCCTGCGGTCGCTGGTTGCCGCAATGCTCAACAAGGATGCATCCCGCCGCCCGGATGCGGAAGCCATAGTCGAGGCGCTTCAAGAAGCCGGGTACGCAGGCGGGCCGGCGCCTGCCACGTACGTCGCCGGCCGGCAAGCGGCAACCGAATTTATTGAAGCGGCCGGCGAAATCCGGCCCCGGGCGAAGACTGCAACTGCGCCGCCGAGCAGTGACCAATCCGACCGTGGCGGATTGAGTTCACGCGTGGTCGGCATCGGCCTGGTCGTCCTGCTCGTTTTGCTGATCGGCGTTATTTTTTTCCTGCCGGATACGGTCACCGATCAACGCCAGGAACCGGTCGCAACCGAAGCCGTTGCGGAAGCCGACGACACGGCTAACGCTGCGGCAACCGAGGGCGACCGCGGCGCGGTGCCGCAACGCGACGAGCGGGTTGTCGCGCGCGGCGAAACGGAAGCGGTGCTCGGCGAACTGTTATCCAAGATGGATACTCTCGACAAGCGTGCGGTCCAGCGTTGGGGCGGGCTCCGCTACAAACAGGCACAGGCCGTATATGCTGCGGGCGACGAAGCCTATCTCGCGCGTGACTACGGTGAGGCCATGGAAAAATACCGCGAGGCGATCGGTATCGTTGACCCGTTGCTGGATGAGGTCGACCGGGTTTTCGCCAAGGCGATGGTGGACGGGCAGGCGGCGCTCGATGCCGCTGATTCAGTGGAGGCATTGCGACATTTCGAGTTGGCAGCGGCAATCAGCCCCAGTTATGCGCCGGCACAGGCTGGCTATACAAGGGCCCGCAACCTGGACACCGTGATTGGTCTGACTGACCAGGGATTAGCGCACGAGAAAGACCTCGAGCTCGATGCGGCAAAGCAGAGTTTCTCGAGCGCCATCGAGCTCGATCCCCAGTGGGGGCCGGCCAGCGAGGGGCTTGCCCGCGTGAACGAGACAATCAGGCAGAGAGATTTCGATCAGCGCATGACTGAAGGCCTGATGGCGCTTGCCGACGGTGACTACGCGGGCGCGCGCGCAGCGTTTCGCGTGGCGCAGACCCTGAAGCCCGGGTCCCGTGAGCCTGCTGATGGCCTGCTGCAGGTTGATCAGGGCATTCGCCTGGATCGAATCGCCACTCTTGAGTACAAGGCGTCCGGTGAAGAACAGAACGAACAGTGGGCGATGGCGCTCGCTACTTACGAGGATATTCTGGAGATCGATGCCAACCTGTTGTTTGCCCAGGAGGGCCGACAGCGCGCAGAAGAAATGACGGCTTTGCATGAGCAGATCGACGAGTACATAAAAGAACCGGATCGACTGAGCGCGCCGTCGACGATGCGCTCGGCGACCAAGCTCGTCGTGGATATCACGCGCATGCCTGACATCGGCCCGCGACTCAGTGATCAGCGCGACGAGCTGTCGCGATTGTTGAAACGTGCGGCAACGCCGCTCACCGTCCAAATCGTATCTGACAACATCACCGATGTGTCGATCTACAAAATTGGTAAACTCGGCAGCTTCGCGACACATGAGTTGAGTTTGCGACCAGGTAACTACGTGGCGGTTGGGAGCCGTCCCGGCTATCGCGACGTGCGACTGGAATTTCGCGTCGGACCCGAGGTCGAATCCAAACCAATTGTCGTGCGCTGTGAGGAGACAATTTGAGTTTCGACCACCTTTTCATCAGGGACGTTGAGGGCGAGCGACGTATCGATGCAGACAGCCTGCCGCTGAAGGTCGGTACGGCGACAAGCTGCGAGATTCGCCTCCCGGGACCCGGCGGTGCCCCGGTCGCCCTGGTGGACCTGCTGGACGGCGCGCCGTTCGTGCAGCCGGTTGGTCGCGACGCTTCGTTACAGATCAATGGCGAGCCGCTGACTGCCAGCCGGCGCCTGCAGAATGACGACGAGTTGCAGTTTTTCGGCAGCACTGTCCGGATTGTGGTGGCGCCCGACCGTTTGCTGCTCGAGGTGCGTCTCGAAGACAGCGCCTATGTAACGCAGCCGCCCGAGTCGCCCGATGCTGCGACACCGGCAGATGAGACAATCGCACCGACGGCCTTTCGACGTGCAGCCGACACCCAGGCCGCCATGGCCAGTACCGAACGGCATCCATTGCGGACGGCTGTCGGCGTTGGCCTCGGGGTCCTGTTGCTGATGTCGTACCTGTTGTTCAGCGCCAAGTCGATCCAGTTCGAGGTCGATCCGCCGGAGCCGGACAGCGTATCCCTCTCGGGCGGCTGGTTTCGCCTGCCGCTGGGCGATCGCATCCTGTTGCGCGGCGGCGAACACACGGTCAATGTGCAAAAGGCAGGCTACTACGATGTCAGCCAGAGCTTCGAAGTTGGCGACGAAGACAGCATGACGATCGCGCTTACGATGCGGCGCCTGCCCGGGCATTTGACGGTGGTCACCGACCCGCTCGTCGATGCCGTCGTCACGGTTGACAACGGCCTCGTGGGCAAGGTGCCCTATGGCCCGATTGAGTTGCAGCCAGGGGCGCACAGCATCAGCGTTAAGGCCGGCCGATACCTGCCGTTTGATGACGTTGTCGACATACCGGGACTCGGCAGGGAGGAACAGGTGACCGTGCAACTGGTTCGCCGCTGGTCCAATGTCGAAGTCCGGTCGGAACCGCACGGGGCCGAAATCTACGCCGGCGATGAGCGCGTCGGTGAAACGCCGGCGGTCATCGAACTGCTGGAAGGCACGCACCAGGTCAGCGTCGTTCGTGATGGCTTCAAGGCCTGGGACGGCACGGTGGTTGCAAAGCCCAATACCGACCAGGCGTTGCCGTTGATACGACTCGAGCCCGCCAACGCAAAACTGCTGGTCAATTCGATTCCACGCGGTGCGAATGTAACGGTCGATGGCCGCTATCGCGGCCAGTCGCCGCTGACCCTGGCCCTGTCGCCCGGTATCGACTACCGGATTGGCCTGTCAAAGGCGGGCTATGGCGCGGCGAACCGTACGGTGCGGTTGCAGGCTGCAGCGAGCGATTCGATCACTGTCGACTTGTCGGCGCGCACCGGTACCGTAACAATTAACGTGCGGCCGGGGGATGCAACCGTTTTTGTCGACGGGGCAGCGCGCGGGACCGGGACCACGACTGTGCGGCTGAGTTCGGCGCCGCACCGGATCGAAGTCCGCAAATCCGGCTACGAGACGTGGATGCGCAGCGTGACGCCGCGCCCCGGCTATCCGCAAACGATCAGCGCGAGCCTGCGCTCGCTCGAAGCTATCGCACAATCGAAAATTGAGCGAACCGCCAGGACAGCTTCCGAACAGGTGTTACGCCGCATCGAGGCAGGCACCTTCATGATGGGTTCGTCACGCGCGGAGCAGGGCAGGCGCGCGAACGAAGTCCTGGTACCGGTCAAACTGTCGCGGCCCTACTTTATCGGTGTTCGCGAGGTTAGCAACAAGGAGTTTGCCGAGTTTCGCCAGGGTCACGATTCCGGCAGCAGCATTAGTGCGTCGATGGCCGGTGACGCTAACCCGGTCGCGAATGTCACCTGGGCGGAAGCGGTCGAATACTGCAACTGGCTAAGCGCACGTGAAGGCCTTACACCGGCGTACGAAGAGAAGTTCGGCGAGTGGATCCCGATTCGGCCGACGACCAACGGCTACCGGTTGCCGACCGAGGCCGAGTGGGTATGGGCAATTCGTTATTCGGGTCAGGCAAAGGCAGCGAAGTTCGGTTGGGGTGACGAGATGCCACCCAAGCAAAATTCCGGCAATTTCGCCGACAGAATGGCCGAAGGCATCGTGCCTACCATCATTCCGCGGTACGACGATGGCTACGCCACGACTTCTCCAGTCGGTACGTTCCCACCAAGCTCGATCGGCATTTACGACGGCAGCGGCAACGTCGCCGAATGGGTGAATGATTATTACACGGTGCCGACGCCGGGAATTACGACGCCCGTTGTCGACCCGCTCGGTCCAGCCAATGGTAAGACCAATGTAATTCGCGGATCAAGCTGGCGACATGCGGGCGCGACCGAGCTCCGCCTGAGTTATCGCGATAACGGCGATGTGGCGCGGCCGGATGTTGGTTTTCGCATTGCCCGGACCGCGGACTGAAAATTCGTGCGACAATTGCGGCCGCCCGCGGTCTAAAGTTGGAAGACCGACATGACGGAGGTCCTGACGTGCATCGTGTCCTGCTCGCTTTAGCGCTGATCCCGGTATTTGCTGTGACCGCCTGGTCGCAGGATCCCGAAACGCCGACTGACCCTGAAAAAACGGAGCAGTCAGCGACGGAAGTCGAGGAAGAGGAGGAGGAAGAGATTGACGAGACCGGCCTCGACGACGAGAACTACGCTGACATCGAAGACGACGATTTCCGGCCGAGCGAGGATATCCCGGCTGACCAGTCCATCCCGTTTCCTACCGACATCTAGTCAGATCCGTAAATTATGAAAAAACAGAACATCCCGATCGAATTCGTTTACCAGCTGTTTGCGTTGATCATTGCGATCATCATCGTGCATGCGTTCTATGTATCGGTCGTAAGACCTAACGCGACGCAGATAATCGCGGAGCAAAACGAAGCCGCCGCTGTTGATCCCGATTACGTGAGGGAGCGGCGTGTCTGGGTCCTGATCAAGGATTTCGAACAGGAGGCTTGTTTCATCCTTGGGATCTGGGCGCTCGCGATCATGGGATACAAGACGTACCGGACTGTGGGCGAACGGCGGCTGCTCGATGTGGATCTCGTGCCCGTTGCGGAAGGGATGCGAATATTACCCGAGGATACGCGGGAGTTTGCGCGGCAGGTACAGGCCCTGCCGGACGACCGGCAGCAGATGCTGCTGCCGCGCACACTGCTTAACGCCCTGCGCCGATTCAGCTCCACACGCAATATTCAGGATGTGGCAAGCAGTACCCACACGATCTGTGAATCAGAGGCGGACCGGCTGGAATCGGAGCTTGCGATGATCCGGTATATCTCCTGGGCCATTCCTTCGATCGGCTTTATCGGCACCGTTCGTGGTATCGGTGAAGCACTCGCGCAGGCCGACAAAGCCGTACAGGGGGACATCGCCGGCGTTACGCAAAGCCTGGGTGTTGCGTTCAACTCGACCTTTATCGCACTGCTGATCAGTATTTTCCTGATGTTTCTCGTGCACCAGCTACAGCTGCTGCAGGAGCGGCTCGTATTCGATAGTGAAAACTACACGAATGACAAGCTGATCCGGCATATGAAGGCCGACTAAGAGCGACACGCCAGTGACACTACTTGCCGCACATCTCAACGACGCGGGAATTTCGGTACTCGATGCCGACAGGTTGCTGTACCGGGAGCCGGGTTTTGCGCTGCTGGAAGACAACGAGCTGATTACCGGCAGTGCGGCATATGCCCAGTATCGAATCAAGCCGCGGCGTATTCACAACCATTTCTGGTCCAACCTCCAGACCGACGCGCTGCCCGATCGTCGCTTTCATCACCTGAGTTCGGCGGACCTTGCAAGCCGGCAGCTCGAACAGATCTGGCAGCGTGTCGCAGAGCGCGGCGACCGGATGGTTATCGCCGTGCCAGGCTACATGAGCAACGACAACCTCGGCCTGTTGCTCGGCGTCGCCGCAGAGCTCGAGGTACCGATTGTCGCAATGGTCGATGCAGCGGTGGCAGCGACGCGGCGTGAATACCAGGGCGCGGTGCCAGTGCACGTGGACCTGAGCCTGCATTCATCGATCCTCACGCGTATCGCACAGTCGGGCCAGGCACAGGTGGATCGCACCGAGGTTATCGAGGACAGTGGACTGCTC
>Ga0224508_10000254_pt1 | contig 54960 bp, 47 predicted proteins | sample SF_Jan12_sed_USG_4_FD_170157 | JGI IMG/M metagenome (GOLD analysis project Ga0224508, IMG submission 170157) | Sediment microbial communities from San Francisco Bay, California, United States - SF_Jan12_sed_USGS_21 | ecosystem: Environmental > Aquatic > Marine > Sediment | place: USA... | reverse complement strand
TTCGTTCCCGGTCTGCCGGAAGGCCTTGTGCAGCTTATGCGTAACGTCGCGATGGGCTACATGGTGTTGATGTTGACGCTTGCGCTGACTGCAATGCTCAGCGCAGCAAACACGATCTACTCGGCCTCGCCGGTTGCGAAAGATCGTCCGCTAAAGGGATTCGTGCAACTCGTGCAGATCGTCGTCTGGATTTTCGGCGGCGTAATGATCATAGCGGCGGTACTGGACCGATCACCGCTGTTGTTGCTCAGCGGTTTCGGCGCGATGACCGCAATTCTGCTGCTGGTATTCAAGGACACGATCCTGTCGCTGGTTGCCAGCGTACAGCTCACCGCACAGGATATGGTTCGCGTCGGTGATTGGATCGAGATGCCGCAATTCGGTGCGGATGGTGACGTGGTCGATGTGCAGCTGCACACTGTTAAAGTGCAGAACTGGGACAAGACGATCACGACGATCCCGACGCACCGGCTAATTACGGACTCATTTAAGAATTGGCGCGGCATGTCGCACGCAGGCGCCCGGCGGATCAAGCGCTCAATTCTTCTCGACGTGTCGTCAATCCGCTTCCAGACGCAAGACGAAGTTGATCATTTCACACGTTTCGCACTGCTGAAGGACTACATTAAGAACAAGGAACAGGAGCTGGCCGACTACAACGAGGGGCTCGCGACTGAGGTGGATGCGGAAGTGAACAGGCGGCGGCTGACGAACGCCGGCACTTTTCGCGCCTACGCATACAACTACCTGAAGAATCACCCGAAGATCCACGAAGGCATGACACTGATTGTTCGTCAGCTTGGCCCGGGGCCCGAGGGACTGCCGTTGGAAATTTACTGCTTCACGAACACGACCGAATGGGCTGTCTACGAAGACATTCAGTCGGACATTTTCGATCACCTGCTGGCCATTGTGCCGGAGTTCGGGCTGCGCCTGTACCAGAAACCGGCGGGTTCGGATCTGGCGAACCTCAAGTAAGGTGGTCGGGGCGTTCGTAAGTAGTTGTCATTAGCCAGACTGCTGGAGGCGTCCGCGGACCCAATTGCCTAACAGGTCACAACGGGTCTGGACTGATTCCGGCAATATTCCGGCACCAAAGTCAGATCGCGCAGCGATTGATGGTCTATCGGGACAACGGCGGTCGGGCCTTTTTCAGACAATGATCAACTAAGTCGTCGATCTCCGCGACACCGACACACATGACACTGTCTGCGCCCCCCCAGTAAATCTTCACAGTCCCGTCGTCCTCTGCGACAGCACCACAGGCAAAAACTACGTTGTGGACGTAACCGGTCAGCTCCCACGGGTCTTCCGGCGATAGTATCCAATCGTCGGCAACGCCGAGCACTGTGGCGGGGTCGGTTAGATCGTGCAGTGCTACGCCCAGGCGGTACACCGATCCATCCATAGTCGGAAATACGCCGTGGTAGATGTTGAGCCATCCCTTCGTGGTCTTTATAGGCGTCGCGCCGGGACCGATTTTCATTTCATCCCAATGATACTGGACAGGCTGGATCACCGGCACCGAATCCCCCCAGTGAATCAGGTCAGGAGACCAGGACAGCCATATACACCAGGGGTTGATCTCCGAATGGGGCCGATCCATGCGCGCATAACGACCGTTGAACGTTTCCGGAAAAATTACGACGTTGCGCATGTCCGCCTGGCTAATTAGCGAAACTCTCTCGACAGTCTTAAAGTCGCGTGTCTTTGCCAACCCGATGCGTACGCCGAATCTGGAATAAGCGCTGTAGGTAATATAGTACTCGCCGTCTATTAAACAGATTCGTGGGTCCTCGACACCGTACTCCTCGTGAATGGAAAATTCGCTGTCGCTGGAAGGCACCATGAACGGTTTTGGGTCTGCCCGGAACTTGTAACCGTCGTCGCTCCGTGCGATACCGAGTATCGATCGTCCATTGCGCAAGTGCGAGCGGAACAGCAGGATGTACTGATCCTCATACCGGGTTGCTCCGGCGTTGTGAACCGTTTCGACGGCGTAGGGGATGTCGTGCTTGGTGAGGATTGGATTGCCCTCATACCGCGTCACCAACGGTTTATTCGTCATCGTGTGACTCCCCGCTCAAGATCTTCTCGTAAACGCCAACATAGTCGCGCGCCATGCGTGCGCTTGTAAAGCGTTGTTCAACATCAGCCCGGCATTCCGATCTGTCGATCGATTTGATTGCCGCCACCGCATTTATCGCGCCCTCAATGTCGTCGGCGATATAGCCCGTTTCAGTGTGCCGAATGATTTCGGGCATCGAGCCGCGGCGAAACGCAATGACCGGTGTTCCGCAAGCCATGGACTCGACCAGACTCAAGCCGAAGGGCTCATCAAAGCTGATCAGATGCAGTAATGCTATCGCCTGGCCCAGCACGTCTGCTCTTCGGTCAGGCCCGACTGAGCCGAGATACTCCACAGTCACGCCGTCAATATGAGGTTCCACTTTGCTTGCGAAGTAGTCCTGATCCTGAATGATGCCCGCGATAACAAGTTTCATTCCGACGCGCTGCGCGACCTGAATCGCTTCGTACACGCCCTTATCCGGATGGATCCGACCAAAAAACAACAGGTACTCTCCAGCCGCGTCATGAAAGGGAAATTGGTTGATATCGATCCCGTGATGAACAGTGGCTATGTAGTCGAGTTCTGGTGACTTATCCGACTCGCTGATTGCCACATAGTGGCTCCGGGCATTGTATTTCTTGTAGACCGGTATGATCGTGGGCGATGAAAATCCGTGAATCGTCGTTACCACCGGGGTCCCGACCAGTCCGGAATACGTTAACGGCAGAAAGTCAAAATTATTGTGAATGAGATCGAACTCGGCGGCCCGCTCGAAGATCTCGGATATGTGCAGGCATTCAGCGACCTTCGGATCAACCGAGTGGTCCTCCGAATACGGGCGTGGACACACAGCGACCAGCTTTCCACTGGTTTGCGAGTCCCCGGTGGCAAAAAGCGTCACGTCCAGGCCCATATGTACCAACTCTTCGGTAAGCAGGCTGACCACTGATTCCCACGGTCCGTAGTGGCGTGGAGGAGTGCGCCATGAAATGGGGCTGAGGACGGCGATACGCATGGACATGCTCGAAACCGGCGATTCCTGGGACGGTCAATCTTGATCAAAGCGTTCGGTGGCCATCACGGCTATAATCCCAACGGTCTGCACCGAGGCCACTGAATCATGAGTATTGTTAGTCAGATTACGTCAGTGCGCAAATAAAGATGAGGATCAAGGAACAACGCAAGCAATTGATGCGACGGCGGTCGACCTTGCTGAACGCCGAAAGCTCCCGCGTTATTACCCGACCGCATATTCCGGGTGACAGCGCACGGATTGCGACTTTAATCGATCGGGTCGCAATGCTGAGCGACGAAAACGTACAGCACTTGCTCGAGGCTGTAATCCAGGACTTTTCAGGGCGTCATCGGAACTTCCGAGAGGTCCTGCACAGGAACTTTGATCGTATTGCAGAACACGTGCCAGAAAATACGCCACTGTCATCCGAGCAAGAACTGCTGCTTGGGGCTTACTTCACCGCGGAATATTCAGTTGAAGCGGCTGCGCTCTTCAATCCTTCGATTGTCCCGCATCCTGACCAGAATGGCGTTGCCGACGGGTCACAGCGATTCGTCATGAGCTTCAGGGCGACTGGTGAAGGTCACGTGTCTTCTATCGAATTTCGCAGCGGGTTGGTTGACGACAACGACGACATATACTTCGATCCCATCAGCCAGTACGTTGCCACGCCTGAAATGCACACAGATCCTGTCTATCATCGCCCTCATTTTCGGCGAAAACTCGAAGAGATGGGAGCGAGCGACCGGATCACGGATAAATTGTTGAAAGGACTGGGTGAGACGTTTTCGTTCGGCCAGTTGGAAACAAAAATACGAAAACTCGGTTCGACCAAGTTTCGACTGAAGGACAAGCACCACGCGGTTGATACGGTGTTGTGGCTGGCTCGGTCCAATTACGAAGTGATATTCCGGCCTGATGAACAGATCTCTGAGAGAGTGATCTTCCCCGTGTCGGAAAACGAGAGTTCAGGCATCGAGGATGCCCGGTTTGTGCGTTTCCAGCGTGATGACAATTCCGTCATCTACTATGCCACGTATACCGCATATAACGGTTTTTCCATACTGCCGCAAATTCTCGAGACGACCGACTTCCTGACGTTCAGAATGCATACGATCAGCGGCAAGGCTGCCCAGAACAAGGGTATGGCGTTATTTCCGAGAAAAATAGACGGCAAATTCGTAATGCTGTCACGTCAGGATGGCGTCAATAACTACATCATGTTCTCGGACAGCCTTCGCCACTGGCCCGAGGCGCAACTCCTGCAGGAGCCTGTTCATCCGTTGGAGTATGTCCAGGTTGGCAACTGCGGCTCGCCGGTGGAGACGCCCGAGGGTTGGCTCGCACTGTTTCATGGTGTTGGACCGATGCGCAAATACAGCGTCTGGGCCGAGTTGTTGGACCTCGACGATCCATCGCAGGTTATCGGTCGGCTGGATGAGCCGATCTTGGCTCCCGATGAGCATGAGCGAGATGGCTATGTGCCTAACGTGGTCTATACCTGCGGCAGCATGATTCACGGAGATACACTGATTATTCCCTACGGCATCGCTGACCAAAGAAGCAGGGTTGCTACTGTCTCCATACCGGAGCTGCTATCTAGGCTCAAGTCGGGTTGAGGCGCCGCTAAGCCGCATCAGACTGTCCTGTGAGGCGCTGGTCTGCGTCAGATTCAACAACGTAATTGTGATTCGCTGTTAATCCGCGAAGATTGTAAATAGCGAGCAGGGAGGACAGGTAGGACAGCGTCGATTCCGCGCCCTGATTCTCATTGACACCGTCCGCTTCGAGGCCGTCGCGGCACCCGCCGGTGGCATAATCGTAGAGTTGCAGTTGTTGGTCGTTCTTCCCCAGATACCAGTTGAAACAAGTGGATGCCAGCCGCATCCATTCTTCACGTTGCGTGCATTCATAGGCTTCGAGACTGGCGCCGATCATGGCGGCAGCCTCAAGAGGCTGTTGATCATATTGTGCTTTGCGTCCGTCTTTGGGGTACCAGCCCTGATTGCCAACCGGGGCGAACCATCCTTTGGAAGGATCAACGTGGATGTCTCTGAGCCACTCAAGGACGTCGATACCAAGTGAAACCATGTCATGGTCGCCGCTAACACGACCACAAGCTAACAGTGCTTCGGGCACGCGTGCATTGTCATAGGCTAGCATCGGTTCGTGCCAACGCCAGTCTTTGGTGGCGTACTGCTTGAAACGGGCCAGCAGTCTGTCGCCCAGCGATTTGATCAACGCACGCACCCGCTGATCGCATTCGTGCCTGCGGAGGTACGCCTGCATTCCGAGAATTGGGAATGCGATGGCACGGGAGTCCGAGAATCCCTCAAATGCCGGTAGCGCATCATTGAATAATTGAGTTGCGAGAGCGACTTGACCCGGGTTATGCCCCCGGCCAGCCATCACGCCCAGGCCCCACAGCGCGCGTCCGTGAGAATCTTCCGACCCGATCGTCTCCAGCCACTTGCGATCATACGACATGAAGTTGCGAAATCGCCCAGTCTCCGGATCGAAAGCATCATGCAGGAAACTGAGATAAATCGATGACAGATCGATCAATGACCGATCGTTTCGATTCAGCTCGCATGCCCTGGTAACGACTATTAGCGCTCGAGCATTGTCGTCGACACAGTACCCATGGGCTCGGTTGGGAATCGTGAATTTTGCGTGCTGAAGCATGCCAGTGTCATCCGTCATATTGCAAAGATGATTCAGGTTCATCTGCGGCAGTCGCTGTTCCTTTTGATTCAAAGTATCGAGTGCCGGGAGATCGCGCGCGCGGGCATGTTGAACTTTGACCTGCGAAAACAGAGCTAGATAATTGCGGCCCATTTCTTTCACCACCATAGGCCGTGAATAATCATAAGCGGCCCGACGCATCGCGAGGCGCTCCTGCGGACAGTCCAGAAGTTGGTTGATCTGTTGCGCCAAAGCCCTGGAATCATTGAATGGCACGAGCCTGCCGCGCCCGTTGGCCAACATCTCCTGTGCGTGCCAATAGGGGGTAGACACAACGGCCTTGCCTGCACCAACCGCATAGGCAAGTGTGCCGGACACAACCTGAGCCTCGTTCAGGTATGGGGTGACGTAGATATCGGCAGCCCGAATGATCTCAATCAATTCGTCGCGTTCCAGGAAACGGTCATGAAACACGACGTTGTCGCCAACGCCCAGTTCCTTCGCCCGATGATGCAGACCCAGGCGGTAGTTCTCCCCACTCTCGGCCTTGCAATGCGGATGCGTGGCGCCAACCACGTAATAAAGTATGTCCGGGTGTAAGCTGACAATGTCCGGTAAGGCATCAATCATGAATTCGATACCCTTGCCCGGTGAGAGCAGGCCAAACGTCAGTATTACCGTCTTGTCGTCGGCCCCCAGCTTAGTCTTGCAAGGATCAGGCTCCAGAAACGGAACATCAGGAATTCCGTGATGAATGAGCGCAATTTTTTGCTCCGGAACCTGATATATATTGCGAAGAAAATCGGCAGCATGTTCGCTCATAACGATTAGGCTGGCCGAGAGCTCCGACAATCGGGTAATGATCTTCCTCTCCTCCGGCGACGGTTTCTTCAATACCGTATGCAGGGTCGTAAAAAGAGGACTCTTCACGTCCTTCGCGAGTTCGGTGATGAAGCTGCCGCGTTGGCCGCCGAATATTCCGTATTCGTGTTGGAGACAAATTGCCGCTGGATTCCTGAGGTTCAGGAAATCTGCAGCGAGCCGGTATTCGTTCAGATTGTCCTGATTGATCTGAAATCTGACCGTGTCCGGATACTCGTAGCCTTCACGTCGATCGTTCATAGCCACGATAGTGCAATCGATGTCTGGATCGTTATCGAGAATCGCGCTGGCAAGATCATCCGTGAAGGTAGCGATACCGCAGTGTCTTGGCAGGTAGGAGCCGATCAGAGCGACAGATTTTGGGGACGGCAGCATGTCGGGTTCCTTCTGATTGACAGCTAATTCTAGCACGCGACAGCCTGGACCGATTTTCCCGGGTATGATTCACTTGTCCTCGAGCAACAGCCGTCGTCCTGAGCGTTTTGCCGTGAAATCTAACGAGACAATGTACCGCTCACGAGTGAAGATCGAACGGGTTGCCGAGCAGCTCGACCCGGATCCCACGCGCGTGATTCCCCGGTTCTTCGGGCCCGGCGACGAGATGCGGTTGCGTGGAATCATCGAACGGATACGAGCCCTCGACCGCTCCGAGGTCTCCAAATTGGTGAAGGGCCTCGGGCGGAGATTCCAGAAGAAACATCCGGATCTCGCCATGATTGCCAAGAGCAACTACGATGCGGTCAATTACCTCATTGCCGATGAGGATTCTGTCGACAAGAAGCGGCGGCTCCTGATCGGTGCCTACTTCACAATGGAGTACGCCATCGAGTCTGCGGCGCTGTTTAACCCCTCAATGGTGCCGGCCATTGTGCAGGACGAAGCTGACGTGGGGAGCACCCGTTTTGTCATGAGCCTGCGGGCAACCGGCGAAGGTCATATCTCTTCGGCCGTCTTCCGTCGCGGCGTGATCGATCGCGATAATCGAATACGGATTCAGCCTGTCAGTCAATACAGCCATCGGCTTCAGGTCGTGGAGAATCGAGAATTCGAGAAACAAACCTACCAGAAGAGACTCATCGAGATTGGCGCGATCGGAAAATTTACCGACGAAGTCCTGAACCAGCTGGGTGCAACCTTCAACTTCGTCGAACTCAAATTGGCCATCGACGCCGTGTGGGAGTCACACAAATATGACCTGGGGAATTCCGAGACTGTCGACAAGATGATCGCTATCTCGCGAGCGAACTACGATCTTCGCATGCCAGATCTCTACGACCCGTCGGAGTTCGTTATCTTCCCGAATTCCGACGCCGAGAGTCACGGCATCGAAGACATGCGTTTGGTGCAATTTCGCTCCGATGATGGCGGAATCTGTTACTACGGGGTCTATACGGCCTACGATGGTTCGAACATCATGCCGCAGATCCTCGAGACTACCGGGTTTGACAGGGCCAAAATTCGAATGCTGGGCGGTCGACACGCCCTCAACAAGGGGATGGCGCTCTTCCCGAGGAAGGTCGACGGCCGGTATTTGATGCTCGGTCGGCTCGACAATGAAAATCTGTTCCTATTGAGGTCCGACGACATACTTTTTTGGAACGAAGCCGAACTCCTGCTCAAGCCCAAATTTGCCTGGGAAATCATCCAGATTGGTAATTGCGGGTCGCCGATAGAGACCGATTCCGGGTGGCTGGTGCTTACCCATGGTGTCGGTCCGATGCGCCAGTACTCGATCGGCGCCGCGCTGTTGGATCTGGACGACCCTTCCCGAGTCATCGGCCGTCTTCCCGAGCCGCTCATTGTGCCACTGGAAGAGGAGAGCGTTGGCTACGTTCCAAACGTTGTCTACTCTTGTGGCGGCATGATCCACAATGACAAGCTCGTGATTCCTTACGCCATCAGTGATCGTTCGACTACCTTTGCTCTTGTATCTTTGCCCGAGTTACTTGCGGAGCTAATCAGGTGATACCAAGACACGCCGAACCCGGAAAGTGTAGTAAATGCGCGCCGGCCGAACGGCGGGAACGATCAACCCCGATTTCCTGGGATGAACAAGGACGTCTGTTTCGGGAGCTGCCAGCACACGTGGAGCGAATCGCGCTCTATGCTGTGAATACCGGCTGCCGATCGGGCGAGATCTGTCGTCTTAGATGGGATTGGGAGGTGTCTGTGCCGGAGATCGATGACTCGGTATTTATTATTCCGGACTCAGTTGCGAAGAATGGACAGGAAAGAATCGTGGTTCTCAATTGGATTGCCCGAAAAGTAGTCGAAAGCGAGCGGGGTAAGCACCGTCGTGTCGTGTTCTCGTACCGCGGAGAGCGGATCACGAGGGTGCGAACTCACGCCTGGAAGCGAGCTCGAGACCGCGCTGGACTGCCGGAAGTACGCGTACACGACCTCAGGCACACATTTGGCCACCGGCTGCGCGCAGCAGGAGTTAGCTTCGAGGATCGGCAGGATCTGCTTGGACACAAATCCGGTCGCATCACCACTCACTACTCGGCGCCGGATCTCCGGCGTCTGATCGAAGCCGTGGAAACGCTCGTTGAACGGCGTCAGGCCACTGTCCTTCGTGTTGCCATAGGACAGTCGTCGCAAAAGTCCCGCAAAAGTCCCGCAAAGGAACTCCCGCAAAAGAAAGGGATCGGGAAAGAGACTTGCTAAGGGATTGATCTGGATAAGGAAATATTGGTCGGGGTGAGAGGATTTGAACCTCCGGCCCCTGCCTCCCGAAGGCAGTGCTCTACCAGGCTGAGCTACACCCCGTTCTAGATCCCGGAGACCACCCGGGCGCGCCGAAGTCTACGTGAGCCCTCAGGTCGATTCAATATCCACCAGGCCCTTGCGGACAGCGAATTTGACGAGCCCCGGGATGTTGTGGATGTCGAGCCGGTCCATGAGCTGGGACCGGTGGGTTTCCACGGTCTTGATGCTCACGCTCATGCGATCGGCAATCTCCCGGGTGCTGAGGCCCTCCGCGATGAGCTTGAGCGTTTCGCGTTGCCGGTCGGTGAGCTGATCGAGGGGATCGACCGATGCCTCCGATTCGCGGAGGACGTCGACGACCGTGCCGGCCACGGCCGGGTGCAGGTAAGTGGCCCCATTGCCAACTGACTGAATGGCGATGAGCAATTCTTCCGCCGAGGCATCTTTGTGGATATAGCCGCTGGCGCCGGCACGTAGCGCAGAAACCACGTGCTCCTGGGCGGTGTGCATACTCAGGACAACACATTTGATGCTGGGTAGCCGCTTCCGGGCCTTCCTGATCAGGCTGATGCCATCCATATCGGGCATCGAGAGGTCCGTGATCAATAGTTCAACGTCGAACTCGGTGACCATTTGCAGCGCCTCCCGGCCATTGCCGGTCTCGCCCACCACGTCAGTGTGCGGCGACAATCCCTCCAGCATGCGCCGGATACCTGCCCGAACCAGATTGTGGTCGTCAACAATCAGCGTGCGCATTGCACAGTCGCTCCAAAAGCAGATTGGACTGGGTCTACGCGGCAACTATGCCACAGATTGCAGGCACTTATCGGGGTCTCCCCGAGGCTAAATCAGCATTCCCCCGATAGTCGCAGCGGGTCGAATCCGGATACTTCAGCAGTATGGGTCAACTCGCCTTCGCTGAATTTGGCGGGCGCTCATACAGGGTACAAGCACGGAGACTTGAACCGCCCAGCTTATGTCCAGTTTGATCGCAAGATTCTCGACGCGTAACGCGACGTTGCTCGCCGCACTGGCGATGGCGGTCGTGTGCTGGTCGTCAAACACCGCCCTGCTGATCCTCTGGGATGGCATGGCTTTTGTGGCGGCATTGCTGCCGCCACCAGAGTTGTTGGCCCGACGCACTGTCCTCGCGGCGCTTATGGCCGGCGCCGCCGCTTTCGGCGTCAACATTTATAGCCGGGCGTTGCAACGCAAAATGCGGTCGCTTAATCAGTGCGATCTACAGTACACAACAATGCTCGAGTCGACGTTTGACAGCGTTCTTACGATTGATAGTGGTGGGGCAGTCATCGCCGCGAATTCGGCCGCTGCAAACGCGTTCGGCCGGGCGTCAGCCGACTTCTCCGGCCTGAACATTGACGACTTGACCGTCCGCATTGTTGACCAGCGGGTCGAGGACTCGCCAAGCCTGCTCAAGTTAATTCAGTCCGACGACGACTGGCAGCACGGCGCATTGCAGGTAATCGCAAGGGGACTGGATGGGCGCGAATTTCCCGCAGAGGTCAATGTTGTGCCAGTCAGCTACGGTGACCGTGACAATCGGCTCGTAATAGTCCGCGAAGTCACCGAGAGAGTTGCCTTCAAGGAAGCACTGAAGCGATCCGAGGAACAGTACCGCGACCTGTTTGAGCACGTTCCGGATGGTGTCTACCGAACGCTGCATGACGGCACCGTTCTCGCGGCAAACCCGGCGATGGCGCGTATTCTCGGTTTCGCATCGGCTGACGAGCTGGTGCGATACGGCAACACGCGGGACGTTCATGCCGACGAGCAACAGGCTCGTGCTTTGGACAAGCAAGTCCGCGAGACCGGATCTGCCAGCGACGTAATGATCGACATCAAGCGAAAAGATGGCTCGATCAAAACGGTCATCGCCGACGTGCGAAGGGTGTCAGATCCGTCGGCTGAAAAGCCCGTGTACCAAAGTACATTTTCTGACATCAGCGAACTCCGCGCTGCGACCGATGCGCTAAAAGACAGCGAAGAACACTTCCGTGCGTTGACCGAAAACGCTGTCGACATGGTCACAGTTATCAACGAGGCGGGCGAAGTTCTTTATTGCAGCCCCGCTTGTCTGGCAGTAACTGGCTTCATGCCCGAAGACCTCGTTGGGCGGAACGCCTTTGATGGCGTACACCGGGACGATCGTGAACGCGCAGAAAAGTCCATTGCATACACGTTCAGCCGTTCGAATGAATCAAAATCATTTACGTGCCGCTACCTGCGGGCGGACCGGGAAATAATCGAGGTCGAAACGATCGGTAGCGCTTTCCGAAATAGCAAGGGCGAGCCTAGGGCCGTGCTGAACAGTCGGGATGTGACCGAGCGCCGCAAGACCGAACAGCAGCTGCAGCAAGCACAAAAAATGCAGGCGATCGGCCACCTTACCGGCGGCGTCGCCCATGACTTCAACAACCTGCTTACGGTCATCGTCGGCAATCTCCAGTTGATCGGCGAAGGCGATCTTGATCCGGAAACCGATTCGCAGGTCAATACGGCCTATCGAGCTGCAATGCAGGGTGCGGACCTGACCCGTCGTCTGTTGGCGTTCGCTCGTCGACAACCGCTGGAACCCAAAGTCATCGACGTCGGTAAGCTGCTATTCGCCATGGATCCACTGTTGCATCGCAGTCTTGGCAAGTTGATGAACATCCGCATGGAATTAGCCGATGACCTATGGTTGTCCAAGGTTGACCCCGCGCAGTTGGAAAGCGCAATCCTGAATCTCGCGATCAATTCAAGGGACGCCATGGATGGAGAGGGTCTCTTGACGATCAGGACAAAAAACTGTGCCTACGGTGCCAGTGGTCTTCGCGAAGACCCGGTGCTGATTGCTGGAGAGTATGTCTGCATCTCAGTTGAGGACTATGGCTGCGGCATGAGCGAGGAGATACGCAAAGCAGCCGTTGAGCCGTTCTTTTCGACGAAAGATGACAAGAACAGCTCTGGCCTTGGGCTGAGCATGGTCTATGGTTTTGTGCAGCAGTCGGGCGGGCATATCAGCCTCGACAGTCGCGAAGCAGAAGGCACCCGCATCGACCTGTACCTGCCCCGCAGCAGTGAGCTGGAGACAAGTGTCGAGGGGTTAAACGGTTCTGCAGCGACACCGACCGGATCCGAGAAAATCCTGATCGTCGATGACAACAGCGATGTTCGACGTTCGGCCGCGACAATCCTTTCCAAGCTCGGTTACGAAACTCTGGAGGCACCGAGCGGCAGCGAGGCACTGGAGGTCCTCGGTGCGGGCCCGGTGGACCTCGTTTTCAGCGACATCAAGATGCCCGAGATGTCCGGCCTGGAGCTGGCTGAGAAAGTCCGCAGCCAGACGCCGGCAACCGAAATACTACTTACCAGCGGGTTCTCAGATCAGTCCCCCCCTGGTGACAAAGCCCGTTCTTTTGAATTTCTCCGTAAACCTTACAGCCGACATGAACTTGCGACGCGCCTGCGATCTATCCTGGATAACAGAAATGACTGAAAACACACACCGACTCCTTATTGTTGACGACGAAAAAAGCATTCGCGATTACCTTGCCAAAGTGAGTCGGAGTCTCGGCTACGATGTGGCGACAGCGGGCGATCAGGACGCAATGCAACGAAAGATGGCGTCGCATTTGCCGACCGTGGTCCTCCTTGATCTGCAGATGCCTGGATTCGATGGCATCCAGGCACTGAAATTGCTGAAGGACCAGAAGTCTGAGGCGAAAGTAGTGCTGGTCAGCGGTATGGACAGCCGAACGCTGACTACGGCGACGCAGTTGGGAGAGATTCTCGAGCTGAATATGGGCGGCACGCTACAGAAACCGGTCCTGATTGATGCGCTGCGTGAGAAGCTCCAGCAAGTTAGAGTTCCGCGCAACTCGGTGTGTCGTGAAGACCTGCTCGCAGCTATCGAGAACGGCGAAATAAGACTCGTGTACCAGCCGAAGATTGTGCAGGGTTTTGAGGGTCGTTGGACAATCGCCGAGACAGAGTGTCTGGCGCGGTGGCATCGCGACGATTCGGTGGTGGTTTTACCCGGTGAGTTCATTGGCATAGCCGAGCAATCGGGTCTGCTGCCGGCATTGACACAGTCCCTGCTCCGCCAGGTCGTCAGGCAACTGCATCGATGGGACGACAGGGATCTTCACCTCACGGCCGCCGTCAACATTTCGCCATCGATATTGACCGACAGGGCATTTCCCGACCAGCTTGAAGCGTTAATGCGCGAGCACGAGCTCGACAACGAAAGACTGACACTGGAGCTGACCGAGTCGGCGGCAATGCAAAATGCCGGCCTGGCAATGGAGATTCTAAGTCGTCTCCGAATCAAGGGGTTTGGTCTCGCCATTGACGACTTCGGTACTGGCTATTCGTCTCTGGAGCAGCTCTACCGCATGCCGTTCAACGAACTAAAAATCGATCGATTCCTCGTGCGCGAACTCGGCAAGTGCAACGAGGCGGCCGCCATTGTTGAGGCGATAATAGCGCTCGGGCACAAATTGAAACTTTCCGTATGTGCAGAGGGTGTCGAGACGCTGCAGGCGTTGACGCTGCTGCTCGATGCGGGTTGTGACAAATTCCAGGGCTACTTCGTCGGCCGACCGGCGTCTGCCGATGCGCTCGAAGAACGCGCACGCGAATTCGAGAAAACCGGGTTCGCTGCTGCAGGCTGGAACACGGAGTCAGGAGCTGCTACGCCGCCACCCAAACAGCCTGCAAAATCGCCGTTACCGCTTTTGTCTCTGTAGGGAAGCGCTTTTCCCCGTTTAAGATCCTGCGACGGATACAGGCACGACCGGTAAGACTACGGTAATGGTTGTGCCGGTGCCTTCTTCGGATTCGATCGAAATCTCGCCGTCCATCTCCTTAACAAACCCCGCAATGACGGACAGGCCCAGTCCCGTGCCGCCGCGTTCTGCCTTGGTTGTAAACAGTGGTTCCAGAATCCTGTCTATTGCTTCTGCAGGTATGCCTGCGCCATCGTCAGTGACCTGTAGCGTTGCGACGGATCGCTGCCGATCCCCAATCATCCCTGCGTGTGGTCCATCTACGCGAATTGTGACAGTGCCCCTGTCTGTGCCGATAGCATCGCGAGCGTTCAAGCCAAGGTTGAGTATGATCTGGATCACATGTGTGACCTTGCAACGCACCATGGCACTGGCGTCGCTATCGAAGTCCGCTTTAACGCTGATATTGGATGGCACGGCGCGCGCCAATAGCTCAGCGCCGTTATTGACTTCCTCGTACAGGTTACAAATGGTAGTCGGTTCTCGCTCCCGACGTGCCAGCGACATCAGTTCATCCGTAATGCCGCGCCCTTCCACCACGATCTGATTGAGAGTGTCTATCGTTGTACCAAGTTCGGGCTGCTTATCCGCAAGGTCCTCGACCCTGCTGGCCTCCATCGACAATACAAGCAGTAAATTATTCCAGTCGTGAGCGAGTCCTGTCGATAACGTGCCGATCGCATGGAGCTTGTCGGATTCGCGGATTACGTCGTGCAGACGAAGCCTTTCCGCCCGCAGCTCCTGCTCGTCGGTAATGTCCAGAATCATGCCGACGTAGCGCTCGATGCTACCGTCGTCTCCCGGCAATGGAATACCAATATTTCGGTCCCAGCGAACGTTACCGTCCTTGTTAATCAATCGATAGGCAAAGTTGAATGGCTCCATCTGTTCGCCGTTGAGTATTCGGTTCCACAGGGGCTTCGCGGTCTGGTCATCGCCGGAGTGCAGGTAGTTAAAAATCTGGCCGGGCACATCCCGCATTCCGATATTGTCCGTCCACTGGCCGGTATCGGTGTCTGAGAAGTAATCATATTTGCGGTCGGCTACGTTGTAGACCCACAGAAACGACCCGGTTTTCTGGATCAGTGCGTCCAGGTACTCTCGTGCCTGATTGACTTCAGCCCGTTTATCGCGGGCGTATCCTAGAAGGGCGTTGATTATAAGGGCTATAGACGTTGCGACACAGACGTAGGTCGTCAGGATCAATGACTGGTCTTGCCAAAAATCGGCAAGGTATTCGAGATCGCCAGGACTTAGATTTGTCTTTGCGGAAACGTATGACGTTGTGAACAGGATAATTGAGGTTACGATGCGCAGATCGAAGCGAAATATGCCCCACAATACCAGCGCCCACACGAAATCAAAGCCAGCTTTATCCTCGCCGGGAGGTCCGAACAACTCGAACCAGAATACGACGAACGTCGCACCCAGCAGTGCGCCCAATTCGACGATCGACTTGTGGTTCTTGAGCGATCGACGCCCCGGCCAGTCCGCAGTCCAGGCGAAGATGAACGGCGCGACCACGAGTATCGACATCAGGTCCAGTGCAAACCAGTGATACCAGTCGCGCCAGTCGAGTTGTCCTTCGCCGGCCAGCGCGCTAAACACTGGTTCGAGAACACCGGTGGTCGCGGCAATGGCCGCCGCCGCGATCAGGAAGTCGCGCAAATCGTAGTTCAGGCGAGCGAGATTCAGCCCTTCCGGATAACGATTCCTCAGGATCCAGCAACCGGAGAAAACGACGACGTAGTACGTCGCATACTCAATCGCAAAACCCAGCGGAGACGAAAAGTTGTAAGCGTCCCTGTCGAGATAGGGTATGTCGATCGCAACAAGAATCGCGATCAGCCACGGCCAATAGCGACGGCGGACAGTCAGTGCCATACCAACGCCGAGTCCCAGAATCGGCCAGAAGTAAGGAGCCAACTCTCCGGGCAAAGTCATTGTCAATCGAGCGATTTCGGTGCCGAATACGACAAAGATCGCCGCGACAAGCAGGGTTGCCGGAAGTCGTTGTTTCTGTGTCTCGGTTAGTGTCAAACGACGTACAACTAGGAACGACGCTGCACCGAGAAATCTGCGATCGCGATGAGCGCCTGTTTGTAGTCTGAGTCGGGTAGCGCGGACACAGCCAGGATCGCCCGGTCGGCAGCTTCCTGCGCGCACCGCACGGTGTATTCGAGCGCGCCCGTAGCCTCGATGATGTCCGTTACTTTCTGCAGTTTGTCGGTACCGCCTTCGATGATCGCTGCGCGGATCATGGCCTCGTCTTCGGCCGAAGCCTTTGCCATTGCGTGGATCAACGGCAATGTGGCCTTGCCCTCTGCGAGATCATCGCCGAGGTTCTTGCCAAGCTCGTCTGCCGACGCGTTGAAGTCGAGCGCGTCATCGATGAGCTGAAAAGCGGCGCCCAGGTCCTGTCCGAAGCGGACCATTGCCTGCTCGTCAGCGGAGTCGCGATCGGCCAGCACCGCGGCGATCTGCGCGCCGGCTTCGAATAACCGAGCCGTCTTGCGATAGATAACCTGCCGGTAGGCTTCCTCTGTGATGTCCGGGTCATGCACGTTCATGAGTTGCATAACCTCGCCCGCTGCGATCGTGTTGGTGGCGTCGGCGAGTATCTGCATCACGCGCATGCTGTCGATATCGACCATCATCTGGAAGGCTCGTGAATAAAGGAAATCACCGACGAGTACGCTGGCCTGGTTACCGAACACGGTATTGGCGGAATCCCTGCCACGGCGTCGCGACGACGAATCAACGACATCATCGTGTAGCAGCGTGGCCGTATGAATGAATTCGATAATTGCGGCGGCACGAATATGCTGTTCGCCTTCGTAGCCGAATGCCCTTGCGGCGAGGAGCACGATAACCGGTCGCAACCGTTTGCCGCCGCTCATGACGATGTATTCCGATACCTGCGACACCAGGGCCACGTCGCTCTTGAGACTCTGCGCAATCAGCCGATCGACGGCCGTCATATCGTCACGCGTCAACGCGACGACGTCGTCAAAACTCATCGAGCGATGGGATTCTTCTAGCGCATGCATGTGAATCGGATGATGCCTGAAATGCCCTGGTTTGGATACCGGGGGAAACCTGAAATACCCCGATTTGGACTATCGCAAGCCGTTGAAATTCACCGTAAAATTGATGCGCCGTGACGTTGACCCGGGGCAGGGGAATCTATAGAATTCCCGCTCCTTTGTGGCAGCCGCCAGAGATTCGCGTTGGATCAGCGCCCGGCCGCCGCAAGAAAACCACTTAATTCTCAGTAGGTTGCGTGAGTCCCGCGACTGCTGGTACGGGGAAGACAAGATGTATGCGGTTTTTCGCACCGGCGGTAAGCAGTACCGTGCGGCAAAAGGTGATGTCCTGCGTCTCGAGAAAATCGAGGCCGACGAGGGCGCCACGGTCAGTTTCGATGAGGTCCTGCTGGTCGGTGAAGGCTCGGACGTGAAGGTCGGCAGCCCCTTGCTGTCCGGTAGCTCGGTCAGTGCCAAGGTGCTGCGCCAGGGTAAGAGCCGCAAGGTCCCGGTCGTCAAGTTCAAGCGCCGCCAGAACTACTTGCGGCAGGGTTCGCACCGGCAGTTTTTCACTGAGATTGAGATTACCAGCATAAGCGCTGCAGGCGCGAAGAAAGCTGCGCCGGCGGAGAAAGCGGCTGAGAAGCCCGCCGCGAAGAAGGCGACCAAGAAGAAGGCCGCCAAGAAAACGGCAAAGAAAGCTGCGGCAAAGAAGCCGGCAGCGAAGAAGAAAGCGGCGAAAAAGACGGCAGCCAAGAAAAAGGCCGCCAAAGAGTAACGGAACAGGTACAGGCTAATGGCACATAAAAAAGCAGGCGGCAGCAGTAAGAACGGTCGCGATTCAGAATCGAAGCGTCTGGGCGTCAAGATTTTCGGCGGCCAGGAAGTCATTGCTGGCAACATCATCGTTCGCCAGCGCGGCACGCGTTTTCACCCGGGCCTCAATGTCGGCATCGGCCGCGACCACACGTTGTTTGCGAAAAAAGACGGCCAGGTCAGGTTCGAGAAAAAAGGCCCGAAGAACCGCCAGTTTGTGAGCGTGGTAAAGAATTAGGGGTCGCCCGCTGGCGCGGGATCCAATGATTCACGAAGCCCCGCCCCGTGCGGGGTTTTTTGTAGCAGCCGATCATGAAATTCGTCGATGAAGCCACGATACGTGTCCAGGCCGGCAACGGCGGCCACGGCTGCCTGAGTTTCCGGCGTGAAAAGTACGTCGAGCGCGGCGGCCCGGACGGCGGTGATGGCGGGCATGGCGGCAGTGTCTACCTGGTGGCCGAGCCGTCGCTGAACACGCTTGCCGATTTTCGCGTGGCGCGAAAATTCAAGGCGGAAACCGGCCAGGGTGGTGCTGGCCGCAACAAGACCGGCCGCTCGGGCGAGGATCTCGACGTCAGGGTGCCCTGTGGCACAGTGGTTCACGACGTGGATACCGGGGAGCTGATTGCAGACCTGACTGAAGCCGGCCAGCGACAAATGGTCGCCGAGGGGGGGCGCGGCGGTCTCGGCAATACGCGCTTCAAGAGCAGCACGAATCGTGCGCCGAGAAGGACGACCAACGGCACACAGGGCGAGGGACGTCACCTGCAACTCGAACTCAAGGTGCTGGCTGATGTCGGCCTGCTCGGCATGCCCAATGCGGGCAAATCGACGCTGATTACTGCGATGTCCGAGGCCAGGCCCCGGATCGCCGATTATCCGTTCACAACCCTGCATCCGAACCTCGGCGTTGTGCGCGTCGGACAGCTGCAGAGTTTCGTCATGGCAGACATACCGGGGCTCATTGAGGGCGCATCCGCGGGCGCGGGGCTCGGCATTCAGTTTCTCAGGCACCTGCAGCGCACACGGCTGTTATTGCACCTGGTCGACATCGCGCCAATCGATCCGGATGCGAATCCTGCGGATGATGTAACCGCGATCGCTGGCGAGCTGGGCAACTATTCGACAGAGCTGGCAGATAAACCGCGCTGGCTGGTGATTAACAAGATTGACCTTCTCGACGAAAGTAAACGCGTCCAGGCGCGTGAAGCGTTGCTTGAAGACCTGGCGTGGGATGGCCCGGTGTTCGCGGTCAGTGCTGCAACCGGCGAAGGTTGCACGGCACTGGCACAGGCGGTGATGCGCGAACTCGAAGAGGAGACGGTCGCCGAAGTCTAGTCAGGCTTGTAGTTGAGCTCGCAGGTCTGGTCCAGCTCCGGATCCTGGTTTTGGGCCGGACGGCGAATTTTGCGCTGCATCAAGACGCGAATCGACCAGGCACAGCATGCGAGGCCCACGCCGATGCCGACGTACATGAACATGCGCCCGACCTGGAAGCCCAGATACGTGCCGGTAATAATTAGTAATAGCCCGAGCAGCAGCCAGTACTGCGGTGCTCGTTCGTAGACAGCGGATGGTAGCCACATAGTAAATCTCTCCGTCGCAATCAGCTACAAAGCTCGTCTTTCCGGGCTCTTGTCTCTGCCAGCGTCTTGGCAGCTTCTTGCTTGCTCAGGTACTCCCGTTCGCCGTCTTCCCCGGTGCGATAAAGCTGCGGGGCATTGACGTACGATTCGTAAATCTCAGTGGCACGCTTGCAGTAATATTCTTCAGCCTGCTTGCGTGCCGTCCTATCCTGCTCAGTCTCACCGGGATACGCCGACACATCGGTGCCGTCTTGTGCGATTTGCGAGTCGACTTCATCAAGCGTGCCGGACGCGTGCCAGAACAGCTCAACAGCAACGGCGTCTTCATGGCCTGGCGTATCGCTGTAGTGAATCTTTCCAAATTCATCGACCCACATAAATATCGGTGTATCTGTGTCGACAAAGTGGGAGTTACCGGCAGCGTCAACCCACCGCCATACGTCGGCATTCGCTGTTACGCTGATGGCAAGTCCGATCAAACAGACTGCAGTGTATTTTTTCATGGGCGGTCCTTTGCCGGCACAGTATGAATACTGGCAACGAGGATTCCCTTGACTGCCGTCACAAATCCGCGACCCAGTTCACCAGGCTAACTGTGATCTGCGCACGCCCCCAGACCGGGCCCGGTTCAAATTCACATAACGTCGGTTTGGAGTCCGCGTGCCGACCGTTCGTCGAGAGAATTGGCCCGTTTATCTGGTGAAAGCCCCGTATATGCTCATATTGGGACGTATGGCACGGCTAAATTTTGACCAAGCCGGCATACTTTTGCCGTGGATTGCCACAACTGAGCAGCGGCCGAAATGGTGATTATGTAATGAAAGCGGACCAAGGATTCACGTTGATCGAATTGATGGTCGCGATTGCCCTGACTGGGCTATTGCTGTCGATGGCGGTACCGGCGATGGGCATTTTCGTGTCCAATGCGCGGCAGACCGGCACCATAAATGACTTCGTTTCGTCGTTGCATGTCGCGCGCAGCACCGCAATCACCACAAATTCCCGCGTCACCCTGTGCGCCAGTTCCAGTGGTAACGATTGCGAAGCCGTAGCCTGGGATCAGGGCTGGATCGTATTCCGCGATGCGGACAGCGACCAGACCGTCGACGGTGATGAGGCCGTTCTTGCTTCCTCAGCCGCGGTTGACGGCATTTCAATCCAGTCCGGTGAGTTTGGCAATTTCCTGATGTATCGACCGACAGGCCGGGTCATGAATGCGTCGATCAACGGCAACTCAGGTCAGTTCACCGTGTGTGATGACCGCGGTGCGGACCACGCCAAGGTCATGATCATCGAATTGTCGGGCCGGCCACGGACTTCTGAAACACAGGCGGATGGCAATCCGCCGACCTGCAGTTGATTTCACAGGGAACTGGCCGAATGAACATCTCTAATCCAACGAATCGCGGGTTTTCGCTGCTGGAGTTGCTGGTCACGCTCATCGTTTTCAGCGTTGGATTGCTGACCGTGGCCGGATTACAAACGGTATCGAAGCAGGCCAATTTCGAAGCGATTCAACGCACGTCCGCATCGCAGGTTGCGTATGGATTACTCGAGGACATGCGCGTCAACGGCGATGCAATCGGGATCTATCTTGCCGCAGGCACACTGGGGAACGGTAGTCGCGGAGCAGAGCCGGCGCCTAACTGTGCGTCGGGTGCCGAATGCAATCCGGCGCAGAAAGCCACGCATGACCTCTGGTTCTGGGAGCAGATACTGGACGGCAACCTGGAATCCAACGCCGGCGTCGGCACAGGCGGTCTCGTATTGCCAACAGTTTGCATCACCGGGCCAGCGGGCGGCGTGGCCGGGATCCATATCGTAACTATTACCTGGCGTGGCGCTGCATCTATAAATAATGCCGTCAATAACCCGTGTGGTTCTTTGACCGGCAATTATGGTGCGAACAACGAATTCCGCCGGATCATGCAGGTTCCAACGTTTATCGACCCGACGATGTGAGCGACAAACCGATGCGAAATCAATTCTCAAACAAGCAATCAGGATTCTCTGTCGTCGAACTTATGGTCGCGATGGCGCTGTCGCTGGTGCTTGGCGCCGCAGTTGTTACCGTATTCGTTAACAACAGTTACAGTTTTAACCAGGACGAGAACATCGGCCGTATGCAGGATGACGCGCGGCATGCATTACGTGAAATTGCGTTTGATATCAGCATGGCCGGGCACTATGCAGAGCTGCATATCCCGGATGCCGTGGAGGCTGACGGCGGCCTGACGATAGGCACCGATTGCGGGCCGACTGGCGATGTTAACTGGATGTATCGGACGATTGAGGTCGGTACCGGCAACGCGATGTCCATCGGCGCGATCGACAATGCGACCAATGCAAGTGTTGCTGCCGCACATTCCTGCTTCCAGTCGGGTGAGCTTCTTGAAGGCACCGACGTCGTTTCGATAAAACGGGTCGCCGGCGCCGAGGCGGCTACATTGGCGGCCAACAAGGTCTATTTGCGTACTAATGGCACTGTCGGTGTTCTGTACAACGGGCCTGCACCGTCAGCACCGCCGGTCGTCGTGTCTCCGCCGATGGCAGACTGGGAGTACCGTCCGAGTATTTACTATATCCGGCGGTTCGCGAACACGCCGGGTGACGATATTCCGACTCTCTGTCGCAAGGTCTTATTTGGCGCTGGACCCAACATGGCAACTGAGTGCCTCGCTACAGGTATAGAAAACCTGCAGATCGAGTATGGCATCGATACCTCGGAGGACGGGCATCCAAATGTCTACATGACCAACCCTACGTTGAATGACATACAGCAGGTCGTCTCTGCGCGCATCCTGGTGCTCGCGCGCACGACCGATATCGACACTCGTTACACAAACACGAAGACCTATTCGCTGAGTAATTCGGCCGACCTCGTGCCGAATGACTCTTTCCACCGCCGCGTTTTTTCGACCAGCGTGTCGGTGCAGAACATTCGCAGTATGAACATGATGGGATTCTGATATGAGATCACGGACTTACACAACGAAACGACAGCAAGGGGGCGCAATACTCGTGGTTGCGCTGATGTTCCTCGTCGCGATCATCCTGTTCACGATTTCGTCCATGCGTTCCAGCAATATCGGCTTGTTCCTGGCGCAAAACGAGGAGTCACGCGTGTCTGCGGAACAAGCCGCACAGGCACTGGCTGACGCGATCGTTGCAAATCCCGCATCGACACCGGTTGTCGGCACGACGGGGTACACGGCATGCACGGCAGGTGAAACCGGCTGCACACGTAACGATCTGCCGGTGACCAACCCGGAACTTGCCAGCGCCGTAGCCTCGGACTACATCCAGGCCCGGGTCGAACGTACGGGTTCCGTGTTTCGACCACCACCGCGCGTCGTCGAGTCAAGTATCGACAAATTCACCAGCGCGTCATTCCGGGTCACGACAACATTTGATCGCGTGGACGACGGACTAGGCAGGCAACAAGTCACCGAGGGCGTGTTAGTCCTCGTCCCGAAGCAATAGATTCGAATTCTACAAGAGATTTCCGGTATGGATGCCAAACTACGCAAGCTCTCACTGACAGTATCCCTCGCAACCTTGCTATTCGTCATCGGCTCGGCGCGAGCGGATGACACGGACGTTTACCTGAACCCGGGAGCCGGATTACCGGCAGGTAGCGAGCCCATGGTCATGTTCTCGCTGGACTATCGGCCTAACCTGGGTTCGACTGCATGCAACGGCAACGAATGCGACACGCTCATCGCCGAAGGCTATATGAGTCCTACGGGCCCATACACGTTCTTCGACGTACTGCGGGGTTCGCTGCGCAAGGTGTTCGAGCCGCTTGCGGGCGTGCGGGTCGGGCTCATGCTCAATCACAACAACAACAATAACTGCGAAGGTTTCGGCCGCACGAAGTGCAGTAACGGTGGTTATATCGCCATGGGCTTCGAATCATTCGTCGCCGGGGACCTGAATGGCGCCAAGGCTCGATTTCACGGCATTCTCGACTCGATGCCAACACCGCTGGGCAACATGAGCCATTCGTACCAGGGCAAAGAGCTGTTTTTCGAGTTCTTCCGCTACCTGACGGGACAGGGCGTGTACAACGCGCATAACGGCTACACGGACTACAGTACCAGCAACCAGAATAACCTGGATGTCGATCATCCTGCGGTTTCGTGGGATTCGTTTATCGAATTCGGCCCTGCGATCAAGCCAAGCTATGTCAGTCCGATGACGGCCGCCGGTTCGTGCTCCAAAATCTACACCGTCAACACCCTGTTCCAGGTCTCGAACCAGGAAGACGATTCCGACGATGCGATTGAAGAGGCTGTATCGGACGGCGGCTTCGGATCGCCACAAAGAGAATTCCCCGATGTCATTCAGTACCTAAACGATGCCGATCTTGCGAACGGCAACTACGGCACTGTCGGCGATCTTGACGACAAGCAGAATGTCGTCTCGTACTTCATTGTTGACGCAACAAAGATCAATACGACAACGAAGGGCTATGCGCGTGCCGGCGGCACCGGCGTGCCGTTGGCACTCAGTGAAAACCCTGATGAGCTGGTAGCGACGCTGCAGGAGATCTTCAAGCAGATTTTGAGTGTCAGCACGACCTTTGTCGCGGCGTCAGTACCCGTGAACGTATTCAATCGGGCGGAGATCACGGACAACGTCTATATAGCGCTGTTCCAGGTCGACGGCCAGGGCAAGCCCTACTGGGTAGGTAACGTCAAGAAACTCCGCCTGGATGGCGCCAACGACTCGTCATCGACGGCGGTGCTCGTCGATTCTACAGGCACGCCGGCGATCGCCGCCGACGGCCGCATCCGCTTCGACGCCCTGACAAGCTGGACAGACGCGGGCGCGTTGCCACCTGCTGATGTAGATGCCGGCGAAGTGCCCGGCAAGGACGGTCGGGTCGTCTCGCGCGGCGGTGCAGGGCAGAAAATCCCCGGCATTATTTCCGGCAGTCCGCAGGAAGCAAACGGCCTCGGCGGGCGGACCATCTACTACGACAATACGGACACGTCGCTCGCCGGCCTGAACGTCGATAATGCGACTGCGACGTCGGTGCGTAGCGACTTCCAGGTGCCGACCAATGCCGAAGCCGAGGACATGATTGCGTTCGCTCGCGGGCTCGATGTAGACGACATCGATGGCGACTCTGAAACCAACGAGGCACGCGACTGGATATTCGGTGACGCGTTGCATTCAAGGCCGTTGCCGCTCAACTACGGCTCGATCGCCGGTTACAGCGATCCCGATAACCCGGCTATCTACCTCGCCGTTGCCAGTAATGATGGCCTGCTGCGTATGATCCGTAATACCACCGCCGGTGGCGCCGAAAGTGGCCAGGAGGTTTGGGCCTTCATGCCACGTGCGGCGATGCAGGCGCAAAAAACACTGCGGGCCAATGGGCTCGGTATGGCACACCCCTACACTGTCGATGGGGCCCCGGTGGCATTTATGCAGGACGTCAATTTCGACGGCTCGATTGTGGCGAGCGACGGCGACAAGGTCTTCCTGTATGTCGGTATGCGCCGCGGTGGCAAGAACTACTACGCATTCGACGTCACCGATCCGGAAAACCCTGACCTGATGTGGACGATCGGCAAGAGCGGCGACTATGCCGAGCTTGGCTATACGTTCTCGAATCCGCGTGTTGGCCTTGTCAGGACTCCCACCGGACCGCGTCCTGCGGTGATGTTCGCGGGTGGTTACGACATGAACAAGGACTTGCGCGGCGCCGTTGGCACGGACGATTCCGAGGGCAATGCGATCTACGTCGTGGACGCAGAGACCGGGCAGTTGATCTGGAAGGCGCGCGGTCTCTTCGGTGGCGGCTCCGGTAATGTCTTTGAGCACGCGGGACTCGTGGACAGCATCCCGTCGACGCTGTCGGTCGCGGATACCGATGGTGACGGTTTCACGGATCGCATGGTCGTCGGCGATACCGGCGGTAATATCTGGCGTGCCGACATCCAGGGTAGCGATGTCAGCAACTGGAAGCTGACGCTGCTGGCGTCCGTAGGCCGCCATGCATCCGGCGGTGGCAGCCTGGCAACCGACAGGCGCTTCTTCCACCGACCCGACCTCGTGCCCAGCAAGGACGGCAACGGTCTGTTTGATGCCGTTGTCATGGGTTCGGGCGACCGTGCAGATCCGCTGGATCAGGGCGGAGCAGCCGAGAATTTCACCTATATGATCAAGGATCGACATACGGCCCCCGGCAGTGGCGTCGACTCTGGTGTTGAACATGATGACTTTGGTGACGTAACGAGCAATTGCCTGCAAGATGGTTCCTGCTCGATCGACCTTGCCGATGGCTGGCGCCTCGGCCTCGAGGAGCCGGGCGAGAAAGTCCTCGCAACCCCGTTGACGATCACCGGCAAGATTTTCTTTACGTCTTATCTGCCGCACTCCGGAACCGGCGCTACCGCGTGTTCGCCATCCGAAGGCGCAGGACGTCTATACGCGGTATCGCTGCAAGACGCCACGGCCGTGATCAACTACGACAGCAGTGACGACGATCCCGGCAATCCCGACGCACCGACGTCGAAGAATGACCGCAGTGTCGAGTTGCAGTCGCTGGGTATACCGGCTGAGGTCGTGTCGGTGCCGCCAAACAAGATACTCAGACCGGACCTGCAGATCGACAATATCGATGCCACGACACGTTGGCGGACGTACTGGTTCCTGCAGGAAGACGCCGACTTGTAGTCCCGGCTCTGCAACTGACATTCTCACAGGAACTTATCATGCATAACTTACTGCACAGCAAGCGCCAGCAACGCGGCGTGACGATGCTCGAGCTGCTGATCGTTGTCGCGATCATCGCAATCATCTCAGCATTTGGTTACCCGTCGTACATGCGCTATGTCGTCAATACCAAGCGCACGGCCGCGACGTCCGCACTGTTGCGAATTGCCGATCGGCAGCAGCAGTTCTTCATGGATAACAAGACCTATGCGGCGAACCTGACAAACCTGGGATTTGCTGCGAATCCGCTGGTGATTTCGGACGACGGCATGACGGCTGCGGCCGGGGATGCTGACGCGGTGTACTCAATATCCTTGTCGAATATCGCCGCGACGACTTACACGATCACGGCTGCGCCGTTGCACGGCCAGCTCGATCGGGACACCGACTGCGGCAGCCTGACTCTCAACCAGGCAGGCATCCGTGGCAACAGTGCCGGCGGGGACGACTGCTGGTAAGGGGCAACGCGCAGGCGCAGACATAAAAAAAGCCGCCACAGGCGGCTTTTTTATGTGTTCGTAAGGCCGCCGATCAGGCGCTGAGTGCCTTGACGCGCTTGTTCAGGCGGCTTTTGTGTCGCGCCGCCTTGTTCTTGGTCACAATGCCCTTGTTGATCATGCTGTCAATGACCGGGACCGCATCCTTGTAGGCGGCCTGTGCCGCGCCCTTGTCGCCCGCATCGCAGGCATTGACGACCTTCTTGATTTTCGTACGCATCATGGAGCGCAGGCCCATATTGTGTTTGCGGAGCTTCTCCGCCTGGCGGGCGCGCTTCTGTGCTGATTTGATGTTTGCCACTGGTATTACCGTGTCAGGTGCTCGAAGAGCCGCGTATTATTCGTGCCCGGACTGGCATTGTCAATGACATTCCGCAGCGCCGGCCGGCCGCCACCGATATGCCACCTAAATGCCTGATTTACTAACTTTTTGGCGTTAAACTCGATGCCCGTATGACGACCGAATCCAGCCCCGACAAAGCCCCCCAGGGCGACGCAGAAGCCGTCCCGCGGGCCGGATTTGCGCGCCGGCTGGCCAGGACCACCTCGGTCGTCAGTGGCATGACGCTGCTGTCACGGGTCCTGGGGCTGGTTCGCGATGCCGTTCTCGCACGCTATTTCAGTACCTCGCTGGTAATGGACGCATTCCTGGTCGCCAACCGCATACCCAACATGCTGCGGCGGTTCTTTGCCGAAGGTGCGTTCTCGCAGGGTTTCGTGCCGGTCATGGCGCGCTATCGTGAAAAACACAGCCACGAGGAGGCGCGCGAATTCGTCGATGCCGTGGCCGGCACCTTCGGCCTGGTGCTGTTCTTCGTAACGCTGGCAGGGGTGATCGCGGCGCCCGTGCTCGTCGCTATCGTGGCCCCGGGTTTCATCGGCGATGACGGCCGATTCGAGATTGCGACCCTGATGTTGCGGTTCACATTCCCGTACCTGTTTTTCGTATCGTTGACGGCATTTGCGGGCGGCATTCTCAACACCTACGGCCGCTTCGGCGTACCTGCCTTTACGCCGGTCATCCTGAACATCGTCCTGATCGCTGCTGCAGTCTGGCTTTCACCGCTGCTTGAGGAGCCCGGCATGGCGCTGGCATACGCCGTCTTCGCGGCGGGGCTCCTGCAGTTGTTATTCCAGCTGCCATTCCTGATGCGCATCCGGGCGCTGCCACGGCCGACGTGGGGTGCCGCACACAAGGGTGTCAAACGTGTTGGTACCTTGATGCTGCCGGCAATCTTCGGCTCGTCAGTCGCACAGGTGAACGTCCTGATCGGCGGCATCATTGCGTCGATGCTCGGCGTCGGCAAGATCAGCCTGCTCTACTATTCGGACCGGCTCATGGAGTTTCCACTGGGCCTGTTCGGCATCGCGCTCGCAACGGTAACGCTGCCCTATCTCTCGCGACAATACGCTAACGAGTCGATGGACGAGTTCTCGGCAACCCTCGACTGGTCGATGAAGCTGGTGCTCCTGATCGCGCTGCCGGCTGCGATCGGATTGATAATCCTCGCAGAGCCACTGGTCGCAACAATCTTTTACGGTGGTGCGTTCAACGATGACGATGTTCGAATGACCGCACTGGCCGTACAGGCATTCTCGGTTGGCCTGATTGGCTTTTCATTCGTAAAGATCCTCGCACCGGCTTATTTTGCGAGGGAGGATACGCGCACACCGGTCCGCATCGGACTGATCGCGCTGGCGGTCAACTTCGTACTTAGCGTCGCACTGGCCTTGTATCTGACCGCTATAGACTTCGCCAGCAGTCATGCCGGGCTCGCACTCGCGATTTCGATCGCGGCGCTGCTTAACGCATACCTGCTGTACAGGGGGCTTAGACGCGACGGTATCATCCGGCATTCGCCGGGGTGGAGGCGGTTGCTGATCCAGGTTCTTCTCGCCAATGCGGTAATGCTCGGTATCCTCGACTGGCTCAATCATCCGGTAGCGTGGTGGCTGGCCGTCGATCTGATCACGCGTATCGCCTGGCTGGCAGTTTGCGTGGCCGGAGGCGTTATCGTGTATGCCCTGGTATTGCTGTCGCTGGGCATGCGGCCGGCCGATTTCGCGATGAGGCACCGTTAGCATGCGCCTGGTACGTCACCTGTCGGATATGCCCTATGACGAGCTCCAGGACGGCAGCATCGTCACGATCGGTGCCTACGACGGCTTGCATCTCGGCCACGAGCAGCTGCTGCACCGGGTCAGGATGGCGTCGGAAGATGCAACGATCCCGTCCATCGTGATGAGTTTCGAGCCGACACCGAAAGAGTTCTTCGGTGGCGACAAGCCGCCTGCGCGCCTGATGCGCTTTCGCGAGAAATACGATGCACTGGCCGCCCATGGAATCGAAATATTCTATTGCCCCCGCTTTGACACACAGATGCGGGGCATTGCCGCGGATGCATTCATCCGGCGAATTCTCATCCATGGCCTGGTTGCACGACACATCGTGATTGGCGACGACTTTCAGTTCGCGCGCAGGCGCGAGGGCAGCGTCGAGCAACTGCAGCGCGCGAGCGGTGCCCTTGGCTATCACATCGAGCAGGTTCCCAGCATCATCGTGGACGGGCAGCGGGTCAGCAGCACCGCGATTCGCGAGGCGCTCTGGGATGGCAGGCTCGATCTCGCTACCGCGCTGCTGGGCCGCCCGTATCGAATGTCCGGCAAGGTCGTCATGGGGGCGAAAGTAGGGCGCTCGCTGGGCTTTCCGACTGCCAACGTCGATCTGCGGCGACGACAAAGTGCCGTAATGGGTATATTTGCTGTCCGGGTACAGGGACTCGCCGGCGGTCCGAAGAATGCTGTAGCAAGTGTTGGTACACGACCGACGTTCAACGGCACCAAGCCCCTGCTGGAAGTCCACATATTCGATTTCGACGAGGATATTTACGGGGCATACATCCACGTCGATTTCATTGCCCGGCTTCGGGGGCAGGTAAAGTACGACGCTGTAAAGGAACTGGTTGCGCAGATGCATCGCGACGCCGACAATGCGAAGTCAATTCTCGCCGCCCACCCTGCCTGAGGAACCTGGACTTGACTGATCAACCTGACAGGACACTGCGCCGCTATGTCGCCTGGCTTTGTGTTGCATCGCTCGTGATTGTGGCCGACCAGATTACCAAGTGGGCGATCATCGAATGGGTGCCGCGCTATGGGCGGGTGCCTGTCAACTCGTTCATCAACCTGACGCATCAGCAAAATACCGGGGCGGCATTCAGCTTCCTGGCGGGTGCCGGTGGCTGGCAGCGCTGGTTCTTTGTTGCGCTGGCAACAGTCGTGAGCGGGGTGATTGTCACCTGGCTATGGCGGGTGCGGAAAGAAGGCCCGCTGGTCCTGATGGCAGGCCTGTCACTGGTGCTGGGCGGCGCGATCGGCAATCTTATCGACCGCGCCCGACTGGGCTACGTTACCGATTTTTTCCAGGTGTGGTTTGGCGACTGGGCATTTCCGTCGTTCAACGTCGCCGACGCCGGCATTACTGTCGGCGCGGCGTTGTTGATTATCGATGCACTCTTTCTGACGGGTCGCGAAAGAGCCTAACGCGTCCGGGTCCAGCAGTCGCCGTCGGGTAACGAGGACTTGGTGCCGGCGCCATCGATTGTGAAAGAGTCGCATTTGAGTGCTTCGTCGCCGCCCAGCCGATACGACGCTGTGGCGGTGAAATCCGCAGAGTCAGCACCCGGGAGGACCGTGACGTCATAGGAATCGCTGTCGGTCCTCCACGGATCGTCGTAGCCGAGATCAGCCATTTGCCCGAAAGTATGATTCTGCAGGTAAAAGCGTTCCTGGGCAGCCGCTATTTCCAGCAGCGCGGCACGCGCCTCGGTGCGCTTGGCGCGAGCTGCAAACTCACGGTAGTTCGGGTAGGCAACCGCTGCGAGAATGCCGAGGATAACGATTACGATCATCAGTTCGATCAGCGTAATGCCGCCCATCAATTTGCGCATGCGCATCATTAAATACTCTTATGTTGGTTGCTATTCTATGCCGTCTTGCGTCCACAGCGTGCGCACGGGGTTATTGCCGAAGCCTGTCCCCGCACACTCAACGCCCACGCAATAAATCGGCTCGGGATCGCACGCGGCACCGGTGCAACTCGGATCCGGTGTCGGAAAGAGAATTGCCGGCGAGGGTGCGATGCCGCCCTGCTGCAGGGTCGTACGCCGCTCATCATCGGAATCCGCGGGATCCAGCGTTGCGAGATTCGGCACAATCGGATCGCCATTGACGGCGCTCATGCGATACAGGAAATTCGTGCCTTGCCCCACTGCGCACGTCGCCGCTGCGTTCGAATCGGGCGTGAACGCGACGAAAAGGATTTCATCGTTAAACGTCAGCGAATCCGCAAGCACCTTTTGATTTGCCGGTAATGTGAATTTCCAGCCGCCATCACTCGACGTGATAACAGTCTGCGTCTGGCCACTCACTTCGACAAGGTCGCTGTCCGTTATAATGGTATTCGTGTTGTAGTCTGACTGCAGTACCTGGTTGAACACATTGGCGTCGCGAACCGAGAAAAATCGATCTGTAGCAGCCAGGTCAAACGGGTGCGCCCGATACCCTGAGCCAACGCTGACAGCTATGTAGCGACGTTGCTGCTGGGCATCGGTCACAAGGGACACGTCTGGCGCGTTGTAGAATCGCCTGGTATCTGCATCTGCTGGACTACCGAGGCCTTCCGCGCCCAACTGGGCGATCACGCCACCGGCGACCAGTGTACTGACCGGATTGCCGTTCGTGATGTCAAAGCGCCAAACCTGTCCGCCAAGGTCGGTAGCGTACATACGATCGGCAAGACGATCGCCATTGAGATCGATAACGCGTACCTCGTTCGGAATCGCCCGGTCCATCTCGCGATCGAGTGTATCCAGTGTGAGGTGAGCGCCGCCGTCAGGACCGGCACGCCACAGCGGCGCCCCCGTCTCGAGGTCAAGAAAATGAATGCCGGAGCCAACACCGTCCGGAACAACCGGGTGCGTATTGGTATCGTGAATAGTGTCATAGCCACCGCCGATAACCACAACAGCTTTATCGGTATTTTGGGCGACGCCACTGATATCCACGCGAGTGACAACTGGTGTCGACCAGCTCTCGCCCGCCTGTGGCAACGAGGTTTCCCACAACAATTGCGGGTCGGTCTTGTCTGTTACATCAAGCGCGAAGTACCTGTTACCACCACGCCGCATACCAAAGATGATGTAGACAAAATCGCCGTCGCCTGACTCAACGATGCCGTCGTTATCAACGTCTTTCACCACGGGGACGACGTTGCCATCCAACCCATACTGTTTGTACTTGGATGCCGGGTCGAAATAGAGGCGCGTCAGGTTTGAGAGCAGAATTTTAGGAATGAATGCCCATAACTCCTGCCCTGTTTCACCATCGATAGCATGCAGGTAGCCGTCGTTGGTTGCCGTGTAGATGACAGCTTCGGGATTGGCGACCGTGCCGCCGTAGACAATCGCGGCGGGTTGCGAGTGCAACGGATCACCCATCGCCTTGCGGATAGTCGTCGCCGTGTTGTTGTCCTCGTTTAACAGGTCTTCACCGCGTGCCCAGTCGATGAGATCGTCCTTTGACGGTTCGCCCGCAGCGCCGGTCAAGCCGAAATCGGCGAGCGTGAACGCGGCCGCATTGCCCGTCGACACGTGATTTGACGAGAGGTTAAGGTCTGTCCCGGACATATTTGTGTATAGATTACGCATTGTCGCATCAGGCAACTGTTGTGCGGCACCGCCGATGCGTACATCGTTACCGTCTGCGCCACCGGTCGTCCAGATACTCTGCGCCGTATCGATAAAGAAACCGGTCGTGGGATCGACTGCGTCGACATCATTGGCGTCAACAATCGAATTTGTGTCGATGCGATACTTTTTCAGATTCCCCGGCCAGTGAGCTCGCGACCTGGCGCCAAACGTGGTGATGTACAGGTCGTTGAGGTTCTGCGTCCGGTTAAACGTATTGACACTGACGGCCGGAGCCGAGAATGACAGCGAACGATCGTTGATGTTCGCAATAATAGCCAGCAGGGTCCTGGTCAATGTCTCTACATCGTTGGCCAGGAAGTATTGCCCACCAGAGTTTAGTGCCGTCTCCTCGAGGATTGGCAGGTCGATGTCAAATCCAATCGTATGCGTTACGACGAACTGGTCGCCAGGCTCGGTCGTGTCGACGTCGTCCTGGGACAGGTACTGGGCGATATCGTCGAGACACTGTCCGCCATCCGGCAGGATAGGGCCGTCACACCCGGCATAGCCGAGCACTGTGCCGATGCCAGGAAGGTCCGTAAGGATACCTGGCGGATCGAAATCATCTACAGGTGTGCCGTCACTCAACAATACGTTGTAGTTTTTGGCACAGACATCCCACTCGGGTTGCTCATAGACTTCCGGGGGCGTCGTTACGGCAAGCGCGTCCTGGTCTGTCAATGCCGTCATAGCTGCCGCACCGTACCTGGCCTGCATGCCGCGCCAATACAGGGCCGACTCGAACAATGTTTCGGAAAGTGGCGTATTGCCACCTGCAGGAATGGCATCTACCGCATCAAGCACATCCTGACGCATGGTATTGAGATCAACGATGTCCTGAATAACGGCACCGCCATCGTTGCCGTCAAATCGCATCAGGCCAACGTTCAGATTGTTCACCGAACTCAGGACCTTTTTTGTCACCTCTTTCATGATGACCGATTTCGACAGTGACACGATGACCGGATTGTTTTTCCAGTTGATGTAGTTGCCGTCGTAGACGGTGTAGCTCAGGTTGCGTGGCGCGCTACCCCAGGACAATTCCTGGCTTGCGATGTTCGTAAAGGGTTCGCTTAGATTCGTGCCGTTGGCCGCCCATAAACGGGCCGCTTCTCCGTCGCCGTGAACGCCCGAGTCCGCCTGGCACTCAACGGGACTGCTGTTGTAACCGGGTGCGAGATACTGCCAGAGCGCCGGCCCGGATGAGGTGCCATCGGCGCCACCATCGCGATACTGCACCATCGTATTGGTGAAGCTGCCGATTCCAAAAATCTGGTTGGTGGCAAAGTCACAGTGGAAGTAAGCATCTTCAACGTAGTTCGTGGTTGTCAGGCAGTCCGGGATGAGGTCGACATCCGACCAGTAAATCCGGTCCGGTTCACAGTCGCCAAGATACGTGTCGTTGCCATCATACGGATCGGTGGTAGAAACGTCGTCATCCATTGAGCCCGACGAGTCCAGTATGAACAGGACGTTGGGTTTGGGGTTTTGCGTGGGATCCGGATTGATTAGCAGGAGCTCGGTATCATCTGCAACTGCCGGCGTTCCGATTAGCAGTGCGACAGCAAGGCTGGCACACATCCATGTCAATTTTTGCATTGCGATCTTCATGATCCTGGCCTCTTGGCGAAATCGATTAGAGCCACGCACCGAGTAATTCGATGGTGTTGGATTCGAGATGGTGCCGAACCGTCACACTAACGGCGTCGGGTTCGGGCGCATTTTCAATCGTCCGGCGAAAGTCCTCTAGCCTCACCGTCTCGCCGTTAACGGCGTAGCGAGTACGGTCGGTGACCCGCAGGCGCGTGAGTTCGCATTGCGAACAAGGCCTGAAAACAACGCCGCCACTTGCGTGCGTCGGAGCCTGAAAGCCCTTGAGAGCCACCTCGTAAGCCGCGGATATGGTTTTGAACTGCGCCGCAGCCGGAAGGGCCATGCAGAGCGCGATGGCGGTAATGATGATCTTGATTCTCATTGGACTACTCCGTTTCCGTTACCGCTTAAAGCGTCGACGCTTCCGGGCCGACGATATAGAAAGCTTGTGAATGAACCGCGCTCGAGTCGCGATCCGTTGGTGTGCCAGGGGAGCGTTCGGATATTGCGGTCGATGTGGCGACAAAGTGATAAGCGGAGACGCCACTGCCTACGCCAAGGCTGAACGCTTTGTCCGGCACCAATGTCGAGTCTTCGAACGTGATCGATGCTGCTACCGAGTCGTTATAGTTGATGCTCTGTGTAACCGTTGTTGTCGCCAGCGTGTTGAACTGACCGGTTGCCAGCGCGGCTTCAAGGCCGGTTTCGGCGGCCTGGAATGCACTCTCATAGTTCTGGTCATTACGCGCCATTGCGAGTTCCGTTGTCGCCGTGTTCATGCCTGATATCGCCAGCACCGTGATTACGACGAGCAGAATCAGGCCGACGATCAGCGCAGCGCCCTGTTGTGATCTGTAGGAGTTGGTTGCGTGCATGGTTCTGCTCTCTTTTAGGTTCTCGCGTTCCGCAAAAGGATGGTCTTCGAAACCATCATGCGGCGGAAATTGTCGTTGAACGTTCCCAGGTCGCGGTCACCGGGCTCATAGTCGGTCCCGTCCTGGATGCCGAGCTCCGGTTGTGTGCCACGCACCAGCAGCCACACGCGAGCCGTCATTACACGAGCACCGGCGATGTAGCCGGGAGAGCCGGGAATGTACACGTCAGTACCCGGATTCACGTAACGGTCGACCGTATTGTCGCCGTTGACGTCAATGCCGAGCTGCAGCTGCAAATTCTCGACACCCGGAGCAACTTCCTCGTCGACGATGTCCGGATCTGTGCCGTCAGTCGTTAATCGTATGCGACGCAGTGTCGGAACACCGGGTATCAGGCCGGAGTTCGTGGCAACGTAGTACGAATTGACCAGCAGGTTGTGGGTCGTCGAATCGGCAGGGCTGAATGTGGATGGTACGCTACCGTCATCAAATAACTCGCCCTGGATTCGGGTCGTTTGAATCTGCAGACGACCTGCCTCGAGCGGCTGCGGTGCCACGGTCGCCCGCCGCACCGTGACCACGTCCGAATCGATCTGCGTACCGCCTATGGTCGGGCACATAAGCGCGAATGCGTTGTTGTTACCGTCGACAGTCAAAGCGAGATCCAGTGCCCAGCCAGTCGGGCAATCGACGGGTTCGTCAAGCCCGTTGGGATTGGCGTTACCATCCATCGAGCGGCCCTCGACGGCGAGCGGCCGGCTGTTGCGGCCCCAGTTGCTGGCCATGCGCAGGTCAGCCTCAATCGTGTCCATCGCAAACTGGGCAGTTTCCTGCACCCGCGCGATCGACTCGTTGATAACAAAGGCCTGGCGGCTCTGGTTGTAGATCTGGACCGCCCCGATCATCAGGAATGAGCCGATAGCGAGAGCGACCAGCAACTCGACCATTGTCATGCCGGACTGGTTGCACCGCGCCTGGTTATTTTTGTTTGATGTCTTCATGACCGTTAAATTCCGCGTACCGGGATTTTGACTTCGTAGCTCAACGGACCTTCCGGTTCCGTCCAGTTCACATTGATCGTGTATTCGGGCGGGACCACGGTGTCGTCAAACGTAATATCAACATCACCGCCCGGAAGCGTGTCAACAGCCTGGCCCTTCCAAAGCAAAATGTCGTGGTCGGCCATCTCTGCTTCATTGCAATCGGTACCACTGGCTACGCAGCCGTTATCCGCACCTGTGCTTTCATACGCAATTCCGGCCCGCGGATTCGCGCGAATACGGTCAGCGACGTCGCCAGCTAACGTTACGGCGTTGTGGCGCAGCATCGACGTGCGACCGGCCTGCATGCTCTGCACGTAAAGACCCGCGATCCCGAGCATGCCGACGGACATGATGACCAAAGCGATAAGCACCTCGACGAGCGAGAATCCTCGCTGCCGGGGCCGCCTGTCAGTGGTTGAACTCTCAAATGACATCAAAAATCATTCCTTATATATAGGCAGGAATTGCAATCGTGCCTTACGGGCAGGTCTTGCTCATTGCCGTCAACGCGCTTTCGACGGTCGTGTGATCCCTTACAATTGTTGCGCGCCCAAGCGGCGTCGCAACGAACAATCGCGCTGCCGAGAAATCCTGGGAGATCTCGGTAGTGCCGCGAGAATCACAGACGATGACCTGCGAAACCGGGGTGTTGTTGCCGGCATCGCGACGGCCGAGACCGGTCGATGCGTACATGAAGTAGGTCGCGTCATTCGCGATCGCCAGGGAGACGCCTTCGGCAGCCAACGGGTGTTCGCGAAGCAGTGCCTCGCCGGGGTCGCGGACTGCATCGAAATCCGCATCAACAAAGACGATAAAACCTTCGTCCCAGGTGCCAACGCAGTCACGGGGGAGAATCGTCTCATCCGACGCACAAATCGTGACGTTATTCTTGGCCCGCGCCGACTCGCTGCGTGCCATGAGGAATGCGGCATGCAGGTCGTTGGACGTGCCGGTAATGCGGCTGTTGGCCGTGAACTGCGTGAGATTCGGGATGCCGAGCGTCAGTACAACGCCAATGATCAGCACGGTAATCAGCAATTCGTAGAGCGTAAAGCCGTTCTGGTGTCGGTTTGTCATTGGGGCAATATACTTTGCCGCGCCCAGGGGTTCCGGGGCATCCGACGAACGGCCGCACGGCACCGACAAACGGTCGATTTTCGACGCCGGTGCTTAACTTAATCCGCGCAAACATAGGCGTCCCCGCGAACGGTGCGGGTCGCGACGCGGGGGCGGCCCGTGTAGGAGATGACGAGGGCCTTCGGCGGCGCACGCTCCGCCCGGTCACACACAACCAGGGTTCCGTTTGTCGCCCGTTTTTGTGTCGAACGTAGCGTGAACGTGTCCCTATTTGCCGCTATCGTGACGGTATCGTCGACTAAGTGCACGCGCAGCAATGGCTCGCCCGGGTCGCGTTGCGGGGGTGAGTCCCGGTCCCTGTTGTTGAACATAATCCATCCCAGGGACCAGTCGTTCCGCGACCCGCAGGAGGTCCCGTCGACGCTCGGGCAGATCGAAACGACCTGCCGTCGCATGACCGACTCCTTCCTGGCGACGTGGACCGCATGAAACAAGGCGTTGATCTCGACGCTGATGCGATTTCGCGCCGTAATTCCGGCGAACGACGGCAAGCCTACCCCAACCAGAACAGCGATCAGGGTAAGGGTGAGGAGCATTTCGTAAAGGCTGAATCCCGGTGTCTTCTGGCGCATGCTGGACCTCCCTGTCCACCTGCAGGCTACCCCTGCCCGCACGCCGTTGCGCGCTCCGAAATTGGGCTATACTTCGCCATTCTTCGGCCTCGGGGGTTCGGAAATGAGCCACTCTGACCTCACCACGCTGTTTGCACGGCACGGCATCCTCCCGACACCACAACGTGTTGAAATTGCTGGGATAATGCTCGAGCGGCCGCAGCATCTTTCGGCGGATCAGATTATCGAGCGCTTGCGTACGGCTGGCAGTGCGGTGTCGAAGGCGACCGTATACAACACCCTCAATCTGTTTAGCGAGCGCGGCCTGGTCAAGGAAGTCATGGTCGATCCGGTTCGCAAGTTCTACGACTCGACGACACACGCCCATCATCACTTCTACAACGTGGATTCGGGGGAGCTGTCGGACATTCCCGATTCTGAAGTTCATTTCGAAGGTCTGCCGGCATTGCCCGCGGGCACCGAGCGTGAAAGCGTTGAGGTCCTGATCAAGGTTCGCGACAAGCGCGAATAGTCGTCCCGGACCCTTTGCGATAGCGGTTACGGGCGCTATACTGCGCGCCGCCCATGTGCCGGATTAGCTCAGTTGGTAGAGCACATCATTCGTAATGATGGGGTCAGGTGTTCGAATCACCTATCCGGCACCATTTCTCTCGCGTCGCTGGCTGCTACAGAATCGCTGAAGCGCACGACGTTTGTCTCGTCAAAGTCGAATTCGATCCTTGAGTATCAGGAACGGCTTTTCCACCGTGAAGTGCAGGAGCGCGCTGGCAACGAGAGCCATGCTCACAAAAATCGGCAGGAACAGCAAAAAGTGGAGCAGTGGATGGCTTACGGCCGTCCCGAATAGCTGCGCTGTCACCTTGAGAGCGAGCGGCACGAGCATCAGGTGCACGAGGTAAAGGCTGTACGCGAGCACCGACAGCACTCTGAGCCAAACGGTTCTGAGCAGGCGGCTGATGATGGTTTCGCCGATGCAGACCGACAACAACAAGCCACCAAAGCCGATTGAGATAATGTTCAACAGGATCGCCGACGGCAGGAACAGCAGCGCATCGAACCAGGCCACGGGCAACATGGCGACGGCGAGCAGGGCCAGGCTCGCGTTACACAGGATCCTCGCAGCCCGGTCGTTGCCCCGTAGCGGGAAATTGTCATGGTTAACCAGCAGCGCGCAGATGACGCCAATCCACAGCCCGTCCATCGCCAGGTGAAACGGCGCTCGGGCCATCCAGAAGAAAGCCTCATAATTAGAGATGAACGCGTCGTTCGTGGTTACCGTGATAACTCGCAGCGCGGCCGGCAATAACGCGAGGCAAGCCAGTGTGGCGACGCTCGTTTTTATGCTGCTCGTCTTGATCCAGTAGAGAACGATCGGGCAAAGCAGGTAGAACTTTTCTTCGACGCCGAGCGACCAGAACGCGACGACAAGCTCGGAGCCCAGGTAATCCTGCATGAACAGAGCATGTACGGCGATCGCGTAGCCGAAGTCGTCGACCGCGGGCGCAAACAGGGGAATCACTCCAAGCATCGCAATCAGCACCGCGGCGTAATAAGCCGGAAATGTCCGCAGTATGCGTTTGGCCCAGTAACGCAGACCGAACGAGAGATCGAAGGTAGCGGGCCAGCGCTTCATCAGGTGGTGAGTAATCAGGAATCCGCTCAGCACGAAGAACAGGTCCACGCCGATCCAGCCATTCAATAACGGCGTTGCTATGTCCCACCGGCCAATGGCAAGGATTTCGCCGTGTTCCTCGAGTACCGGATACACAGAGTGTCGCAGCAGCACGAGCAATATCGCCATGCCGCGCAGTCCGTCGAGTTCAGGAATAGCGCCCGCTCGACGACCGATCGACAGGTAGCGGTGATCGGAGATTGGCCGGGTCACGACTGGCGGGCCTGTGGGCTAACTGAGACCGAGGTTCTTGGCGATCTTCGGCTTGCGTAGTTTCCAGATCAGGGAATCGACAATGTAATGATGGAAATTCAGGGTCTGGTAAATGACCACGCCCGACATCGTTGCGGTAAGCGCGAATGTGGAACTGACCGCATCCGACAGGAACGACGTAATCAGGAAATAAATCAAGGTCGAAATCGTCAGGCAGGTCGCAATATAGAGAACAAATCGACCGTTCTGACTGATCGTTGAGAGAAATTTTTGTTGCTCACTCGGCCGACCGTTGAACCGCCGGTTGTTATACAGCCAGACGAACAGGATGTACTGTGCGTTGTGCCAGACGTTTACGGTCAGCCAGCCGTAGTCGAGCGTGCTGAAAAAGATGTAGGCCATGAAATAAATCGTGAAATGACTGACCACGTAGGCAACGTAAGGAACAGCAAGTTTGCCGGTGCGGTACGCTTTGAATTGTTCGATCAGCCACATGATGAGCAGCGCGGCCGTAACGATGTACACGGCGGTTATCACAAAGTCTGCGACAGGTAATGTGCGTATCGGAAAATACAGGAACTGTGTTGGTGCGCGATGCGAGATCGTCAGAATGCCGGCGACGGGGACAGCGTAAAAAGCGGCACGAAGCACCAGCGGGTTGCCAAGGTGCTTGTCTTTCGATTTTGCCGCGTAGGCTTTGGAGATTCCCTCGCTTTGGCGCGTGTAGTGCCACCACTGCCAGTAGAGGTAGATCGTCGTAACCACCCATGCGCCACCGTAAAAGGCGAGTAGTACAACGGACAGTGCCACCGCCGGGAAAAGGTAGAAGACCAAAGCCTTGTTTTCGATCAGGCTCTGTTTGTCGAAAGCCAGTCTCGTGTACGTTGAAATAACGTGGTGGTAGCCCAGTAGCCAGAGGTCGGCGGCGAGGATCGGCAGGAACAGGTCATTGTTGTAGGTGACCAGTAATCCGGAACAAACGGCAAGCAAGGGAATCCCGACAATGAAGGTAATGTCGAATTGTGGATTCCTGAGAAACCCTATGTCTTTCGCTGCTTGCATTTACCCGGTCTGTACGGCGCCGCACGAACTGGCTGGATTATGGCAACAATACTGCACTGCCGCGCTATTCTGCGTGATTTCGCTCACAGAACGCCCTCGGCCCTGGTGGGCCTCGTAGCCGCTACATCATCAGTTCTTGCGCAAATGAAAGTCGAAGGCATCGCGCATGCTGAAGCGATTATTGATCCACAGGATCAGCATGCCCTCGATCCAGTGTGCATGCTCGACAGGCCCGACATCGATCGGTTCAAGCCCCATGCCTTCTGCCAATTCGGCAACGAACTGCTTCGCGCTGCCGCTATCGCCGGCCAACGGAATCGAGACAGGGCCACCCGCCGACTCGGGAACAACCATCGTCTCCCAGCCGAGCGTGTTAAACGCTTTCACAACATGCGCGTCGGGCGCGATAGCCTGAATGATTTCGGCATTGGAGGTATCGACGCCGTGTCGGAATGTCATGAATGACCGTTCCATCGGATTCGTTGGATCGATGATGATCTTGCCGGAGAGGTCGCCGAGATTCCTGGCGATGTCCCCGGCGAGCATACCGGGCACGGCCAGCACGATAACGTCGGCGTCGGCTGCCGCCGCGGCCTGGGTTTTGGCGGAGGCGTCCGGTCCGGTTTTTTCGATCAGGCCGGCGAGGCCGCGTCGCGATGGATCGCGCGAGCCGTAGACAATCGTGTGTCCCTGTGCCGCAAATGCCGGCCCGAGCGCGCGGCCAACATCACCTGTGCCGATAATGGCAATCGTCTCGGCGGCGGCTGGCACCGCGATACACCAGAGGCATACGGTGCAACCGAGGGTCTTGAGAATTTTCATTGGCAGAACCAGGCGATTATTGACGAGAGTTAGGATTATAGTCTGTGCATAATCGAATTAGACAAATCAGGACAAACCAGTGCGCACATTCTTGCTTACCGTTTCTCTGTCGGCATTACTATTCATCAGCCCGCGGATAGCCGCCGGGCCACACGACGATTTTTATCACCTCGCTGAGATCAACAAGGCATCCCTGGTGATGCTGGCAGAGGAGGGCATCGTGCCGAAGCAACTGGCGCGCAAGATCGCAAAAGGCGTTGCCCGGGTCATCGACGAGCAGGACAAGCCGGGCAGCGCCCGTTCATCGAACTATCTCGACTTTGAGGCCCGACTTCTCGAGGTTGCCGGGCCGGAGGCGTCGCGGCTGCACACGGGACGCAGCCGCCAGGACATGGGATCCACCTTCCGGCGGATGGCCTTGCGGGAATCATTGCTCGAATCCTACGAAGGATTGCTGGCCGCACGCCTCGCATTGCTGGATCTCGCGGCCGGCCACGTCGATACGATCGTGCCGGCCTACACGCATGGCGTGCAGGCTCAACCGACATCGTTCGCGCACTACCTGCTCGCGTTCTCCGCCGCGTTCGAACGGGATGCGCAACGCCTGCAACAGGTCTACGCGCGCCTGAACCGGAGCCCGCTGGGTGCCGCCGCGCTGGGAACGTCGGGCTTTGCGATTAACCGGGAACGGCTGGCCGAGCTGCTGGGATTTGAGGCCGTCGTTGAAAATTCCTACGACGCCAACCTGGTGTCTTCGGTCGATTCGAAGATCGAGATGGCGAATGCAATGTCGACCTCGGCCATCATGATCGGCCAACTCATGCAAAACCTGCACACGCAGTATCACAATCCGTCGCCGTGGATCCTGCTCGAAGAAGGCCAGACCGACGTTAGCAGCATCATGCCGCAGAAACGCAATCCGCGGCCGCTCGATGCTGTGCGACTGCTTGCAACGCAGGTCGTCGGCGGTGCGCACACAGTTACGCTCAATGCGCACAACACCAACAGCGGCATGAACGACTATCGCCCGGGTACCCAGGCTCAGGCAACGGCGTCAGCCGCCGCCGATATGTACTTCGAGTATGTGGCCGTGCTGGCGCATCTGGTCATCGACAAGGAGCGCGCCCTCGAGGAAGTCGACATGGATTACTCGACGATGACCGAAGTGGCGGATGTTCTGTTGCGCGACGCCGGCGTTCCCTTTCGAATCGGTCATCACTACGCGTCCGATATGACCGGCTACGGACGCGCAGCCGGAAAACGGCCGAAGGACCTGACCGACGAGGAATTACTGCATATCTATAAGGAGTCCGTCGGCGATGACCTGCCTGTCGAGGTTGCGGTGATTCGCCAGGCCATGGATCCGGAGGCGATGGTGCGTAACCGCAGCGGCCTTGGCGGCCCGCAACCGGAGGAGGTACTACGGATGCTGGCACGACATAATCTGTCCCTGCAGGCCGAATTCGAGTGGCTGAATGACGTGCAGCTGCGCATCGCTGCATCGTCTAATGAGCTTCACAAATCCTTCGCAGACCTTAAATAACACAAAGGATTTGCCGGTCGATCCACACCTGTGGCAGAGTGGCTGGGCAGGGTCTGATTTCAAATACCCTGAAGCAAGACATCAGGCGCAGATCGCGCCCGTACTGGCCTCAAGAGCCAGCCTAGGAGGGGGAAAACATGTCAGTTGAAACTAATTCAAGACCGTATCGGCATCGCATTGCATTCGCATGCATATCCTGTTTGTTTCTGCTCGGTGCCAATGCGCTTGCCCAGGAAGAAGCCGACGAGGGAGACGATGAGGCGATCGAGGAAATCGTCACGACGGGCACGCAGATCAAGGGTGCCAATATTTCCGACGCGCTGGCTGTATCAGTCGTCAGTGCGCAGGACATCGAGGATCTGGGTATCGATTCCGGCGACGAGTTGCTGGAATTCATGGCTGAGCAGGGCTCCAATTTTCACGTGGAAGCAGAAAACATCAGCGGCGGCGTCAATTCGGCGCGCGGCGACATGGGTGCATATAACCTGCGCAACCTGGGCACGGGTAACACGCTCGTGCTCCTGAACGGCAGGCGGCTCGTCAATTCGGCCAGCTACCAGACCGAATCGGTCGGTGGCAGTTTCATACCCGTAAATTCTGTTAATTCGCAAACACTTCCTGTCGCGGGACTTGAGCGCGTGGAAGTGCTGCGCGACGGCGCGTCAGCGATCTATGGCGCCGATGCCGTGGCCGGCGTTGTCAATTACGTCGTCAAGACTGACTTCGAAGGCCTGAGCGTCAGGTTGAAGTATGCCGATTGGGAGGGCTTGCCGCGTAATGACCAGACGGTCACGCTGGAGTGGGGCAAGAACTTCAACGGCGGCGCGACCAACGTCAGCCTGTTCGCAAACTATTACCAGCGCGATCCCGTGAATTCGCAGGATGACCCACGCTGGGCAACGGATGATCACCGCAGCAAGGTACCGGAAGATTCGCTGTGGTCTGGCGATACTCGCTTCCGGCGTTCAAGCGCAAATACCATATACGGTCAGTTCGACGTTGCGAGTGGTGGCAGTACGTCGTCATCCTGCGATCCGGAAACTGAGATTTGTGGTCCGTACGGACTTCAGACCGCGGGATTTACTGATCGATTAGGTGAGTTCCAGCTTTACCCCGTTGGCAATGAGGAATGTGTCTGGGACCTGGGGAACAATGTCTGCAGCGGGCCTGACGGCCCGGGCATCTTCCGCTACAACCAGAACACGAATCGCGATCTGTTCTCGGATCTCGAACGTATCAACATTTTTGGCTTCATCAACCACGAGTTTGAAAACGGCATGGAGAGCTTCACCGAGCTGTCTGCGTATTTCTCGGACACGTTCACCGTCCGGCATGCGTCCTCCAACCTTGGCTCCGTGGCCGATTTCAGGATGGCGCCGGATGCCTACTGGAATCCGCTCGGCCCTTGCGGTTCGCCGAATCGATTGCCGGACAGCGTGATCGGAACGATGGTTCCGTGTACCGGCGTGGAGTTGATCCTGGATAACTATCGCTTCGAAGAAGCGCCCCGTCTCGTGAACAACGAGGGCGACAATTTCCGGGTGCTGCAGGGATTCCGCGGCACGATGGGTAACTGGGACTGGGAAACGGCAGTGGCCTGGTCGCGGGCAACCAAGGAAGACATCACGAACAACAGGGTATCAAATACGTTAATCACGGCGGCGATCAACGACCCGACGCCGAACGGCTACAACCCGTTTGTCGCTGGTGTCAATTCGAACATCGAGCAGGCACTGATATCGGTGCGTCGGGACAATGAGACCGAACTGAAATCGATCGACTTCAGGATCTCGAATCCGGAGATATTCGAGTTGCCCGCCGGCCCTGTGGGAATACTCGTGGGTGCTGAGTTTCGAGATGAGTCGTTCGAGGACGACCGGGATCCGAGGCTGGACGGCACAATTACGTTCGTTGATGAGAACGGTCAGGGCTTTCCGTTTGTTTCCGACGTCGCCAATTCCAGCCCGACACTCGATAGCAGCGGCAGCCGGGATGTGACGTCGTTGTTTACGGAGTTCCAGGTACCGGTATTCGACACCCTCGACGTGCAACTGGCATTGCGTTACGAGGATTTCTCGGACATCGGTGATACCACTGTCGGCAAGTTTGCCTTCGGCTGGCGGCCGATCGAGCAGGTGCTCGTTCGCGGTTCCTGGTCCGAGGCCTACCGCGTGCCGAATCTCGTGACAGTGAACGAGTCGGGCGTGGCTCGCACCAATCCTGGCATCGACGATTTCGCCTGCTTTTTCGCAGATCCTGACGAAGTTGTGCTGGATTGCAGCACGTCGAGGCAGCGGACGGCCGGCGGTAGCGACGAGCTCATCCCCGAAGAGTCTGTGAATACGTCATTCGGTGTCGTCCTTGATGTGAACGAGCATCTAACCCTGACGCTGGACTACTGGCAGATTGAGAAGGACGACACGATCGGCCTGTTTGGTGAAGAAAACCACACGGCGCTCGACCTGTTGCGCCGCCTTGAGGGTAGTCCGAGCAATTGTTCCAGCCAGACGTTCAATCCGGCTGTTGTGCGCGAAGACGCCGCCCTGCTTCCGCAAGAAGAATTTGACCTGTACGTCGCAGCGGGTATTTGCCCGGCGGGCAATATCTTGCGTATCGAAGACACGTACGCCAACCTCGATACGCGCAATATTCGTGGCCATGACATCGGCATGTACTTCAACTACGACACCGCAATTGGCAATTTCGACCTGCGCTATGTTGGCGCCTTCCTGGATAAATACGACCAACTGGCGAGCGGCCCATCGCAGGAGCTCATTGACGGCATCGAAAGTGGCGTATTGCCTGCCAGTGTCAACGTCACGGGTTTCGCCAACCTAATTCGTGTTGGCGGTAATCCGCGCAATAAGCAGACGGTCAGGCTCCGCTGGAGCAGGAACGACTGGGGCGCCTCAGTGACGGGAACCTACGTCAGCGATTTTTGGGAGACGCGACTCACGCTCGATGATGGCACCAAGTACGTTTTGCCGTCGATGCAGACCTATAACGCTTCGGTCGACTATCGCTTCGATTCGTTCGCCGACTCGCGTGCCAGGGTTCGTTTCGGCATCGTCAACCTGTTTGACGAGCGCGCGCCGCTGTCAAGCGAACGCTTCAGTTACGAGTCGGATGTGCATCGTGATTTGCCCCGGTCGTACTATCTTGACCTGAGATTCGATTTCTAGTCATTGCACGGCCCGGCAGGGAGCCTGAACGGCTCCCTGTTCGTGGCTGCCCGGACACGTCGCATTGACCACATCGACAGAGCGTGCCCCTGAAGTCGCCGAACGGCCGGTCGAAACCTACCAATTGGTCGGGCGCGTACTCGGCCCTGGCGTTTTTATCTTGATGCTGGCAACGAGCCAGTTGCAGACCGTTATGGATCCGCTCGCCTGGCGCGCCGCAGCCATCGGGCTCTGGATGGCAATCTGGTGGGCGACTGAAGCGATCCCGGTGCCGGTCACCGCGTTCCTGCCGCTGGTTGTGTTTGCGCCTCTCGGCGTTGCGTCGTTTCGCGATGCGGCAGCACCCTACGCAAACCCGACGATCTTCCTGTTCCTTGGCGGTTTTATGATGGCGCTGGCGATCGAGCGTTGGAACCTGCACCGGCGTATTGCGCTCGCAATACTCGACAAAACCGGTACCGAGGGACGCCGACTCATCGGCGGCTTCATGCTGGTGTGCGCCGGCCTGAGTATGTGGATGACCAACACGTCCACTACGCTCATGCTGCTCCCCATCGTACTGTCCGTAATCAGCGTGATACGGGAGAACGTCGACGACCTGTCCGATCGGGACCGAGACGATTTCCAGATCGCCATGCTCCTCGGCCTTGCGTACTCGGCAAGCATCGGCGGATTGGCAACCCTGGTTGGGACGCCACCGAATGCGTTACTGATCGGATTCCTTGCCGACAATTACGGTATCGAAATCAGTTTTGCACGCTGGATGGCTGTCGGCATCCCGGTCACGTTCGTCATGCTGCCGATAGCGTGGTTTCTACTGACGCGGTTTCTGCACCCGGTCAACGTGCCGGCAAGTGCCGCCGTCAAGGCACATTTGCACGAACTGCGCGAAGAGATGGGCCCGATGACCACGCCCGAGAAACGGGTGGCCTTCGTTTTCCTCGCATTGATCCTGTCATGGATGCTGCGCCGGCCGTTGACAGAAATGGCTGGCCTGTCCGGCGTCACCGACGCAGGGATCGTCATGACGGCCGCGATCCTGTTGTTCGTCCTGCCGAGCGGCGACCCGGCGCAGTCACGGCTGATGATCTGGGAAGAAACCGCGCGTCTTCCGTGGGGCGTGCTGGTCCTGTTCGGCGGCGGGCTAAGTCTGGCGGCGGCGGTATCTAACTCGGGCCTCGCACTGTGGCTGGGTGAAAGCCTCGCGCCGCTGAATGCGTTTGGCCTTGCTGCGCTCGTTATCGCGTCCGTCGCGCTGGTCATCTTCCTGACCGAGCTGACCAGCAACCTTGCCACCACGGCGACGTTGCTGCCCGTGATGGGTGCGATTGCCCTGCAGGCAGGATTACCGCCGCTGATTCTAACCGTTCCGATCACGATAGCGGCCAGCTGCGCCTTTATGCTGCCGGTTGCGACGCCGCCGAATGCGATCGTTTTTGCAACGGGCCAGCTCAAGATTCCGCAGATGGTGAGGGCGGGAATCTTGCTCAACATCATCGGCGTTATCATCGTCTCGATCATCGCGCTCTTTCTTGCGCCCAATGTACTGGTCTAAGTACGCACTGATCCTGACAGTAGCGCTGCTTGCTGGCTGCGCCGAAAAGAACGTCACAGCTCCCCATCGCCTCGACGTCGTGCTCGTCGGCGGCACGGTCTATAGCGGGCTCGATAAAGCCCCGGTAATTGCTGATATTGGAATCAATGGCCATCGCATCGTCGCCATTGGTGACCTTGAGGATCGCGCTGCGGATAAGCGCATTGATGTGTCTGGCCTGGCCGTCATGCCAGGCATTATCGATATCCACTCGCACGCAATTCGCGAGAATGCCGCACGCAGCGGCCTGTACCTGTACCCGGATGCCGAAAATCTGATCCGGCAGGGCGTGACGAGCGTTATCGGCGGCCCGGATGGTCGGTCACCATTGCCGATAGCGGACGACTTCGCACGGCTCGAGGCGGACCCACCTGCAGTCAACTATGGCACGTTTGTCGGGCACAACTCGGTTCGTGAAATGGTGATGGGTAACGAGGATCGTCACGCCACCGCAGAAGAAATGCAGGCGATGCGCCACGAGGTCGGGAAGGCAATGCAAAGCGGCGCGTTCGGACTTTCGTCCGGACTGCTCTACTCCCCCGGCAAGTTCGCACCCGAAGAGGAAGTCATCGAACTTGCCAGGGTCGTGAGTGAGTACGGCGGCATCTACATCAGTCATATGCGCAACGAGGCGCTTGGGCTGCTCGATTCGGTGCGCGAGACCATCAAGGTCGGCGAGGTGGCGGGCATTCCCGCACAAATTACTCATCACAAGGTCATGGGCGCGCCGATGTGGGGCAGGGCGAAAGAGAGTCTCGCCCTCGTCGATGCGGCTGTCGCCAGGGGTGTCGACGTGACCAGCGACCAGTATCCGTACCCGGCTTCATCAACCGGCTTCCGTGCCGTATTGCCTCGCTGGGCGCTTGATGGCGGCGGCGATGCCCTCAAAGCACGGCTGGAAGATCCGCAGCAACGCGCCAGGGTCAAAGACGGCATCGTTTTTGCCATGGTCAACGAACGCGGCGGTAATGATCCGGCGCGCGTTGTTCTTGCCGACTGTGACTGGGACCCGACCCTGAATGGCCTCAATCTCGCCGACGTGCTGCGTCAACGCGAGATTGATGTGTCGATCGAGAACGCGGCCGAACTGATCATGGATCTCGAGTATGCCGGCGGCTGCCAGTGTGTCTATCACGCCATGTCGGACGAAGACGTCGACACAATCATGCGGCATCCAAGAACAATGATCGGCTCTGACGGCGGCATCGTGATCCCGGGCCCGTTACGTCCCCACCCACGTTACTACGGTACGTTCCCGCGCGTGCTGGGACACTACGTCCGCGGGCGCGGACTACTCTCCCTGGCATCAGCGATTCACAAGATGACGCGGATGCCGGCAGACCGGCTGGACATTGCGGATCGCGGCCGCATCGAGCTCGGTGCCACTGCCGATATTACGGTATTCGATCCCGACACAATCATCGACACAGCCACATTCGAGGATCCGAACCAGTACGCCGAGGGCGTCCACTACGTGTTCGTGAATGGCGTCGCGGTTCTACTCAACGGTGAGATGACCGGAGCACGGCCTGGCACCGTGCTCCGCGCGCAATAAGCACTCGCTCTCCAGCATCGTCTGCATCATTTCTTCAGCGAAGACCGGCGTGAACGTTCGGACCTCATCGAGATTGGCCTCGTCGCCGATCTCGTAGGTTATGGCGGGAATGCCATACCGCTGCAGAAAATAGTTCTTGGTATTGTTCAGCCCCGACGGTGGCCGCGGATCATGCGTGAATTCGTAGTCAACTATGCGCTCGGCGACGCGGCTCAGCCATGTCGATGCAAACAGCGGCGGCTCCGTATTGTCTTCGGGTACCTGCGTGTAGAAAATCATCGTTGGTGTCATCTTGGTCGCATGAAAGTCGAGCATCAGGCGCGGTCGCACATTGTGTTTGTCGACGTCGGCCAGCAGCCGTTCAACACTTTGCGTTTCAGGCTGGGTAAAAGGCCCCCAGTCCCGGTTGAGGTCAGTCTCGGCCGCGTTGTGCCGCGAATGGCCGTTAACGACGCCATCCGGATTTATCAGCGGGATTATCAACAGCGTGAACCGCTTGCGAAAAGCGCGCGCCAGCTCGGTGTCGGCGAGGACGACGTCGACAAACTCGCGCATCGCCAGTGCGCCCGGAACTTCGGCCGGGTGCTGTCGGCCGATCAGCACAACGACCTCGGGCTTGTACAGCGTACTGGCAAGGAAGATCGGGCGGCCCTGGGCGCTGCTGCCGATGGTTGATGTTTCAATATCTTCGTGAGCGCGAAGCTCGGCCAGCCAGTCCTCATAAAAAGGCATGGTGACAAGCTCTTGGGCAGACACCCAGGTGCCGTCATTGTCCGCAGCAACAACGAGATTGATCGATTTGCCATCCTCGCTGCGCTTGACGCTGGCCGCATCGGCCGGTGCCCATGAATGACCATCCGCGCTGATCTTCGGCCAGTAACGGGCGTATGCCGTCGGAAACCGCAACTCGATTTCGATGTTGCGGGTGACGTTCGATGTCACACGAAAGGCAAACCACGAAAATGCCCCGTCGACCTTTTGATCCTCGGGCAGAAAAGTCAGTGCAACTGAGGTGTCAGACGTAAACTCGCATTGGTCGAGGTCACCGCTCTCGAACCGGGCATCGATCGTGAATGCACCGTTGGCGCAGGAACCGTCAACGGCGACAGGTGCAGCGGCGCAGGCGCAAAGCCCGAGTACCGCCAGCAGCAGCAGCTTGTGGAATTTAGCCAAGCATGGGCCCGACGGCGATCCACAACGCGTATACCGCCGAGACCAGGGTAATCAACGCGGTGCCGCCGGCGCCAACGAGTCTGCCCGGGTGAGCCATGTTGTCATGCTTGAGGCCAACCGCATGCGCAATCCGAGCAACAACAAGCAGCGCGCCTACGATATAGAGAAAGGTCCCCGAGCCGCCATTGAGCTCAATCACGCCCATCAGGATCAGTATCATCGGCACGTATTCGAGAAAGTTCTGGTGCGCCCGGACCTTTTCGGCGAGTTCCAGGTTCGGTGGTTCGCCGTAGAGCACGGAGACCCCGGTCTTGCCGCGAAAACCGCCAGCCTTGAAGCTCAGGACGAGTGCAAAGATCGCAAGGATCCCCGCAAAGAGTGCAGTTATTGGAAGTTGCATTGTTGTTCCCCTTACTTTTCTTATTCGCGTAACTTTGTTTTTAGAATTTTCCCGTGCATTTCCGTGAGCGGAAAGTTGAGGCCCATGCGCAGGGCCCTGGCGCCGGCGTTACTTTGCTCGTAAACGCCGCGCGGATTGGAAAAGCGCCTGAAGCCCTCGATGGCATGATAGCGGCCGGTTCCGGAGTTGCCGACGCCGCCAAAGGGCAGGTCGTGTTGCATGATGTGTACGATAACGTCATTGCGGACCGCACCGCCGGAAGAAGTCTGACGCAGGATGGTGCGCCACTCGATCCCGTCGTCGCCAAAATAATAAAGGGCAAGAGGCTTCGGCCGTGCGTTGATGTAGTCGATGGCGTCGGTGATATTTTCGTAAGTCCGGATCAGGAATACCGGGCCGAAGATTTCTTCTTTCGCGATGGTCATGTCATCGGTCACACCAAGCACAAACGTCACGGGTAGTTTGCGCGCCTCGTCCGTGAACGTTTCGTTGGCCGGATTGACCTCAACGATCTGTGCGCCTTTGGCTCGCGCGTCATCGAGGTAGCCTTTGACACGTTCGTAATGGCGGTCATTGACAAAGCTCACGTACTGATCGTTGTCGACCATCCGCGGGAACATGTTGCTGACGACCTCTTCCGCCGCTTCGACGAATCCGGATTCGCTGCCCTCGGGAATGAAACCGAAGTCGGGTGCGAGGCACACCTGCCCGCCATTGAGGACCTTGCCCCACATGATGCGCCGCGCGGCTTCCGCCAGGTCGGCCGTGCGACTGACGATGACCGGTGACTTGCCGCCCAGTTCGAGCGTCACCGGGGTCAGGTTCTTCGCTGCTTCGGCGCAGATGATTTTCGCAAGCGCCGGGGACCCGGTGAACATCAGGTGGTCGAACCGCAACTTCGGAAACTCGACGGCCAGGTCAACGCCGCCCGCGAAAGCTGCGAGTTCCGTCTCGTCGAAATACTCGCTGACGGCCTGCGCGATCGCCCCGGACGTCAACGGTGTCTGGTCCGACGGTTTGATCATGACGCGATTGCCTGCACCAAATGCCGCGCCCAGCATCGAAAACGACAGCTGGATCGGAAAATTCCACGGTGAGATATTGCCAATAACACCGAGGGGTTCGTAATGAATGCGCGATCGACCGCCCAGCAGGCCGAACGGAAATGCCGAAGCGCGGCGTTCGACCTTGATGAACCGGGCGGTCATCTTGCGATCATGCTTGAGCCCGTCGATCAGCCCCGCCATGTCAATGGACTTCGCGAGCTGCGGATCGCGTGAACCGTAATCGGCATGGGTTGCCTCCGCAAAACGGCTGGCGTTCTTGACCACCATTTCAATGACACGGCTGATGCGGTCCTGGCGCATCCGGAGATCAGGCTCCTCGTCGTCGAGAAAGGCTTTTTGCTGGGCGGCAAAAACGCGATGCAGCTGATCGATAACGGCGGCGTCGGAGGTTGGGGCGAATTCGGTGCTGGCAACCATGGGAACGACTCGTATGTGCTGATTTCCGATAGAACATTGTGCCACGACATCGGTCTCGGGTAATCTCGACCGCAAATAACAACAGGGAATCAGGCACATGACGACACGCAGGGATTTCATATCCGCCGGCGCCGCGCTATTGGCGGCAGCCAAAGTCGGTGCTGCCCCGGGGCTGACACCAGCCAAAGAGCAGCTCGACATACTGTTCCTCGGCGGCACCGGCTTCATTGGCCCACACCAGATCAATTACGCGCTGGCCCGCGGCCACACGGTCAGCATGTTCAACCGCGGCCGCAACAGCGGACTTTATGGCGACAGGGTCGAGGAACTGATCGGCAATCGTGACGCCAACATTGATAACGGGCTCAAGGTGCTAGAGGGCAAGCGCCGCTGGGATGTGGTGGTCGACAACTCGGGGTACGTGCCACGTCACGTTCGGGATTCCGCCGAATTGCTGCAAGGCCGTTGCAGCCGTTACATCTATACGTCAACAGTGGCCGTCTATGATTTTGAGAAATCGCAAAGTGTCGATAACACGGGGCCGTTGCTGGCGGCGCCCGAGCCGGCAACAGAACAGGTAACTGGCGAAACCTACGGTCCGCTGAAAGCCGAGTGCGATCGCATCGTGCAGGAGATTTACGGCGACAGCGCTACGATCGTCCGACCGACGTTCGTGGTCGGGCCGGGCGACAGGACCGACCGCTTCACCTACTGGGTCGAGCGCTTTCATCGTGGTGGCGATGTCGTTTGCCCGGCCGGGCCTGGCAAGGAAGCGCAATGGATCGATGTGCGGGACCTGTGCCATTGGCTCGTCAATCTCGGCGAGAATGACACACCAGGTATATATAACGGTGTCGGGCCTGCATCGCCGGTGACTACTGAGCAATTGATGCACGGCCTCGCGGCATTTGCGGTGGCGCCGACCCGCCTGCACTGGCCAAGCCGCGAATTGCTCGACGAGCTGGAATATCCGACCCCGATGTTTGGCTTTTTCGACAAATCAACTCATGTCGATGCCGACGCAGCCATCGCATCGGGCTTGACGTACCGGTCACTGGCCGACACCGTGCGCGACACGCACGCGTGGTGGTCATCGCAATCCGAGGAGCGGCGCAGTAATGCACGTGGCTGGCCGACGGCCGAGCAGGAAGCCGAAGTTATTAAGCGCTTGTAAAGCTTCTGTCGATATTCTGCTGCAGTGCGGTGGCGGCTTCGCGTGCTTTCTTGAGGAAAAAGAAACCGTACAGGTAGCCCGCGACGCCTCCCGTCACGTGGGCGAGGACATTGACGCCGCCATACTCGTCGCGCGTGAAAAGCTGGTAGATATCGCCGCCAATGTACCAGCCTGCGAGCATCCAACCCGGGACCGCGATCGAGCCAAAAATGACAATGAACCAGTAGTAGCAGCGAATCCTGCCGCGTGGCAGGAGATACGCGAACAGGCCCATCATGCCCATGACGACGCCGGATAAACCGAGGGTCCAGTGATGATCGTCGATCAGTGTCGAGACGACTGAGTCGGTTACACCGATGATGAGCGAGCTCACGACGATAAACAGGATAAAAGCAGTCGGACCGATGACCATCTCAACGCTCGCAGCAAACGCGAAAAAGAACACGAGGTTGAACACGATGTGTCCCCAGTCGGCGTGCGCGAAACTGGCCGTGAGCATGTTGAGGGGATTCCAGGACGACGTGTTGTACGCAAACTTGGAATCCGGATCGTCGGGAACGTAGCGTCGGTAGAGCCGTAACTCGTCGTTGAGGATACTGCGAAAGTACTCGCGGGAGTCCTCGGCATTGAAGCCCGACAACGGCTTCAGCGCGGCTACGATCTGCTCGATCTCGGTATTCGGCTTGTCCGCGTTGTCGATGTAGTACATGACCTCGCCGCAGACTGTTGCGTTCTTGAAGGCGTCAACACGCTGGAGGACGATCTCGTCGATTCGGCTGCGCTCCCCATCGCAGTAGCGCTCAATGGAGTTTTCAAACTCAGACCAATCGCTTTGCTGCTTCATAAAGACGCCGAAGCAAACGAGGCAGACCAATACCGTCAATATCGGAAAGCGGGCTAGAGGAAAGTCTGCTCGTACCGGCAAGAACATCCCGCGAGCTTAGCACTCGGCGCCAGGTCCTGCCCGGACCCAGTTCAAGGATGGCGCGGTGTCAGGACCAGGTCTTTGCCAGGGTTTTGGCCCAGTGTCGTGCGATCTCGGGATCAACCGTTTCCGGGGAAAACTCGTCGTGGCCGGGAACGTAGCCTGGAAACGCATCGCACATTGCGGGTTCCAGGCCGTACTTCCTGATCAGCGGCTCGAGGAATTTCTCCTCGGAGCGTTCGGGCTCATCGATCGCGACGCCGCTGGCGAGGAAAATTGCGAGCACGTCGGCGACCGCATTCGCGAAGATCTCCGCGGCGCCACCCTTCGGGAAATAGACCACAGCGGTCTGATTTGCCAAGAAAAATCTCCGGAAAGCGGCAAA
>Ga0224508_10000253_pt1 | contig 54961 bp, 53 predicted proteins | sample SF_Jan12_sed_USG_4_FD_170157 | JGI IMG/M metagenome (GOLD analysis project Ga0224508, IMG submission 170157) | Sediment microbial communities from San Francisco Bay, California, United States - SF_Jan12_sed_USGS_21 | ecosystem: Environmental > Aquatic > Marine > Sediment | place: USA... | reverse complement strand
CGCAGACAGTCATCGCGGCGGACTGCTCGGTCAAGGCAGTGTGCTGACATTAACCTCTTATCCAACGCGGACGTCGCCCGTTCTGCGCGGCAAATACGTGCTCGACAATTTGCTCGCAGCGCCACCGCCGCCGCCGCCGCCCGATGTGCCTGCGCTTGATGCAGAGCCCCCGGATGAACGCGCGACCGAAACGCTCAGGGAAGCCATGGCGCGGCATCGAGAGAACCCGGCATGCGCGAGCTGTCATGTACAGATGGACGCGATTGGATTCGCGTTTGAGCATTACGACGCGGTCGGTCGCTGGCGCGAGACGGATGCGGGCCTGGCAATCGAGTCGGAGAGTACGCTGGCTGACGGCCGGGTCGTTGATGGCGTGGAAGGCGTAAAGCGAATGTTGCTCGACGATCCAGAACGCTTTGTGAGCGCGGTCACGGAAAAACTATTGATGTATGCCGTCGGTCGGAATATACAGTACTACGATCGACCGGCGATTCGAGCGATCGTTCGCGGTGCCGCGAGCGATGACTACACGTTCGCGGCATTGATCCGCGGAATCGTCAGGAGTGTGCCGTTCAGAATGCGGACGGCGCCGGCGGCAGATGACGAAGAGGGATAGCGCAATGTTTATCACAAAAAAGGCCCTGCCACGACGAACGTTTCTACGGGGTGTCGGCACGTCGTTGGCCTTACCTCTGATGGATTCGATGTTTCCGGCCTTCGCGCAAAGTGTCACGAATTCGCCGCCGCGACTCGCATTCATCTACGTCGGCAATGGCGTGGTTCATCAAAACTGGACACCGACGACCGTCGGCGCCGGTTTCGAGCTGACGCCGAATCTCGCGTCGCTTGCCAATGTGGCCGACCAGCTGAACGTGATAACGAACCTCGCGCATCTCGAAGCCGACACCAAGGGCGATGGCACCGGCGACCACCCGCGTGCATCGGCCGCCTGGCTGACAGGTGTCCATGCCTACGATCGCACGCGCCCCGGCGTCGAGGTCAAGCTGGCGACTTCGGCCGACCAGATCGCGGCGCGCGTCATTGGCGAAGGTACGCCTCTGCCGTCAATCGAACTCAGCATCGACCCGCCGATGCAGGGCGCCTGTGATTCGGGCGATTGCTTCTATGTGAACACCGTGTCTTGGCGCAACGAGACCACGCCGAATCTTGCCGAGATTCATCCGCGCATCGTTTTTGAGCGCCTGTTCGGCGACGGCGGCACCAGCGAGCAGAGGCTTGCCCGCGCCCGAGTGACGGGCAGCATTCTGGATTCAGTGCTCGACGAAGCCAACCGCCTCGCTGGATCGCTCGGTTCCGGCGATACGCGCAAGCTCGACGAATACTTCGATTCAGTTCGTGAGATTGAGCGCCGCATTCAGAGCGCGGAATCGAGTGGTGCGCAGCAAATCGAATTACCGGTGCGGCCAACCAGCATCCCCGATACGTTCGAGGCGCAGGCCAGAATCATGTTCGATCTTCAGGTGCTCGCATTCCGGGCTGACGTAACTCGTGTTTCAAGCATGATCATGGCGCGCGAACTGTCGGGCCTGAGCTATCCGGTCATCGGCGTTCCCGAAGGCCATCACAATATTTCGCATCATCGCGACGATCCGGACCTGATCGATAAAAAAACGCGGATCGACACGCATCACGTCGATCTGTTCGCCGAGTTCGCCGAAAAACTGGCGGCGACGGAAGACGGCGACGGCACCCTGCTCGATCACAGCCTGATCGTTTACGGCAGCGGGATGGGTGACGGTAATCTGCATCGTCACGACGACCTGCCGATACTGACGCTCGGCAGTCTCGGCGGAAAGATCAGAACCGGCGAGCATCTTGTTTATCCTGAACACACGCCGATGACGAACTTTCTGCTGACCGTGCTGGACAATGTCGGCGCCGAGGTCGACTCGCTAGGCGACTCGACGGGACGACTCTCGCCTGACCTGTTGACCGCCTGATTTCGCGTCAGCCGTCACGATTCGCACTTCGCAGCTGCGACCGGACCCCGTCTCGCGCGGCCACTGCTGGCCCGGCTTGATACTGGATATTCATCCAGCTATTGTTCGGCGATGCAGAACCGTTCGCAGCTTCGTCCGGGCCGGGGCGCCGCCTCGAACCCAGCAGGACGATTCGAACCGAGTCGCTCGGAAGCGGCTGATGATGGCTGGGGGATTCTCGACGAGGACCTGCCCAGGCTCGAAACCATCGTTCAGGCGGAAGCCGCCAAGCGGATTATCGCGCGCAACAATTCCCCGGATGTGCCGTTCACGCAATCGATCAATCCCTATCGCGGCTGCGAGCACGGTTGCGTTTACTGCTATGCCCGCCCCAGCCATTCGTTCGTCAACTTATCGCCGGGCCTCGATTTCGAAACGCGCCTCTTTTACAAGCAGGACGCGGCAAAACTGCTGGCCAAAGAGCTGTCGGCTAAGTCTTATGAATGCTCGCCGATAGCTCTGGGCGCGAACACCGATCCGTATCAGCCGATCGAGCGAAAGTATCGTGTGACTCGCAGCGTGCTCGAGCTGCTGTCCAACTGCGAACATCCGGCGACAATCGTGACCAAGGGCGCCGCGTTGATCGAACGCGATATCGAGCTCCTCGCGGATATGGCCGAGCGACGCCTGATGGCAGTTTTCGTCAGCATCACAACCCTGGACAGGAAGCTGAAACGCACGCTTGAACCAAGAGCTGCATCGCCGGCGGCGCGCCTGGCAACGATAAGGCGTTTGAGCGATGCCGGTGTGCCGGTCGGCGTCATGGTCGCGCCCGTGATACCGGCACTGACCGACCATGAGCTTGAAAACATTCTCGATGCGGCCGCGGCAGCCGGCGCGAGCAGTGCTAACTATGTCATGTTGCGGTTGCCTCACGAGGTGGCCGGGCTCTTCAATGAGTGGCTGGCTTTGAACGAGCCGCTGAAGGCGAAACATGTCCTGTCCCGTCTGAAGGAAATGCGTGGCGGACGGGAAAATGATCCGGCCTTTGGCTCGCGAATGCGAGGTTCCGGCAACTACGCGAAGCTGTTTCGACAGCGCTTCGAGCTCGCCTCACGCAAGCTCGGACTCGACCGAGCCGACAGCCGGTTTGCCCTCGATACCACGAGATTTAGACCTCCGTCCCCCACTTCTCCGCAGCAGAGCCTGTTCTAAAACCGATACAATCGCGACCCATGAGCGCGACTTCAAGAAATCGTTTCGACTGCATCGTCATTGGTGGCGGCCATGCCGGCACCGAGGCCGCATTAGCGTCCGCTCGCAGCGGCGCCGAGACGCTGCTCGTGACGCACAAGCTCGAGACGCTCGGCCAGATGAGCTGCAATCCCGCGATTGGTGGGATCGGCAAGGGGCATCTGGCAAAAGAGGTCGATGCGCTCGGCGGTGCTATGGCATGCGCGATCGACCGCGCCGGCATTCATTTCAGAACGCTCAACGCCAGCAAAGGCCCCGCCGTCAGGGCGACCCGCGCGCAGGCGGATCGCGTTTTGTATCGCGAGGCCATTCGCAACCTGCTCGAAGCGCAGCCGAATCTAACGGTGCGGGCGGACGGGGTCGTTGATCTTGCGATTGAGAACGGCGCCGTCAGCGCGGTCATCACGGCGAGCGGACAGCGCATCGAAACCCACGCGGTCGTGTTGACGGTTGGCACTTTTTTGAACGGCAAAATTCACATGGGCCAGACCCAAAGCTCGGGTGGGCGCGTCGGTGATGATGCTGCGATCCCGCTGGCCGAGCGGCTCAAAGATCTGGGTCTGGCGGTCGGGCGATTGAAAACCGGTACGCCACCGCGCCTGGACGGCAGCACCATCGATTACAGCCGACTCGAGCCGCAGCCGGGCGACCACCCCGCGCCGGTCTTTTCATTCATCGGCAGCCGCGAACAAAGACCCGCAGAGCGCGACTGTCATATCACGCATACCAATGAGCATACCCACGAGATTATTCGCGCCGGACTCGATCGGTCGCCGTTGTTCAGCGGAGCGATCGACGGCATCGGGCCGCGCTACTGTCCATCGATTGAGGACAAAGTGGTGCGCTTCGCGGAGCGTGCATCGCATCAGATCTTTCTCGAGCCGGAAGGGCTCGACACCGACATCGTCTATCCCAATGGCATTTCGACATCGTTGCCAATTGATATCCAAGAAGCGTTCGTTCATTCGATCAAGGGGCTTGAGCAGGCGAGAATTACGCAGCCGGGTTACGCGATCGAGTATGACTACTTCGACCCGCGAGACCTGAAGCTTTCGCTCGAAACGAAAGCCGTCTCCGGTCTGTACTTTGCCGGCCAGATCAACGGCACGACGGGCTACGAGGAAGCAGCGGCGCAGGGTATTGTCGCGGGAATCAATGCCGCGCGGGCAGTGCGTAATAAGGAGCCCTGGACGCCGCGGCGTGATGAAGCCTATATCGGTGTTCTGATCGACGATCTGATCACGCGCGGCACATCCGAGCCCTACCGCATGTTCACTAGCCGAGCCGAGTACCGGCTGATGCTGCGCGAGGACAACGCCGACACGCGGCTGACACCCGTTGGCCGGCAGCTTGGCATAGTCGACGATCATCGCTGGCGCTCGTTCGAGCGCAAGCGCGACGCATTCGAACAGGAACGCTCGCGCCTCGGCGCCATCGTCGTTCGGCCGACCGATATCCCGGCTGGCCATCCGCTTGCACCGCTGAAGCGTGAGGCGACGGCTGCCAGCCTGCTGCGACGGCCTGATGTCGGGCATGACGATCTGGTTGCGCTCGACTGCGTCGGACCGTCCGACGCGTTTGCGATAACGACGGCGGAGGAATGCGAACAGGCAATCCGGAGTCTCGAAATCGAAGCCCGGTACGCGGGGTATATCGAACGGCAGGGGCGCGAGATTCGACGCTCCGAGGGCGCGGAGGCAACGAAGTTGCCAGCGGATATCGATTACGCGAAGGTCATCGGCCTATCCAATGAAGTCCGCGAGAAGCTTGCGCGCATCCGGCCGGAGACGATCGGCCAGGCGGGGCGCGTATCCGGCATGACGCCGGCCGCCATCTCGATTTTGCTGGTCCACCTCAAGAAAGGTCGCGAAGCGCGCTTGAGCGCATGAAGGACGCATCTGATTCCGCTCGGCCGTGGAGCCGCTGACAACTGAAGTCGTTGCCGCGCGGCTCGAGTCGATGAATGTCGGTGTCAGCCTGGAAGTGGCCACCCAACTAACCGCATTTCTGAACCTGCTCGAGCAATGGAATCGCGTTCACAATCTAACGGGCATTCGCGATCGGTCTGAGTTAATCGACCGGCATCTGGTGGAAAGCCTCGCACTCAAGCCCTTCGTGGTCGGGTCAACGGTCGCAGACGTCGGGTCGGGCGGTGGCCTGCCAGGCCTGCCGCTGGCGATTACGCTGCCGGAAGCCGGCTTCACTTTGATCGAGAGCCGGCGCAAGCGCGTCAGCTTTTTGCGCCATGTCGCCACCACCCTCGGGCTCAGCAATGTCACGGTTGCGCATAACCGGGCAGAGGAAGTGACCGCCGGCCCCTACGCCACCGTGCTGGCCCGCGCGGTCGCGCCACCGGCCGAGCTGTTGGCCGTCACGGGGCCGTTGATCGCACCCGGCGGGCGGTTGGTCATGCTGACCGGTGAAGACAAGGGCCAGGAAATCACGGCGATTGCAGTCGGGTTTAGCCGGGTGGCGGCGGACCTGCCCGGTGTAGATATCAAGAGTCATATCGTCGTGCTCGAACGAGAGCCGCTGTCCTGACCTTGGGACTCAGGTAATAATTCGGCATGGCAAAGATCATCGCGATAGCGAATCAGAAGGGCGGCGTCGGCAAGACGACCACGTGCGTCAATCTTGCAGCGTCGCTCGCAGCGACCAAGCGCAGCGTGCTGATGATCGATATCGATCCGCAGGGCAACGCCACGATGGGTTCCGGAATCGACAAGGCGACGCTTGAGTTGAGCGCCTACGACGTGCTGGTCGGCCAGTGTGAAGTTGCGCAAGCCGTGGTACCTGCCGCCGAAGGCGGTTTCACAATCCTTCCATCCAATCAGGAGCTCGCGGCCGCTGAAGTCGAACTTCTGAGCCAGGACAATCGTGAGTTTCGATTGCGCGATGCGATCGCGGATTACGCCAAGCAATTCGACTACGTATTAATTGACTGTCCGCCCGCAATCAACATGCTGACAGTCAACGCGCTGACGGCGGCGAATCACGTCTTGATTCCGATGCAGTGCGAGTACTACGCGTTGGAGGGATTGAGTTCGCTGGTCGATACCATCGAGCAGATCCGGCAAAGTGCCAATCCCACGCTTTCTATTCACGGCATCCTGCGAACGATGTTCGATCCGCGGAACAATCTGGCGAACGAAGTCTCGGCCCAGCTCCAGGAGCATTTTGGCGACCGCGTCTATCGTACGGTGATTCCTCGCAACATCCGGCTTGCGGAAGCGCCGAGCTTCGGCCGTCCGGCGCTCTATCACGACAAGTACTCGCGTGGTGCTTTGGCCTATCTCGCGTTGGCCGGCGAAATAAACCGGCGTGAAAGCGCCGATCAGTGACCGCATAATAAAGCGATGGCAAAACGTAAAAGTCTCGGTCGCGGACTGGATGCCCTGTTGAGCACAAGCGGGCAGCCGAGCGGTACTCCGTCTAAATCAGACCTGCGCGAGCTGCCTGTCGATCTGCTGGCTCGCGGCAAATACCAGCCGCGCATCGACATGCATGAAGACACTTTAAGAGACCTGGCCGAGAGTATTCGCGCCCAGGGCATCGTGCAGCCGATCGTCGTTCGCCCGGTCGGAAAGTCGCAAGGCGAGGTTCGCTACGAGATCGTTGCCGGGGAGCGGCGCTGGCGGGCCGCGCAACTCGCAGGCCTTACGACCGTGCCGGCGCTGGTTCGCGACATTCCGGACGAAGCGGCCGTGGCCGTCGCGCTGATCGAAAACATCCAGCGCGAGAATCTGAATCCAATGGAGGAGGCACGTTCGCTTTCCACTCTGGTTACCCAGTTCGAAATGACTCACGCCGAAGCCGCCGAGGCCGTCGGCCGTTCCAGGGCGGCGGTATCGAATCTGCTGCGCTTACTCGATTTGCCCGAGCCGGTCAGTCGCCTGCTCGAATCCGGCGCTCTCGATATGGGCCATGCCCGGGCACTGCTCGGGATAGCGTCGGGTGATCTGATGATTGAATTCGCTCAGCGGGCGGCCAAGCAGGGCTGGAACGTCCGCGAGACCGAGCGCGCGGTGCGCAAGTTGACCGACAGCCGGCCCAAGAAGCCAGCCGTCCGAAGCAAAGATCCGAATGTCCGCCAGCTCGAAACCCAGCTTGCCGAGACCCTCGGCGCCGCTGTCAGCATTGAGCCGAGCGGCAAGGGCGGCCGCGTCGTCGTCCGCTACGGCAGCCTGGATGAGCTCGACGGTATCCTGTCCCATATAAAGTGAGTTGAATGACCTGATTCGACTGCTTACAATGGCCCGGTTTAGCCGAGGCCGCGCTGCCGCCGGCTATTTTTTTGGCCACTGCCACTGACACGAATCAAGAGTCCGCCGTGCCGAGACCAGGTCGACAGCCGATCATTGTGATCTTGCTGGCCCAGGCGCTTGCGAGCGGCCTGGTTGCAGCAGGGCTCGCGCTTTGGCTGGGACGCACGGTTGGGGTTTCGGCGCTTTTGGGTGGCGCAGTAGCGGTTCTGCCGAACGCGTTTCTCGCAGCCCGGTTGTTGAAACCGGGCAATACGGCGAGCGCGCAGGCGATGCTCCAATCGGCATGGCTCGGCGAGGCCGGCAAATTGCTGATGACAGCGGTGTTGTTCGCCGCGGTTTTTTTGGCAGTTGAGCCGCTATCGGTTCCGGCGGTTTTCGGCGGATACATAGCGGCGCAGATGGTGATTTTTTGCGCGCCGCTGATGGGCAGCGGCTGGTTAGACGGAAAAGACGGAAAAGCAAAGATTTAGGGCATGGAAGAAGAAGCTCACGCCGCACAGACATCCGGCGAATACATCCAGCACCATCTGACGAACCTAACCGTTTGCCGCGATCACGGTGAGTGGGTGACCCATTGCGATGGCGTCTTTTGGGCCTTGAATCTCGATTCGATGTTCTTTTCCGTGCTGCTAGGCGGATTGTTTCTGGTTCTGTTTGGTCTGGTCGCAAAACGAGCAACCACCGGTCGTCCCGGCAAGCTGCAGACTGCCATCGAGCTCGTCGTCGGAATGGTCAACACGTCGGTCAAAGACGCGTTTCACGGCGACAGCAAACTGATCGCGCCGCTCAGCCTGACGATATTCGTCTGGGTCTTCATGATGAATTTCATGGATTTGATTCCGGTCGACTGGCTGCCCGAACTGGCCTTGATGGCAGGCATCCCTTATCTAAAAGTTGTGCCGACAACCGACGTCAACGTCACGTTTGCAATGTCGATTTCAGTCTTCATTCTGACGATTTTTTATTCGATCAAAATCAAGGGCGCCATTGGATTCTCGAAAGAATTCACGATGCATCCGATTGCGCCGGCAACCAAAGGCATTGGCCTGATCGGCGCGCCCTTCATCATTGCATTCAATCTTATTCTCGAAACCGTGGCATTCGTTGCCCGCCCGATTTCGCTTTCACTGCGGCTGTTCGGAAACATGTACGCCGGCGAGCTGATCTTTATCCTGATCGCGCTGATCGGCTGGTATCAACTGCCGCTGCACTTCGGCTGGGCCGTATTTCACATCCTTGTAGTTACGCTGCAAGCCTTCATATTTATGATGTTGACGATCGTTTACCTGAGCCAGGCACACGACACAGGGCATTGATCTGAAACGTTTTTTCTTTTTTTACTGATTATTGGACTGGAGAGACTGATGGAATTCGTTATTGGTATGAACTTGCTGGCCGTCGCGCTACTGATTGGGCTTGGTGCCCTCGGTGTTGGCATCGGCATGGGTCTCTTGGGCGGGCGCTTTCTGGAAGGTGCTGCTCGGCAGCCCGAGCTCGCACCGATGCTTCGAACGCAGATGTTTCTGGTTGTCGCATTGCTCGATGCGATCGCGATGATCGGCGTCGGCATTGGGCTTTTCTTCGCTTTCGCCAATCCGTTTATCAGCTGAGCGCCCAGCGCTCAGCTTTTAAACGCGACGAGAACGGACTAAGTAGTCCAGCGAGGAGAATTCGGTGAACTTTAACGCCACGTTGATAGGCCAGACGATCGCGATGATCGTTTTCGTCTGGTTCTGTATGAAATTCATCTGGCCCGTGATCATGGGTGCCATCGAGGCACGTCAGGTCGAAATTGCCGATGGTCTGGCCGCCGCCGAAAAGGGACAGGCCAGCCTGGCGGACGCGGAAACCGAAACCGCCAAGGTCCTCGGTGAGGCACGCCAGCAAGCCAAAGGCATCCTGGATCAAGCCCATACGCGGGCGAACGAAATCGTCGATGCCGCCAAGGGCGAAGGCGAAGCCGAGAAAAAACGATTGCTTGCCAGCGGCGAGGCGGAACTGGAAGTCGAGCTCAACCGAGCGCGCGATGAACTGCGTGGTCAAGTCGCGGCAATCGCAATGGCCGGCGCCGAGCAGGTTCTGGCCCGCGAGATCGGCACCGATACGCACCGCGAATTGCTCGACGGCCTTGCAGCAAAGCTCTAAAGGCGATTAAGCATGGCTGATTACGGAACAGTTGCACGGCCCTATGCGCGAGCCATCTTTGATGTCGCTCGCGCAGCAGATGCGCTGGAGCCCTGGTCCAAGGGGCTCGCCGCTGCCGGCGCCGTTGCCGAAGACAAGACTGCGCGTCAGTTTTTGAGTCGGCCCGAGCTCGGCGTTTCGGAGCGCAGCGAGTTTCTGGCGTCGGTGCTCGCGTCGATGGATGGCGCGTCGGTATTCGAGTCCGCGGAAGGCAAGAATCTGCTGACGCTGCTGACAGAAAACGATCGGCTTAATGCGCTGAGCGAGATTTCGGCGCAGTTCGATCAGCTCAAGGCCGAACAGGAAAACAAGGTCAAAGTTACGTTGACGTCGGCAGCAGCAGTTGGTGCCGAGCAAGCTGAAATGGTTGCACGCGCGTTGAGCAAGAAGCTCGGGCGCAGCGTTGAATTAGAGCTCGAAATTGACGCGTCGCTATTGGGCGGGGCCGTCATTCGCGCCAAGGACATGGTCATCGATGATTCGCTGCAGACGCGACTTAAGCGTCTAGCGAGCTCGTTGGTCGATTAAGAGGAAAATAGATGTCACTCAAAGCTTCCGAAATCAGCGACCTGATTCGGCAACGGATACAAAATTTCGACGCAACGGCGGAAGCCCGCGACGTCGGCACGATCATCGCGCTGACCGACGGAATCGTGCGAATTCACGGATTGGCCGATGTCCAGTACGGCGAGATGATCGAGTTCCCCGGCGGCAGCATGGGACTCGCGCTCAACCTCGAGCAGGACTCGGTTGGTGCGGTCGTTCTCGGCGATTACAAACACATTTCCGAAGGCGACACGGCGAAGACCACGGGACGGATTCTCGAAGTACCGACCGGCGAGGCGCTGCTCGGTCGGGTTGTCGACGCCCTCGGCAATCCAATCGACGGAAAAGGCGCCATTAATGCTGAGGCGAGCTCGCCGGTCGAAAAGGTAGCCCCCGGCGTAATCGACAGGCAGTCCGTCGACCAGCCGGTACAGACCGGATTGAAGTCGGTTGACTCGATGGTGCCGATCGGCCGCGGTCAGCGCGAACTGATTATCGGTGACCGCCAGACCGGTAAGAGTGCCGTTGCGATTGATACGATCATCAATCAAAAGGGCAGCGGCATTAAGTGTATTTATGTCGCGATTGGCCAGAAGAACTCGACGATCTCGAACGTTGTCCGCCGGCTCGAGGAGCACGGCGCAATGGATCACACGATTGTCGTTGCCGCCGCCGCCGCCGAATCGGCTGCGATGCAGTACCTGGCACCGTATTCCGGTTCGGCCATGGGCGAGTACTTCCGCGACAAAGGCGAAGACGCGCTGATTATTTTCGACGATCTGACCAAGCAGGCCTGGGCCTACCGCCAGATTTCATTGTTACTACGCCGCCCGCCGGGCCGCGAAGCTTATCCCGGTGATGTCTTCTATTTGCATTCACGGTTGCTGGAGCGCGCCTCGCGCGTCAACGCGGCGTATGTCGAGCGCGAGACCAACGGTGCGGTGACCGGCAAGACCGGATCGCTAACCGCATTGCCGATCATTGAGACGCAGGCCGGCGACGTCTCGGCCTTCGTTCCGACCAACGTCATTTCGATTACCGACGGTCAGATCTATCTCGAGACCGATCTTTTCAACGCCGGTATTCGTCCCGCCATTAACGCGGGCTTGTCGGTTTCTCGTGTCGGCGGTGCCGCGCAGACCAAGATCATCAAAAAGCTTGGCGGCGGCGTTCGTCTGGCGCTCGCACAGTATCGCGAGCTTGCAGCGTTCGCTCAGTTTGCTTCGGATCTCGACGAGGCAACCCGCAAGCAGCTTGAGCGTGGCCAACGCGTAACCGAGCTGATGAAGCAAAAACAATACACCCCATTGTCCGTCTCCGAGATGGCCGTTTCGCTGTTTGCTGTAAACGAGGGCTTTATCGACGACGTGCCGGTAGCGAAGGTCGTCGATTTCGAAGCGGCTTTGCACGCTCACGCCCATGCGAGCGCAAAGCCCTTACTCGATCGCATTGATAGTTCGGGTGATCTCAACGAAGAAATCGAGGGCGAGCTGCGGGCTTTGCTCGAGAGCTTCGCGTCGACCGGCGCTTACTGATTCGCGTGGAGCACTAGTCAATGGCAAGCGGCAAGGAAATTCGCACCAAGATCGGTAGCGTCAAGAATACGCAGAAGATCACGCGCGCAATGCAAATGGTTGCTTCGTCAAAGCTCAGACGTACCCAGCAAATCATGGAGGCTTCACGGCCTTATGCCGAGCGGATTCGCACCGTCATAGGACATTTGAACGAAGCACATCCGGACTATCAGCATCCGTACTTGCAGACACGCGACGTCAAGCGCGTTGGCTACATCATTATCAGTACGGACCGGGGGCTTTGCGGGTCGCTGAACGTCAACGCGTTCCGCGTGATGCTCGGCGAACTGAAGAAATGGTCGGATCAGGGTGTTGAAGTCGACCTTTGTTTGGTCGGTGCGAAGGCGATGAGTTATTTCAGGCGCCTGAAGACTAATATCGTTGCCGCGACCAGCCATGTTGGCGAAAAGCCGAAGGTCGCGGACTTAGTCGGTGCGATTACATCGATGACCGACGCCTACCAGAAAGGCGAAATCGATCGCCTTTTTCTGGTGCACAACTCGTACGTCAACACGATGAGCCAAACGCCAGAAGTGACGACGCTGTTGCCGGTAGAACCAGTCGACAAGGATGAGCTGCAGACGCACTGGGACTATATCTATGAACCCGATGCCGGCGAGTTGTTGAACAGTGTGCTCAGTCGGTACATCGAGTCGCAGGTGTATCGGGCAGTCGTCGAGAACGTCGCTTGCGAAATGGCGGCCAAGATGGTCGCGATGAAAGCCGCAACGGAAAATGCCGGCAAGTTTATCGACCAGCTTCAATTGAAATACAACAAAGCGCGCCAGGCAGCGATTACGCAGGAAATTGCGGAAATCGTCGGCGGTGCAGCAGCGGTTTAAGGAAAAGGTAGAGACAGATGTCCACGGGTACGATTGTTCAGGTTATCGGTGCGGTAGTTGACGTTGAATTTCCACGCGACGCTATCCCCAAGGTCTATGACGCGCTGAAGCTCGAAGACCGCGAGTTGACGTTAGAAGTTCAGCAGCAGCTCGGCGACGGCGTCGTGCGCGCAATCGCGATGGGCGCGAGCGAGGGTCTAAGGCGCGGTTTGCCCGTTGCCAATACCGGCGAGGCCATCAAGGTGCCGGTTGGCGAAAAAACGCTCGGTAGAATCATGGATGTGCTCGGCAATCCGATCGATCGTGCCGGTCCGGTCGACAGCGAACATCTGTGGCCGATTCACCGCGAGGCGCCCAAGTACGAAGATCAGGCGACGTCGACCGAGCTGTTCGAAACCGGCATTAAAGTCATCGATCTGATCATGCCGATTGCCAAGGGCGGCAAGATCGGACTGTTCGGCGGTGCCGGTGTCGGCAAGACGGTCACACTGATGGAGCTCATTAATAATATCGCCAAGGAGCACGGCGGTTATTCCGTGTTCGCAGGCGTCGGTGAGCGAACCCGCGAAGGCAACGACTTTTATCACGAGATGACAGAGAGTGGCGTCATCGACAAGGTGTCGCTGGTTTACGGTCAGATGAACGAGCCTCCGGGTAACCGGCTGCGAGTCGCGTTAACCGGGCTGACGATTGCCGAGTTCTTCCGCGACGAAGGCCGCGACGTGTTGATGTTCATCGACAATATCTACCGCTATACGCTGGCCGGTACCGAAGTCTCGGCGCTGCTCGGTCGTATGCCATCGGCCGTTGGCTACCAGCCGACGCTGGCCGAGGAAATGGGTGTGCTTCAGGAACGCATTACATCGACCAAGACCGGCTCGATTACCTCGTTCCAGGCCGTTTATGTACCGGCAGACGATCTGACCGATCCGTCGCCGGCCACGACTTTTGCGCATCTGGACGCAACGCTTGTTCTGTCGCGAAATATTGCCGAACTGGGTATCTATCCGGCCGTCGACCCGCTCGATTCATCCAGCCGCTTGCTCGATCCAAATGTCGTCGGCCAGGAACATTACGATGTCGCGCGCGGCGTGCAGGCCGTGTTGCAGGGCTACAAGGAACTGCAGGACATCATCGCAATTCTCGGAATGGACGAGCTGTCCGAAGAACAGAAGCTCATCGTGCAACGAGCGCGCAAGATTGAGCGCTTCTTTTCGCAACCGTTTGCAGTCGCTGAAACCTTTACCGGCACGCCTGGCAAATACGTCTCGCTCAAGGATACGATTCGCGCGTTCAAGGCAATCGTCGATGGCGAATACGATCACCTGCCGGAGCAGGCTTTCTATATGGTCGGCACGATCGAAGAAGCCGAGGAGAAGGCCAAGACGCTGCAGTAAGGCAGGCGTCGGGAGCAAACATCATGGCATTTCACGTCGACATCGTCAGCGCCGAGGGGCAGATCTATTCGGGCGAGGCCAGGATGGTTTTTGCGCCGGCCAAAATGGGCGAGATCGGAATCGCACCCCGCCACGCGCCGCTGTTGACGCATCTGAAACCGGGCTCCATCCGCGTTGAGGGCGAGGACGGTGAAGAGCGCATGTTTTATGTGACCGGCGGCGTACTCGAAGTTCAACCACATCTCGTCACGGTGCTTGCGGACAGCGCCCTGCATGCCGATCAGCTGGACGAAGATGCAGCGCTCGCTGCTCGCGAGCGCGCGAAAGAAGCACTCGAGGGCCGTCACGGCGAAATCGATATACAGCAGGCGCAGGCTCAGCTGGTCGAGGCCGAAGCGCGTTATCGTGCCGCGCAGCATCTGAAGGGCCGCTAGCCCGACCGCGAGGCAGTGGCGCAGTATCTAGGTGTGGCGGGAGAGGATCGAGATCCGCCGCTTACAGCGTTCGCACGGCTATGCTTGTCACGCCGCTCGATGTCGTGACCGGTGAACGAATCTGGTACGCGCCGCCCGCAACTTGTCCCGAGACGCAGGTTCCCCGATTTCGCATTCCGGGTGCAGGACCAGGTCGCCCGCATAGCGGATCGGATCGGCTAGAAAATTCGGATCTTCGACACTCGCCTGATAATCGATCGTGCCGAAACTCGTGCGGCGATAACGCTCGACTACATGCATGGCTTCGGTGTGCCGGTGCCCAGCGACCCGGGTTTTGTCGTTGAAGCCGATGACATCGACGACTAGCGTATCGCCGTCCCAGCTCGCAACCGAGTGTCCCATCCAGGCCGGGTCGAGATCATCGGGATGCCCGACGCCGATCCGAACGATGCGAAACAGGATATAGGCGTCGTAGAGGATGACGAGCATGTCTTCACGGTGCACGATCTACAGCGGGTAGGGAACCATCGTTGCGGCTGGCACGCCTTCTGGCGCAACACCGGAAAAGCCCGACGGTGGTGGCGCCTGAGCGTTAGCTCTGATTCCACTCCTGGAGTTCGTCGCCGGGCTTTTCGGGCTCGTAATACCATCTGAGACCCAAGGGGTCTTCGCTCAGTATCGAGGTCTTAAAGCTCCGCCAGGCCTGAATTTCAAAGTAGTCGAGTGCTCCGCCGTGAGCGTTAAGCTGGTGCGGTACGCCGGGCGGGAAATAGACCAGCGTGCCGGGTTCGATTTCCTGCGATGTTTCGCCGACGTCGACTTTGCCGCGCCCCTTGAATGTCATATAGCAGTGCGCTGCACCATCGGGGTTTGCGTCCGTGCCGGTGTGCATGTGGTACGGCGACGCACCGCCTTCGTTGTAGTGCATTTCGCCAGCCTGGATGGCGTTGGTCGACGTTAGCCGGCTGCCATCAAGCAATCTAACGCTCGACTCGGCGCAGAAACGGCGAACGCGGCCGCCACTCGCATCCGAGAGTGCACGCAGCGTCTGCCGATTAAAGAAATATCCGGGGCCACCGGGAAGTCCGTCTTCGACGGCGGGCGGTGGCTTCGGCGTCACCATGTGTAAGAGCTCAAGATCCGACCCGTTGGCATCGAACTGCGCGGATTCGCCCGGCACCAGCAACACGCCGGCACCTTCGTCGGCGGCATGTGATTCACCGTTAAAACTCACCTGGCCATCGCCCGAACCCTGCATCACGTAGACGAGGTGGTACTGGTCGCCGGAGTCGACAGCAAACTGGCGGCCCTGCTTGATCGTCCGTCGGAGGACCGTCAGATTTTTTGAGCCGCACAGGCTCGCGCTGCAAATGGTTCGCTCCAAACCGGACTCGACGGTTACGGCTTCGGCGGAGTTGGAATCGATGATTGATACGTCGCTAATCGTCGCCATGTTGTTATCGCTCCTCGGCAGGCTCTAATTATTGGCTGTTTGAATGATACCTGGAAACGGCGAATTCAGGCGACCTGCGGCCAGAATAGGCCTGGGTGGCCGGCATAGTATGATGTCGAGATTGCTGCTCTGGGGGGTGCCATCGGGCCGGCGGCGAATCTTGCTGGCAGTGTCTAAACAATAACGAATGAAATCACTAACGGCTTATAAGAATGCGCTTCTCCTGGCCCTCGCGCTGGGAGCAACATCGAACGCCTGGCCACAACAGATTCCAGATGATTTAACGCAGAATTCGATACCGGTTGGAGAGGGCTGGCGCGGTTTTCTCGAATTCGCGTTTCTCGGCAATACGCTACTGACGCTGATTCTTGCTGCCGTACTCGGCGCCATCATCGCCTATCACCCCAAGCATGTTGCCGCCGCCGATACGCTCCAGGAGCTGGAGGCGCCAAAGGTTTACATTCTTTATGCCGTTATCGGCGCAATCATCGGTATTCTGGTCGTCAAGTACGGACTCGTTGTCGGGTTCGTGTTATTCGGCATTGGCGGGCTGATACGATTTCGTACAGTGCTTCGATCCGCGAGCCTGACCGGACGTGTTATTTTCGTTACTTTGATCGGACTGACCTGCGGACTCGATTTACCGCATGTCGCCGTGCTGGCGACCGCCTTCGCTTTCGTTCTCGTATATATCCTGGAAACCCGCGTTACTTATCGGGTAGACGTGTATGCCGTCGATCGCGAACATGTTTCCGACTCGGCCGCCGCCTACCGCGCCCTGCTCGGACAACACGGCTGCCATATCCTGTCCGAAAGAAAAAACCCGATAAAGCAGCGCATAACCTTTTTAATTTCCGGGCCTAGCGGCGTGCGGCGCGATGAGCTCGAGGAGCTGATCGAAACCGGCATGCAGGGACCGCTCAAGGGCGCAGTCGATTGGCAGACCGATTGAGGATCAACCGATGCTACGAATTGGAAAACTCCGCGCTGCTGTCTTCGTAGCGCTCTCCCTGATGCTTGCCACGGCGGTTGCCCAGGATGCATCGCCGCCCGACTCGCTCTTCCTTGACGAAACCCCATTGGCTTTAAAAATCTCAGCGCCCTTCAGGGAACTTGCACGCGCCGACGAAGACCGGCCGGAATTCGACGCTGTGATCGAGTTCGCCGATTGGAACGGCAGCGACACAGCGATCGACATTGAAGTTCGTATCCGCGGCAGATCGCGACTCGATAACTGCGACTTTCCGCCTCTGTCACTGGATTTTCCGCGCGACGAAGTCGATGGCACGCTGTTCACCGGTCAGAATCGATTGAAACTCGTAACGCAGTGCAAACAGTCGGATTCTTTCCGGGACTATTTAACTCACGAATTCCTGATCTATCGCATGTTGAACCAATTGACGGATCGGTCCTTCCGAGTTCGTTGGGCAACTGTGGAATATGTCTATACGGACGCGAACCGGGAAAGATCGAGAGTTGAACCGGCTTTTCTGATCGAAGGCGACTGGGAAGTCGCCCAACGGCTTGGAATGCAGGCCGTCGAAATTGAAGAGATTGCGGTCGACGAGCTCGACGCACAGTACGCGGCGCTGATGTCGCTGTTTCATTACATGATCGGAAACACCGATTGGGCCACTATTCTCGGACCTCCTGGCGAGTTGTGTTGTCATAACGGTAAGGTGATTGGTAATTCGGGAGAACCGTTTGTCGTGTTGCCGTACGACTTTGACAACTCAGGCCTGGTTTCCGCATCGTATGCGGTTCCGAGCGACATCCTGCCGATCCGCTCGGTCAGGCGACGGCTGTATCGGGGGTATTGTGCGACGAATCACGGACTCACGGCCGCAATGCTGCATATAAACCAGCATGCAGAGAGCCTGCGCAACCTGCTCGACGACGAGTCGCTCAGTGACCGGGCTCGCGAGCGAGCGCTGGACTATCTCGACGAATTTTTTGAGATTATTAATGATCCAGAGGAACGCCAGGAACAGATTCATGAGCGCTGCCTTAATTAGATCGTTTTCGACTTGGCGTCGGCCAGTGGCAGTTGTCGGACTGCTAGTCGGCCTGATGTCCGTAAACGTCGTGCAGGCGCAGGACGAGTGGCAATTCGAAGGCGTCGAGCGCGTCGTCGCCATTGCCGACATCCACGGAGCCTATGAAGCGTTCGAAAAAGTGCTAAGGCGTGCCGAGCTGGTCGACGAATCGCTGACATGGACGGGAGGCGAAACCCATCTCGTGATCGTCGGTGATGTGCTCGATCGTGGTCCCGAGTCCCGGCTGGCATTGGATTTAATTAGAAAACTCGAAGGCCAAGCGCGCGCAACCGGTGGGCGCGTGCATCTTGTGCTCGGAAATCACGAGATCATGAATCTCACCGGCGACTTGCGATACGTTTCGGCTGATGAGTTCGCGGCGTTCGCCGACCAAGAGCCGTTAGCAGTTAGAGCAGCCGAGTTCGATCGCTACGTCGAAGCGCTGGGATTATCGACTGATCTAACAGCGGCACGAGGCGCGTTTGACGCCGCCTATCCGCTCGGGTTTTTCGCGCACCGCAGAGCTTTCGCGCCGGGCGGTGAATATGGCGAGTGGTTACGCACGAAGCCGGCCTTGCTCGTGATCGACGATGTCGCCTTTGTGCATGGTGGCCTGGTGCGCGCCATGGTCGATCATGGCAACAGTCTAAACGCGCGCCTGTCACTGGAACTCAACGGATTTCTTGCAGCGATCGATACGCTGGTATCGGCCGGCGTGCTTTCGCAAACAGTTGAGGTCTACGACATGCCAGCCAGCGCGAGCGAATATCTTGAACGCTCTGCCAGTGAAGGGTCACACAACGCTGATCTCGACGCTGCCGCCCGGCGGCTTCTGGAGTTGAATTCCATGGAGTTGTTCGACCCGGACGGTTCGCTTTGGTATCGCGGCAACGTCGGCTGCAATCGACTCACCGAACAGGATCGACTCTCCTCGGCGCTTGAGATTGTCGGTGCAGAGCATCTCGTAGTGGGCCATACGCCAACCGCAAGCGCGTCCGTCTTGAGCCGCATGAATGAAATGCTGCTGCGCATCGATACCGGCATGCTGAATGAGTACTACGGCGGACGCGCGTCGGCGCTCATCATCGAAGGCGGCGAATTCACCGCCATCTATACCGATGGTTCCGAGTCGCTACCGCCGCTCGAACAGCCGAGACGAGTCGGTTTGCGGCCCGACAATCTAACAGCCGAAGAACTCGAAGGAGTGCTCACGCTGGCAGAGGTCGGCACCAGCCAACGATTCGACGGGACGGCCGAACTGGTCACATTGGTCTATCGCGATTTCCAGTTCGTCGGGTTATTCACCCGCGCTGAGGAGCGGGGCGTGCTTCCCGAAGTTGCTGCCTATCGGCTCGATCGGGTGCTCGGAATCGATATGGTGCCGGTGACTGTCGCGCGAGAAATCGAAGGGGTCCCGGGTGCCGTTCAGTACTTGCCTGCCTCGTCGATCAGTGAAGCGCAGCGAAGCGAACAACAGCTCGGCAGCTCGGCGTGGTGCCCGCTCGGGGACCAGTTCAGCGACATGTATCTTTTCGATGCCTTGATCTTCAATGAAGCTCGCACGCTCGAGCGCATTCGGTACAGTACCGATAATCTTCAGTTGCTCTTGCTTGGACACGATCAGGCTTTCTCGACCGAACGCACCCGGCCCGCTTATATGGAGAATATCCCTGTCGAGCTGACTGCTGCGTGGCGCGATGCATTGAATGCGCTGAATGAAGAGAATTTGTCGAACGCGCTGGGTGACGTACTCAATCGGCGCCGCATTCGAGCCATCCTCGCGAGACGCGATGTATTGCTCGAGCTTGCGCGCTAGCTATCCGGTTTCGATCGGTCTTACTCGGTCGGTAATCCAATCGCTCCAGGATCCCGCGTACAGAACAGGTTCCGGATAGCCAGCCAGAAGCAGCGCCAGAATATTGTGCGTCGCGGTAACGCCCGATCCGCAATAACACACCGTGTCGACGTTACGGTCGACATTGAGTTTTTTGAATCGCGCTTCAAGCGCGTCCGGCGCGAGAAACCTGCCGTCCAGCATATTGTCGGCAAAGGGCGCACAGATCGCGCCCGGAATGTGGCCGGCAACCGGATCAATCGGTTCGGATTCGCCGCGAAAACGTGCTCCATCTCGTGCATCGAGCAGTTTAATCTTCGAATCGGGCAGCGCGTCCGCAGTACAGACCCGCGTTAGCGCTGGACCGGACGTGAAGTTACCCGGCGCGGGTGAAACCTTTTCGATATCGGTTTCAAACCCGCCGGCGATCCAGGCGTCGAGGCCGCCATCGAGCACCGAGACCTTTGCGTGACCCAACCACCGAACCAGCCACCAGAGTCGGCCGGCAATTGCGCCGGCATTTTGATCGTAACAAACGATATTTGAATCGCTGTTTACGCCCCAGGTCCGCATTCGCTCAACCAGATCGGATCTGTCCGGCAGGGGGTGTCGGCCGCCTGCGCCCGGCGCGGAACTCAAGTCCTGCTCCAGATCGGCATAGCGGGCACCGGGTATGTGTCCCGCGTCGAATTGACGTCGGCCGGCTTCGCTGTCCAATAAAGAAAAGCGGCAATCAAAGCTAACGAGCGCTGGGGGATCTGCTGCCAGGTCGGCTGGCGAAATCAACAAGGTCACGCAGAATCCTCAGTGCCGTGTCCCGTCTTCGGCACGAGAACCGAACGCTCGAAGCTCATGACGACCGTGCCATCTGCCTTTTTGCCGATTGTTTTTACCGTAACGATGCCCTGCGTCGGTCGCGACTTCGATTCCCGCTTGGCGATGACTTCCGATTCCGCGTACAGCGTATCGCCAGCGAACACCGGTGCCGTCAATTGGACGTCGTTCCAGCCAAGATTGGCGATGGTCTTATAACTCACATCGTTGACGCTCATCCCGACCAGAATCGATAATGTGAGGCAACTGTTGACCAGCGGTTGGCCGAACTCCGCTTTCGACGAATAGGCGGCATCGATATGCAAAGGATTTTGATTCATCGTCAACAGCGAGAACCAGGTGTTGTCGGTTTCGCTGATCGTTCGCCCCGGCCGATGCTCATAAATATCGCCGACCGTAAACTCTTCGTAGTAGCGCCCGTACGCTCTTCGCGTTCGCGACGGGCCGGCTTCAGTTTCGCGCTCGGTCACTGTGTTTCTCCCACGATGGCGTCGAAGTCAGGATACTGGTTCGAGAATTTCTGGTTTCAGGCAGTTTTTTGCAGCAGCCAATCCAGCCACCGATTAGAAAGTTTTTCCTGAACCGTGTTCTGGCGCAGACGCGCATTCAGATTTTCGAAATCGACGCTGTCCAGGTCCTGGTCCTGGTTGTAACAGGAGTAGACGAAATATTCTTCACCGCTGTCAGGGTCGACGTGCTTGCATAAGCACTGGGCGCAAATGCCTTTCATCATGCATTGCATCGGCGAGTTGATCGAACCAATCGCGGTGTGGCCTTGTTTCAAGTAAGGCTTCAGGCGGCCGTGACGCGCCGCCTTGACGGCGGCCATCATCCGATCCGATCCGATGGCAATCAGGTAGTCGACTTCGCTGAGCGATATGGTGGTCGGGCCGAGCTCCCCGGTTGCATAGGCTTCCATCGTGTCCAGTATATTGCCGACGTAACTTCGATCCTGCGGTCGCGAAGTGGCGATCGGCTCGACGCCGGGCGCGGGATCGACCGCCCAGACCACGACATCCGACGCCGCTTCGACATCTTCGACTTTGAACAGCCCGCTCGGCTCACGGTAGCCGGCGAAATAAATCACCCGGTTGCCGGCAGCCCGCATCGCCTTGCCGATCGAGAACAGCACCGCATTACCGAGCCCGCCGCCGGCGAGCAGCACGGTTTTGCCGGTCGGGATTTCGGTCGGTGAGCCGGTCGCGCCCATGACGACGATACGATCGCCTGGCTGCCAGTCGGCGCACAGCCGTGATGAGCTGCCCATCTCGAGTGTGATCAACGAAATCAACCCGGCGTCTTTATCGACCCAGGCGCCGGTCAGCGCAAGCCCCTCCGTAGCAAGCACGGTATCGTCAATCTGCTGCGCGCTGCTTTCGAAATTCTGCAGCCGATAGAAGCGCCCGGGTTCGAATCCTTTCGCCGCCATCGGGGCGCGGGCGATCACCTCGACGATGGTCGGTGTCAGTCGATTGACCTCGACGACTGTTGCGATCAATTGATCGTCCAGCCGTGTAAAAAGCGTTTGCAGCGCGGCGTCGCGCTCGGCTTGTCGATCGATATCTACCGCGTCGATTTCAGCCTGGTGCAGTTTGACAACCCACGGATAGCCATCTTTGGCGCTGGCCATCGCCTTGACGACATTACCGGCATAAACGGGATGATTGTCGCCATAGAAACTGATGAACTTGCCGTCCTTGCGGTAGGACGTCAGCGGCGCAGGCCGGCCGATCTTTGGCCAAAGCGTGTCCTGCATGGGTTCCAGCTTGACGTCTTTATCCACCCAGCTCGGCTCGTAACGCTGAAAGAACTTGCCGTCCATCGTGAACGTGCCCGGATATTCCTGTTCGTAAATGGTGTTGGGAGAAGTCCCAGCGGCCACGAACAGGCTTCGCAACGGCACCTCGACCTGTTCGCCGCTGTCGGACCAGCCGTCTTCCGTTTCCGAGAGCTTGCCGAAACGAATTGCGCGCAGGTGACCGTAATCGTCTGCGATGGCCGCGAGCGGGTTCATGCCCTCGGCGAGGCCGATGCCTTCTTCGAGGGCTTTGGTTATCTCTTCGTGATTCTGCCGATAAGCGGGCGCCAGCTTCATGCCTTTGCGATAAAACAGCGTGACGCCGCCCCAGCTATCGATCAACGGCTGAAAGTTCGGTTCTTCCTTACTTGCCGCCGCTCGCTGCCGTTCTGCGCGAATTTCCTGGCCATGGCCGAGAAACTCGTCGAGGATTTCCAATTCTTCGGTATCGAAGCCTTTGCGCAGCGATGCTTCGTCAACACTCGTGCAGATGGTCTCGTAACGGTCGAGCAGTTTCTCGACCTGCACCGGGTAGTACGCCATCAGCTCAGTCGTCGTGTCCATCGCCGTCAAACCACCGCCGATGACGGCGGCCGGCAGGCGAACCTGCAGATTCGCTAACGACGAGACTTTCCCTGCGCCCGTCAGCTGTAATGCCATCAGAAAATCAGACGCCTTGCGGATGCCGCGGATCAGATTGTTGTCGAGCCCGATGATTGTCGGTTTGCCGGCACCGGTTGCGATCGCAATGTGATCGAAACCGAGATCCCAGGCGTCTTCGATACTCAAGGTTCCCCCGAAACGCACGCCCCCATAGGATCTGAATTGATTCCGGCGGGCGAGGACGAGATAAATGACCTTCAGGAAATTCTTGTCCCAGCGAACCGTGATGCCGTATTCGGCGACGCCACCGAAGCCGGACAACATCCGTTTGTCGAGATCCTCATACAGAACCGAAAAATCCTTAATCGGTGGGGGCGGCTCGACGCCGTCGCCGATCAGATGCGCAGGCAGAGGCTCGATCTTCAACGCATCGATTCCAACGACGCTGAAGCCCTCGTTCAAAAGATAATGCGCCAGCGTATAACCGGCCGGGCCAAGGCCGACGACCAGTGCGTCGGTTCCGTGATACGGCAGCGCATAAGGACGGCGGATGTTCAACGGATTCCAGCGGGTCAGCAGGCTGTAAATTTCGAACCCGTAGGTCATGAACAGAACATCGGTCAGGACGCTGGTTTCTATCTGCGGGATATCGACGGGCTCGGTCTTCTGATAGATGCAGCCCTTCATGCAATCGTTGCAGATCCGATGCCCGGTTCCGGGGCACATCGGGTTGTCGATGATGATCAACGCCAGCGCCCCGATGCTGTCGCCCTGGCGCTTAACCAGATGCATCTCGGAGATTTTTTCTTCCAGCGGGCAACCGGTGATATTGACGCCTAGTGGATTGGTCTTGTAGCTGCCGTCTTTGCGATTGCGCATGCCTTTGGAGCACGAATCCGTGTCGCGGTCATGGCAATAGATGCAGTGATCGATTTCATACAGAATCCGTCGTTCGCCGTAGCGTTTGTCGGTCAGTGCGAACCCGTCGCGACGGCGGCGCTTTTCGGCTCGACCCTTCCAGACGGAATAGCCTTCGCGGGTCTCGGTTTCGTGTGGTACCAGCGCGTCGAAGTCGGTTCTTGCCGGTTCCTTGAAGCTGATCCAGGTTGCGACGGACTTGCTCAGGCTGGGATCGGTTTGGGCGAGAAATGCCCACCGACGCACCGATTCAAGCAGTGCGTCGACGAAGTCTTCGTCGTTCAGCGCCAGCGCATCGGAAAAAGCCTGCTTGGCCAACGGGTCTGCACTTAGCCGGCTCCGTAAGTCGCCAGCGCTTACGGTGGCACGATCATCGCTGCCTTTATCGCTGCCGCTGCCCTTCTCGCTCCCATCGCTACCTTCATTGCTGCCGCTGCCGTCGTCGTTTCCAATGCGGTTCGCCTCGCGCCACAAACGCGCAGCTGCGGTCGCGAAACGCCTTTCGTCGTCGCGGTCATCCGCTAATTCCGGAAAGCCCAGGCTCACCAGGAGCTCAAGCGACGACTGCAGCGCGGCCGCATTCCAATCGCTGCAGTCAACGCCTTTAAAATGCTTCTTCAGTTTGCCGACGATCTCGGTCTTAAACACAAAGACCGCATCGAGCTCGCGCTGAACCGATTCGCCCTGCTGCTGGTGCTCGGCAGTTACACCGAATAAGCGAGCGACGAATGTGCCAACCTCTGGTGCGAGTTGGACGAGCAATTCGGATACGGCCGTCGGCTCCATGCCTTCGCCGAGATTGTTCCGATAGTCTAGATATTGCCGATGCAGTTCTGGAGATCGCTGTGCCAGCTCGGCAACGAACGTCTCATCCAACCGTTTCAGGTCGGACGGCGCATAGAGATCTTCGTATCGAAACCCATCGATACCAAGCGTCAGCGTGTCGTGCCCGCTACCCATCGATGCGAGGAATCCTTCTAGTTCTTATCGGCGCGACCGCTGGGTCGCGCGCCAGCCATGGGTTAGGCGGTTGCTGCTCCAAAGTGGGCAGGTCCGAAGTGTTCGTCTTCTGACTCTAGTTTGCCGACCTGGCACAACAGCCCGCGAAGCTGGTAGGTACCCATCTGCGGATCGAATGGCGCCCGATTGTCGGTCAGGACATTGGCATTCGATTCGAAAATTCCGTAGTCGGGACCCTTTCGCTCCGGGAACCACCAACCGTGTTCGCAGTGAATCACGCGCCGTTCGATGCGGTCGGTGACGTGCGCTTTCTGCTTGATGCGGCCGCGGCGTGTCTCTATCCACATCCAGTCTTTGTCTTCTATTCCGTACTTCGCCGCGGTGTCCGGATGAATTTCGGCGATTGGATCAGGGTGTCCCTTGCGACAGAGCGGGAGTTGCCTGTGTTCGGAATTGAAAAAGACCGGAATGCGCCCACCGGTCGTTAGCACCAACGGAAACTTCTTAGCGACCTCGGGCGTGCTGACCGGGCTCTCCGGCGGTTCTTGATAGTAAGGCAGTGGCTCGTAGCCCATCGCCTCGAACCGAGTCGAGTAAAGCTCGAGCTTGCCGGTCGGGGTCTTGAATCCGTCCTGCTCGTACTTTTTGTACTTCTGCGGCACATGGATCCAACCCTGTTTGGTCAATCCACGGAAGTCGACTTTTTGCCCGCCGTTCTTGAGCATCTCGTCGAGAACTTCTTCGACTGATTCGGTGCAGGTGTCGAGCTTCATGCGGCGCGCAAGTTCAACGAATATTTCTTCGTCCGACTTGCATTCGCCGATCCTGACGACCTGTTGCTGACCCATGACGACGTTGCCGGCAATCGTCGGCAGGGCGGCGATCTGATTAAGCTCCGGCCACGATGCCGCGGGCAGGACGATGTCTGCGAGCTGGGCAGTCGGCGTCATGAACAGATCGGCACAGACCATATAGTCGAGCTTCATTAACGCTTCGTAGACCATGTTGGTGTTCGCATAGGTCGTCAGCGTGTTGTTGCCGAATACGAGGAAGGCGCGAACGCGGTACGGTTCGCCTTTGAGCATCGCGTCGATCAACGTTGGAATATGGCAGGCCGGCAGGTCGGCACCTTCGCCACACAGCATTTTGTATTTGTCGTAACCGAGTCGTTTCTTTTCGACTTCCGGATCGAGGTTTTCGATCAGGCTCGGAAAGCGACCGGCACCGTGCATGCCGAAAATCCAGCCGCCTGGTACGTCGATGTTGCCTGTCAGCGCCGGAATGATCGAAATCGCCCGGACTGTCTGGATTGTGTTCGGTGTGTGCTCGATCGCGCAGCCCCACTCCATCATCGCGGGTTTGATTTCGGCGAACAGCCGAGCGGCCGTACGAATCTTGTCCGCTGGCACCCAGGTGATGGGCTCGGCCCATTCCGGCGTCATTTCGTGGACGTGTTTTGCAAGTTCTTCGAACCCGTGGCACCAGTTCTCGACGAAATCGTGGTCGTAAAGGTCTTCCTCGATGATGCAGTTGATCATCGCCAGAGCGAGCGCATCGTCGGTGCCGGGTCGAATCTGCAGAAACAGCTCGGATCTCCGAGCGACGACCGTCTCGCGCGGATCGATCGTGATGATGCGCGGGTTGCTCAGCAGGGACTCGCGGACGTTGAAGCGGGTTTCGCCATCGGGACCGGAATGCGGCGGGTTGTGGCCCCAATACATAATGAGTTCGGGATCGACGTCGCCGGTAAAATCGCTGACCGGTAGATCGCCCATCGTCTGAATGCAGGTATTGACGCGCGGATGGAAGCATTGCGCGAAACCGGGCTCGCACCAGTTGGGCGTGCCAAGCGCATGGCCGAAGCGTGACACCCAGCGAATGTGATGGCGGCCGGTGCCGGTGCCCATGGCAATCGACTCAGGGCCGGTTTCCTCGCGGATCTTCAGGACTTTCTCGGAGATCTCGTCGAGGGCTTCATCCCAGGTGATGCGCTCCCATTTGCCGGAACCGCGTGGCCCGATGCGGCGCTGGGGGTACGTCAGGCGGTCAGGGTGGTAGACGAGCTCGGTTGTGGCGTGGCCGATCGGGCAGAGTTTGCCGTGATTCAGCGGGCCCTCGGGGTCGCCGACAACCTTGGTCAGCTTGCCGTCTTCGACGTGCATCAGCGCGCTGCAGCCACCGTGGCAGCTGCGGCAGACGCTCTTCAGGACCTGCGCGTCGGTGGAGCCTCCATGGCCCTTCATGGCCGCGCCTACGCTAACTTCCTTATCCATTCAGCTCCCCCGAACCCGTCCAGTAAATGACCCCTGAGCTTATCAGATTCGGCAGCCGGTTTCGGTCATTCTTCACCCTCCGAGGATTAGCCATTATCATTACCCGTTACGCCACAAGCTTGGGCAACAAGCGGCATCCTACGGAAGGCCAAGAAGAATATGGAGAAGCTCACCAACCTCGCGTTTTCTTTCCTGCTGTTCGGAACGAGCATCGTGATGCGCCTGACAGCCTGGCGCTATCCGATTTACCGGCAGCGCCTTCGCGAGAAAAATGTCGTGGCGCAGATCCGGGTCAAAGAAGGTCCGGGCCGTTACTTCATCATCAAGGACGGTAAGATTTCATCCCGGGCCGGTATACATCCGGATCCCGAAGTCGTCGTCGGCTTCAAATCAGCGAGCCTGGCCGTTCGCACCTTTACCCACCCGAACGACCAGCTCGGCCGTATCAATGCGGCCAAGCAATTCGCTATGACGCTGGACGGCCCGGAAGATAAGTCGCTGTGGTTCATGTTCATACTCGAAGAAATGCTGCAGGTTCGCTGGCGCTTCGGAACCGAAATGGGCAACGGCGAGATCCGCTACTGCAACATGGCAAACGGCGGCCCGCTGGCCGTCTACGTCAAGGACGACAAGATCGTTCGCATGACGCCGATTACTTTCGATTCACGGGACCCGCAACCGTGGACCATCACAGCGCGCGGCAAGACCTTTACACCGCCGCGCAAGACGTCGCTGGCGCCGCATGGGCAAAACGTCAAATCAATCGTCTATTCACCGGACCGAATCCTGCATCCGATGAAGCGCGTGGATTTCGATCCGAACGGTGAGCGCAATCCCGAGAACCGCGGCGTCTCCGGTTACGAGCGGATCAGCTGGGATGAAGCGCTCGATATCGTGGCCAACGAAATCAAGCGACAAAAGACCGACCACGGGCCCGGCTCCATCGCCTGCAGCCATCCGTCGCACCATACCTGGGGCAACATCGGCTACTACTTGAGCGCGCTTCGAAAATTCGAAAACGCGATCGGCATGACCGAAGTGCACCACAACCCGGACAGCTGGGAAGGCTGGTACTGGGCGCGACTCATCACTGGGGCGGTTCAATGCGGGTCGGTCAGTGCGAGACTTATGGCACCGTCGAAGACGCACTCAAAGAAGCCGAAATGATGGTGTTCTGGTCGAGTAACCCGGAATCTAACTCAGGCGCCTACGGCGCGCTCGAAGGAACAATCCGCCGGCAATGGCTGAAAGAGGCCGGCATCAAACTCGTTCATATCGACCCGTATCACAACGACTCGATCCAGCTGCTCGGCGGCAAGTGGATTGCGCCGCGCCCGACATCGAGCCCGGCTCTCGCGATTGCGATTGCTTACGTCTGGATAACCGAAGGTCTGTACGACAAGGAATACGTCGCAACGCATACGACTGGCTTCGACACCTGGGCCGACTATGTGCTCGGCAAATCGGACGGGACGCCGAAGTCTCCTGAGTGGCAGGAAACTGAAACCGGCGTACCAGCCAGCGACGTTCGCGCCCTGGCCCGCGAGTGGGGAACGAAAAAGACTTATCTCGGTGCAGGTGCCTGGGGCAACGGCCACGGTGGCGCATGTCGCAACGCGACCGGCATTCAGTGGGCACGCACGATGGTCTGCCTGATCGCAATGCAGGGACTCGGCAAGCCTGGCGTCAACATGGGCAATATGCAGTGGGGCACGCCACACGACTTTCAGTTTTATTTCCCGGGCTACGCCGATGGCGGAATGTCCGGCGATATTCACCACACCGGCATGGGCGTGCAGTTGTATCAGCGCATGCCGCAGCTTTTATCGATTAATACCAACACTCAGGTCATTCCGCGGATGCAGCTGCCCGAAGCGATCATCGATGGCAAAGCGGAAGGCTATCTGTGGAACGGCGTCAGCATCGAGTCGCAGTTCACCAAGATCACTTATCCGAAGCCCGGGTTCTCGCCGGTGCATATGCTCTACAAATACGGTGGTTCGCTGGTCGGAACGATGCCCAGTGCCAACCGATACATCGAGATGTTCCGGTCGCCGAATCTCGAGTTTGTCGTCAATCAGAATATCTGGATGGAGGGCGACACCAAGTTTGCCGACATCATTCTGCCGGCCTGCACAAACTTCGAGCGCCACGATATCAGCGAGTGGGCCGGACTTGGTGGTTACGCGCATCACGGCGAGATGCAACTCAATCATCGCGTTATTACCTTTCAGCACAAATGTATCGAGCCGTTGGGTGAATCAAAGTCAGACGTCGAAATTTTCCGGCTGCTTTGCGAGCGCCTCGATCTTGGCGCTTACTTCTGCGAAGGCGTCGGCGAACTCGGTTGGGTCAAGCGTCAATTCGACGGCTCGGATCTGCCCAAGCACATCTCCTGGAAGGATTTCATTCGGCGCGGCTATTTTGTCGTGCCGCAGGAGAAGGAGGAGCTTCGCGCGCCAGTTTCCTTTAGATGGTTTGCCGAGAATAGAAAGAAGGACGTGCCAGAGCCGATGCCTTTGCCGTCGGACTACTCCGGAAAATACAAGGAAGGCTTGCAGACACAATCCGGGAAGATCGAGTTCGACTGCGAAAGCCTGAAGCGCTTCGATCCGGACAGCGAAGAGCGGCCGAGCATAGCCAAGTACAAGCGTCCGGAAGAAAGCCCGAACGCGGTTGGCTTCGAGGACTTTCCATTACAGCTGATCTCCCCGCATCCTCGATTTTCGTTCCACACGCAAGGCGATGGTAAAGACAGTTTTCTGAACGACATTGCGGATCATCGCGTTCGGGTGGACGGCTATTACTATCTGGTCGCGCGCATGAATCCGCTGGACGCTGAAGAACGCGGCATTAAGGACAACGATCTTGTGCGCCTGCACAACGAACGCGGCGCGGTGATTTGTGCGGCGAAACTGACACATCGCATTTTGCGAGGTGTCGTGCACGCCTACGGCTCCTCGGCTGTCTACGATCCGATCGGCGAGCCCGGACGTTCGGCTGACCGAGGCGGCTGCGTCAACGTACTGTCTTCACCGAAATCTCAAATCAAGAAAGCCCATTCCATGAGTGCGAGCTGTTGTCAGATCAACGTAGATAGATGGATAGAGGGCGAAATGGCGCTTCCCGAGCAGCAAGAGAGAGTCGCTTAGATGGATAAATGGAATCTAATCGTCGACGTCGCCAAATGCACAAACTGTAATCTGTGCACACTGGCGAATCAGGATGAGCACGTCGATAACGAGTTCGAAGGCTATGCAGCGCCAATGCCGCGACACGACCACCGGTGGATTGAAATCCGTGGTCGCGAGCGCGGAGACGGTCCGCTGATGGATGTCACCTATCTGCCGGTCATGTGTCAGCACTGCGATGACGCGCCTTGCATTGCGGCCGCCGAGAACGATGCCATCACTAAACGCCCGGACGGCATCGTCGTCATCGACCCGGTCAAGGCCAAAGGTCAAAAAGCGATCGCAGACGCATGCCCTTATGGCGCCGTCATCTGGAACGAAAAGCTGGATATTCCGCAGCATTGGTTTTTCGATGCACATCTGCTCGACAGCGGCTGGACGGAGCCAAGGTGCACGCAGGTCTGCGCGACTGGCGCTTTGACGGCTGTCAAGGTGTCCGATCAGGAAATGAGCGCGATAAAAACGCGTGAGGGCCTAGAGGAGCTGCAGCCGGAGTCAGCGACGAAGCCGCGTGTGCACTACAAGAATCTGAGTCTTTTCACGCACGATTTTATCGGCGGTACGGTGATCAAGACCACCGAAGGCGTGACTGATTGCGTTGCCGGTGCGACGCTCAGACTCGAGCGGGCGGGATCGGTTGTCGGTGATGGTGTCTCGGACGCTTACGGAGAATTCAAGTTTGACGGCCTCGAACCGAACAGCGGAATTTACCGGCTCAGCATCGAAGTCGACGGTGTCGAAGTGAAGCGGTTGGATGTCAATCTAACGGCAAGCACTAACATCGGCAGAATCGAATTGGCCGCCTGATATCTTGTTAGTTCTTATGAGCCACTTCCGACAACCAGCGATTTTGATTTCCTTGCTGGTGCTCGCTCCGCAAGCAGGGCTCGCGGAGCGTTTTCGGATGGGCTTGCCAACACCTCCAAGTCATGTCTGGACGATTGAGGCAAACGCATTTGCCGAAAACCTCGAGCAACGCACCGGCGGTGAACATACCGTAGCTGTTTTTCCGGCGGGTCAGCTCGGCAACGATGCTCAAATGCTCCAGCAACTTCAGACTGGTGCTTTGGACATGGTTTTCATGCCGATAGCCGAAATAACGAATCGTGTCCCAGAATTTGGTGCGCTCTATGCGCCTTATCTCGCCAGAGATGTCGAGGAAGCAGCCAGATTACTCGCCAGTCCTGAAGCAAGGGCGTTACTGGATCAGTTGCCTGCGAGAATCGGCGTTGTTGGCGTCGGCTACGCGCTCGGTGGCATGCGCCAGATCGTATCGCGCAATGCGGTGGAGTCGGTCGAGGACATTAGCGGCCTCAAACTTCGGGTGACACCGCTGGAGCCGATACGCGATTTCTATCTTCTGCTTGAGGCTGCTCCGATCCCGCTCCCGATCGGGTCGGTTTACGATGCGCTGGCCAACGGGCAGATCGACGCAATCGATATGGATCTCGAGAACACCTGGAAGCAGAAATACTTCGAGCTCGGCGAAACGGTAATCCTTTCGAAGCACATGATGTTCCCTATGGTAGGGCTCGTGTCAGGCGTCAAATGGCGAAGCCTGGACGCAGAAACTCGAACGGTTATTTCCGATCTGATGAACGAGCACTTCGAACGCATTGTCGCGACCTATATCGAAGCCGAGGCGGAGTACGAGCGTGAGCTACGCAATGCCGGAATCGATGTGCGGGATGTCGGTCCGGAATTTTTCGGCTCTGCACTCGATGAATGGGAAGCGAAATGGCGGCAGCGGGCGCCAGTGCTCGACGATTTAAGACGCCTCGCGGCCGGCAGCATCAGTTCCGAAAACTGAGTCTTTTATGGCCTGGCTTAGCCGAGTCTCCAATGCCCTGCTGAAAATCGAGAAACTGGTCGTAACGGTGCTTGCCGCCGTGCTTTTGCTCCTGATTCTGCTCAACATCGTCACTCGCGCCGCGGGCGCCGCAGTTTTCTGGGTCGATGAACTCGCGATCTATACGATGATCTGGATGGCCTTCGTTGGGGCGTCGGTCATGGTCCGGATGCGCGTCGGTGTCGCGGTCACGCTGGTAACCGACTTTCTTCCGCCGCCGATTCGAAGATTAGTCGCTCGATTAGTCGATGCGATCATGCTGTTGTTCGCAATCGTGCTGCTGGTTCTTTGTTGGCTCTGGTACGAACCGCTGGCTCTGATAGCAAGTGGCTTCGACTTCGATGTGTTCGCCCAGAATACGTTCAAGTTTATCTACAGCGAGCCCACCAATACGATCGGCATTAGAAAGTTCTGGATCTGGCTGGCTGTGCCGCTGATGGCGGTCAACATGTCGATCCATGCTTTAGCCAACCTGATCGAGGGTCCGCCAGAGGTGTCGAGTTCAGAAGCCGACTCGGCATCGGGGCGCTTGAGCGTATGATCGCGATCGTCTTTGGTTTGCTTCTCGTGCTTGGCGTGCCAATCGCTTTTGTGCTTCTGGGCACGTCGCTCGCGTATATCGAGCTTTCCGATAACACCGTCCTTTATCAATCGTTTCCGCAGCAACTTTTTGGCGGCATCGATAAGTACGGCTTGATGGCGATACCGTTGTTCATGCTCGCCGGTGAAATCATGAATCGTGGCGGATTGATACGCAGGCTGATCGGGCTCGCGGGTATATTCGTGTCCGGGCTTAGAGGCGGTCTGGCTTACATCAACTTGATCGCCAATATGATGATGGCCTCGATAATCGGCTCGGCCACGGCACAGATCTCTGTGATGACTCAGGCGATGGTGCCGGAAATGGAACGGGCCGGTTATAGCCGCGACTTTGCGGCTGCGACGACGGCTGCTGGCGGACTCCTGTCTCCGATCATTCCGCCGTCGATGCTGTTCGTAATTTTCGGCGTCCTCGGCCAGATCGCGATCGGTGACCTCTTTATTGCCGGCATCATCCCGGGTCTATTGCTGGCTTCGGGATTCCTGCTCGTGGTTGCCGTCCTCGGCCTAATTCGAGACTTCCCGAAAGGCGAATGGCTGACAAAACAGCAGGCGTTGCAGGCTGCGATCCGCGGACTGCCTTCCACCCTGGTGCCTGTCGTTATCGTCGGCGGCATACTGCTCGGAATTTTTTCACCCACCGAATCTGCCGCAGCGGCAGCCCTCACAGCATTAGTTGTCGGCCGGTTCCTGCACAAGGAACTGGACCTCCGCGAGCTTCCCGATCTCTTGCTCCGTACTGCCATCAACTCGACGCTCGTGCTGTTCCTGATCGCAACGGCGAATGTCTTTGGCTGGGTCATAATTTTCGAAGAGGTCCCGCAACGCCTGACGCTATGGCTAACGGAGTTATCGAGCGACCCGTTCGTCTTCATGTTGCTGGTCAACGCTTCTTTGTTGTTAATAGGCGCATTCATCGATTCGATTGCGGCATTGATCGTCGTGGTCCCGTTGTTACTGCCAATCGCGCAAACGAACTACGGCATCGACCCGTTTCATTTCGGTGTTGTCGTTTGTATCAATCTCGTTCTCGGGATCTTGACGCCGCCGGTTGGTACCGGCCTTTTCATATCGGCCACGCTGGCAAAAGTCAGCCCGGGCCGAATATTCGTCGCGCTGGCACCGTTCCTGATCGTAACGATCCTGGTGCTCATTCTACTCAGCTGGCAACCTCAGCTGGTGACGATGGTTTTGGACTAGGGCAACAGCTCCGTGCCAGCGCATCGATTACAATGCCTGTCGACTAGGAAAGAGCTGCGGCTTCAATTTCGAAGTGCGCGAGACCAGGGAATAGATGCTGGAGGGACCCAAAAGTGAAACTCCGTCTGTTGGATGATTCCATTCGACTGCGGCTGTCGCAGAGCGATGTGCTTGCTGCGGCGGAACAAGGTGTTGTCGAAGGACAGACGCGTTTTCCGGACGGCTCTGCATTCAAGTTTGCGATTGAGACGGTTTCTGCGGGCTCGCCTGGAGCTTCCTTTTCGGGTGGCCGCATGGTCATCAGTCTGCCGTCGAAACAAATCTCGGATTGGGCAAAAGACGATGCAGCCGTTTCTATACACAGCGAGCTGAAGTTGCCCGATGGCGCTTTGTTGCAACTACTGGTCGAAAAAGACTTTAAGTGCCTGACCGGCAGACCGGATGAGGATCAGTCGGATATGTTTCAAAATCCGGGGTCGGGTGACTGTTAGGAATCCGATACTGATTGAAAAAGCTACTCTACAGATCTAGATTACGGCAGCTAGCGCCCTGATCCGCTTATTCCGAGTTTCTCCACGAGCAATTCGCGCAACGGTTCGTGCGAGGCCTTACGCAGCAAGTTCATTGCGGTCAGGCCAGTGAGTTTCCTAACGAGATCAATTGCAGCCGAAGTATTCGCTGAGCCGCCAGCGACGATATCGGGCTGTCGATTGAATGCACTCGCGACACCGACGACGGCGTAAGGGTCTGAGGCACAAAGCACGTTGAAGCGTACACGGTCACCGAGGAGTTCAATCGCTGTTTTGCCATTGTATGGCTCGAGCGGAGATGCGCCGGCTTCTGCAACCAGGACGTCCGGCTTCTCGGCTGCGATCAGCGACAAAAGTCGCGAAAGGGCTTGCTGGAAGTCTGCTGGATCGGTAACCGTCGATGGCAATCCGGCATCAACGAAGTCGAAAACCTTTACTGCGCCGGCGTCGGAATAACTCAATACGTCGTGATAACGGGCTGCGCCCGTGAGTTTTGCGCCGACAACTCGAAGGCCGAGTTGCGACAAAAGTCGCACAATTAGTCGGCCAGACAGGGTTTTTCCCGACGACATCGATGTCCCCGTAATCAGTACTACTGGCGCATCGAGGCTCGCTTCGGGTGCTGACTTGAGGACGCTCTTCATTGTCAGCTTGGCACCATCGCGCTGCACGTGGCCTGCATAGCGCAGCGACAAAAGCTTACCCAGAAATGGTGACACGGACGTCAGTTGTCCAAACAGGCCGGCAGGAGTCAGCGCCTGAAATTCATCACCTGCTATTTCGCGCCAGTCACCGCAGGCTTCAATCGTTGCCGACCTCGCGCCGAAAGCGCCAACGATCAGATCGCCCTCCGCGACCTCCATCATGCGCCCGCTGGGCATTTCGATCGTGTGGTAGCCGGACGCATCGATCAACTCGCCGACGACGTAATCGCCCATCTGCCAGTCCGGACGATCCATCTTTGCGACCTCAAAAGGCCGTTCTGCTAAATCGCTGATTCTTGTGACTGATGTAAAGACATGCCGCATCACTTATCTAACCTCCGTCGAGTCAAGGGTCCTTCGAGAAGAAGCGTCGTCAGCAATGCGCAACGCTGGGGCAGCTGGCTGACCAGAATGTGCTCGTGATCAGCGTGCGCCCCATCGCCGACTGCACCAAGACCGTCAAGTGTGGCGGTATATAGACTTGTCGTGTTGCCATCCGAAGCGCCGCCTGCCATCGCCTCGTCGATCTCAAACTCAAGTTCGCGTGCGAGATTCGAGGCGATGCGCCACAGTTGCCGGTTGGCAGCCGTGTGCTCGAGCGGAGGGCGCCCAATGCTCCCGCTTATTTCGAGTGTTACGCCCGGTGTTTCCGCTTCGAGTGAGAGAATGGCCGATTCGATCCTGTCAGCATCTTTCTGGTTCGCGACGCGGACGTCGACAATCGCGCTGCTCTCGGGTGCCACGACGTTTGCTCGTACACCCCCGTCGATGACGCCAACATTGACCGAAGCACCACTCGTCGCATCATTTAGGGCAAAGAGCTTCTGAATTACGTGTGACAGTTCGAGGATCGCGCTTGCGCCTGCTGTCGGGTCTAGACCGGAATGTGCAGCTTTTCCGATGACCTTGACGACGAAGCGTCCGACGCCCTTGCGCGCGGTTTTTAGCTTGCCGCCGATTCCGAGCGATGGTTCCATGACGAGGGCGCGGTCTGCGCCGCGGGCGAGCGCTCGAATATAGCGAGTCGATTCCCGGCTGCCGACCTCTTCATCAGAGTTAATGAAAACGATGGGCTCTACCTGTGGCTCCAGTCCAAGCGCGGCCAACGCCTTCAATGCAAAAATAATCTCGACGAGTCCTGCCTTCATGTCGTATACGCCAGGACCTCGTAAGACGTCACCTTCGCGAGCGAGAGGCATTCGTTCGAGGGTGCCGAGACGCCAGACGGTGTCGCAGTGGCCGAGTAATAACTGCCAATTGCGCTCGGCTCTGGCTGCCTTCCTTCTTCGAGCAGGGGATACTCTCGGGTGAGCGTACAGGTGACCGCCGTATAGGCGTCTTGCAGGCAGACGGATTGTCCGAAAATTGAGATCGGCGAATGAGCGCGTTAGCAGCTCCAGCATCGGTCGCTGGGATTCCGGCATGTCGGAGGGCGTCTCGATCGAGACGAACTGCTCGAGCAGTTCGATCATAGCCTCGGTCTCACTATCGAGATAGTCGCGGATCGCGGTGGCCCCGCTCATCAATTCACCGCTTGAACCCCGCCGGAAACGGCAGTTTGTTGGTCTTCGAGATTTCGGCGAAGCGATCCGGATAGAGATAGGCAAGGAGTGGCGCGTTCGCTATCAGGTCCTGGTCATCCTCATCGGCATGCCTGACTGAGTCTTCGGCAACGTGGGCGGCGATGATCTCGCCCGCTATCAGGCTGTTGTCGCCGAAGTCGTCGTAAATCTGAATAGACCGGCACTCAAGAAATGCGTAACCGTCCTTCAGAAACGCTCCTGAAACTGATTGGGCCGCGAACGTCGGCAGCGAATCTACGATCGGCTTGGAGTCGTCCTCGCAGCGAGGGCTTGCGGTGAGACTCGCAAGAACCAATTGAGACGGGCGAACATAAGTCACAGTGAACTCGCCGGTGCGCTGAATGTTCTGGTAGGTTCGATGCCGTGGCGTACAGACGAACGCGAAGTGCGCCCCCCAGCTCATGGGCATGGCAAGGTGTTTCGGTGCGAGATCGATCGACCCGTCAAAGTCCTCCGTGCCGATCACAACGAGCGGAAAGACCGTAAAGAACCGATCCCATATCGAGCGGCTGATATCGAGTTCGACCAGCCTGGGTACGTCGTTCGTCATGCGGTTCCCCAATAAGTCATGCTTCGGGCTGTGCGCTTCTGGCAGCCGCGACGCGCTCCATGTCCTGCTTCTAATCTAACTATGAACCAGTTCAAACCGCGATCCATAAGGGGTTACCGAGGCCGATGCGGCCCGATGGCCTGCGAATTCAAGCGGAAATTCGATGGCACGAGAACTAGACTGTATCGGGAGTCACGGATGAATCTAACATGGCCTTGAAAATCCTGAGCGTTGTTTTCTGCGGTGTCTGGGTATACGCCCTTATCTATATGCACCGATCGGTGGCGCGCATGCCCCTGCTTCGAGAAGCGGATAGCTCCGGATCCTTCAATGATTCTGAGTGGCCGTCTGTAAGCATCATCATTCCGGCGTGCAACGAGGCCGATCATATTGAAGTGGCACTCACGTCTCTGTTGACGCTGGACTATCCCTGTTTCGAAGTGATCGTTATCAATGACCGTTCGACCGATTCGACCGGCGAAATCATCGATCGGCTGGCCGGGTCTGATCAACGCGTTCGAGCGATCCATATCGAGTCATTGCCGAAGGGATGGTTGGGCAAGGTCCACGCTATGCACTTCGGTGTTCGCGAGGCGAGCGGCGACTGGTATCTGTTTACCGATGCAGACGTCTATTTCGAGCCGAGCATACTGAAGCGAGCGATCAGCTACTCAAGGCAGCACGAGATTAATCACGTGACCTGCCTTCCCGAAATCATCGTGTCCGAAGCGTTTTGGCTCGATGTCACAATTCGCTCCTTCTCATTGCTGTTTGCCGTTTCCACAAGACTGCTATCGGTCAATCGCAAAAACAGCAAATGGCCGGTCGGTATCGGCGCTTTCAATCTTGTCGAAGCAAGTGTTTTCGGGCAAACACCGGGCTTCGAGTGGTTGCGGATGGAACCAGCCGACGACCTGGGGCTGGGTGCAATGCTCAAGAATGCCGGCGCACGCACGCACTTGATTCATGGCGATCAGCTGCTGCGTGTCACTTGGTACGAAAACATTGGGCAAATGATTCGCGGGCTGGAAAAAAACAGCTTCGGTCCCGGCGCCAATTACAGCTACCTAAGACAGTTCGCTATCGTGGCCCTGCTTTGGCTGTTTGCTTTGGTGCCCGGGTTAAGCGTTCTCGCAGGTTTCTACTGGCTCGATCCAATTCTGCTTGGTGCCGGCGGCCTTGCCGTTTTGACTACGATCGCCGTTGCACTGCTGATGCCGCGCAGGAATCGCAGCGAAATTGTCGCATATATCCTCTTGCCTGTTGGGATACTGCTGATGTCCGTCATCCTGCTGCGTGCAGCGCTTCTATGTTTGCGGAACGGTGGCGTCGATTGGCGTGGGACGCACTACTCAATCGCCGAGCTGCGCGCGGGTCAACGCGTTAAGCTTTAGGCACGAGTGCTTCGTCTACCGGTCAATCGTTCGTACTAATTGAATGGCGAAATCGACATGTCGGTCTGCAAGTTCATGTCGATTCGCTGGTTGCCACCCCCGGCCGAAATGGCGAGCGCGATTGCCATACTCAAGTTGACGTTGGACGTTGGCATGAAGCGGGTCAGATCGATTTGCATCGAACCCGTGCCGCTTGATTCGAGTGACTCTAAATTCGCGCCCGCCCCGGGCGGCATGCCTGGCATTTCGACCACTTGAGCCGGCGCCGTTTGAGTCATCGCCACGTCCAGGGTTACGTTTTGACCTTGCATGGCGACGATCGTGTAAGTCGCCGTCTGAGACACATCGAAGCCACCAGACTGGAGATCCTGGACAACCCGCCACTGGGCGCCGACGCCAACCGGTTCCTCGGGCAAGGGCGCTGACATCTGCTGCAGGGATTGCTCGGCGCTATCGAATACTTGGCTGAGTTGCGGATCGATTCCGTCGCCGAGATTTACGCCACCGCCGAGCGTTGCGCCGCGTGAATTGACGCGTGCCCAACCGGAGATGCCCGGTACCTGACCTAGACTTGCGCGGACAGCGTTGGCCAGCGCCGGATCCGAGCTTGCGGTGTCAATCAATTCCATAGAGCCGATCTCAAACTCGTAGCGAGCCGTTCCGTCTGCCGACATTTCGACCTCGCCCAGGCTGACGACCATTCGAATCGTCGGCATATTCATCTGCGGGATCTGTATGCCTCCCATCGACATACTCATATTGATATTCATGTCCATTGCCGCGCTTTCTGCAGATTCTGAATCGAACTGGTAGCGAAGTTCGCGGCGCGGCGCGGTTCCGGTATCGAGTACGGTCAGTCCGGGGCGATTTCCCGTTGCAGTCGCGCCTTGAGCAAACACCGAGGTCACGCTTGAAAAGCCAACACAGGCCGTCGCGAGTGAAATCAGCAGGGTCCGAATCATCCTAAAGCTCCTTAGTCGCCCAATCCCGGCGGTCGGCGTCGTGTTGAATCGTCACTCTGACACACTCGTTGTGCACTGGCGAGAGGCGGATTGTCGGAAACGCTGCGAAATTCACGCCGTGTCTGCGGCAAATCCGTATATACGGCGCCGGATCGAAACCTACTATGCGCGGTGATGGTGCAATTTCTTGAAATGATCGAAAACATGGGTATCGCGGTTTGGGTCCGCGAGTCGCCGTCGATTTTCGCCTACACCCTGGTCCTGTCGCTGCACGCAATCGGATTGGCTATTGTCGTTGGTGTAAGTGCAATGGTCGCACTCAGAGTGCTCGGCCGATTCGATCAGATTCCTCTAGAGCCGATGATTAAGCTCTTTCCGTTGATGTATATCGGTTTCTGGATCAACGCGGTATCAGGGTTTCTGCTGCTGTCGACCAATGCAACCAACATGCTGACCAGTACCAATAGCCTGTTTCCGATGCTGACGTTCTACATAAAGATGGCATTCGTGGTAGCCGCCGTGCTAACGCTGCGAATATTGCGCCCCCGTCTCGCAGCTGGCGGGACGCAACAAGGGGCGCAAGGCTTGTCCTACGCGCTGCTGGGCTTTTGGTTAGGTGCAATCATCGTCGGCCGGCTCACTGCCTACCCATACTTTGTTGCAGCCTGGCTGGGACTATAACCGCGAGCCATGATGGAAACTTTCGGAAACTGGCTCGGGACATTCGAAGTTTGGCGGCTGATGAACGCGTTCGATTGGCTATGGCCATTGTGCGAGATGATCCATTTTGTCGGCATGGCCCTGCTAATCGGCTCGATCGGAATACTCGATTGCAGAATCTTAGGCCTAGCCAAGGGCCTGCCGATTGCCAGGCTGGAAGCACTCGTTCCGCTCGGTATCGCGGGCTTCGTTGCGAATGCCGTTACCGGCGCTCTCTTTATAATCGGCAACCCGACGGGCGGGCCTGCCGCGTATCTGACGAATTTCGCGTTCCAGATTAAGTTGATTCTTATGGTTCTCGCCGGGATCAACGCCATTGCGTTTTACTTCACCGGCATATCGCAGCAAATGGCGACTCTGGGACCTGTAGACGAAGCACCGCGGAACGCGAAGATAGTCGCGGCTGCGTCCATTGCACTCTGGATCGGCGTCATCATTTTCGGCCGGCTGATCATGTACAACGATACTTTGCTCTGGTTCCTCGGGCTCTAGCATGTCGAAGTCTGTTTCTGTATTTGACCTCGGCAACATCCTGCTGCAGCCCAACCGAATCTTCGAGCAGCTTGCTCGATCTGAGCCCGAACCGACCCGTGTGTTTTTCGGCTTGACGCTGTGGCTCATGCTGCTACCGCCGTTGTTCACGTTTATAGGCACGAGTAATAGTGGCTGGTTGCTTGGAGTCGAGCCACTCATCCTTTCACCCGAAGCCGTCGCGGCCATCAGTCTTGGCTACTTCGCGATGTTGATGATCGGCTTTTTTAGTACAGCGATTATCTCGAGCTGGATGGCCAAAACGTACGGGGCAGCCGCATCAATTGGTTCAAGTTTTGCGCTGATCTCGATTGTGGGCGCGCCGCTAGCTATCGGTAGCATCGTCCACCTGTATCCGCATGCTTTCATCAATGTGCTGGTCCTTGTCCCAGTACTGATTTGGACAATCTACTTGCTCTATCGTGGCTTGCCGATCGTGCTCAGGACGGGGCCTGGGCGCGGGATGCTGATGGCTTCGGCACTCGTTGGCTATTTGTTGGTCGCCTGGGTTTGCCTGCTCGGTATTACGGTCGTGCTTTGGCGGATGGGGATCGGTCCCAACATCGGTATTTGATCATGACAAAACCTAACCCGAACGAGCCGGTAGCGTCCTACGATGACAGAGCCGTCAGGGCGTTCACGATTTGCTCGATTTTTTGGTCGATCGTTGGCATGGCTGCCGGTGTATATGTTGCAGCCGAGCTCGTTTGGCCCGAGATTGATTTCGGGTTGCCCTATCTGTCTTTTGGCCGTCTACGTACGGTCCACACCAACGTGGTTCTTTTTGGCTTTGGTGTATCAGCGCTGATTGCGACTTCTTTTTACAGCGTGCAGCGGACGTCGCATGTGCGTCTGTTCGCGCCGAAGCTCGCTTCCTTTGTTTTTTGGGCGTGGCAGGCTGCTCTTGTACTAGGAGGATTATCGCTGTTAGCCGGATGGAATGGCGGCAAGGAATACGCCGAGCTCGAGTGGCCGTTCGATATAGCGATTGCGGTGGTCTGGGTTTCCTATGCAGTGGTCTTCTTCGGTACGCTCGCAACCCGCAAGGTCAAACAGATCTACATTTCTAATTGGTTTTACGGCGCGCTGATTATCGTCATTGCGATGCTGCACATTGTGAATAGTCTTGCAATGCCGGCAACCCTCGGGAAGTCCTATTCGCTATTCCCCGGTGCACAGGATGCGATTGTTCAATGGTGGTATGGCCACAACGCTGTTGGCTTTCTTCTTACGGGCGGTTTTCTGGGCATGCTGTATTACTTTTTGCCGAAGCAGGCCGGGCGGCCGATCTGGAGTTATCGTCTTTCGATCGTCGCCTTTTGGGCTTTCGTCTATAGCTACATTTGGGCCGGGCCGCATCACCTGCACTACAACGCCATACCGGAATGGGTGCAGTCGCTCGGCATGGTCATGAGTCTGATTCTGCTCGCGCCGTCATGGGCAACGCTTATCAACGGAGTCATGACCGTTTCCAGCGCCAACCAAAAATTGCGGACCGATCCTGCGCTGAAGTTCATCGTGCTTGCACTGGCGTTCTATGGCCTCGCGACTTTCGAAGGTCCGATGATGGCGATACGCAGCGTAAACGTTTTGAGCCACTTCACAGAGTGGACAATAGGCCATGTCCATTCCGGCGCACTGGGATGGAATGCCCTGATAACTTTCGGCACCTTCTATTTCCTCGTGCCGCGACTCGCCGGACGTCCGCTGCACAGCGCGCGACTGGCGAATATACATTTCTGGCTCGCTCTGGCTGGTGTCATGCTGTACATCCTTTCGATGTGGGGTGCCGGGATCACTCAGGGCTTACTTTGGTTAACGCTTGATGAGCTCGGCGAGGTTCGTTACGGCTTTATCGAAATCATGGCGGCGATGAATCCATACTACGTGCTGCGGATGATTGGCGGACTGGTCTTCCTCGCAGGCGCAGTGCTAATGGCCGTCAATCTTTGGAAGACACTGCAGGGCGCTCATCCCGAGCCTGCCTATCCACCGGATGCGGTGCCGGAGCCCGCCGCATGAATTTCGTAACGATACATAAGCGCCTGGAACAAAACACCGGCTTGCTGATATTCGGAATTCTTCTTGTCTCGTCGATTGGCGGGCTGGTGCAGATTATTCCAAGCCTGTTTGAAGAAAGTCTCAGTACGCCGGTTGAAAACCTCGAGCCCTACGCGCCGCTGGAGTTGATGGGACGCGACATTTACATTCGTGAATCTTGTTCAACCTGTCATTCGCAACAGGTCCGGCCACTACTCTCGGAGGTCGAGCGCTACGGACCCTATTCTATGGCTGGTGAGTTTGCCTACGATCGGCCGTTTCTTTGGGGCTCCAAGCGAACAGGTCCCGACTTGCATCGGATAGGCGGAAAATTAACCGATGACTGGCACCGGGCTCATTTTCTCGATCCGCGCAGCGTCGTGCCGCAGTCAATCATGCCGGCTTATGCGTGGCTTGCCGAAAGAGAGGCCAATCACGATGGCAGCATCGAACGGCGTCTGCGTGCGCTTAAACGGCTCGGGCATCCCTATTCCGAGGAGACGATTGCCGGGGCCGCCGCGTCGCTCGAAGGTGCGACCGAGCTCGATGCACTGATTGCCTATTTGCAAGGCCTGGGAACCAGCGTGCCTTCGGAGGGTAACGTCGAATGACCTACTTGATCTTTGTTGGCGACATGCTCGTCATGCTTTTCATGATCGTCCTGGTCGCATGGGTCTCACTTGGTATGAGCGACGCTGAAATCGAAGTCACCGCTCGGCTACCGCTTGAGGATGACGACTGTGCCTAGCATGCCGACCAGTTTCTGGGCCGGATATATTGTCGTCATCACCGGCGTGTCCTTTGTTGCCTTGGTTTGGTTCGTCGCCAACGTCTACTTTTCGGCCGGCGACGACAGTGAGCTCGAGCATCAGGTCTGGGATCACGATCTCAAAGAAGGTACGGCCCCGGCGCCAATCTGGTGGTTCTGGCTGATTCTCGCCTTGATGATCGTATCGGTCGTCTATTTGATGCTTTATCCCGGTCTCGGCAATTATGGCGGAGTTTTAAAGTGGTCGCAGGGTGGCGAAATCGAGGCGAGTCGCGCAGCTTACGTCACTGAATTTGGCGCTGAGCGGGCTCGTATCGCGGCCGCCGATGTTGACGCACTAACCGCAGACCCGGCTATGGTCGCAGCTGGCAGGCGAGTGTACACGGTGCATTGCGCAGTATGTCATGGGACAGAGGCCAGTGGTCAGGCGATGCTCTTTCCAAACCTGATTGATGCGCATTGGCAGTGGGGAGGCACGAACGAAGCGATAGAACAGACGATACGCGCCGGCCGCACGGCCATCATGCCGCCACTGTTGGCCGCACTCGGAGAGGACGGCGTTGCAGGACTCACTGCCTACATGATTGCTTTGAATGAAGGCCGCGGTGACGACCAGGCACACGCAACGGCGCGAACCCAGTTTGCTCAGCTGTGTTCGGCCTGCCACGGCCAGGATGCCACCGGTAACCCGGCGCTCGGCGCGCCGAACCTGACTGCCGGCGCATGGACCTATGGCAGCGATTACGATCAGATTTATCAAACGATAGCCGAAGGCCGAACCGGTCGGATGCCGGCTTTTGGAGATAAGCTCGACGCGACTCAAATCGTACTGCTCGGTGCCTGGCTGCGTGCTGGCCAGAGCGCAGCAAACTAGAATTGCCTTACGCGATCGAGTGCTTCGTCAGACCGCGAGAAAAAACGGTACCAAGAATGTACCCATCGCCGTAATTGCGACGATTGCAATGAGGTTGAGTACGATTCCTGCGCGACTCATCTGCGGCACGGTTAGGTAGCCAGACCCGAAGACTATCGCGTTCGGCGGCGTTGCCACCGGCAGCATGAACGCCATCGATGCCGCCAGCGCCGCCGTCGCCATCAGCATCAGCGGCGGTATATCAAGACCGACAGCGGCGCCTGCCATGATTGGCATCGCCATATTGGTCGTTGCGATATTCGATGTGAGCTCCGTGAGGAACACGATGAGCGTAACGATTGCGGCGATAATTACGATTGTCGGGACCGTTTCGAGCGCACCAACCGCGGTGCCGATCCACTCCGCCAAACCGGAATCGGACATCGCGCGTGCGAGTGAAAGGCCGCCACCAAAAAGAACGAGAATGCCCCAGGGAATTTTGCTTGCGGTCTTCCAGTCGAGCACGAACTCACCCTTGCGCCAGTTAACCGGGAGCACGAACAGAACAATTGCGGCTGCCATCGCGATTGTCGAATCGTATACAAACGGCATCCAGGTCTGAATACCCGGTATCGTTATCGATCCGAAGTCCTTTTCCTGGCGCAGCACCCAGGCAAGCGCCGTCAGCCCAAAAACCAAAGCGGTTAGTTTTTCGCCGCGACTCATTTTGCCGAGACTGCGTCGCTCCTTTTCAATCAGCGCGCCCGCATCTCCAGACAAGTCGCCAGGCGGATACAAAATCCGAGTAAGCAACAGCCAGGTCAGCGGCAGCATGACGATAGTGAAAGGTAGACCGACCCCCATCCACTGAATGAAGCCGATCTGAATGCCGAGCAGCTCATTTGCCTGAGCCGCCAGTACGGCGTTTGGCGGAGTGCCAATTAAAGTACTCACGCCACCGATGGATGCCCCGTAAGCCACGCCGAGCATCAGCGCAATGCCGAACTCGTAAGGGCCTTTCTTATCCAGCGGCTTGAACATCTCGCCGACGGCGAGGCCGATCGGCAGCATCATCGCGACGGTGGCCGTATTGCTGATCCACATCGAAAGAAAGGCCGTCGCGATCATGAATCCCAGGATCAGCCGGTTCGCGCTGGTGCCGACAAAGGCCATGATCTCGAGCGCAATTCGCTTGTGCAGACCCCATTTCTGCATCGTCACGGCGAGCAAAAATCCGCCCATGAAAAGGAAGATTGTGCGGTTGGCATAGGGTGCGGATGCGTCATTCGCATCGAGCACACCGAGCGCAGGGAATAAAGCGAGAGGTAACAGTGCGGTCGCTTGGATCGGCAGTGCCTCGGTCATCCACCAGGTCGCCATCAGCAGCGCCACGGCGGCAGTTCGCCATGCTTCGACACTGAGTCCGCTCGGCGGCGGAACCAACAGAATAAGGATGAATACCACCGCACCGGCGATGAGCCCAATACGTTGGGCTGGTCGATAGCTTTTCTTATTGGTATCGGTCAATGGTCGGCCTGCCGGAGGCTTTGCTCGCGGAGCGCCAGAGTGTCGGTGATGCGGCCAGCCGGCGCAAGCCAACTCGCGCGAGCCAATTCATTTGTAGCTGATTTGCCGGCACAGAATTTGAGCGCATCAATATGTATTCCCGGATGTTTGACGCCTTACACAGTTCTAGCTGGCCCGGTTCGTACACTTGATTCTAAGTACGCGATGGATTTTCTGCATGCGCTCAACGACCGATGTAGCGGGCGATTTTGCCGAGCTGCTACGACCCCATTTGGATCGGCTCTACCGTCTGGCCTATCGGCTGACGGGTGCAAAATCCGATGCCGAGGATCTTCTGCAGAATGTGCTGCTTAAGCTCTACGAGCGCAGTGACGAGCTGAGCAGCATTACCGATTTGGGCCCCTGGCTAGGGCGCGTGCTCTATAACCGCTTCATCGACGACGCACGCAAGCATGCGCGCATGCGCCTGTCGGCTATCGACCCGGACAGCCTTGGGCCGGTCGCTGTCGACGGCAGTTGCGACTGCGAGGTGACCCAGCCGGACGCCCTCGCCGAAACAGAATTTTCCATAACGCAGGTACAACAGGCGCTGGCGGTACTCAGCATCGAGCATCGCACGGTCCTGCTGATGCACGATGCAGAGGGCTATAAACTTCATGAAATTCAAACAATTACAGGAATCTCACTGGGGACCCTGAAATCCAGATTGCACCGCGCCCGGGCGCGATTGCGTGGACTCCTCGAGGCAGAGGGAACCTTTTCGTCGCCCGTGACGTGTTAGGGCTGAACGGAAGAAAACCATGACTTGTCGACACATAGAAACGCAACTTGACGAATACCTGGACGGGACTCTCGATGCCGGGGCCAAGACAGCGATTGAGCAGCACGCCGCCGATTGTGATCAATGCGGTAGTTTGCTCACGCGAGCATCGGCTCTTAAGGGAACTCTGGCGGCATTACCAATGGAAGGTCCCTCCCCTGAGTTTTTCGAACAGGCGTTGCGTGTGGCCGCCGAGCAATCGCGGACGGCAAAGCCGAAGTCGATTGCGGCCGGCTGGTACGCAGGCGCCTTAGCTGCGGGACTCGCAACAATTGCAATCGTCGGAATGCTCTCAAGCAACGTCGGTCCGGTGCCCCCCGTCCAAGGAGTAGCACAGGTCGCGATGGCTGTTGAAGAGAGGCGGACGATCAATCTCTTGTTTGCGTCTGAAGAAGCGTTGGAGAGCGTCAGTCTTACGGTTGAGCTGCCAGCCGGCGTCGAGCTAGCCAACTATCCCGGTCAGGACCGGGTGCTTTGGTCAACGCGCCTGCAGGCCGGTAACAACGTACTGCCGCTTCAGCTGGTCGCATTAGGCGGCACCGGTGGTGAACTCGTTGCCACGATGCGGCGCGACGGCAAAGAAAAGGTTTTCAGGGTCAATATCGCGGTTTCGATGGGCTAACGACCCGGGACGACCGTAAATCTTAAGGAGAGAGGATCATGAAGGGAATCAAAGCAAGTTTTGGCGCGGTTGCGCTAATCATGGCGCCGGTCGCCTTCGCCCAGGACGACGGGCGCGGCGTAACGGACGAACTCGAGGTCACTATCGGAGTGATTGAGAATATTGAAGACGTCGATGGCTTCCTGCTCGACGTTCGCGACGAGCGGGACAATGACGAGCGCGTTACCGACGAACGGGAATCAGATGAACGTGAGCGCGATGAACGCGAACGTGACGGTCGTGAAACCGACGAACGTGTTTCCGACGAGCGTGAACGGGACGAGCGTGAGACTGACGAGCGCGTGACCGATGAGCGTGAACGGGATGAGCGTGAACGCGACGAGCGTGACAGCGATCTCGAGCGAGATTCAGACCGCGATTTTGCCGACGATTTCGAGCGTGACGGCGAACAGGAAGGCGAGCGTGATTTCCCAGAGGAAGACGAGCGCGATAATGACATGCCTGACGAGCCGGTCGACGAAGAGCTGGTGACCGACGAGGTCAACATGGACGAAGAGCCGGTTGACGAAATTGAGGAAGAGGTCACCGAAGAAACTGACGTCGAGTCGGACAATGACTTCGATGAGGAACTTGACGAGGATCCAGCGACCGACGAGGTTGCCTGATCCTGCCTACAGCCGGACCGAAGGAATCGCATGGAATGCATCAAACGCATAGCCTGGACGGCTACTTCGGTCTGGCTCGTTCTAATCCCTGGGCTGGTCACGGCACAGGGCAATGGCGAGACGCTGATGCGTCTCGGCAATCAAGCGTTCAGAGCTGGGTCCTACGCTGATGCCCGCGACTCCTATCAAGAAGCGCTGGCGGGCGGCTTCGACTCATCGTTACTCCGCTACAACCTGGGCGTTGCGCAGTACCGGCTCGGAGATTACGCCGAAGCAGAGTTGGCCCTTGACAGGGCAAGCTCCGATCCGCTGCTGGCGCCGCTGGCTACCTACAATCTCGGGCTTACCAGCCTCGCCGCTGGCTGGCTGGACGAAGCCGAAAGGCGATTTCAACGAGTAATCGAAATCTCGCGAGACGCAGCACTGAGCTCGCTTGCGACGCGCGCTCTGGAACGGACGCGCTCGCTTGCAGTTGCAGAGATCGAGGATGACCGGCCGGTAACAAGCAGGCGGCTGTACCGAGAACCGAACCCACCGATAGGCGACCTCTATTTCGTTGTCGCTGCGCGCTACGGCACTGACGACAATGTTTATCGATCGCCGTCCTCAGCCTACATCGATCTAGCGCAGGCAGGCCAGCCGACGGTCACGCCGATTAAACAATCAGCGGGTTTCACTCCGGTCGATCTTTTGACGTACTACAGTATTGCGGCCGAAGAGCAAAACACAGACTTTATTTTCGTTTACCGCATGAACGGCGATTTTTACGACTCCGCTTTCTCGAACGCCAATGAACTGACTCAGCGCTTCGAGATCGGTGCAGATGTAGCGCTTGAAGGTAAACACGTGCGCAGGCTTGAGACGACTTTCTTTGGAACCACCCACTCCGAAACCAATTTTGATCCTGATACCGGCGTCGACCGGGATGTCGGCGGGCAGGACGTGTCCGATCGGTTTTCATATCACGGCGCCGGGATCGAGAGTAGCTACGAGCACGCGATGAATCGTTGGGTCTTTGGATTCGATACGCGAGTCGAGCGACGAAATTACGAAGATGCGCCGGTCGTTACCCGTTATGACCACGAGCTGTATCACGTCGATCTCTGGACCGAACGTCAGTTAGGCGATTCGATGGATCTGTTCTTTTCGCTGCAAAGCTATCGTCGCGAATATGACGCGCGCCGGGCGCGTAACAGCAGCGGTGTCCTGTTAACTAGCAACCCAAATCTCATATACGCTTATGCCGCTGCAAACATTGGGGTCGAGAGGCGTTTCGGTTCCGGGTTCAGCCTGATCGCGACCTATCAACGGGTACAGCGGGCCGACAATTTCGAGGGTTATTCAGACTACTCGCACAACTCGCTATTGCTCGGAATTGAATATCAGCCGAATCGGCGAATGCAGATCGACTTCACGATGCGGGGCCGATCCTACGACTATGCCAATGCCTTTGCGTTCAACGACCCGGCTGGCGGGCAACTGGATATCGATTCCACGACGGCTGAAGTCGATCTCGAGTATCGATGGACTTCGCGAATCTCTATCTGGGCGGAGTATCTGCTACGCGATGAGTCCTCGTCCGATCCGCGCCTTGAATACGCGCGCAACCGGGCAATCATCGGCATCAAGTGGCGGCACTAGGGCGCTAAATAACCGCGGTTTCGCCCCTGTTTGCCACGCGCGTGATGTTCGTTGATCGAGGCGAACACTCGCTTATCACCTTATACTCCTTGTAACGAGGAGCCAGCCATTGATCATCGACATCTCCCGAATCGTCGTCCAGGCCTTTGGCGTCTTGATCGGCGTGATGTCTCTGTGGGGCCTGGTTGTACCTTCTCAACTGATGGGCCTGGTCAAACGGGTCGTAAGTAAACCCGCAGGCATGGGCTTCGCAGTCGGCGTGCGCATCTTGATGGGCGCTGTTCTGCTCACAACGGCACAAGTTGCAAAGTTTCCAATGACATTTACGGTCATCGGATGGATCGCAATACTCGCCGCGATCGGACTCTTGATCATGGGGCAGGGCCGCATGCAAAAGCTGGTCGATTCGGTAGCGCGCTGGCCAACGGCGATGGTTCGAGTCTGGCTCGTTTTCGGGCTCGCCTTCGGTGCTTTTCTTATTTACGGCGCGTAAAAACCCGGAATTAGTCGTGGAATTATTGCGCAAGATCATAGGTAAGGAACAGTCGCTCGATCAGTTTCATCTGCTGTTGCGGCGTGCTGCCGGGCAAGTCCCCGGCGTATCGGCTTACGGTTCCTGTCTCGTTACGTGCTCGGACGAACTGCAGGGTTTGACGCGCAGCGGTTTCGAAAGGGATGTTGCAACGCCGTTGATTTCAGACGCCGTTAACTCCAGGGATCGCGTCTTCTCCGTCTCCAATCTTTGCGGCCGTTTGGAGCCGGGTGCGTTCTCGCTGGTGGATGATCATTTCACGCGAGCATCCGGCCGGGGGCCGAAACTCCTGGTCATCGAAATCGCATCGCATGTGGGAAGGATTAAGCAGGGTAAGACCTATATTTATGGCGCGGTGGATCGATTCGGACGGAGGTCACCCTGTTGTGGCGCGCTGACCGGTTTGCTGGAGCCACCCAACACGACCGGCACGGTGCGTCATCCCTGGTTCGAGCAGTTGAATTCCTTTTTCGGTCCTGTGCGATTGGCGGCTTTGCGTGATATCAAAGATTCAACACGAATGGTCGCAGCCGCGATTGTCCATGCCGCCTTACAGGCAGAGTCGGCAGTCTCTGAAGTTTTTCAGAATCCCCCGGCAACGCCAACGGACGTTTTGCTCGTTGCAGGGGTTGCCGTTAATCAGCAATGGGCAAACGGTTTTCTTCCGGTTGCCTATCATCATTTGCGTGCGGCCGAGGGCGAAACCGAAATTCTTGCTGGCTACAGCCTGCGCACGACGCCAGAGGCACTGAAGATTGACGTTTCCCATGCGCGCATCGCTATCAAAAGCGGAAAGGCGATGGAGCAAACACCCTTGGTGCAGCGACATATCGAGGAGCCTGGCGCCGAGCCCGTCGCTGCGGAAACGCTCGCGGATCTCGCGGATCTCGCGCCGCATCACCGAGAAGAATTCGACAAGCGCATAGATGCCGTTCGCAAACAGGTCGAGTCCATTCGCCATGACCCGGAAGCCTGGCGATCCTACGCGAGGCCGATTCTGCGCGGACTGTTCCGCGGCCTGAGCATTGTTCAGCCGGAGCTCGGTGTCGCCGCCATGGCCTACGATGGCGGCGAGAAACTTTTCTCGTCACGCAAGCTGAGGCAGATTATCGATCAGGGACCATCGACTCTTGCCGGGCGTCGTGTGTTACACGACGTCGAGGCGGAACTGCAGCAGTTGAACCATGAAGACGCTCAGCAGGTGCTGGATATTCTGCTCGCGAAGAAATCCTGAGCGTCCGAAGCAGACACTGTAACTTCAGATCGAAGCCGCGGTGAACCGCCGCGCCTACACGTGCGGTTCACCGACTGTTTCGGATCAGTTGCCGCCGCTGTAGCTTTCGACGGCGGGGAGTTCGGCGCCCGATAGATCGGCAGGCGGCGGATCGCCAGCGACAACCGTGTGTCGCAGAGTGCCGATGCCTTCAATCATTGCGGCTATTTCTTCACCGGGCTCCAGGTATCCAGAACGCGAGCCGGTCTCGAATGCGCCCATCGAGGTGCCGCCGGAAGTGCCGCTGTTCAGCACGTCTCCGGGATAAAGCGTGATCAGAGACGACGCATACTCGATGAGCTCCCAGAGCGAGTGAATCATGTCGCCGGCTCTGGCTTCCTGGACGGTGATGCCATCGATCGTGAGTTGCTGGTGCAGGCGCTGCATCGGGTCACCATAAAATTCCTTCGGGACGATCCACGGCCCCTGGGGCGCGAAGGTGTCATGCCCCTTGCCGACGAACCAGTCCTGCCCACCGCCGAAGCCGCCGGCCGGACGGCCGCCGCGATCAGAGACATCAATTGTCACCATGTAGCCGAAGACGTAATCCTCGGCACGCCCGGAGGAGACGTACTTGCCTTGTCGGCCGATGACGGTACCGAGTTCGACCTCCCAATCCGTGCGATCGCGCCCGAAAGGAATAACGATGTTGTCGCCATTACCGATAATCGCGCCTCGGGTGGGCTTTAGGAACAAGTAAGGGACACCGCGGTTTTCCTGCCGTTCGCGAGTCATTCGCGCAAGTTCCTCCTCGCTGCAGCCCTCACAGGCGTGAGTATAGAAATTGACCGCAGCGTTCATGATCTTGCTCGGATACAGGATCGGAGGCAGGAACTCTATTTGTGCGATGTCGTGGACGTACCCTGGTTGCGCATTGCCTTCCAGCAGGTCGTTTTCGACCAGATGATTGACGATTTCGTACAGACGGGTCTTAAGTCCGTTTTCGTAGTCCTCGATCAGTCCAAGCATGTCCCCGGCCATCGCGACGTCGGCGTAGCCTGGTTCCTGTTCGAGGGCGGCATTCGCCTGGGCGACATCGACGATCAATGAATCCCTGAGGACCAGGCCGACGGTTGGCTCGCCGCCGATCGCGAAAGTCCCCAGGTTGAAGGGCTCGGCAGACGCCACTGCTTGCGCTTGCACTAGACCAGGACACGCGGCGAAAGCCACGAAGGACAGGATGGAAATAAATCGCTTGTTGGTGGTCATTGTTGACTCCTGAAGATGTCGGCACCGGCTCGACCAATGGACTTGTCGGGCTCCGTTAAGAACTGATAGCGTCGAAGGGCTAAGCTGTCAAGCACGAGGGGGATGTGTAAATGGCCGAAAATGGGCCCAGCGCCTGGCGCGAACTGTACGAAACAGAGGATTGGTGGGCAGTTTGGCTAGGTATCGGCGTGATTGTGGTCGCTTGGATGTTTTTTGCTTCGGGCAGCTCGATTACGTGGATCGCCGTCAGCCCCGGACGGTGGGCGATACCCGCTGAACTCGGTGGACATTTTGCCGCCGAGTGGCCGAGATATCTTGGCCAATTCGTACTTTGGCTCGTCGTGTTCTCGGCCAGCATGCGAATTATGCGCGTAAAGCTCAACGAATTCGTACCGGCTTTCATCTTTGTATACCTATTCTCCCTAATCATCGCATCGGTCGGCAGATGGGAATACGCTTCGCGCTTTAACCTCGAGTCGCCGCTGGTCGCGCTGGTCGCGGGATTAGTCATATCTAACCTGATTGGTCTGCCCCGCTGGCTGGATGCGGGATTTCGCGTCGAGTACTACATCAAGACCGGAATCGTTCTGCTTGGGGCGACCTTGCCATTCACCTTGATAATCTGGGCCGGCCCAGTTGCAATCTTCCAGGCAACGATCGTCTCGGTTACGACGTTTCTTGTCATTTTTTTCGTCGGAAAACGGCTCGGCCTCGATCGGCGGCTCTGCGCAACGCTTGGTGCAGGCGGTTCGGTCTGTGGCGTTTCAGCCTCAATAGCAATCGCTGGTGCGGTCGGTGCAAAAAAGGAGCATGCCCCGATCGCGATAACGATGGTCATCATTTGGGCCATCATCATGATCTTTTTCCTGCCGCTTGTTTCGCGCTTACTCGAACTTCCAGCGGGTGTCGCGGGCGCCTGGATAGGAACGTCGGAGTTTGCCGATGCGGCAGGTCTTGCGGCGGCGCAGGCCTATGGCAACACGGCCGAGCAGCTGCCGGGAATCGAGGGCACTGCAGATGATGCCGTCAATAGCTTTACGTTGATGAAGGTGGTCGGCCGCGACGTCTGGATCGGGATTTGGGCGTTTGTCTTGGCGATTATTGCGACGACGCGTTGGGAAACTGATCGTGTTTCGCGTCCCCGAGCCGGGGAAATCTGGCAGCGCTTCCCCAAGTTTGTACTTGGCTTCGCAGCCGCGTCCCTGCTCGTGACCGTAGTTTCGAGCGGATACACGCTTGAGGAGTACGACGATATCGTAAGGCCCGAGTTCGTCAATCCTATCCGGGCACTCAGAAGCTGGGCTTTTATATTCTGCTTCTTCTCGATTGGCCTGACGACTCGGTTCCGTGAGTTGGCAGCCGCAGGGTCGAAGCCGTTCTGGGCCTTCACCAGCGGTGTCGCGGTCAATGTCGTAATCGGGTTTCTATTGTCGGTCGTGGTATTTGGCGCGTACTGGGCATCGCTGTAGACGACTGCGTAAAATCAGGGCATTTATGAGGCAGGTACCCGAGATTATGGACGCGTCTGAGAATGTGTTTGGCGAGGCGCTCGAAAGCTGCAGCGAGAATCCGGTGACCGGTTTCTTTCGTGACGGCTGCTGTAATACCGGTGATCAGGATGTGGGTTCGCACACGGTCTGTGTCGAAATGAGCCAGGAGTTTCTCGAATTCTCCCGGTTCCGGGGCAACGATCTGTCAACGCCACAGCCGGAGCATGGATTTCCTGGCCTAAAGGCAGGCGATCGCTGGTGCCTGTGCGCCGAAAGGTGGCGTGAAGCGCACACTGCTGGAATGGCGCCGCGTCTGTATTTGCGCTCGACTCACAAACGGGCGCTGGAAATTGTGCCGCTCAGCATCATGAAGCAGTTTGCGGTTGACCTGAATTAGTCGAAATGTGACGGCAGACGGAAAGACCGTTACGGCACCAATTCCGAATTTTTGCTGCTTATCGCGAATATCGTGCCGTAAACAAACGTTGATCAGGCACTCAGTTGAAATCGCAAGTAGCTTATTGAGCCTTTGCGAACTTCGGCATCGAAGCGATCAATCCA
>Ga0224508_10000252_pt1 | contig 55109 bp, 49 predicted proteins | sample SF_Jan12_sed_USG_4_FD_170157 | JGI IMG/M metagenome (GOLD analysis project Ga0224508, IMG submission 170157) | Sediment microbial communities from San Francisco Bay, California, United States - SF_Jan12_sed_USGS_21 | ecosystem: Environmental > Aquatic > Marine > Sediment | place: USA... | reverse complement strand
TTTGCCGAATACACGGCGCTCATCGTCGACCGGCTGTCCGACCGCGTGTCTAACTGGTGCACGCTCAACGAACCCCAGGTTTATATTGGCCAGGGTCATCAACAGGGCACGCATGCGCCCGGACTCAGGATGGGTTTTGCCGAAGTTTTGCGCGCCGCGCATCATACCCTGCTGGCCCACGGTAAGGCGGTGCAGGTCATCAGGGCGCGAGCAAAAAAAGACCCTTTTATCAGCGCCTCCAACACGGGCAATTTTTTCATGCCCGAGACCGATCTCGAGCAGGATATCGAGGCGGCGCGGGCGCGCAACTTTGCGATCCTGGAAAAGAATATCTTCAATAACACCTGGTTCTCCGATCCCATTATCCTGGGTCAATACCCCGCGGACGGAATGGAGCTGTTCGCCACCGACATGCCCGAAATTCCGGCTGGTGACCTGGAGACGATTTGCCAGCCGCTCGATTATTTCGGCACCAACATCTACTGGGGTAGTTACGTGCGTGCCAACGACGAAACCGGTTTTGAAATTGTCGACAGGGAAGGTCTTGCCTACACAGACATGGGCTGGCCGGTGACGCCCGAAGTCATGTACTGGGCGCCGAAATTTTATCATGAACGCTACCGGTTGCCGCTGGTAGTCACCGAAAATGGTATGGCCAATACCGATTCCGTGCACGAGGGCGTGGTCGAAGACGAGGCGCGCATCGAGTTTCACCGCCATTACCTCGCTGAATATGGTCGCGCAATCGAGGATGGTGTGCCCTGTATCGGATATTCCCTGTGGTCGCTGATGGATAACTTCGAATGGGCCGAGGGCTATTCGAAGCGCTTCGGCATTATTCATGTCGATTACGAGTCCCAGCAGCGTACCCTCAAGAATTCCGCGTACTGGTACAGCCACGTTATCGCCGCGAACGAGATTCCGCCGGGCAGGCCCCGAATGTTAGCGAAAGCAATCGCCTGAGCGAATTCGACCCGTGATGGTAGCTGAATTCCTGCGACTGTTTTCATGAAGAGATTGATTATTGCTACCTGGAGGCTGACATAAAGCATGTACGTTTTCGCCGCCATGGATTATCCGAAAGTCGAACTGGATAACGATTTTATCCAGGTTTCGATTTACCTGCCCGATGCCGCGCATGGCTTTTATCGTGGTACCCGCTTCGACTGGTCGGGAATCATCGAGCGCGTCGAATATGCCGACCACCGTTTCTACGCTCCCCTGAACGTCGAACATAATCCAACGGGTCATGACTCGGTCAGCGGCCCCGCCGAGGAATATGCGATGTTCAACCCGATGGGATTTGCCGAGGCCGAGGCGGGAGAGTCTTTTGTCAAGATTGGCGTCGGGCTGTTGGCAAAAGGTGACTCGGATGAGTACCTGTTTCACGGCGATTACCGGGTTATTCGCGCGGGCGAATGGGATATCGAACATGGCCCCGACTGGGTGAGTTTTGAGCACGACCTCGAGGGTGAACGCGGTTGGGCCTATCGCTACCGTAAAACCATTCGCCTGGTACCCGGCCAGCCCAAGTTTGCCATCGAGCATCGTCTCGAGAACGCGGGCAGCAAAACCATCGACATCAATCACTACAACCATAATTTCACGCTCATCGACGATGTGCCCTATGGCCCCGATTACCGGGTCGAGTTTCCGTTTTCGACGCGGGAGCCGTTATCGATAAGCAACCTGGCCTGGTTTCGTGCCAACGCAATCGAGGTGGATGAACCGCTGCGGCAGAAATCACTGTGGATTCCGGTGTTCGAGGGTGTCGATCCCGGTGATTACAATGCCGCGCTGGTGCGTAACAATAAAACCGGCGCCGCGGTCGAGTTCCGCGGCGACGCGCCGATCACGCGCATGGTGTTCTGGGCGGTCGAGCGCGCAGCCTGTCCTGAACCGTTTATCCGTATTAACCTGGCCCCGGGGCAGGTCCAGCAATGGTCCAGTCGCTATCGCTTTCTCGTCGACGAGAAATAATCAGGCCAGCGAAAATATTGCCAGTCCAACCACGACCACCATCGCCAGGGCCATCGCGCAATTGATCAGAAAATGGGTCTGCGGGCGCAGGTCGAGTTGGTTGACGATATTGCCGGCGAAAAGCCATAACAGGTGAATGGGAATCCAGATCAGGTTGATCACCAGGAATTTAACCAGCGTTTCGGTGACCAGCGAACCCGGGAACAATACGAAGCCGCTAAACCAGGTCATGTTGACGGCGTAGGCTTTTGGATTGATCAATTGCAGCAGCAGGCCGGCACGAATGCCGGGTTTTTCGTCAGCGCTTATGAACGCAATTTTTTTACCGGCAAAGGCGATGCGCGCGGCGAGATACAGCAGGTAACAAGCCGAGGCTACCAGCAACGTGTTCCTGGCCCAGGGGGTGGCGAGGATAATCGCCGCCAGCCCGGAAACCACGAACAACGCCACCAGGTTGGTGCCGATACAAAGACCGGTGACATATCGCAGACCGGCGTTAAATCCAAATGCGGCACCGACTCCGGCCGTCGACAACACTCCGGGTCCCGGCGTGACCAGTAACAGCAGTACCGCAAGGCAAAAAGCAATCATGGCCCGGGATTCTACCCGATGTGCTGTTTTATTGGACTAGACGTGTGTTACTCACGCAAAATATATCGATGAAGTTCCAGTTTATTTTTATCGGGTTGTTGTTGATCTCCAACACCGCAATGGCAAACGAATGGCAGGCCCGGCGTTTGTTGGAGTTCGCAACGACGACCTGCCAGGATTGGGAAGTCACTGCCGAACCCGCACCGGGATTTACAACCGGGGCTATTGTTAAATCCAAAATCAGGTTTCGTGAAATGGTAGTTGGCACCCGGTATCGCTTCGAGGTTGCTGACAAGGGCCTCGTGGAACTGGATGTCATCGAACGCGCGGGCCAGCCGTCCCGTTTTGTCAGTTCACTATTCGGCGAGTTTGGTGACCCCCTGGTACTTCTGTCGCTAAGTGCCGATTGCAGCCTGCAGGTCGCGCGCAAGATTAACTATACCGCGCAGGGACAGGCGATCAATATCGTAACGCTGGATACGGAGCTTGAGCCAAAAGGAGATCCCGACTGGTTAAACCCGCCTCTGGAATTTATCGAACGGAACCCCGCAAAACCGTTAAAACATCCCGGTGAGAACACGCCAATCCGTGTCGGCATGGTGGATTCAGGCGTTAACTATCGCTTACCCGAAATCAACCACCGCCTCGCCAGGGACAGCGACGGGCAACTGGTCGGCTACGATTTCTGGGACATGGACGACCTGCCCTATGACGCCCACCCGGTCAATTCAGGATTCTTCCTGCAGCGTCATGGCACCCGCACCGCATCGCTGTTATTGCGCGAGGCCCCGACTGTCGAACTGGTCCCCTATCGCTATCCGAGGCCTGATATGTCGCGCATGATGGCCTTGGTCGAGCACGCCGCGGACAACCAGGTGACTATTCTCGGTATGCCGCTCGGCAGCAACCGGCTGGAAGACTGGGGCAGTTTCGAGCGTGCCGCGAGTGCTCATTCGCAAATGCTGTTTATTGTCTCGGCCGGTAACGACGGGCGAGACATCGATGAACGACCGGTATACCCGGCGGCGCTCGATCTTGCCAACGTAATCGTGGTGACCTCGGCGGACGACTTCGTGCAACCCGCCGAGCGTACCAACTGGGGCAGGGTCTCGGTCGATTACCTGGTGCCGGCGGAGCGGGTGACGGCACTCGACTATTCCGGTTCCGAGACCCGGGTTTCGGGTTCGAGCTATGCCGTATCCAGGGTAACCGCGCTTGCTGCCCGGCTCAAAATGGCGCGTCCACAATGGGATGCGGCCGACATCGCCGGTGAACTCCGTAATCGCTACGGCAACAGCAGCCCGGGTGCTCGCGACTGGGTTAGCAGCGGTTATATTGCCGATCCGCTCGCCGGCGCCGGGGTGATTAAACAGCCGCTTCCCGGTCTCGACCTGGTGCCGCCGCGAATCGATAACGGATTCCGCTTGCCGATTGACATACTGGTGCTCGATTCACGCTGGACGCATCAACGGGTCGAGCAGGCCGTGCAGCAGGCTTACGAGATACTCGCACAGTGTTCGATCATCGCCGGCGAGGTGTCGATACATGCCATCGAGGCTGAAGATTACCTGCGCGACCTGTCCACCGGTAGCGCGCGCACGCTGCTCAAAGCTGCCGGCACTGCGAACGCGACAGTAGTATTCGCGCGCGATACCCGCATGCAGGCCGCGTTTGATGGCGAGGCTTTTGGCCTGGGTAATACGCGTATGCGGCCCTGGCTTGCGCCGAGCGTGTGGCTGATGCTGGGTGTCGATGACCCCGGTGTCGCGCTCGCGCACGAGCTTTTCCACGTGATTGCCAACAGCGGCGAACACGTCGAGGGCGTCGCCAACCTGATGCAGGGACGCACCCGTCCCGAGAGCCAGAAGTTAACTCCCGACCAGTGTCGTCTTGCCCTGGCTAACGGCGTCGCCAATCGCCTGCTGCAGGATTGAGCCGGGATACAGTAAGATAAGCTTTAATTCGAATCTGACAGCGAGCCTCGACATGTCCGAAGAAAATTCCAATAGATCACCTGCAGATGCGGCCAGTCGTCGCGCGGCAATACCAATTGTTTGCTACGAAGTTGATCAGCTACCACCGTCTAATCTTGCCCTGTACCAGCAGGTGCGAGAGGGTATGAACAAGGTTGACGAGATTACGGTACCGCCGCGCGATGGCGCGACCTTCGAGGTTGCGGCTGGTTCGTTTTTTCGTATTGTCAGTGTCGAGGGTCCGCAGGTGGGTGATCTGAACCTGTGGAATGCGCACGATCTATCCGAGCGCTTTTTCAGTGGCAAGACCCGACAATTGCACGCCACCCATGTCAGCACCGGCGATCGCCTGTGGAGCACGCTGCCGGGGCTGCGGCCGATGGCGACGATTACCCACGATACCCTGGACTGGTACGGCTGGGATGAGGATGGCGGCGGTGTGCATGACGTCATCGGCACGCGCTGCGATCCGTACACTAATTACATGCTAAAGGGTGTCGATTACCATCATTGCTGCCATTCAAACCTGACGCGTGCGCTGGTCGCGGGGAGAAACCTGCCGCCCGGTGAGGCCGAGTTGCACGTGCATGACGTCATGAACGTATTCATGTGCACCGGGTTCAAGCGCGATACCCATCAATATTTCATGAAGGCGAGCCCGGTGCGTCCGGGTGATTTCATCGAGTTTTTTGCCGAAATCGATTTGCTCGGTGCCTTGTCTACCTGCCCCGGTGGAGACTGCGGTAGCAGTCATTCCGACGACAGCACACCCTGTTTCCCGCTCAAGGTCGAGATTTATAAACCGGCTGATGGATCGTTAAACGACTGGACATCGCCCTGCCGCAGCGGTTACTCGGGCACGCACGGACTCTAGCGACAAGGCAACTCGGGCTTGCAGTATCGAATATTTAAAGTGCACCTGCGGCGAAAGTGTCGCAGGCCTTTAATGTGCCTTCTGACAAACCCTTTTTAAACCAGGCCACGCGTTGTTCGGAACTGCCGTGGGTGAAGGAGTCCGGCGTAACATAACCCCGTGCCTGCTTCTGCAGGCGGTCGTCACCGATTGCACTGGCCGCGGCCAGACCTTCCTCGATGTCACCCGCTTCCAGGACCTGCCGTGAACGCCTGGCGTCATGTGCCCAGATTCCCGCATAGCAATCGGCCTGCAGTTCCTGTTTGACCGATAGCCGGTTAGCCTCTACCTGGCTTAAAGATTGTTTAGCCTTATGAACCTTTGCCGAGATACCGGCCAGGGTTTGCACGTGATGGCCGATCTCGTGCGCGATGACGTAGGCCTGTGCAAAATCCCCGGGCGCCCCATGCCGTCTTTGAAGTTCGTCAAAAAAACTGAGATCGAGATAAACCTTTTGATCGGCCGGGCAATAAAAAGGCCCGATTTGTGCCGAACCGGTACCACAAGCGGTCGCGACCGCCTCGCGAAATAAAACCAGCCGTGGTTCGCGGTAACTTTGGCCTGCCTGCCTGAATAATTCGTTCCAGCTGTCCTCGGTATCGGCAAGTACCGTGGATACGAACTCGACCAGTTGTTTTTCTGCCTCGCTTTGTTTTACCGGCTGGTTGGTCGAACCGGGTTGGCTGCTCGCCATTCCGCCGTCACCCAGAAAACGCTGCAAATCACCACTGAAATAGCTGTATCCAACCACTAAAACGATTGCGATCAGCGTCCCTTTGAAACCCAGAACTCGAAACACGAGCGGCAGCAGGCGCATGATACCGCCACCGCCGGCACCAAGACGCGCCATCCGGGGCATACGCGATCCGCGCTTGTCTACGACATTGCTACTCTGCCTTCGGCCACGCCATCGCATGCTTATTACCCACATTCCAATAAGTTCTCGGAATTTACGTCTTTTTCAGCTGATTTGGAAGCCCCCGTGAACACTTGTAAAATTAGTTGCAATTAGAGACTATAGCGGCCCCAAACAACTAACAATCCAGGGAGATGACATGGCTGGGAAATTTGAAGTTTATAGAGATAAATCGGGTGAACATCGCTTTCGTCTGAAAGCGGGAAATGGCGAAATTATTCTCTCCAGCGAGGGATATAGTGCCAAGGCGGGATGTGCGAATGGTATTGAGTCGGTGCGTAAAAATTCGGCCGACGCGGCAAACTTCGAAAAAAAGGAAACCGCTTCCGGAAAATTCAGGTTCAATCTTAAAGCCGCGAATAAGCAGGTAATCGGCACCAGCCAGTCCTATAGCAGCGCTTCCGGCCGTGACAACGGTATCGCGTCGGTGCAGAAGAATGCGCCCGACGCCAAGGTTGTAGAAGCCTAGCTCGTCATTAACTAGTGAACAATACCCAACCCCGGGGCAGGTTTAGCCCGGGGGCAGGTAGGGCACGCCCTGTGCAAGGTCGGTATCGTCGATAACGTAAAAATTGCTTTCGGTTCCGGCCTGACGTGCCTGCGCAAATGGTGCGTAATCCGGGTCGTTTACAAAGGCCTTGCACGCCTCTACTGTCGGGAACTCGATCAGGGCAATAACGGTAACATCGGGCAGTTCGCCTTCTATCGGGGTTAAATTGCCGCTGCGCGACAGGTACTTACCACCATGCTTGTGCACAATGTCATGTACCTTTTGTGCATATTCTGGAATCCAGGAATCGTCGTTTACTTTGACATTGGCAATCAGGTAAGCGCTCATGGGTCTCTCCTCGTGCGTATGTTGACCAGGTATGGTAACACGAACGGCCTGGGGTAAACTTCGTGGTTCGGAAAGTCATGGGTCCAGTTTTTTAGAAACCTGGCATCGAGGATTACATTAGAGGGGATCGACCGGGTATCCTGTTGGCTGGTTGAAATTATCCGCTACTAGATACTGATTTCGACACCGGCCAGGCCTTCGCCCTCGACGTGCTCGGATGCACACAGCACTAATCTTGCGGCATCGATTTGGGCTTTTACCAGCAAGTCTTTAACCGCTGCTGCGCGTGTTTCTCCGAGCTCGGTTAACTTTGCTACTTGCTCATCTTCAAGTTTGAGATCGTCTGCTGCAATTTCTGCTGTCTCCGGCACCAACAGCACGCGATCGGTGCTATTGGTAAAGGCACACAGGGTCACAACAATCCCCGGGCGGTCCTGCATCAAGGCTATGATTTTATCGAGGCTGGCGTTATCGACCTGGGTGATATCGCTTGCGCCACTGGCGAATTCGACGGGTTCAAACTTGAGTGCTGTCGCGAGACTGAACAGGCCATCAACCACGGTTATCAGTCCAAACGGCGTGTAGTAATTGAGAACCGCGGCAGTAATCGCGCTCGATGTGGCCTTGGTTATTGCATCGCTGGGATCGAAATCGGGGTTCTGCAAATCCCCGGTGATCGGAATATTAAGCTCGATCCTGTTATCCCGGTCCTTTAGCAGCGAAAGGCTGGTATTGAGTGGGAAACCAAAACTGGCGTCAATCTTTTCCTGGTCAGCCGCACTTAGCGCTTTAAGATTGAACTGGTGCAGGATCAGGTCTATCTCACTGGTGAGGACATTGTTATCCGCCTTAAGCTTCAGGTCAGCGTCCAGTTGCCCGCTTTTGATGTTGTGACCGATGGTACTCGCCGTAAATGGTGACAGATCGCGCAGGTCCAGACCTTCAATTCTGCCGCTCAGATCAAACGATTGTTTTTTATCGAGTGGTGTTATGTTGCCATCGATGTTGATCAAACCGTGCTCGGCGTATTTTGCTGAGTATTGCAGAGGACTTTCCTGTTCGGGGTTCCGGCTATCCAGGTTTTCGATCGTCAATTTGATTGAATTAAGGTTGGCTGCAAATGGTTTCTCTAAACTCAGGTCCTGGTACTCTAGCGACTTATCCGTCAGGTAGCTGAGCCTGGCGATCGCAAAACTGAATGGCGTCGATTTTTCGGATGTAGCCGCCGTCTCATTTTCTGTGGTATCGGTGGCAAAGGCTGCAAGCCACTCATCGATTTCGAGCTTTTTAGTCGACAAGTTAACGAGTATGGCCTCGTGGTCTTGCAAATTGACCTCGGCGATGTCCAGGTGCGACATTTGCGTTAGCTTGAGTTGCTCGATCGCAATTTTTTCGAGGCGGGTAATTTGTGTCTGTCCGGATTCTGCAGCCCGCTCGAAGACTGTCAGTGTTTCCAGCACAATCGATCCGATCGAAATATTGTCCGTCGTTTCGACATCTATCTGCTGCATCGAAAACTCGCCCAGGCCAAGCAATTTGCGTTCAAGCTGGTTGTTGTGAATCCTCAGATTTGACAGTCTGAAGTCGCCGGCGACACTAAGCGGCAGTGCGGGTCCGGAAAGCCTGGCCAGGTCCAGGTCGATATTCCCGTCCCAGCTGAGCGACTCAAATTCATTGCAGTAGTCATGTTGCGGTAGCGCAAGGTAACAAAGTCTGAAATTGTTCATTTTCAGCTGCTGCAGCACAATCGACCACTCCACCGGCTCACTATCCGTTTGGTCGACTGTTGCCTGTTCATCCGGTGCGGAGAGCTTATCGAGATCGATTCCGGCGATGACCAGGCGTTCACCCGGGCCTCTCTCGACATCAAACGTCAGCCCGGCGATGTCAATGGAGTTGATTTTTACCTGGCTTTCGAGCAGGGCCGACCAGGACCAGCCCAGGCTTGCCTGCTCCAGTGCCAGTACCTGGGATCCGTTGGTATTGGCGGTCAGGTTTGTCACGGTCAGGCTCCCGTTACTGAGGTCAAAGCTGATATCCTCGATGCCGGATTCGACTCCTTGTTGTTCGAACCAATTGTTAATGCTGACCTTGGCTATGGGTGCGAGAACAAGCCTCAGAATCACCAATAGCAGAAATATCACCACTAATGGCCAGATAACGAAATTTTTCAATGTACGATTCATTTACAGTAAATCACGCTAAAAAACGGACTCCGATACACATATTCTATTAATATTAATGCTGACGAGCGGTGTGTGGACCCGATATCCCTTACAATCACCGCGGCTAAACCAGCCGAGGAATTAGTTTAATTAAGATTAAAAAAGTTTACTTGTTGAATTTTTATTCAACTCCAATAATAACCTGAAATTTGTGAGGAGAGGAGAGATGTTTGATCTAAGCAAACAAAACTGTGAAGCCTGTCGTGCAGATGCACCTAAAATCAGCGACGAGGACCTCAAAACGCTAATGCCGAATATTCCCGATTGGAGCATTCTTGTCGTCGACGGCGTGATGCAACTGTCACGCGAGTTTGCGTTCAGGAATTTTGAGCAGGCGATGGCATTCTCGAATCGAGTTGGAGAGATCGCCGAGGCCGAAGATCATCATCCCGCGATATTAACCGAATGGGGCAAGGTGACCGTGACCTGGTGGAGCCACAAGATCAAGGGCCTGCATCGAAACGATTTAATCATGGCGGCGCGCACGGACGAGGTCTATGCGGATTAGCAGCAAAGCGCTGATCTCGATTTTAATCGTTGTGCTGGTTGCGCTTTCAAGCACCCGGGTGCTTGATAACTACGTCGATGATTACACCACCGAATCGATAACCAATGCGGCCATAACCTACGCTACCGCCCGCGGTATCAACGCGCTGGTATCGATGGTGCAGAGTAGTGAAGTCGAGGCCGGAATCGGTGTTGTTTCCGGTTCTATAACAGTAGGTGAATTACTCGATCCGCTGAATGACATGATCGAGCGCTTTTCGACCGTCATGACCTGGGTGCTGGCGTCGCTCGCGGCACAGAAGGTGTTGCTATTGCTTGCCTCGCACGAGCTGTTTCTCTACCTGGTCGCGGTACTTGGCGTATCCACATTGCTGTTGCTTTTTTATGGCCAGCCGCGGGCGCAGAACCTGTTTTTCAAAACCTTCCTGGTGGTGGTATTTATTCGCTTCGCGCTGGGGTTGGCGGTGACACTCAACAGCGGTGTCGATTACCTGTTTATCGATCAGCAGCGACAGGTCAATGACAGCGAGATCAAAAACTTTCAGTCCGATATCATGAGCATCGAGGCCGAAAAGGAATTCGATACCGACAGTATCAAGGATTCGACGATCGCGTTCTGGCAGGGCCTTAGCCTCGACGAGCTGAACCGCAAGATCAGCCGCGGCATCGAAAACTTTATCAACCTGGTCGCGATTTACCTGTTGAAGTCGATTCTGTTCCCGCTGGGTTTTTTCTATGCGGCCGTATTTATTATTAAACAACTGTGGCGTGTCAGCTTAAATCCTGCCGCGCATCATTAGGGAAACAGCAGAATTACAGTCTCAGGCCACCGTCGAGCTCGAGGATGCGACCGCTGTAATAGTCATTTTCGATGATAAAGCGGACCGCGTGCGCGAGTTCCTCGACGCTGCCGGTGCGGTTCAATGGCACCGCGCTGGTGATGCGTTCATGCGCTTCCGGCTTCAGCGACGCTACCATTTCGGTTTCGAATACCCCCGGTGCGATTGCGGCGCTGCGTATCTTGTGACGCGCCAGCTCACGTGCCCAGGTGGTGGACAATGCGGCCACTCCGGCCTTGGCGGCGGCATAGTTCGATTGCCCGATATTACCGGCCCGACTGATGCTGGAAATATTAACAATAACTCCGCCGTTGTCGTTGCGAATCATGCTGGTCGCGGCTTCACGCCCGCACAGGAACACCCCGGTTAAATTGATGTCGATGACCTGCTGCCATTGTTCGAGCGATAACCGATCGACGATTTCCCCATCCTTGACCTTGACCAGCATGCCATCGCGCAAGATGCCGGCATTGTTGACCAGGCCGGAAATGGGCCCGAGGTGTTCTTCGATCGACGCAAAGCAGCGTCGCACGCCGGTTTCGTCGGCGACATCGCAGGTAAATGCGTAACTGTCCGATCCTTCATTCTTGCAGGTGGACAGCGTCTGGTCGAGACGCTCGGCGTTTACATCGAGCAGGGCGAGTTTCGCCCCCAGCCTGGCAAGTGAGAGGCTGATGGCTTCACCCAGACCCTGTGCGGCCCCGGTGATCACGAAGGTATTATTTTTGATTTGCAAGATAGTCTTCCTTAAGTTCGTTTTTAAGAGTTTTGCCGGCGACGTTACGCGGCATCTGGTTAATAACTACTACATCCGAGATTTTCTGGAAACGGGCTTCGACGCGGCTATTGATCCATTCCCGCAGGTCGTCTGGGTCGATTTCAGCTTCGGCCTGCAGCACCACCGCGGCGACCGGGGTTTCACCCCATTTTTCGGACTCGACGCCGAATACGGCGACTTCCAGTATCAGCTCATGTGCGCTCGCAATCTCCTCGATATCCTGCGGATAAACATTAACACCCCCGGAAATAATCAGCTCCTTTTTTCTGCCGGCCAGGTACAGAAATCCGGCTTCGTCGAGATAGCCGAGATCTCCGCTATAGAGCCAACCGTCGCGAAAAGTTTCGCGGGTCAATTCCGCTTGCTTGTAGTAGCCGGGTGATAGCGCAGGCCCACGGCCGACGATTTCACCGATTTCACCCGGCCCCAGGTCCTGACCATCTTCGCCGACAATGCGCATATCATAGCCTGGTGGCGGGCAACCGACCGAACCGGGCTGCTGGTTGAAATCATCACGGTCGAGAATTGTTACAAAACCCTCGGTGAGCCCGTAAAGTTCATAAAAACGACCCGGAATAACGTCGTTAACCGCCTCCTTGTAGTGCTGCTGCAAAGGCGCGCCAATGGTCAGCAGCATTTCTAGTGATTGCATCTTTTGTGGGCTGAAATCAGGGCTCTGTAATAGCGCGATGATTTGGGCAGGCACCATCATGATATGGGTAACCTTTTCACGGTCGACGGTTTCGATCATCGCATCGACGTCAAAATGCGGATGCAGGATATAGCGCGCGCCGAGAAAAAAGCAGGGCATCAGCGTGACAAAGGCACCGTTAAAGACGATTGACCCGGTATGCAGCACCACGCTTTCCGGTGTCATACGAAACGATGCGGCAAAATGGCTGCCATAGTGTGAGCGCACCAGGTGGCTGTGCATGATGCCTTTGGGTAAGCCGGTAGTGCCGCTGCTGTAAACGATATTAAACAGGTCTTCCTGCTGCATTTTCGGAAAGGCGGGTGGGCTGGGTGAATGGACCGATACGAAACTCGAATAGCTTGAGTTTTCGTTTTGCCCGATGTCGACCTGGATATAGTTCTCGGCCGAAATGTTTTCTATCTCATTACCGCGATCGCTAATTTCATCCATCAGCGCCGCGGTTAAAAACAGTAACCTGACATCGGCATTGTTGAGTAAATTGATTAACCCGCCTGCCTTCAGCAACGGGCTCAGCGGCACCAGCACCGCACCAATTGAAACCGTGGCCCAGTAGATGACGAGCAGTTCCATGCTATTGGGCAGCGCGGTCGCAACCTTGTCGTCCTTGTCGATGCCCCGGTCCTGTAATGCGTTGGCAAGCTGATTGACGCGCGCATTGAATTCGGCCCAGTTCAGTCGCTGGTCGTCAAATATTACCGCCAGGCGATCGCCGCGATAGCGCGCGTGATGATCTATCAGTTTTTCCAGTGTTATCGGCAAGCTGTGAAACCCTTTGTCCAGGACCTGATTCTATGCGACCCCGAGCGGCATTTCACGATCAATTCCCGGGCCTTTGATTTGTATCAATACAACAGGGGTGTTGCCGAATAACATGATAACGCGAGGGTGATTGTGACGACGATGAACAAAATACTGGTGATCAACGGTTCCTACCGCGACGATGGCATCACCGACCAGGCGGTTGCAGTCGCGGTCGCGGCATTGAAGGGTTCGGGTGCCGAAACCGAAATCATCAACCTGCGCGAGTACCCGATAGAATTTTGCCTGAACTGTCGTGAATGCTCCCTGCAGCCCGGAGAAAGCCCGGGGAAATGTGTTCTCGACGATGGCATGCAAGCCTTGATCGAAAAAATTGAAGCCGCGCAGGGATTTATCCTCGCGGCACCCACTAACTTCGGCTCGGTGACGGCGATTTTCAAACGCTTTATGGAGCGCCTCATCGCCTATGCCTACTGGCCATGGGACAAGCCGTACCCCCAGTTTAGAAAGGCGAAAGCGCCGCGCAAGAAGGCAATGTTGATTTCGTCCAGCGCCGCGCCCGCCTTGATGGGCCGCTGGTTGTTCGGTTCCAGCAAGCAGCTCAAGATGGCTGCGCAAACCATTGGCGCGGAACCGGTCGGGACGCTGTTTACCGGGATGATCAGTACTGAAAAGCATCAGCAGTTACCGCAGAAAACCGTGGCCAAAGCGAGAGCGATGGCGATAAAGCTGCTGACTGCCTGATCGAGGCCGGCTCCACCGGGCCACTCGAATCGCCAGTGTGCTTCGAGCGGCAAATTCAATTAAAATAGGCGGCCGTGTTTGCAAAATATGAAACTCGATGCGTTTCCTCACACCTGTACTGCTCGTCGTCCTGCTGGGAGGCATTTTAGTGAGTGTCTCCGGGCGCGGTGACTGGCGTACTGCCAGCCGTGAATCGGCAGGTATAGCGCCCGACCCTGCTGACACCAGCGAGGCGGTTTTGCACGTCTATGGCGCCGATGCCTGGGGCTGGCGCGGATGGTTCGCGATTCACACCTGGATCGCGGCCAAGCGCAAGGACGAGGAGCATTACACCCTGTACGACGTGGTTGGTTGGCGCGGATATAGCGGACGACAGGTTATGGGGATACACCGCGATATTCCCGATCGCCACTGGTACGGTGCCCGGCCGCGCCTACTCAAAGAGCACCGGGGCGTAAGTGCAGAATCGCTTATAGATGCCGTCGATGCCGCGGCCCGGCTTTATCCGTGGAAAAAGACCTACCGCGCTTTCCCCGGGCCCAATAGCAATACCTTCATCGCCTGGATCGCGCTACGAGTACCTGAGCTCGAGTTGGAGTTACCGTTCTCCGCGATTGGCAGCGGCTTTATCGAGCGAGCTGAAAAAATGTAGATTTCGGGCGACCTGGACTCCAGGGCCCGTATTTACGTCGTTTTTTTATTCGAGAGATTCCAGGTTCTAGGACGCCTTCACTTCGAGTTTTTTGATCAATCCATCTTCGTCGAACTCGATACGTTCTACTCCCTGGCGCTGCAGGTGCTCGCCGGTTGCCGCGGCGTTTGCCTGCAGGCTGAAATCAAAGGTCACCCGGTTGTTATCGTAGCGATAGTTTTCTGCCAGCCAGAAAACGTCCGGGTAGCTGGTAAAAAATTCCCGCATCATTTCTCCGATTGAGTCTGACCCGACGAATTCACCTACCGCTGACGAACTGTAAACAGCAGTGGCAGAAAACATCGGCAGAATCAGCTCGATCCGGTGTGAGTTGGAGAGTGCAACGTAGGCCCTGGCCAGCTCGATTGATTCGACTTCAGTCATCGTAAATTCGCTTCATGTTTGATAGCGCGAAAAGTCAGGTTGACGCGTGGCCCACAGGGACGCCTTTCCTTGTTGATTCCGTGCCGCCAGTATTGCTGGGTATCTCCCCACATTAACAACAGGCTACCCGTGGGTAATGCCAGCCTGGTGGTTTTCAGATCCTTGCGGGTTTTGTGTTTGAGCAGGAAGGTTCGTTCGTCGCCGAGGCTAAGTGATGCGATCGCCGGTTGTGGGCCGAGCTCGCGTTCATCGTCACTGTGCATGCCCATGCTGTCGTTCTGATCACGGTAATAATTGAGTAAAACGCTATTGAATTCGCGTTCGGTTAGCGCTTCCACGCGGGCCTTGAGGTCAAGTAGGCTCAGAGTCCACGGCTGGGGTTCAAGCCTGATTCCGGAATAGCTGTAAGACAGGTCGCCGTGCCAGGCGCTCAGGCGCGGCTGCAGGTAGGGCTTGCCATAGACGGTAATTTCTTCCTGGCGCCAGTCGGTCGAGACGATCAGTTCCTGCAACACAGAGTCGTATGGTCGACCGAGGTCTACCTGCCGCCACAACAGCAGATCAGCGTCGGGCAGGGGTAGTTGTTCGAATTCGAATTCGTTTAACAGGTCATACATGGGTCTATTATTGTGATTTTTAAAAAAATATTACTGATTTTCTGATAATTAATTCCTGCGATTTTTATCGAAATTTGTGACCTGAGCATAAAAACGACTTCATTTCTCAACTAATATCTTTAAATATGAATAGGTTACAAGACAAATCTAAGGGATTTACTCTGGTTAAACTGATCACGGTTATTGTAATTCTCGGAATCGGTATTTAATTGTTACCGGAATCTAGCACTGACTGATAATCAGCGCTGCTTTTGCCTGTCTTGACAGTTTCTTGATCTCCGCTTCGCGTCGGCTGGCGCTGCTGCGGGTATGGCCGTCTTCGCGGTAAACTACCTTAACCGGGCTGCGCCCATTGAAATACTTTGCGCCTTTCTGGCAGTTCAAGTGCTCCTCGAAGCGGCGATCGACATCGGTAGTAATGCCGGTGTAGAGCGAAGCATCGCTGGCTTCAATAATATATAGCGACCAGGTCGGATTGGCTGCTTTCATTAATCTGTTCAGGGTCTTATCTGTACAATCTCGACGGGTCTGGTGAAGCCTTTCAGAATTTCTTCACGTTCATGCGGCTCGTACTCGATCAGCATAGCACTAACTGCCGGATCACTGGCAAAGGTTTTTGACATCGTGATATCGCCATCAACTCCCAGGCCCTCGAGCCGTGCCGCGAGGTTAACCGCCTCACCATAGTAATCCAGGCGATCATTAAGTGTAACCGAGATGCTGCTGCCACTATGCAGGCCGACACGTATGGAGACGTCGTCCGTGTCGAAGCGCTGGTTGAATGCGGGCATCGCTTGCTGCATCTCGATTGACGCACGCAGCGCATCGTCGGGTGTCAAGAAGGCAGCGTGGATACCATCTCCAGCGGTTTTAACAATATTCCCCAGGTTACGGCGTACGATTTCACTCAGTTCGGAAAAATGCTCGCGCACCAGGTGATAGGCCTCGGCATCGCCCATGCGTGAAAACAGCGCCGATGAGCCGACCAGGTCGGTAAACGCGAAAGCGATATTGCGAATGCTGACCTCGTCCCCGGGGCGCAACACCTGGTCGGAAAAGAGATCACGAAAGGCCTGCATCGTGGTCGCGCGTTCCGCGGTAAGCACATCGCGCAGCCAGCTCTGTTCTTCGATTACGATGGTCCTGTGTAGCTTGCCGTTGTTGACCATGCGGATTTCAGCTTCGGGGGAATCGCCCACAATCTTGACCTCGCTATTCTGAACATGGATTTCGGGGAAGCGCTCCTGTTTCCAGGTCAACTCAATTTCTTCGCTCGCTTCAAGCGTGCGCACGCGGTAATCGCCAGCGTGTAAAACCAGCGGCAGGCTACGGCTGGCACCGGGAGGCAGCGAGCACTGGCCTTTGATATGCGGCGTAACGCCGGGACCGGAACGGCAGTAATGACCATACTCCACACCGCGAATCGATGGGCTGGGGCTGAAGCTCAATTCTACGTTGCTGGCAAAGTCGGAATGAAAGTCGATATTGCAGGCGTCGCAGTGAACGCCCTGTGGCAAATCACCCATATCGGAAGTGGTCGATTTAGAAACACGACAGCGTGGACATAAAACATCCCAGCGTGATTCCAGTAATCCTGAGCGTACCGCCTGCAGAAACAGTTCGATTGCATCGAGGGTTTTTGTGTTCCAGCGACGCGCAATTGCGATCGGGCGCATCGCCCACAAATCGACTTCCTGGGTTTCGTTAATATAGTCCACCAGTTTTGCTGCCAGCCCGTGGCCGTAGGGTGAGGCGTCAATTTTTTCACACAGTTTCGCGGCGCGCTCGAGCGAAGACCTGGACGGTTGATAACTGGAAACGAACAGGTCGGGTTCTTCGGCCTTGATGAGGTGATCGGCATTGTCCAGCAGCGCGCCTACTTTATCCCCGAATGCTGCCACCATGCGCTTTGCCAGGAAAGTTCCGACCAGGTTACGGGTTTCGAAAACCAGTTCTAGGTCGAGCGCGCTGGCTGGACCTTTATCTTCGAGCGTGGCAACCGTGGTCATGCTGATCATTGGCCCCTTGATGAAAATACGCTGTTGCTCGAACCAGCGTTCGGCGATCCAGTTAACCGGCGGCTCTTCCCAGCGGATAGTCATGCCTGCCACTTCAATTTTGCCGAACACCTTGACCGTGCCGTCAGTTTGCAGCTGCTCGCTGACCTGGTACTTCGGGAAACCAGAGGCTTCACCCCACCTGGGGGTGTCGGATACCACGGCCCAGAGTTTGTCTACCGGGTGGTCAAAATCGAAATGATAGGTCCTGGAAACTAGCACGCTATGCCTCGTATGCTACCTGTGCCAATGTTCGCCGGGCCGCGGCAAGTTAGTTGCGCGACCAGGGCATGGAGAGTGGTTAGTTATACGTTGTGGTGCAGCAATCCGATCAGTTACCGCCTGTAAAAGCCAGTTGGCTTTTTACTCCGAGAGTGGAGCAAAGTTTACCCGGGCGTTTCGGGATGCCTGCAAATGTCAGGTATGGCCGAAGGAGAGCATTGCTTCAGCCACTTTGACAAATCCCGCTATATTGGCACCGGCGAGGTAGTTGATATGGCCGGCTTCATTGCCGTACTCGACACAACTATCGTGAATTCTAAGCATCGTTTGCTTGAGTAGATTGTCCAGGTCGTCTTCTTCCCATGATATCCGGCTGCTGTTCTGGCTCATCTCGAGACCTGAAACCGCGACACCACCAGCGTTGGCGGCCTTGCTCGGCGCATACAGGATTTTCGCGTGCTGGAAGGCATCGATACCGGCGAGTTCGGTGGGCATATTGGCGCCCTCGGAAACACCGATACAGCCGTTCTTGAGCAGGGTTTTTGCCTCTTCCTCGTTAATTTCATTCTGGGTTGCGCAGGGCAGGGCGAGGGCGCAGGGAACACCCCAGGGCCTGCCCTCGTGGAAAGTGGCCGAGTTAAATTCATCGGCGTATTCCTTGATGCGCCCGCGACGCACATTTTTGAGATCGAGGACATACTCCAGTTTGCTAGCGTCGATGCCTTCCGGGTCATGCACAAAACCGGAAGAATCCGATAGCGTGACCACCTTGCCACCAAGGTGATTTATCTTTTCGACGGCATAGGTGGCGACATTTCCGGAACCTGAAACCGCCACCGTTTTTCCGTCGATGCTGTCGCCGACACGTTGTAGCATGTTTTCCATGAAGTAAACCGCGCCGTAACCGGTCGCCTCGGTGCGGATCTTGCTGCCGCCAAATTCGATGCCCTTGCCGGTAAGTACGCCGACAAATCGGTTTTCGATGCGCTTGTACATACCGAACAGGTACCCGATTTCACGGGCGCCGACGCCGATATCGCCTGCTGGCACATCGGTATCCTCGCCGATGTGGCGGTGCAACTCGACCATGAAAGATTGACAAAAACGCATCACCTCGTTGTCGGTCTTGCCCTTGGGATTGAAATCAGAGCCGCCCTTGGCACCGCCCATGGGTAGCCCGGTAAGACTGTTTTTGAAGGTTTGCTCGTAGCCGAGAAACTTGAGTACGCTCAGGTTGACCGAGGGATGAAAACGCAGGCCGCCCTTGTAAGGGCCAATCGAGTTGTTGAACTGCACGCGGTAACCGCGTTGATTTCGAATATTGCCCTTGTCGTCGGTCCAGGGCACGCGAAACATGATGACCCGGTCAGGTTCCGCCATACGTTCCATGATTTGCATTTTATGGTAGATGGGTTTATCCGCGATGTAAGGAAAAACGGTGCTCGCGACCTCGGATACCGCCTGGTGAAATTCTGTTTCTCCAGGATTACGTTTTTTAACTCCATTTAAGAAACGCTCAAGATATTCTGCAGTTTTGTTCATGCTTCCCCCTCGTCGTGGCTGAACACTATTATTCTGAAAATTCTTTCACCGGCGGCCGCGAGCAAAGTTCCAGCAGCGGATACAGTTTCAGGTAATCATTATTGCGCGGATAATAACATTTGTTTCGGCGGTCGTGCGTCGATTTATCCTGATCGCAGGGAAACAAGCGAATCAAGATTCTCAGTCTTCGAGGCGCCGCAGCGTGACCTGGACTTCGTCAGACCGGCTACGCAGGCGGTGCATCAATTCCTGTTTCTGGTAGCCCTGCGCGTATGTTGTGATTCGATATTCGCCGCTACCGAGATTGCTAAAGGTAAACCTGCCATCGATGTCGGTGGCTTGCGAGCGGTATTGATGATACCTGATCTGGCCATCGAGCAAGGTTTGATCCAGTGTCACCATCGCGCGTTGGGGTACGATGCCGTTTTCTCCCTTGATCCACCCGGTCAGGTTTTGGTTGCCCCTGTCGATTGTCAATAGCAGGTTCTGGTACTCGTTGTCGGTCAATACCAGGCCGGTAATTTCATAGATATCGGAACCACGGGTTGCCAGGCTGATTTCACCTACCGGGAAGTGCTTGAGCGAAAAAAATCCGGAAGAGTCGCTGACGATTTTGCCGGAGTGCACCCCGGTCGTAACATTGCTGACATAGATCTCAAAGTCGGCTACCGGGGCGGCTTCCCGATTCATTATCATGCCGTCGATATCGACAAACTTGAGAGACTTAAGCTCGATGTTAAGCGGTTGTGGATTGAGACTGACACTGAAATCGGGGTCCAGGAAAACGGGATACTCGGGCGCCAGGTTTACCGATAGCCTGTATTTTTCCGCAACCCGAACACCGTCAAGTTGAAAATTACCCCGGGGATCTGAAAACACGGTCAGGTAAAAATTTTCCCCGTCAAACACTTCCTGCGCGGTGAGTTCGACTCGCGCGCCCTCGAGTGCAACGCCGAGCTCGTTGCCAACCCAGCCCGATAGTTTGACCGTGTCGGGATTATCCTCAAGTATGACGTTGAGCTCATATGATTGTTTTTGTTGTAATAGCTCTTTTGTAAGCTTGATGCGTTTGCCATTGAACTTGTGGCGCAGAAAATTGAGCGTTGGATAGCGATGCTGGGGCAAGTTCAATGAGATCCTGTAGTTGCCCTCCGCGTCACTGCGCGTATTGAAGAAATAGCGTTCTTCGGTAATGAAAACGTCGTCGACAGGTTGCAGTTCCGGGTCCAGTACGCGTCCGAATATTTCGACCAGTTTCGAGCTTCCCCGGCGGCCACTGTCTTCGCTAATACTCGCGGCATTGGTGGCAGGTTCGACTGCAGCGGTTACGACTGGTTCGAATTCGGTTTTTACGACTTCTGCCGAGTTCGTGGAGGTATCGGGTGACGAGGTAGTATCAGGCGGGTCCAGCAGTAGTCGCGATGCAACCAACCAGTACAACACAAGCGTCAACAGGGTAACGATTGCAATCGGCAGGATTAGTCGCTTCAAGGTCATTGAATTATAGGGTCATTGTCAATTGCCCCGCGTTCACCTTAACATGGGGTTCGATATGGAGGTAGAAAATGATTAAATTCAGGTGCTTAAGATGAACTTCAATGCGGATATCCGCGGCACGAGCCAACCGCTTTTCAGGGGTGAAAAATCAAAGTTTCGATTGCGAACGGGAATAGCATATAATCCGCGTCAGATAAGCGCGATTATTCGTAGATAACTACAATAACCAAAAACTGGAACCCTGGGCATGGGAAATGCATCACAAGCAGGGGCGCAGTCAGGCGAGTCGGGTGTTGGTAATTTCACCGTGTACGCCGATTTTAACTGTCCTTTCTGTTACGCGTTAAATGAACGTCTACATGCGATGGACCTGGAAGACCAGGTTGAATTTCGCAGTATTCAGCATGCCCCATCCGTTTCCAGCAAACAGGCGGGTTTCAAAGTCCTTAGCGAACTCGTGACCGAGGTCGCTGAGGTACGCCGCAAGGCACCGTCAACCCGGATTAACGTCCCCATGTTTCGCCCCAACTCGGCGGCTGCTTCGACGCTGTTCAACACGGTTAATAAAAGTGATCCCGCCAGGGCAAGCCAGTTGCGCCGACGCATATTTCGCGCCTTGTGGCTCGACGGCCAGGATATTTCTGATCCGGAACTGCTCGCCGCGCTACTTAAAGAACTGGGTATCGAGCCGCCCCAGGATGACGCCCGTCAGGATGAGGAACTGGCTAAATGGCAAACCCAGTGGGATGGCAATCGTGAATTTGACCGCAATATACCCATCGTTATCAGCGACCAGGGTGAACTGGTCATCGGCTTTCCGCTGGAATCCGAACTGGATGCATTTCTGAAAACCGGCTCGATGATCTCCGACGACAGCTCGAAAGCAGTCTGCGAGCAGCCCGCGATGCAGCGGATGCTGGTGCTCGATGACGATGTGCAGAGTCTGCAAATGATCATAGAGCAAATGCGCGATGTCCAGGTGGAAGTCGCCGCGAATTTCAAAGGGCTCGTGGCTTCGGCGTTAGATCACGGGATGCCGGACCTGGTGCTGGTGAATACGGCATTAATCGGTGGCATCGAAAGCACCGACTGGTGGCGTAATTCGACCGATTCTGATCTTGATACCGTGGTTCCGGTCGTTTTTATTTCCGATGACAAAACCACCGAGGCCGAAGTGCAGGCGTTTGAGTCAGGTGCCGCCGATTTCATTGCCCGGCCGTTTCATCCCAGGGTGTTGCGGGCACGATTGAACATGCATTTGCAGGCCCGTCGATCGCAGCAGGAACTTAACAATATTGCCCGCGTCGATGCGTTGACATCGATTTGTAACCGACGCGAATTTGATGTGCGACTGATGGCTGAATGGAGTCGCAGCGCCCGCGCCGAACAGTCATTGGCATTGCTGATGATCGATGTTGATAAATTCAAGGAATACAATGACCACCACGGTCACTTGCGTGGCGATGAGTGCCTGGTCGCGGTGGCGAAAATTCTGAGTGATTGCATGCAGCGTACAGGTGACCTGATTGCGCGATACGGTGGCGAGGAATTTATTGCCTTGCTGCCTGCGGCTGACTTAGAAGGTGCAATAAAGGTTGCTGAAGAATGCCTTGGCTCGGTCGAGGATGCAAAATTGCCACACGTTACCTCAAGCGTTTCGCCCTATGTAACCGTCAGTATCGGCGTAGCGGCTATGTTGCCGATCTACGATAAAAGCAGCACCTTGTTGATAGAGCAGGCGGATATTGCCCTTTACCAGGCAAAGCAAAGCGGGCGTAACCGGATTTGCAGTTTTGACACTTACTCCTGATACACCGCGATCAAGTTAAAACCGACGTCGGCCGGTATTTCCCGGCTTGCCTAACGCAATCGATCCAGCAGGTAATCCGCAATCCAGCTACCCAGTCGCGGCTGCGCCAGGTAACCATAGGACTTGTGCGGGTTGCGTTTTTCCCGTTTGCGATTCCCGGAGTGAGTCACGACTTCGAATGGATTGTGTAAATCGACATAATCGATGGTGCGAAATCTGGGTTTTTTCGGGAATAACTTCAACTTGCGCATCGGTTCATAAAATTCGGTATCGAAATTTCTCTGATGCGAGACCACGTCACCAAGGCAGGCGTAGTTGTGCCAAAAATCAATATTGGTTGGAAACCATCGCGGGCTATAAGACTTGTGATGTTTGGCGAACAGCAAATCCCGCACCACCGAATCACCGAGCGGTGAGCCCATCGTGATAAACATTTTCACCCGTTTTTTATTGTAGATTTTAAAGCCGGCAGTTTTACGATGCGAAAACCGCCACAGCACGTCATAGCCGATAAAGCTGCCCATGCTGTGTGCAACGACGACGGGTTCGCGTCCTTCATCCCAGGCACGGCGTAGCGCGTTTTCGAGCGGTGCGCGCATTTGATCGGCAATATACTGGTCTGTGTCGTAGAGCTCGGTCTCGCGCAGAAAATTGTTCATGACGTTGTCTTTGACCGTCAATGCACCGGCCAGCAACTTCACCAGGTCGACGCCGCGATCCTTGAAAAATCCGGATACTTTTTCACCCATGCCGACATGGAATTTGTCTTTTATTTTCCGCCGTTCGGCGATGACCTTGTCTACCTGTAGCTGCAGTTTTTTGGTGTAGCCGGCATCGTCAGGAATATGGTGAGGTACCACGTCGGCCCAGTAAGCGGACTCGAACACCTCGGGATTGGCGTCGAGGCTGCGCGCGAGTCGGCGATGACTGACGCGGATATTTTCGGTCAGGGTACGGCGCCATAACTGGTGCGTTTGATTCCGCGGTGGCTTGGAGGCCAGGCCGTGAATCATGATTATCTTCTTGGTAGTGAGATCTATCGGCATATGAATTCCCTGCTATTTGGTTGAACGGCTCCAGGTTGCTGCTTAACCGGTTTGTAATACAAAGTCAGATTGTCCCCGCTGCCGTGCACATGTTTTTCAGCTTGGCCATTGCCAGGTCGCGGCCCAGCATCATCAGGCCGCAGTCGGGCGCCGCCAGTAGCCGATCCGCATCGATGTGCTGCAGCGCAAGCTCGAGGCGTTGCTGAATAGTTTCAGTGCTTTCGATTCTGCTGTTTGCGATCGTGACCACGCCGAGGATCACGGCGGTGTCGGCAAAGTTCTCGAGTAGTTTCAGATCGTTGAGGCAATGAGCGTCCTCGATCGAAACCTGGTGGATACCGGTCTTGTCAATTTTTCTGGCCAGTTGAAAGTAGCATTCGGGATCGGCTTTTATATAGTCTTCGTCGTCGATATGACCCGGGTAGCCGCAACACATGTGCATCACCCGTGTGACATGCTCGGGTACGCCATCGAAGCAGCGGTCAAGACACTCGGTGCCAAAGGCCAGGGCGTCATCAACCTTGCGCACAAACAGGGGCTCGTCGACCTGTATATACTGACAGCCTGCGGCGGCGAGCGCCCGAATTTCAAAGTTAAGCGCATCTGCCAGGTCGAAAGCGAGTTCGCGCTCACTGCGGTAATAAACGTTTGCAGTAGTGTCGATGATCGACAGGGGACCCGGCACGGTAATCTTGACCGGACGGTCACTGTAATCCTGCGCGACCTGGAAATCCCGATCGAGGAAATGATCACCCCCGGGCTCGATCCTGGCACTAATGGTCGGCAGATCGGCCACGGCCGCACCGTTACGATGCACCTTGTTGCTAAGGTTTTCGAAATCGATACCGTCGAGATGACGGCAGTGATAGTGAATATAATTCTCACGCCGCTGTTCTCCGTCAGTCGGGATATCAATGCCGCAATCAATCTGGTCCTGGATCGCCTCGCGAGTTGCCCTGCTCAGCAATTCCTCGGGCACCTTGTCGGCGTTGTCCTGGGTATAGGTGAAAGCGCGCGTCACGCTGCCATCCTGCTCCTCGGTTTCGGCGAAGTTGCCGATCTCGATATAGTCTGGTTTCGGGTAAGCACCGATGCAGGTTGTGCGGATGGCCATCAGCTCATAATAATGGAAGAAGGGTAGCGGATAAAAGCGCTAATCAACGCTTCGAGCCTGTTAAACTGGTGCGCATGTCTTCATTGCTATCCAATTTTATCACTGACCACGAGCGCATCTTCGTGCTTACCGGTGCCGGTGTCAGCACCGCGTCCGGTATTCCCGACTACCGTGATGACAGTGGCAACTGGAAGCACCAGAAACCGATCGAGTATGGTGAATTCGTCGAACAGCACGAGGCCAGGCAGCGATACTGGGCGCGTTCATATATTGGCTGGCAGCGGTTTTGCCTTGCCGCGCCCAACCAGGCCCACCAGGCACTGGCACGCCTCGAAGAGCTGGGCTGGCTCGCAACTACCGTCACCCAAAATGTCGATGGCCTGCATCAGCGCGCTGGCAGCAAACAGGTTACCGAGTTACATGGCTCGCTGGCCAGGGTGGTTTGCCTCGACTGTGGGGTTACCATCGAGCGTGCGGCGATGCAGCAGCGGTTGCTCGATCACAATTCTGTGCTGATAGATCTATCGGCTAAAAGCGCTCCGGACGGCGATGCATTGCTCAACGATTTCGATCACTGCGCGATCGATGTGCCCGCTTGCGAATCTTGTGGTGGGGTATTGAAACCGCAGGTTGTGTTTTTTGGTGAAACCGTACCCCGGGTGCGGGTGCAGGAATGTTTCGATGCGCTTGCGTCGGCCGATGCCATGCTGGTTGTTGGATCCTCGTTAATGTTGTACTCGGGGTTTCGCTTTATCCGCGAGGCGCAGCGAACGGGAATTCCGATTGCGGCAATTAATCGTGGTAAAACCCGCGCCGATGAATTGCTGCAACTGAAGGTCGAGCAGGATTGTGGCATAACGCTAAACGCGGCACTGGATCATATCGATTCGGATTGAGCGAATCACGGCAAAACCTGACTGTGACGCACTGCCCAAATAAATTTTGACTTCGGTCACAGCCTTGTTCTATGGGGCCTATGGCAGTGAATAAATTCACAGATGGAGCGCAATTTGAGTCACAGATAAGCGCCGGTTGCAGTCCTATATATCCTCTTCAAATTTAAGTTGAGGTATACCATGAGCCAGGTAAATATCCATATCGACCCGCTGTCGACGCAATGTGTTTTGAAAAACATGGGTCTCGCGATCGACGAAATCAAACTGGTACGATCGATAGACAGTATTAGACAACAAGTCGGGACGAGTAATGCGTCGCAGCTCGAATCCGGACGTAAGCGTTACCTGATATCGGAACTGCGCTTTTTGAACAAGCGTTTGAGATCGGTGCGCGAGAAAGCGATTGCCAGCTAGGTAGAAATTCTCCGTGTTTTGACTTCCCCTCTCTGCCAAGGATGGCGGACTCCTCTCAACACCGATTGACGCCAACACGAGTTGGTTTTATTAAACTTTAATTCTGCGTAATCATATAAATTAGAGACTTATTCTATTAGAGTTCCCTGATGCCTCTTTTAACTATGCGCATCTCGATTAGGGCACTTTTTATAATGCTGGCGACCAGGGATCTCGATCCGCATCTATTCTGGGTCGACGGTAAAGGCAAGGTTACTTGTTACGAAAGCGCCCGCGACTTTGCCCTTGCACCGGTCAGCCTGTCTTACCCGGTACCCTGCCGCGACCTGGACTGGCAACAGTGATACGCCTGCGTTACCAACTGGAACGTGTTGTTCAGTACCTGGTCGAAAAATGGTTCATGATCATACCCCGACCCCGACCTTCTCATCAGGCATTGCTTGAAGGCAAGGTTATTTCGCACCGTGGCGAACACGATAATCTTCAGGTTAAAGAAAACACCATGGCAGCTTTTACGCGGGTTGTCGAAGCGGGTGCCTGGGGGATCGAGTTCGATGTGCGATGGACCCGTGATCTGGAGCCGGTGGTTATTCATGATACCGATACTCGACGTGTATTCGATGTCGAGCTGGTGGTGGCTGAAACGAGTTTGACCGAGTTAAGAAAACGGGTGCCTGATATCCCGACACTGGCAGAAGTCGTAGAACGTTTTGGTGGGATCAGTCATTTAATGGTCGAACTGAAACGTGATGAGCTGGGTTCGGAGGCGAGTAAGTCAGGACGTTTGCAGGAAATCTTTGCCTCGCTTACAGCTGGCACCGATTATCATTTCCTGGCGCTACAGTTCGACCTGTTCGACCTGGTCAAGTTTGCCGGTGGCGGTAGCTGCCTGCCGGTAGCCGAGTTAAATACCGGGGACTTTAGTCGCGCGGCGCAGGCCAATGATCTTGGAGGCGTTTGTGGACACTACCTGTTAGCGAATCGGAACATGATCAAGCGTCATCACCTGGGAGGACAAAAAGTAGGCACTGGCTTTGTCGAATCTCGCTTTGGTTTTTACCGCGAATTGAACCGGGGTGTGGACTGGATTTTCACCAACCACGCGCTGAGGCTCGAGGCTATTCGACAACAGTTATTACGCCATGACTGAGCCCGGCTTGATCGAAAAAACCGGTGCGAATCAATCGGTTTCATGTCAATATTCCGCCCTGGTCAAATGCTGAATTTCACAGGGACTTAGATTGGATTCCAAAGGTATACTCGAAGCGCTGAGCACGTCACACCTGTTTTCTGAGTTGACGGAAGCTCAAATGGATCGCGTACGCCGTCATTCCCATGTCACCGACATGGTCGAGGGTGAGTCGCTATTTTTCCAGGGGGATAACGCTACCAGTTTCTACCTCGTGTTGTCGGGACGGATCAAGTTGTTTCGCGTATCACCCGAAGGTAAGGAAAAGGTCGTCGAAATCATGGAGGACGGTGCGACCTTTGCCGAGGCCCTGATGTTTATGGATGAACCCCATTACCCGGTTACCGCGACCGCGCTCACGCCGAGCAGGGTGATTGGCATTAACTGCAAGGACTTCAAGTCAATGTTGCGCGAGTCAATCGATACCTGTTTTCTGCTGCTGGGTAAGATGAGTTTTCGCTTGCGCGGGCTGATTAGTGAAATTGACGCGCTCAGCCTGGACACCGGCACCGTGCGCACGGTTGCCTACCTGTTGCACCATTCTGCGCCTGACAAGGATAGCTTTGAACTCAAGATCGCCAAGAGCGTCATAGCGTCGCGGTTATCGGTCAAACCCGAAACCTTTTCACGGATTCTGAAAAATCTGCACGAACAGGAAATTGTGTCGATCGACGGCCGTAATGTCACGATTCACGATCGGGAAGCGATGATCAGCCTTTGTTCGGGATAGCGTAACCAATCCTGCCTAGGTGTGTAATTCCTTTTCGGCTTCCTGCTTGCGTCGGTAAGGTGTCAATTCGACTCGCTGTGGCATATTCTCTACGCCAATCTCCGCATCACTGAGGTAACAACCCGGGTCCTCTGCCCATGGATTGCCGGTTAGCTGCCAGGCCCGGGTGCGCGAATTACCGCCACAGATAGCGAGGTGCTGACATTTTGCACAGCGTCCTTCGAGCGGTCGCTGCGCGGCTTTCAAACCGGCCATCAGGGGATCCGAGGTGTCCTGCCAGATTTCTGAAAAAGGTCGCTGCCGGACGTTACCGATGCTGTAATCCCACCACATGGTATCCGGGTGCACGGTGCCCAGGTTGTCAATATTAGCGATGTTGACGCCGGACGAATTACCACCCCAGCGCAGCAACTGCTTGCGCAATGCCTCTACGTGCTCGGGAATATGCTGGGCGGCCCATTGCAGCAGGTATACGCCATCGGCGTCGTTGTTACCGGTGACGAATTCTCGTTTCACGCCGGCCTGGACGTCCTGCCAGCAGGTTTCGAACAACAGGTCCATGGCGCTACGCGTCATCCGGTAGTGCAGGTCACTTGCACGGTTGCGATTACCACGTCCAGCGTAATTAAGGTGTGACAGGTAAAACTTGTCGATGTCTTCAGCATGCATTAATTGCAGCAGGTCCGGAAGTTCGCTGGCATTGTCCTGGGTTAAGGTAAAACGTAATCCAACCTTGATCCCCGCATCATGGCATAACCGGATCCCTCGTAAGGACTCATCGAATGCGCCCTGCTTGCGACGAAAACAGTCATGGGTTTCACGCATGCCATCGAGGCTGACCCCGACATAGTCATAGCCAATGCGCTCAATATCAGAGATATTCTCCTCGGTGATCAGGGTGCCGTTACTGGAGAGCCCGACGTAGAAGCCCATCTCCCTGGCAACCGCGGAAATCTCGAAAATATCCGGGCGCAGTAGTGGTTCGCCACCCGAGAGGATTAGCACCGATACCCCGAATGACTTGAGGTCCTGCATTACCGCAAACACTTCTTCAGTGCTAAGCTCTCCCTCAAAATCGATGTCCGCGGAGGTTGCATAGCAATGTTTGCAGGCCAGGTTGCAGCGCCGAATCAGGTTCCAGATCACGACCGGCCCACTACCCATCATCACGGGTTTAGGGGTGGGAGAAACACTCTGCCCGCTTGCGAGTGCATGCATATATCGGCTTATACGAAACATCAGGCGACTAACCTCAATCCGGTTTTTTTAAGGATGTGGGTGCTGAAGAGGACGTCATGCTGCTTGCACTCAGACCCCAGCAGTTCGGTGATCTGCTCGACTTTAGAACTAACCTCGTCACGATCATGACCGTGCACCATCGCAAACAGGTTATAGGGCCATAGTGGCAAATGACGTGGCCTTTCATAACAGTGGCTGACAAAATCCAGCCTGCCGACCCGGGCGCCAAGTTCAAGCAGTTTTTCGTCATTGACATCCCAGACTGACATGCCGTTAGCGCTTAAGCCTAAACGATAGTGGTTCGGTATTGCGCCGATGCGACGAATGACACCGCGTTCGAGCATACGACGCATGCGCTGCATCACGGTTTCCGTATCGCAGCCGCAGGACCCGGCGATTTCGGTATAGGGCGCCGTCTGCAGTGGCAGGCCATCCTGGGTTGCCTGCACGATTTTGCGGTCCAGTTCATCGATTATCATGCCCCCTTGCTTGAGTGGGCCTGGCAGGGGTTGCGTGCTAACCCCGCCCGAGTCATCGAGCAGCAACCACAGTCCAAGGTAAAAGGTTTGCAACTTGGGAAAGTTGTATACCGGCAGGTTGGCTGCCTGCTCGATTTGATCTATGGTTTTCTGTAATTGTTCAGGGGTTTCGGTAGCGATCACGAACCACATGTTGAGTTCGTGTTCGCGGCGGTAGTTATGCGCAACTTCGGTCATCGCATTTACCATTTCCGTGACCTCGTCGAACCTGTCATCCGACACCGACAACGCGGCCAGGGTCAGACTGCCACCCATGCTGGAAGCGTCATACAGCGGACCAAAACGGCTCAATACGCCGTCATTCAGCAATTCCTGGATCATGCCGATAATCGTGGTGCTGTCGGTTCCGAGTTCGCTGGCAACGCTGGCAAAAGGCTGTTCCTCGATCGGGAAACCACCCTGGTAGCGATTAATAAACTGGCGGCTCAATTCATTCACTGCGCACCATTCCGGGCAGGGTCAGGTTTTGTTTGCGCGCGTAGCTTGCGCCACGCTGTTTGAAGCAGCGGTTGCTGAACAGAATCTCATGGTTGATGTCGCTTAATCCGCATTGCCGGACGATGAACTCGACCTGCTCGATGACGGCATCCCGGTCTTGCCCGTGGATCATGCTGAACAGGTTATAGGGCCATTCGGGCAGCCGCCTGGGGCGTTGATAACACAGCGTAACGAAAGAATATTGGCCGATGCAATGGCCGATTTCGGTAACGCGCGCATCCGGAATGTCCCACACCACCATGCCGTTGGCACGGTAACCCAGCTTGCGGTGGCGAACGACGACGCCGAAACGTTTCATGTCGCCACGCATCATGATTCGATTAATGCCTTCGATGACCTGTGCCTCGCTGCAGTTGAGCTGCTCCGCGATCGCTGCGTACGGATGGCTGGTCAGCGGTAAGCCCTGGCTGATTACCTCGATCAGCGCATTCTCAAAGCGGGAATCTCTTCTCATGTCCATTTCAGATCAAATCCCAGGTCGATGAAGTGTTCATTCAGTAGTGGCAGGTCGAGCACCGGGTATCCGCATCGCTCCTCGATTTCAGCCATGACCTTTTCCAGCTGATCCTCGTCACTTGCGACCACTACGAACCACAGGTTGAAGCGGTGCTCGCGTTCGTAGTTGTGATTGACTTCGTCGAATTCATTGACGATCGCGGCGACATCTTCGAGTTCCGTTGCGGGCACCGCCATTGCCGCCAGGGTACTGGCACCAATTCGGTTGGGGCGAAAAACCGCACCCACTCGACTGACCACGCCCTCTGTCTGCAGTCGTTTCAGGGTTTCAAGTACCGTGGTTTCATAGACGCCAAGCTGTTTGGCTATATCGGCATAGGGCGTTGAACTCAGCGGCATACCCTGCTGAAACTCGTTTAGCAGACGTTGTTCGAGTTTGGAATACTGCCTCACAGCCCGATCCGATGTGCACGCGCGGTAAAGAAAATGCCGCTGGGTTTGGTCGCCGGTAGCGAGGTTTTGCGCTCGAAGGTCCTGGTGTCGTAAACCTCGACGCGGTTTTCGTCACGCACCGACAACCAGACTTCCTCGCCGCGTGGTTCGAATTCCATATGTAAAACCCCTTTGCCTGGTTTGAGCTTCCGTATAACTGCAAGTGTCTGCGTATCGATCACCTGGATCGTATCGTTGTCGGGTAGCGCGAAATTAACCCAGACCTGGCGACCATCGGGACGCGCCATGACGAAAATCGGTTGACCATGCACCTTGATTCGACCAGCTTCCTTCCAGTTGCGCAGGTTGATCACGAGCACCTCGTGGCGGCCCACGGCGGGCACGAATGCGAAGTCTCCGGCGACCGCCCAACCCTCGAGGTGAGGCATCTTGTAGACCGGTAATTTTTGTTCGCCCTTACCGTAATTCGGCAGGATGCGGGTAATCCCCGACTCGAGGTTCCACAGGTCGAGCATGGCCATGCCGTCTTCACCGAACAGGCCGGCAAGGTAATAGCGTCCATCGGAAGTGATTAGCGCGTCATAGGGATTGCGGCCGATGTCGTGAAACTTCTGGATATGCGGACTGGTCGGGTCTGACATATCGAGCACCCAGATTTCGTCCGCATCCCAGAGTGCAAACACGAACTTGTGGCCGGGTGCGTCGACCAGCCCGATGACCTTGGAGCGTTGCTGGTTATCGCCGAACGTGGCCGGGATATCGGCGACCAGTGCGAGTGTGTCAGCGTCAAATACTTTGACGCCACCGGGCTCGTAGTTCGAAACCGCGACCAGGCGACCATCCTGCGAAATTGCGCCACCAATACTATTGCCGGATTGCAGGATACGCGCGCTGATCTCAGCGTTCAGGATATCAACTTTACTCAAGCCCCCGTCGCGTCCGAAAACATAGGCAAAACGAGCATCACGCGAATAAACCACTGAAGCATGAGATAAATCACCGAGTTCACTGACCCGGCCGATGCTGGTATTGGTGCTGGTTTCAATAATCTGGGCGCTACTGCTGGCGCGTTCAATGAAAAGACCGAGGTCGCCGGTACCTCGTGCAGCCGCTGGCAAGCTTGTCAGCGCTAGCAGTAACAGGCAAATCGCAAACCTGCTCACTGTACCTCTCCCTGTAACAGTTGGTTTGCCATCCAGCGCGCTTCGGCGGGAGACAATAGCGAGCGCCAGGCTGGCATAGCCGTACCGGGTCGACCGTTTAAAATCACGCTACTGAGATACTCGATGGATTTCCCCGACAGCTTGTCTGGCACCAGTGCGGGTCCCAGTCCACCGTGCATCGTCAGGCCGTGGCAAGAGCCACAATCCTGGATCAGAACATTGCGTAGCTCCTGTTGGCGATCACCGGAAAGTTGATCGCTTGCGGCAAGTGGAGCCGCAACCATGAGGCTAAGCGCGAGCCAGGTTAAACGAGTCATATGCCACGACCCTCTCGTCTTGCTGGTAGTCAGACTGAAACCAGTCGAGCTCATCGCTGAGCGTAACAACCTCGCCAATGATTGTGGTGACTGGTGATTTCAATCCCGCGGTGACTACCGCTTCGGCCAGGTCCGATAAAGTCGCAATGACTTTCTGTTGGTGCGCGGTCGTGCCGCCGTGCACCGCGGCGGCTGGTGTCGATGCGGGCAGGCCCGCACGCACGAGTTCGACACAGATTGTCTGCAGGTTCGCGAGTCCCATGTAAATCACCAGGGTGCAGTCCGGGTCGGCCACCTTGTTCCAGTCGATATCCAGGGTTTCATCGTTCATTTGATGTCCGGTGATAAAGCGCACCCCATGATTGAGACCGCGATGCGTCAGTGGGATGCCGCTATAGCTGCTGCAGCCCGCTGCGGCGGTAACCCCGGGGACAACTTCGAAAGGGATGCCGTGTTGACGCAATACCAGGGCCTCTTCGCCACCGCGCCCGAAGATATACGGATCCCCACCTTTCAGGCGCACCACGCGTCGACCCGAGAGTGACAGGCTGACGATGATTTCATTGATTTGATCCTGCGGCACGCAGTGTTTTCCGGGGGACTTACCGACCGAGATCTGGCTTACCCCGTGCGGAATCAGGTTCAGTATTTCGGCGCTGACCAGGCGGTCGAAAACCACTACGTCGGCCTGCTGTATCAATCTCAGCGCTTTTACGGTGAGTAATTCGGGGTCCCCGGGGCCGGAGCCTACCAGTGAAACAAAGCCTTTAGTCGTCATAGATGGTACCTGTCGCTGTGGCCTGGTTTTCAGGGCCTTTACGTGTTTGTTTTACCTGTTATCGAGGCTGCGAATCGATGGCATCATTATTGATAGAGGGCCTTTTTTTGTATTTGATAAATGTCAACCACAGGCGCAGGGTGCTATGGTTTGAATCCCAGTTGTTGCGATGCCAGATTCCCGCTGAAGCGGGTATGACGTTTTATTGTGTGGTAGAGTGAGAGCCTGAAGCCTGATTTCTTTGCAAGCCCGGGTTTTCAAAGAAATGGTTTATGGGGAAAAACTTTATAAAAATCAATAAGATTGCCTCCCATAATAAATGACTTCGCGCAGTATCTTTAAGGTAATTCGGCAATTTAAGCCTGATATGGGGAGATCGCGATGCTGAAAAAAACACTTCTACCAACCATTCTGCTAATACTGGCCTATGGATTCTGGGTAAGCCCTGACTTCAAGGAAATCGCTGCCGGTGTTTCGATATTTTTATTTGGCATGCTCTTCCTCGAAGATGGATTCAAGGCTTTTACCGGCGGCGTGCTGGAAAAGCTGTTACAGAAAACCACCAATAAAACCTGGAAGAGCCTGTTATTTGGGGTTGTGTCCACGTCGATCATGCAATCAAGCTCGCTGGTGTCGGTCATCACCATTTCCTTCATCAGTGCCGGGCTGGTTACGCTGGTTGCCGGGATCGGAATTATTTTCGGTGCCAACATCGGCACTACGACCGGCGCCTGGCTGGTCGCCGCCTTCGGACTCAAGGTAAAAATCTCCGCTTATGCTATGCCGATGCTGGTGTTCGGCATTGTTTTGTCGTTCCAGAAGTCCAAGTACCTAAAGGGTGCGGGTGCCGTCCTCGCCGGACTGGGATTCCTGTTTCTGGGCATTCATTACATGAAGGAAGGATTCGAAGCGTTTAAAGACAGCTTCGACCTGGCTTCACTGGCGGTAGCGGGTTATCCCGGATTATTCCTGTTTGCCGCGATCGGTGCCGCGGCGACTGTAGTCATGCAATCCAGCCACGCCACGCTGGTGCTGATTCTAACGGCATTGGCGGCATCACAGATAACCTATGATAATGGCCTTGCGCTTGCCATCGGCGCCAACGTCGGCACGACGATAACCGCCATCATCGGAGCACTGAGCGCCAATGTTGAAGGCAAACGGCTGGCGGGTGCGCACCTGATATTCAATGTCGTCACCGGTGTTGTCGCAATCGCTTTCATCAGCCAGTTTATCTGGGCGGTCGATGTCGTCAGCAACAGCGTGGGCATAGCCGACGACAATTACACGATGAAACTGGCGGTATTTCATACCTTGTTCAATCTCGCGGGTGTTCTGATAATGGTTCCCCTGATCCATCGGTTGTCGAATTTTCTGATCAAGTCTCTCCCCGAAAAAGCGAAGGATCTTGCCGAACCCCTGTACCTCAGCGAAGCAGCGATCGAGTTCCCCGAAACCGTGCTGAAGTCACTGAAGAAGGAGGTCTGGCACCTGTTCGATTCAGCCTTCGAGCTCATGGCCCACGGGATCAATCTGCATCGAACCGAGATACTGACCTCCGAGGACCTTGAAAAAACTATCGATAATGACAGGGAAGTGCACGAATTTGATTTGGACGAGTTATACGAGAGCAAGGTCAAAGTCCTGTACAGCGCGATCGTGGATTTCATTTCAAACGCTCAGGCGCACATGTCCAGCGATTTTTCCGAGGAAATGTACCGTCTGCGCAGGGCCGCGGGTGAAATCGTCGAATGCGTCAAGCACATTAAGCATTTGCGCAAGAACACAACCAAGTACATGCTTTCCGACAATGAACATATTCGCGACGAATACAACAAACTCAGGTACCAGATCGCGATGATTCTGCGGGAAATTTATCGCCTGCGCGGTGAAGAAGATATTGATCATGCGATTGCGATATTGGAGATGGACGAGCTTAAGGCGGAAGTACAGTCTGCGCACGCGGATCTTGACGTACGGATCACTGAGATACTGAGAGATGATCGGATTACGCCGATTATGGCAACCTCGCTGCTCAATGACTTCAATTACGTGGACGAAACTTCGCGCCATCTGCTCGACACGGCCCAGGCGCTACTGTTCTCGCACTCCGATCTCGTGGCTGAAGCGGCTCAGGAAGTCGTGCTGGATGAAGACGAAATTGAAAAAGCATCCGCTGCCTGAGCGCGGTTGAGAAACGGCCGATATATTTCGCGGCGCAATCCTAAATTAACGAGGGGTACGAATGAAATTCTCTGAGCTGGTTGAAAAGGCTGAAAAACTTGTCGGTAAACATGAGAAGGGTAAACGGATCAAACCCAAGAAACTGGGTAAGCTACAGCAATTGCTAAGCGATAAAAAATCTCGCTACGAGGCGAAACTTGCCGCAACCGATGATCCCGGAAAACGTCAAAAACTCGAAACACGATTAAGGGTTGTCAGCGCACAGCTGGAAAAATCACGGCAGTTACAGGCAGCCGACTGACCGTATCGGAGCGGTCACTTTTACACCTCCTTGATGGATTAGCGGTCTTCACGTCTTACGGCGACGAATTCGATGCTTAAGCGAATCCTGGTGGATTCCACTCATCCATCATCTTCTGACGGGCAGCATCGAGGCGCTCGGACATTAGCGCCGCGAAACGCTTGAATAATTCGTAGCCGAATCTCGAGTCTTCCTCGCAACGCGCCAATATGGCGCTGCCATCGAACTCGAGTAAATCGGAATCTTCTAACGCGCGCGCCTGGAAACTCCAACGGTATGGTGGTATCAGCCAGGACCAGCCGAGTATTTGGTCCTCGACAAGGGTCTGTATATCAAGCGTCGGCCCCATCAATGCCGGTACTTGCACAGATACCTGCCCTTTGCGCAATAAATAGAATTTATCCGCAGGCTTTCCATGCTGAAACAAGACGTCACCCCTGTTAATCTGCAGCTCGGTTGCCGTGTCTGACAGGAACTCCACAAAGCTTTTATCCATTTCGGAAAAGAATGCATGGGTGGACAAGTAATCCTCAATTTCTTGCTTACTCATTTGTCTTGGCTCCATGTTTTAAATCAGGATGAGCAATTTAAGTCTTATTTCATTAGTTTTTATTGATCCCCGGCAATAACCGGATAATTAATTAAAAGCATAAAACAGGGAATATGTTTGCGTTATTTCACCGGTTTTCTGCGGTCCTATGATTGGCCATCGCGAGAATATGGCGGGTGAATTCCAGTCGATAACTTTCTCCGTAGCCCACGCCGGCAACACGCTTACCGGCGAGGCACTTCGGCCTGAAACGTACGCACAAATAAATAACAAAATCAATCTAGCCTGACTCCTTTTTTATTCCCTCGGGTAAGAAACTGCGGGCATCGGCCAGCATTGCAGCGGATACCGGCAGGTCGACCATTGTGTGCAAACCAGGCGCCGCACTTAGCACCCGCGGGATAGTGTTTACCGCGAGCGCCATGGTTGCCTGTCCACCCGGAATTTCAGGGTTGCCGGCAAGATTTAAGTGTGGCGAACCTAGTATTTCGATACTGTCACCGGTCTGAATACCTTCAAGTTGCGGCTCAACCTGTTGTGGGTGATCAAGTGTAATCACCGGTATGCCACCCACGTATGCTATTGCCTTGTGGTGACAACCAGCCACCTGGCCTGGCTCGACGGTGACGGAGGACGTGGCGCGTCTTACCTGCGAGACGATCGGCTCACGCGATTCTTCGATGCGCTCAATCTCCCAACCGACGGCCCTGGCAATCATGTGCATCGATTCGACAAAGCCGACATGTCCGATGATGGTGCCATTTTGCAAACCCGAGTTAAACGCGTCCGGCGTCAGGCCCACACCCTGGCTCGTCAGCACCGATGGACCGTAAGGAGAGAGATCATTCACGCGCCTGGCCGTGATTGTATGGATATCGGCGCACACCCCGGTCAAGGTAATGACCAGTAAATCGAGTACAAAACCGGGATTCGCGCCGGTACCGAGTATCGATACCCCGTGGCTGACAGCCTCCCAGTGCAACGAATCAGCAAGCGCTGGAAATTTATGCTGGGGATACACCATCTCATCGGCAATGGAGATGACGTTAATGCCGTGTTGTACCAGGATGGATATTTCGCCGGCGGCATCGGTGGCACGCGAGCAGGTCGCCTGGATGGCTATCTCGGGCCGTGTTTCCTCGATGACCTTGTCAAGGTCAGCGTTTATCGGTATTCCAATCGCCCGATCGAGCCCAATAACCTCGCCAAGATCCATACCAGCTCGATGAGCCCTTTCGCCAAAGGCACCAACCAGCTCCAGGCCGGGCTTGGCAAGCACCATGCGGGCTATTCCTGATCCCATTTGCCCGGTACCTAAAATCAGGACTCGGATAGAATCTCGCATACAATTTCAATTTTACCAGTACATGACTATCTTGTAACCGTAAAAGAAATTTTGCTTGACGATCATCAATTCCGTTCGATTCAAAACAGGCCAAATTCATTTTGGCAGAGCGAAGCCTTGCCAGTTACGTGGTGGATGCAAACATTGGAGTCGAACAGGAATAGTGTTAACGCTATGGGTCGATAATCGCCAGGTCACTCAAGGATGTGCAGGATATAAACCTGCTGCAACTAAAAACGGTTCGCCGGCCACTACGGGTTTTGCTAGAAAGAAAAATCTGAACCGGGCAGGGTGTCGTATGGCTCTCCCGAGATGGAAGCCAGGAACAAAACCATTGGATTAGGTTCGGTTCCTGCAGTAACAACCTGGGAGTACCGGAACAGGAAATAGATGAGCGCTGTGCCGAATAACCAGATGGCGACCTGGATGGGGACGACCGAAACTAAATCAGTTTGAAAGATTGAAGCAAACATGGTCGGGACAGGTTATAGCAAGCGCTGACAGCTAACAGCGACATATGTCACAAATCCATTATGAAAAAAGTGGGGTACGAGAGTCGAACTCGTGACCTTCAGCAACGGACGCTTGTCGCCTTTAGGAAATTTCCTGGTCACGATGTCTGACTAACGAGGAAGGCGATTGCCTTTTCCACATTGATACCAAAATCATTGAAGATTACTTCGCGATCAGGGTTAATCAGGATCATCCATGGTGTACCTCCCGTACGATAGTCCACCATGGTCTTTGGATTGCCACTTTCCGGGCCTGGGTCATGACCCATCGGCATGCGGAGATCATACTGCAGCTGAATTTCGCGAACCTTATCGATTGTATTGGTATAGCGCCCTTCAAACACCGTTTGTATTCCGGCGAAAGCAATTTCAGGGTTCCCCGCTAGTGCATCGGATATTTGTTTGAGTGCCGGAAATCCATGTGAATGGCACCCGGGACACCAGCTTTGAAAGCATTTCAGGAACACCCATTTACCTTCATGCTCGGCTAATGTGAAAGTTGCCGGACCGCCATTTTCATCAATCCAGTAGTCGATCTGCAGTTCGGGTGCAATTTGTCCCGTAATTCCATAATTTGAAGTTGCAGCCATAACGAAATTTGAGCTGGGTAACACCATTGAGCCAAAAGCAATCGCTCCTGATTTTAATACACTGCGCCGAGTAATCATGTCGGTAGATTTACTATTGTTCATTCTTATGATGACCGGCAGACCTGGCGAATAGTTCACATTTTAAATTAACCTGGCAGTAAACTTATCGCGGATACGTACCAGGATATGTTTATTGTTAGTTGAATGCCGACACGCGGGATCTAACCTTGGAATTTGAGGTTAACTGTCACCATAATTGCTAAAGTTCACGGCGCTGGAAAACCAACAAGGTGGTTACTAATGGCAGGATTATCCAGGCCAGCATGGAGCTGATCAACAAGGTGCCGCTCAGGCCTGCTTCACTGGCGACACCGGCTATACCCGCGGCTTCGCTGATCCCTTCGAACAGGCTCAGGTTGAGGACGCGGTAACTATCGGTCGGATTAGCCAGCATCAACATCGAAAACAGTTGCTGACCTATCTGTTGCTCCTCATCCATCGTCAATACGCCAAACAGCAGTAAATCGTACAATACGACAAATACCAGCCACAGTCCTATGGCTGCACCGGCTGCGGTTGCTCTTTCCCTGACAGTTACGCTGACCAGGTATCCCATCGCGACAAACACCGCCCCCAGCACCAGTGAACTGGCCATCATCGTGGCATACGCCTGCCAACCTTCTGTGCCGCTACCGCTGACCAGGGTCAGGGCGACGATGGTGCCTCCATAACCCACCACAATAGCAATCGACAATATCATTACGTGCCCCAGAAACTTGCCCATGATGATCTGCCAACGCGTCACCGGGTAAGCCAGCAGTAGCATCATGGTGCCGCGCTCGAACTCTCCGACCAGGGCATCGTACGACAACATCAGCGCAATCAGCGGAATCAGGTAAACGCTCAAACTGGCGAGGCTGATAACGCTGATATCGAGCTCGCTGACCCGTACCGAGCCGGTTGGCGCCGAACCCAGTACTGACAGCACCAGTGCCAGTATGCCCAGCACAATGATGGCCGCGGCAACCCAGCGGTTGCGAAAACCGTCACGCAACTCCTTTAATGCCAGTGTCCAGAGCATCTTCATGACAGTTCCCGATTCATGAAGTGGCTGTAAACCTCGTCGAGTTTGGGTGGTTTGATCTGTAAGTCATCAACCAGGTCGCCGAGCTCGCCGATACGACGAACCAATGACATTTTATCGCCGTTGAAACATGAAACACTAAGCGTTGTATCGCTGATAGCGCTGATATTGATTTCGGAACCGAGGCGTTCGGCGACACTGCCGGCAAGACCTGGCGCAACCGCTATCTTTAAACGTACCGGCAGCGCCGCTTGCAGATAAAGCTCGTCGAGCGTACCGCTTGCAATCACGACACCGGATTTCATGATAATGAATCGATTCGCCCTGGCCTCTACTTCGCTGAGCGCATGCGACGAAATAAGCGAAGTTGCACCGGCTTCATGCAAGCCTTCGATTAATTCGTAAAACTGGTGGCGCAAACCGGGGTCGAGGCCGGTGGTGGGCTCATCGAGGAACAGTAGCCGCGGATTTCCCAACATCGCCTGCGCCAGGCCCAGCCGTTGGCGCATGCCTTTCGAATAGGTGCCGACACGCCGTTTGGCTGCATCGGCAAGCCCGACGGTCTCCAGCAGTTGCTCATAATCGACAACGGATACCCCTTTCAGCCGGGCAAAAAATGCCAGTACTTCGCGCCCGCTCATGGCCTCGTAAAGTGCCACGCTTTCGGGTAGATATCCCAGGTTCTTGTGCTGTGCCACCGCTTTGCCGAAGGCCGGATTTCCACCGAGTACCTCGACACTGCCGGAAGTGGGTCGGGTAAGTCCCAGCATCAGCTTCATTAACGTGGTTTTACCGGCGCCATTATGTCCGACCAGCACAACGCACTCGCCTGACTGGATGTTAAAGCTCACGTCGGACACCACGGTTTCTCTGCCGTAGGACTTGCTGACGGCATCCAGTGACACAACCGGTTGATTCGTTAGCTGCGTCATCGCTTTAATAACCCGGTTCTGCAAGCCTGGCGAGATCGAGCGTATCGTCGTTCGACCTTTGCCGGGGCGCCGCTGGCGACATCAGCGGTTTGCTGTCGGTGACTCCGCCCGGATGCAGCGTGGGAAATTCCGATTGCACCCATTTCAGTAACTGCATGGAAGGACTGTTCAACAGTAATTTGGCGAGCGGGTGACGCCAGACAATCTGATCCACCAGGTCGTTGGGCTTGTATATCTGGTCGGCGATGCCGTCGCTATCGATATCGAACGCGGCATTGTCGCTCCAGTAGTTGCCGCGGCCGTCTTTCGACCACTCGATGTAACGGGTGCCGACATATTTCACCTGGGTGCGGTTATCGATAAAGGCATTGCCGTGGATTTCATTCTTTTCGGAGCCGGCGGTGAAATGAATACCGATCTGACACTCTTCGAACGAGTTGTCGCTGATCTGGTTGAAGTTGGCGTTATAAATAAACACGCATTTCTCGGCGCCGACGACCCGGTTGCCCGCTATTACCGAATAATTCGCGGCGTTGAAAAACAGGCCGCGCTCGGTGTCGCCCGAAGAGTAGTTGTTCTTAGCGGTGATGCGATCTGAAAACATGATCGCAAAACCGACGTGATTGTTGATCGAAATGTTGTTGCTGACCTCGCTATCGTGAGCGTACATGTAATGTATCGCGAAACGTAAGTCAGACATATGGTTGCCGCTGAAAACATTATCGCGGCTGCCGTTGACGAAGATACCGTCGCGGCCATAGCGGATCACGTTGTCCTTGATAACAGAACCAGGTGTATTCCATAGGTAAACCCCGTTACCGCGATCATTCATGCGATGAAACTGGCTGCCGACAATCACGTTGTTGCGCACCACCGCGGCGTCCGGACCCTTTAAGTACACGCCGATCAGGTTATCCTGCAAGTGATTATTGTGAATAAGCGCGCGATCACCTTTGTCGGTGATAAAAATCCCGCTGTTTTCGTCTTCTGCCACCTCGCCCGAATGGCGAATGTTTAATCCACTAATCGTCACGTCGGGCACCGATACAAGAATGACATGCGACGAACCTTCACCATCGACGATGCTGGTACCATCATCGGTGCCCGACAAGGTCAGGCTACGGTGGACATCGATCGACCCGGTATAAGTGCCCGCCGCCAGTTGCAGGGTATCGCCGTCGCTGGCCGTATCGATGGCGATTTGCAGGGTTCCCTTACCCGGTTGCACCTGCCATTCCTTTGCATATACCGCAAACGCTTGTAACAACAGGCAAAAAAGCAGTGCGCCAGCCAACCCGCGGACTACCCGCGGGGCGACTGGCGTACAAGTTTTGAGCCGTCGTGATATCACGCAGGACCTAGGCCGGTTCGACCAGCATCCGGCCGCGCATTTCCATATGCAGGGCGTGACAGAACCACTGGCAGTAGAACCAGTGAACACCGGGACGATCGGCGGTAAAGGTAATCGATGATGTTGCCTGCGGTCCTATTTCCATCGCCAGGCCATAATTGGCCATGGTGATACCGTGGGTCAGGTCATCAATCGCATCGTTGTTACTGACGATGAGCGTGACTTCATCACCCTGTTTAACGGAAAATTTCTCCATGCTGAAGCTGGGCGCGATCGACCACATGTAGACGCGAACTTTTTTACCATCCCGCACTATCTTGGAATCAGTGCCCAACACGATACCGTCTTTCTTTGCCTGCGCGCTGCATTCGGCCCAGAAAGAATCTCCCTTGGTCCAGGTTGAATCCGGGTTTACGATATCGGCGCGCACGATGATGCAGTCATGCGGCTCGGCATAGGTCGGGCCGTCGTGCACCAGTTGCAGCTTGTCACCGGTAATATCAATCAATTGCTCGTTCTCCGGTTTCACGGGACCAACATTGATATAACGGTCCTTGGAGAACTTGTTGAGAGAAACCAGCCACTTGCCGTCAGCCTCCTTGGTTTCACCCATGCTGGTATGGTTATGTCCCGGCTGGTAATGCACATCGAGCTTGTCGAGAATCGGATTGACATTCTTGCCATTATAAGCATCGATGGCTTTTTGAATATTCCATTTCACCGCCTGGCTATCCAGAAACAGCGTGGTGTAAGCATTGCCCTTGCCGTCGAATGCAGTATGTAGCGGGCCCAGTCCCAGTTCGGGTTCGGCAACCACCGTATCGCGGGGTTTGATCTTGTCCGCGAACAGGTCCGGTAATTTCCTGACATCGATAACCGTTACCGTGGGTGACAACTTGCCGTTGATGACGACATGCTTGCCATCCGGCGCAGTATTACAACCATGCGGACTGTTAGGGATTGGAATGTAGCGGGTGTATTTCGATCCCTTTCGTCCATCGAGCACCGGCACACCACTGATTTCCTTAAAGTCTCCGGCCTTGACCCCGGCTTCGATCGCTTTAAGGTCGAACACCACCGCCCAGTCACGTTCGCTGGCGATCATGCCGCCCAGGCTGACGGCTTCCTCGCTGTTGTAACAGGTCGAGAAGGCATAAAGTCCCTGGTAATCGGCATCGCAGTTGTCGAGGTTTCCATCGACTATCACCTGCCATGCCACCTTCATTTCATCACCATCAACCGCGGTAAAGATCGCATGATATTTTTCCGGATCGTCGAGGACGCTGCCGTCATTGGGTATCGGAATGCGATGCTCACCGTTGGCGAAGACATAGCCGGTGCGCGGATACTTTTGTGGCCGCAAGCCATGGATGTCGGCAGCGTTCGGAATTTCAATCATCTTGTCGCACTTCATGATATCGCAACGTACCCGGGCTACCCGGGTATTAGCCTTGTCGTTCATGAACAGGTAACGACCGTCATAAGTGCCTTCGGTAAATGACATGTGGGGGTGATGCAGATCCCCGTTGGTCCAGACACCGCCGCGTCCACCTGAATCCAGGTACTCCCTGGTTTCGGGCAGCATGCCGTCGCGCATGATCTTGCGGCTTTCGTTAGTCGAACCCCAGCCCGATGCGCTGCAGCGGTTGAAGACCGGCACCCGCATTAATTCACGCATCGACGGCAGGCCCAGAATACGTAACTCACCCGCCTGGCCGCTACTCCAGAAACCGTAGTACTCATCCAGGTCTCCTGGTGCGACTTCAGCCTTGCTTCCGACCGCAGCTTTAGCAGTTTCGGGTTTCATGGCCGCGAGTCCCGCCATCGCGCCCACGCCAGCAAGTGCTGTCAGTTTTACCGAGCCACCCAGCACGTCGCGCCGGGTCAGGCCTTCTTTATCTGATTTATCTCGTACTTTTTTCATTTTACTTACCTCATAAAGGATGCCCGCTGTGCTGCGGGCGGATTAAACAAACCCCCCATCTATCATGGGGTGTAACCTGTGCCGAGCCTTGCGAAGCGCATCTCCAGGCATTGGAATGCCTGAACCAAAATACCCGCTACAAAGCTCGTTTATATCAATTCGATTTCTGCTCCGTCTTCATCTGTGGACTCCCCTAAAGTGCAAAATCCTGGATACCGTCGGGCTTTTTGTACAAGGCCTCACGGCGTTCGCGTTTAAGTCGCTTTTGTATCAACACCGGGCAGACGTGATCATCTGAATAAACCACCTGGCAGTGCAGGCAAAAAAGACATTCATTGACATTGATATTGCCTTCCGGATGAATCGCCTGAACCATGCATTCGTTGGCACATCGCTGGCAGGGGCTACCGCATTCCTTGTAGCGTTTAAGCCACGAGAACATGCGTATTCTGCCCGGGATAGCCAGCGCCGCACCCAATGGGCACAGGTAACGGCAGTAAAAACGTTCGATAAAAATACCGGGTATCAATACCGCCAGCGCGAACAAAACGTAGGGCCATTCACGCATGAATTTCAAAATAATCGCGGTCTTGAACGGTTCGACTTCTGCGAGGCGCTCGGACCATTCCAGCGAGTACAGCGACAACCCGAACAACAATAGAAATATCAGGTACTTGATGGTCCAGACGCGCTCATGTATCGCCCACGGCACCGCGACCTGTTTTACTTTCAGTAGCTTGGCGATCCGGTTAATCAACTCCTGCAATGCGCCAAAGGGACATAACCACCCGCAATAAGGTCCGCGCCCCCAGAACAGCAATGCAGCGGCAACCGCGGCCCATAAAATGAAAATCAGCGGCTCCATCAGGAAATACTCCCAGTCAAAACCACTCACCAGGGCATTAAACATAAACAGGATATTGACAACCGACAGCTGGGCGTTGAAATACCAGCCGATGCCGAACAGCGTAAAGACGAGAAAACCGATTCGAACCCGGTCCACGACTTTTGGGCGTTTGACCAGCCAGTCCTGGAAAAAAAAGACAAAGGTAAGCACTGCCAGCGCCAGGCCGAGCACCACGATTTCCGCAATCTTGAGCTGCCACATCTTTTTCCAGATCGGCTCGGCTCCCTGGGTGCGAGCCATTGATGTAGTTTCCAGCTCGGCCGGAGTTTCAACTTCGGTGAAATTAAGGTATTTATCTGACGGGCTGTAACCAAGATCGAAGGTCAGAAAAACCTTTTCTGTCGGGCCGATGTTACGACCTACCAGTAACTCCAGTTTCCAGGGGGCGGCCGCATCGAATTTCAGGTCAGCCGGCGTTCTGAACAGGTCCACCTCTTTTAGTTCGGGCGCCCCCGCGGCTGCCAGGCGACGCAGGCGCTTATGATTTTTGTCATGGAAACGGATGGACGTGTCACCCTGAACGATCTGGAAACGATCGAAGATCCCACCGCGTACGTAACCGGAACCCTTGAACGAGTAGCGGCCATCACCTGCCAACAAAATGGCTTGCTCACCGGGGTTCAATTTTTTGGTCAGGTTACGGTACTCGTTTTCACCCAGCAGGCTGCGGCCAATGCTGGGTATGGACGCGACCGCGGCATACAGCTCGATGAAAATCTCAGTGGGCTCGCCTTCCTCGGGAAATTCGAGTGCAAGGGGCTCACCTGAATTTGCAAAGGCCTGATTGATTTGCCCAAGACTGATTTTCAGTCGAGTTACCGATCCATCGCTGACCAGGCCCGTCCAGTCTTCGACATCACTAATGTCCATATTCACCGATGCTACCGGCCCGGCCTGTTTTATCTCGGCCCTGAGCCCGGACAATCCAAAATTTCGGGCTACCTTGATTGCACTGCGTAAAATCGTGTCGTCCATTACCATTACCGTCACCGTGGCACCGGTGACGATGTCGACATCGTGATCCTGTGTGCCCCGCACCAGTTTGCCGACGTCGAGCCCCTGGTAATCATCGAGCACGGCGACGATGCGCTTCTCGGGGATGCCAATCAACACGATGGGTTCGTGATGCTCAACCAGCAGGACTTTTTGAATAATGCCTTGCATATCGATGGCAACCAGTTGATGAATCGGTTTACCCGAGTAACCGGTGGTATTCATGTAATCCGAGGTCAAGAACACAAAACCGAGCTGCTCTCCCTTCCTGTAAGCGGGCGCCACCGGTGGTTCACCGGTAACCGATCCGAGCCTGTCCGCGCCCGGAAATATTTCCGCAGGGTTGATCGCGTCGACAAAACGCGGCAATTCCGGACCAGCACGAGCCACGCCAACGCATGACAGGTATTGAATCAGCAACAACGCACAAGCCAGGACGACAAGCGTGCGTCTACCGATGTTTGGCACCCTCATCCCGGCGTGTATGCCGTTCAAACGCGACGGGATAGTCAGAGCGAATTGATAATTCAATGAGTAAAGGTCGAGTTTTATTAGATGGCACCATTGTGCGGGCGACCCGGGACATGTCATATGACTTATATCAACTAAGCATCCGGTCGCAAGTAAGACAATAGGCATCCTGGAGGATCACTAAACATGCAATCAACCAAGGTCAAAACCACGGGTGACCTGATGTCCATCGCGCTACAGGCAGAACGTGAAGCCATCCGGCGTTATTCCAGGCTTGCCGAAAATATGCGTGAGGCCGGCAATGAGTCAGCCGCCGCCCTGTTTGAGCGCATGGTCACCGAGGAGCAGGAGCATGAACGTCTACTGCTGGAATGGATGGCAAAGGAATCAATAGTCCCGAATCCCGACATTGGTCCCATCCGTTGGCGCGATCCAAACGTTTCGACCACCTATAACGAGGAGGCACGAGATCCCCGTTACAGCACTCCATACAAGGCACTTGCGTTTGCCGTTAACAACGAAGAAAACGCGTTTCGCTTCTATACCCACGTGGCGGCTGAATCGGACAACGAAGCGGTAAGCAAGTACGCTGAAATCCTGGCTCGCGAGGAACTGGGGCACGCCGCATTACTCAGAGCTGAGCGACGACTCGCATTTCACGCAGAACGTGACGCTAGCCTGACAGGACCCGTGCCCGATCCCAGTACCATCCATAGTGAAGCGGAGCTGTTGGCAATAGCGATTCGTCTCGATCGTTGCCTTGCAGATGCGATGAGCGAGATCATTACAGGCCCTCCTGAACTAACCACCCTGATCCAGAAAACACAGCAGCAGATTATTGATAATGAAAAAGCCCTTAACCGCATAATGCCTAATACTAAGGAATTGCCGACTGACGACATCTCAATGAGCCTCGTCCAACTCGATTCAAGCGACCCGGATATCGAAGGGGAGTCTGCCAGCCTGGACCTGGAGCTACAGCGACTCAGCGGTTTTTGTGATCGCAGTTTTGCCTTCTACGATGCAATTGTCGAAAGCACGACCGAGGAATCCATTATGCGAGCGGCGCAAAGATTGACTTCGACAGCGCTTGATCGAATAGGAATTTTGAAGCAGGTTATCGGGAATGAACACGCATCCCGGGAAACTTAAATTAAGGTATTCTTGCGCTCAATCCTTTTCCGGGATGCATGGTTACGAGGTTATGTTTTTCTCCAATCGCTACCAGCAGCTTTCAATCACACGAAAGCAGGTATAATCTCGCAGGTATCATGAAGGCAGGTTAGAGGCAGCTGTGAAACTTGTAATTTGGTGCATCGTGGCTCTGTTATTGTCGATGACAAGTGGTGCTTTCGCCAGCGATATCAACCTGTTGATCAAGCGTGCGAACCGTTTTTTCGAACCCTTGCCCGATGCCATGCCGGGTGCGGAAAACGATACTCCGGAACGTATTGCACTCGGTAAGCAACTCTTTTTTGAAAAACGCCTGTCCATTAATGACAACCAGTCATGCGCTTCCTGCCATCGACTCGATGAAGGTTTTGCCGGCGTCGATAATCTGGCTACTTCTCCCGGGGCACGAGGCGAGCAGGGTACCCGCAACAGCCCGACCGTGCTAAATGCTGGCTGGCAGGACGCCCAGTTTTGGGATGGTCGTGCCGAAAACCTGGTGGAACAGGCCAAGCAGCCAATTCTGAATCCGATCGAAATGGGTATGCCGGATGAAATAACAGTCGAAGCGAAAATCCGTGGCATCGACGAATACCAAAAAACTTTTGCCAGTGCATTTCCAGGCGACGAACCCGCGATTACTTACCAAAATATTGCGGAAGCCATCGCGGCATTTGAGCGTACCCTGATTACGCCTGGCCGATTCGATGAATTTTTAAATGGCGATAGTGCGGCTTTGAACGAGGTAGAGCGGCAAGGGTTACAAACCTTTCTCAAGCTCGATTGCGATTCTTGTCATGATGGAGTGCTGCTTGGAGGTGAAACCTACGAACCGCTCGGCAAGGAGCATGCTTACGAAAACCAGGCCGACCAGGGTATTTACGAACTCACCGGGGACGAAGACGATCGCATGTTTTTCAAGGTCGCGCCGCTGCGTAACGTTGCCCTGACTGCGCCCTATTTTCACGATGGCAAAATCGCCACGCTCGATGAAGCGGTGCGAGAAATGGGCAAACTGCAGCTGGACCAGGAACTCAGTGACCAGCAGGTGAGTGATATAACGGCTTTTCTAAAGACCTTGACGGACAAAAACAGGGAACAGTATCTGAAATAAAAGGCCGCTTGGCATGGCCGACGGTCGCCAACTGGACCTGCTATTTTTAATTTGATCGATTTGACATAGGTCAAAGCCTGTTGAACCGCAGGGGCGCACCCTGATGTTATCTGCGGGCGACTCCTGAGATGACAGGCAATTCGTCGTTTACCTGCTGTATCTTGCTTTGAGTTGATTTGGTCGCTACCAGAATAGCGTCTAAATCCAGGCAGCCAGGAGGTCGTCATGAGCATTCCCAGAGCCGGTTTAATTTTCCTATGTACTTTCTTATTTACACCGATTTTATCAGCGGCTGATCTCGAAGCTGGTCAGCAACGGGCCAGTGCCTGCTTCGGCTGTCACGGAGTGGATGGCATCAGCCTCAATCCCAAGTATCCAAATCTTGCGGGCCAAAGTACCGAGTACCTGGTTAAACAGCTCAATGCCTTCCGCTCGGGCAGTCGCAACGATTCCGTAATGTCGCCGATGGCGGTTTTGATGAGCGATGCCGATGTCGAGAACGTGTCTGCTTATTTCGCAAGTCTCGGAATTGGATCCCAGGATCCATTGTCGACCGGCGGTGAGCGAGAAGAAATCACCGCGGTAGCTGAAAAGATCATGGCCGCGGTCGAAGCCATGTATCAGGGCGCCGCATCCGGTGTACCTACGCCTCCTGTTGAGGCTGCTGCAAAGAACCAGATACAGCTCACCGAAGCCGAATCGGAGCGTGCGCGCGGAATTTACTTTCAACGTTGCGCAGGATGTCATGGTGTGTTGCGTAAGGGTGCCACTGGTAAACCGTTGACGACTGATATCACCCAGAAGGTGGGTACCAGTTATCTCGAGACGTTTATCAAGTACGGGTCTCCGGCAGGCATGCCGAACTGGGGTACGTCGGGGCTGTTAAACGATCAGGATGTCAACCTGATGGCACGTTACCTGCAGGTCGAGCCGCCGGTCCCACCCGAGTGGGGGATGAACGAAATGAAGGGCGCCTGGGCGGTGAGAATTCCACCGGAAAAAAGGCCGAGCAAACAGGAGAATGACTACAACCTTGATAATATTGTTTCGGTTACCCTGAGAGACGCGGGCCAAATCGCATTGATCGATGGCGATAGCAAGGAATTTATTGCCGTTATCGATACCGGTTATGCCGTGCATATTTCGCGTATGTCAGCGTCGGGACGATATTTATACGTGATTGGCCGGGACGCAAAAATCAACTTGATCGATCTGTGGATGAAGCAGCCAGACACGGTAGCTGAAATTAAGATCGGTCTCGAAGCGCGTTCCGTGGAAACTTCCAAGTACAAGGGCTACGAAGACAAGTTTGCTATCGGCGGTGCTTACTGGCCGCCACAGTTCGTCGTCATGGATGGCAACACGCTGGAACCAAAAAAAATCATTTCTACCCGTGGACTAACGGTAGACACCTCGGAGTATCATCCTGAGCCCAGGGTTGCGGCTATTGTCGCATCGCACGAACATCCGGAGTTCATCGTCAACGTCAAGGAAACGGGGAAGGTCAAGCTGGTTGATTATAGCGATTTGAATAATCTTACTATTACGACGATTGATGCAGCATTGTTTTTGCATGATGGCGGCTGGGAGCGCGACCGTCGCTACTTCATGTCGGCCGCAAACAAGTCGAACCAGATTGCGGTCATCGACTCGAAAGAGCGCAAGCTGGTCAAACTTGTTGACGTCGGCAAAATACCGCATCCCGGCAGGGGCGCTAATTTTATCGATCCCGAGTTTGGTCCGGTCTGGGCAACCAGTCATCTCGGTGATGCCACTATCTCGTTAATCAGTACTGACGTGAGCAAAGGCAAGGCCTGGCAGGTGGTGCGGACCCTGACCGGCCAGGGCGGCGGCTCGCTGTTTCTGAAGACACATCCGAAATCAGACAACCTGTGGGTAGATACACCGCTGAATCCGGATCCGGGTATCTCGCAATCGATCGCTGTTTTCGATATCAAAAACCTGGCTAAAGGTTACCAGCGGATTCCAATCGCCGAATGGGCGGATATCGGTGAAGGGCCGTTACGCGTGGTACAGCCCGAGTACAACTTCAATGGTGATGAAGTCTGGTTTTCGGTGTGGAACGGCAAGGACCAGGAATCTGCCCTGGTCATCGTCGACGATAAGACCCGTAAACTCAAGCACGTCATAAAAGACAAGCGCCTGGTGACGCCGACCGGTAAGTTTACTGTCTATAACACCCAGCATGACGTTTACTAGATTGGAATTCGAGGGACAGTATACCTATCCTTTCTCTGAAAACAGGTTCCAGGTTAGCTCGCCGCGCTATTGAACTCGCCTATCATCCGATCCCAGGCCGGCACTACCTCCATAAGGCTGTTCCAGAATCCCGGGTCACGTCGGGCATCAAAGTCTGCCAACGATACACCTTGTTGCTCGACCCAGGTGTAGTAACCAAGATTAAACACCCGCTCCCGATTACGCAGGGTCATTTCCTCCATGTTATCGGTGGTAGTTGCCAACAGGTAGCGACCGTAACTTTCTGCGGCCGCCAGTTCGTCAAAGGTGCCACCAAAGTCGTCTGCGGTTGCCTTGGCGATCTCGGTGCCATACATTTCGGCGCCATCGGTTGCCACCGTCAGAACCACATCATCGGCGCCCAGTCCCATGTAGCGCGCCATTTTGATAGCACCGAGGACGTTGGCTATGGATGAAAGTCCCAGGTCGGCCAGCCCGTTGATAACATCTTGAGATATCCCGGTGCGTTTTGTCAAAAAGTCCCGGCCGACAGGTGTGTTAAACACCAGGTTCAACGCGTTCGATGCCTTGTCTGTAACAGCAACCACATAATCCGTATTCAACACGTTATGAATAAATGGCACATGCTTATCGCCGATGCCCTGGATGTTATGATCGCCATAGCCGTTGTTTAGAAGCGTCGGGCATTCGAGGGCCTCGACTACACAAATGTTCGTGCCAAGCTGTTGTTTCAGATAGTCCCCCGCAGCGAGTGTTCCACTGGAACCAGAGGCAGCCACGTAGGCACGTGCTTTCATTGTTCCGTTAGTATTAACGGCATTAAAGATACGCTCCAGGGCCGGCCCGGTTACAGCACGATGAGAGATGTAATTGCCAAACTCGTTAAACTGATTGAGGATTACGTTTTCAGTATCTTCAGCCATTACGTGGCAGGCGTCGTAGATTTCCTTGACGTTGCTTTCGGTGCCATAGGTTCGCACAATGTCGCTTTGGTCGGTTACCCAGTTTTCCAGCCACTCGAATCTTTCCCGGCTCATGCCTTCCGGCAGAATGGCAACGCTGCGGCACCCCAGAATGCGGGAAATAGCGACGCCACCCCGGCAGTAATTCCCCGTCGAAGGCCAGACCGCGCGATGATGGGTCGGATCAAACTGTCCAGTAATCAATCGTGGCACCAGACACCCGTAAGCGGCCAGGACTTTATGCGCACGGATCATTGGGAAACGATTGCCGATAGCTACAACAATTTTTGCATCAACACCGGTCAGCTCTGAAGGCAGAACGATATGTTCGGGCACATCGACCAGGCTTTTGCGATCAGCAGCGTTGTGCCAGTGCACACGAAAAAGGTTACGTGCATCCGGTGAGTCAGGATCAGCAGATTGTATATGGGACTCAATCTCGGCACGTGAAGAAACTGGATCGGCCAACTGGGAGATTGTCGGTAGTTTAATATTGGCTTGCTGAAAACGCTCAACAGCACGGTCATAGGCTTCACGGTTCACAATTTCGGTTTCTAATTTGATCGACATTATTTTGTATCGCGGCGGACTTAAATCCACTGCGCCTCTATTGGTTAAGTTCTAATTCTCGTTTATGAAAACATTCGTTCATTAGATGGGTCGAAAAAAGGACTCAGGCTAATCGTTGCTGCTATTGCCTTTCCTTCAACCATGACCTCGTAGCTCCCTGTTTCAAGGGTTTGTTTGTCTGTCGAACCCTCGGGCAAATTGACAAAACAAAGGCCAACGGCGGAACCGGTAGTGTAGCTGTATGCAGCCGATGTCACAAAACCTGCTACATGACCATCTCGCAAAACTGGTTCGTTGTGATAAAGCATGGGATCCGGGTCGTTAAGTTTTACGGAACAAAGATACGGACCAGACCTTTGCTCCCGCCTCTCCATGTATGCTTCCTTGCCAATAAAGGAAACTGGTTTCTTGGTCTTGCAAAGAAACTCGCAACCTAGCTGATGGGGTGCCTCGGTATAAGACATGTCGTGGCCCCAGTGCAGATAACCTTTTTCAATCCTCAGGGCGTTAAGCGCCTCGCCGCCAATCAGGCGGAGACCAAAGGCCTGTCCCTCATCCATGAGTATCTCGAAAACATGCTCTGCAAAATCCGGGGTAATAAAAATCTCCCATCCGAGTTCTCCTGAAAATGATATTCGCTGAGCCCATACCGCAGCATGCCCAATATGGAATTCTTTCCAGCTATTGAAGGGGAAAACCTCGTTCGACATATCAATGCCAGACACTTTTTCCATAAGATCGCGACTTTTCGGCCCCATGATGGACAGGATTGCATAAGCCGAAGTGACATCACGAAGCCTGACATCCTCGTCAACCTGGATATGGTCACGAAGACGAAAATAATCACGCCTGGTGCGCGCCATGGAACTCATGACCATAAAGCGGTCCTGCGCAAAACGAGCCACGGTCATGTCACTTTCAATTCCACCACGCTCGTTGAGCATCAGTGTGTATACAAGCCGCCCCGTATTCATCGCCATATTGTTCGTGCACAGCCGCTGAAGGAAGCTCTCGGCATCCTTCCCTTCGACCAAAAGCTTACCCAGCATCGAATAGTCAATCATGGCAACGGATTCGCGGGCCGCCTTTTGTTCTTCTTGTGCGTAACAGAACCAGTTTTGTCGGCCAAAGCTGTATTTAATCTTTGGTTCGACACCTTCCGGCGCAAACCAGGCCGGGCGTTCCCAACCCTGAACTTCTGCGAAGCAGGCCCTGTTTTCCTTCAAGGCATTGTAAAAAGGGGTCTTCCTGATGTTTCTCGCGGTGGCTCGCTGATAGTTCGGCCAATGCATGGCATAGGTTCGCGTCTGGGTCTCGGGGGTTCTCTGCTGCAGGTAAAGGTCGCGAGCCTGAAATTCTTCAATGCGAGCCGGATCCATATCGTTCAAATCATGTTGAGGAAATCCCTTCATAATCCACTGAGCCAGGGCACGCCCCGCGCCGGCTCCTGACTGGATACCTGTCGAGTTCACGCCCGCCAGAACAAAATAACCCTTCACATCGGGGGCCTCACCGAGAATGAAGTTACCATCGTAAGAGTAACTTTCCGGCCCATTGAAGAAGGTTCGGATTCCCGTTTCTTGCAATATAGGAACACGCTCCAGTGCCATTTCGAGAACATCCATAACGTCGTCTTCAACAAACGGCAACGAATCAAAGCAAAAATCTTCAGCAATGCCCTTCATGCCCCACGGTTTTACATGATTGTGGGCGAAGCCAAAGAGTAGTTTTCCGGCATCTTCCTTGAAGTAGGTAGAATCATCATAAGACCGCAGAATCGGTAAATCCTGCGGAAGATCGGGAATGGCATCAGTGACCAGGTAATAATGTTCGCAGGCATGAAGCGGGATGTTCACGCCGTTCTGTCGTCCCAATTCGCGAGCCCACATTCCCGCGCAGTTGACCACAAAATCAGCTTCGACAGCCCCCTTGTCCGTGCGCACACCACAGGCTTTTCCGTCGTGCATCAGAACTTCCTCGACCCTGGTGTCTTCAAATACTTGCGCCCCCTTTGAACGGGCACCTTTTATCAAAGCCATGGTTAAATCGATTGGATTGATGTAACCGTTGCCAGGAACATGAATTCCCCCGAGTACTCCTTCAGGATTCAATAAAGGCCAACGTTCCTTGATTTCTGAAACGCTGATTTCATAGGCTTCCACATCGTGGATCAACGCAAAATCCGCTTGCCGTCGAAGTTCAGCCAGGCGCTCTTCATTGGTTGCAATGGAGATCGAGCCCGAACGTTTATAACCCGTTTTCTGCCCTGTTTCGCGTTCCAGCTCTTCAAAAAGATCGGAACCATACTTGGCAAAATCCGTTGTTGCGTGACCGCCTTGCAACCTCCCGACCAGGCCTGCTGCATGCCAGGTTGTTCCACTGGTCAGTTTCTTCCGCTCAATCAGAACAATGTCGGTCCAACCTTCTTTGGCAAGATGATAAGCCACAGAGCAACCATGGATACCACCGCCAATGATGGCGACCTGGGCATGTTTCGGT